>JGI2171J19970_10000020_pt1 | contig 70785 bp, 66 predicted proteins | sample DeeMarSWOR324_28_FD_19970 | JGI IMG/M metagenome (IMG submission 19970) | reverse complement strand
ATCGATTGTTACCGTTACCTCAGCCATTTTGTTGCCACCTCTTTACACGTTCTTTGACCTTATTGTCAGGTGCTGTTGTGGGTTAGTGAATCTTTGCTAGCATCTCTTACGCCTTGTTTCACCTCATTGTCAAGTGCTATTTTTTACATCACCAATTTTTTTATGTGACCCACCTTTTCACTGCGTATTGAGCCTTGTTTGATCCCTTGGCAAGGGACAAAATTGTCCTGGGATCCAACATTGCTTGAGGCAAACCAGAGGACAAAGCCTGAGGCGATTGTTACAATATTTACATGAGTAATCCCCCTCCAGTAGCGTAAAGTGAAAGGGGTTCTGAATAACCGGAGCGTGTTTCCGTTATAGTCATTTTTCCTGATGAAACTTCGATAATCTCATTAAATAGTCGTTCCCCCACATCATCAATTGATTCACTGCCTTCTACAATATCACCCGCGTATACATCAAAGTAATCTTTTTCTTTGATTTCTTCTGGACTACTCAGGACCTTTAATGTTGGTAAGGTACGCAATCCAGACGCACAGGCCAATAGAGCACGAAATCTTGCTGGCAGGTCACCTCCATAGATAAATATCTGAATCTGTGCTCCAGCTGCTGCCATTCCCAAGAATAGTTGTACTGTGAGGGCAGATCCATCCATAAAATATAGCCCCTTGTCTTTGGGCTTCTCAGCATAATCAAGTACCCCCATAAGCGGGGTCGTTCCACTCTTTGCGATAGCCCCCAGAGATTTTTCCTCAATAGTAGTCAAGCCACCTCTTATGTTTGCAGGGGTTGGTTCTGAACCGCGTATATCAACTCCAGCCCTCTTTATCTCAGCCTCCATGCTGGAAACAACATCCACGAGCCTTCTTCCCACATCTTGATTAACAGCCCTTTTTGCCAGGACATTTGCAGCTCCTAAGAGTTCAGCTGTCTCCGAAAAAATGACAGTTCCCCCACTAGCGATAAGAAGATCAGATGCCTTCCCTGTGGCGGGGTTGCCTGCAAGAACAGAGGTGGCATGTGAACCCCCGCACTTTACGCCCAGGGTTAGCTTTCCAAGATCGCAAGGTTCTCTTCTCACCTTTCCAGCTTCACGCACCATACTGCGAACAAAGGCCTGTCCCTTTTCTACTACGTTATCAAAGGTTCCCTGTGAACTTATTGAGACTGCTTCAACAGGTTTTTTGTATCTACTGATATCATCTGCAAGGTCTTCTGCGGTTCTCTTATCACACCCTATACCTACAACAAGCGCTGAATGAACGTTAGGGTTTGCCCCGAGGCCTACTAATGTCTTCACCGCCCACTCAACATCCAATCCAACCCTGATACAATAGAAATCATGCAAGAGAGGAATAGCACCGTTAACGTCTGCGGCGATTGTCGCCGCTAGTTCGTTCGCACAGCTGCTCGCAGGTATTACCACAACATGATTACGTATTCCAACAGATCCATCCTTTCGTGGATAACCCATAAATTCCATAATAATCACCTCTTTTCTTGAACCAGAATAACGATAATATCTCTAAAAGAACTATTTACCTATATCACTTTCTACGTTATGAACATGGACATATTCTCCAACACTGATATTCTGTGAAGCCGTCCCTATTCGTTCTCCAAATTTGATGACTGGTTCCCCCTTTTTGATCTCAGCCAACGATATCTTATGACCAAATGGTATCTCTTGCTTGGCTTGCAGCTTTGAAATTACCTCCCTGGATGAGGAGACTACAGCAACTTGCTCGTTTTCATTAATTTGTTTTAGAGCAGTGGCTACATTGTCTTTTGAATTGAGCATAATAGTCTCTTTCATTTTAGAATTAGCACCTCCTTTTCTGAGTTCTTAGCATCTATAACCTTTGGTTTGGTATGTCAACCAAATTCTTAAAATGGCCGCTCGGTATGGCAGACCTGCGGTCAGCCAGAGAATAGGCTGGCATGCAGGTAGCTCTCGCTGCTGCACAGCAGTCCTAGTGACTCCTCCAGGCTCACTTACCGTGGTGTGCGCTCCATTCCTCATGCGTGTCCCAAAGCCCGCCGATATTGAAATACCTATAAGGCCGGTTACCCAGGGCCTCCTCATTTATTTCTATGCCCAACCCTGGTTTGGTAGGCAGCTCTATTAGGTCGCCTTCCATCACAGGGAAGGGGTCTTTTAGGGTTTCCTGATAGTATGGCATATCTGGAGAGAAGAACTCATGGATAAGGAAGTTCGGGGTAGCTGCCTCTAGCTGTATGCTGGCAGCGGAGAGGACAGGCCCGCCTGCACTATGGGGCGATATGCTCACATAGTAAGCATGAGCCATATCAGCGATCTTCTTGGTCTCCAGGATGCCTCCCTCGTGGGCGATGTCGGGGTTTATGATGTCTACAGCCCTTTTCTCAAAGAGGTCGCGGAAGCCCCACCTGGTATAGACCCGTTCTCCAGCAATGACGGGAATATTAATCGAGGATTTTACCCGAGCTAGATCATCTACGCTTGCATCAGTGGGGATCGGTTCTTCCCACCAGTAGATGCGGTATTGTTCAACTTCTCGGGCAAGTCTTATGGAGTTATCCGGGCTTACCTTTGCGTGCACATCAACCATCAGCTCCACATCGTCTCCTACTGCCTCCCGTACCAGCCTGATTGCCTCTACCACCTGCTTGAACTGATCCCGGTCAATGAAGTAATCGCATCCCTGGAGCGGATCAAACTTCAGGGCCTTTGCCCCCTTATCCGCCATCTCCTTAGCCAGCCGTGCATAGTCCTTGTGAGATTTCGCCCCGAACCACCATCCGTTGTGATACATCTTGAGTTTAGGGTGACAGACCCCACCGAGCAGGGTGTAAATAGGGACATTCAGGCTTTTGCCCAGAATGTCCCACATCGCAACCTCTAAGGCGCTTATGGCGCTATAGAGAACTACGGAAGGGCGCCAGTAGGTATTTCGTAGCATTGTGCTGAAGTGCAGTTCGATTTGCCGAGGGTCCTTTCCGATAAGATAATTCTCCCCCATCTCATGAATCGCGGCTTGGGTGGTCTTGGTTGCTCCTTGGAGGCTCGCCTCACCCCAACCGCTCACTCCCTCGTCTGTCTCAACCTTGGCAAGTAGCCAGTTAAATGCCGCGCGATAGATAAACGTCTTAATACCTGTAACCTTCATCATATCCTCCCTTACTATTGAAAAATATTATAATGCAAAAGGCTCTATGCCTGGGCGATATTTCTTGGTTCCCGTGTTCTGGGCAATATAGTCAAACGGAAAAAAATGCTCTCAATATGCTGGATTGTGGTTTTCTGAAAACCAACAATATTCTTCATCCCCAAGAGGTTATGCCCTGAGAGTTCTTCGTTAAGAGCTGGGTTCTCTGTGAAGTCCTGTCAAGCAAAGTTAGGTTTATTCTTCACATCATGGAAAATATTCATTTCATATAATGAAACTATATTTAACATATAGTAACGAATTAATATATAGTAAAAGAAAGCTTGTCAAGGAATTTTTTCGGGCATTGATTTTTTTTCGGCGTGCACGGAAGATGTTGTTTCAAGAACTAAAAGGATCCCGTGATAGTAGGTACTGAGGCAGAAATCAAAAGGAGACCTTTTGCAATCGACACTGAGGCGCCTACTCAAGGGCTTGCGGATTTACCACAAACCGGGGTTTCCGACCTTCCAGGACGGCTGCCATATCAGTGGCCATAGATCTGAAGGACCTGTACAAGGCCCTGTTTGTCATTGCAACGGCGTGCGGGGAGGTGAGACAATTGTGCAACTTGAATATTGGGTGATTCACATCAGGCGGTTCAGGGTCAAAGACGTCCAAGGCTACCCCAGCCAGTGGTCCATTAATCATAGCTTCATACAGGATGTCGAGATTTTCGATAAGTCCGCCCCGTGCAAGATTTATGAGGTATGATCCTGGTTTCATGAGGCTCAGGCGGTCCTTGTTGATAAGACCCCGTGTTGTCTCATTCAAGGAGGCATGAAGAGACACGAAATCGGATCGATTCAGGAGTTCATCGAGCTCGACCCGTTCAACGCCGAGTCCTTTTGTTGTCTCCTCAGCAACAAAGGGATCATAGGCAAGCAGGGTCATGTTAAACGGGCCTATCAGTTCAGCCAGTTTCCGGCCGATACTGCCGAACCCTATGATCCCTAAAGTTGCGCCGTCAAGGTCTCCGCTACTTTCTCCGAAGCGGCTCATCCAGTTGCCTTGTTTGAGTTGTGTATCCCAATGGATTACTTTCTTACATAGCGTCAGCATAAAGGTAATGGCAGCTTCTGCGGCAGCCTGCGAATTTGTTCCCGGGGTTATAATGACCGGGATCTTTCGAGCGGTTGCGGCTTCGATATCAACGTTATCGTATCCTACCCCGGATCGACCGATTACCTTTAAATCCGTCGCAGCTCCGATAATTCGTGCGTTTCCGATGCCATCCCCTCGTAAAACCAATCCGACGGCACCATCGAGAATGCGTAAAAGTGCTTCTTCCGAGCTATCCTCGGCAATAACAATTTCACCAAAGGGCCTTAAAATCTCGACAGCAACTTCTCCGATAGGACCGCTACCTGCAATTCTAGGCTTTTTCATGCACGCACCTCCTATCCCTTGAATCTCCTGCAGGTCGAAGCTATATTTCTCAAGCCGGTTGCCACAATCCCCCCATCTGAACCGACAACAAGAAAGGTAAACCTATTGGCGATCCATTTTTCAAGATAGTCCATATTGGGTACCAGAATACCTGCAGCTTTGCCGTGCTTTTTACACGCTGCGGATACCCTATCCATTGCACTGAGAAATTTCGGATGTTCATACTGCTGGGCAATCCCAAGGTTGACACTTAGATCCAAAGGGCCGATAAATAAGACATCGATGCCGTCAACACCGGCAATTTCAGGTGCGTTTTTGACCCCTTCCCCGGTTTCTATCTGAGCGACTGTGAGAAGATTCCTATTGGCCTGCGCAAAGTATTCATCAAAGTCCTGGCCAAATCCGCAGGCGCGATTGAATTTTGCCACGCCTCTTATACCCTCAGGCGGGTATTTCATAGCTTCTGCAGCCTGTTTGGCTTCCACGGCCGTATTCACATACGGTACCATAACGCCAGCTGCTCCCAAGTCCAAGACCCGTTTAAAGCGAGGCGCTTCGTTCCAGGCAATCCGCACAATCGGGGGGGCATTGCCTATGCTGGCTGCCTGCATCTGGGTGATCAACTCGCTGTAATCACCAGTCCCGTGTTCACAGTCGATCCAGGTCCAGTCAAATCCTGCAGCAACTATCATTTCGACAGTCAGACTGGAGCCAAGATTTGCCCCAATACCAAACATCACTTCACCGTTCAACACACGATCACGGATAAACTTCATAGGAATCTCCTTTTTTCTTTAGATTGTTTTTGGCTAAACGTGATAACGGTCTTCTTAAAGAAATATATTGAAAGGATATTTTTATTTCAAGCACTAAGGCATGGCAATTTCAGTAGCATTTCAAAACCTCCGGGCTGGGAGTGCCGCATAGGATCACCTCCGGAACGGGTTGCCATCCTAAACGGCATTTAGGGGGTTCTTAGGACTCACGCCCACGGATCTCATACTGGTTGCGGGATTCGAGCTCCTGAATAATGCCGCCGTGATCGTCGTCGCCCTTACCCCCTGCAACAAGTGAGCCGATCATCTCCTGCACCGCCTCGGTAAGGGGAAGGCCAAGCCCCATTGATGCTGCGGCCTCAAGCGCGTTTTTCAAATCCTTCTGGTGAAGCCGAATCTTGAAGCCCGGTTTGAAGTTTCGCTGAAGGATGAGGGGAACCTTTGCATTGAGCACGTTGGACCCTGCGAGTCCTCCTTTGATGGCTTCAAAAACCTTCATTGGATCGACCCGGGCCTTTGTCGCAAGCAGGAAGGCTTCTCCCATGGCCTGGATATGGATGGCCACGAGGATCTGATTCACCAGCTTGGTGGTCTGTCCAGCGCCTGTTTCTCCCACGAGTACTGCACTCTTGCCGAGAATATCGAACACAGGCCTCATCTCATCAAAAAGGTCCTCAGGACCTCCGACCATGATGGCAAGCTCTCCCTTAATAGCACCGGGTTCCCCGCCGCTCACTGGCGCATCGAGTGCCCGGGCGCCCTTGGCCTCTAGGGCAGCCACAATTNTTCTTGTAANCGTTGGTGAAATGCTGCTCATATCAACAAGGACAGTCTCAGGTGTAGCGGCCTCAATAATACCGCCCTTTCCCAAGACCACGTCTTCCACATCCGGCCCATCCGGAAGCATGGTAATGATTTTTTTTGCCGTTTTCGCTACATCGGCGGCTTTATCCATGACCGTGGCACCCATACCAGCGAGTTCCTCAACCTGCGAGGGCTTGATATCGTTCACCACGAGCTTGTAGCCGGCATTAGCTAGGTTTCTGGCCATGGGTTTACCCATTATGCCCAGGCCGATAAATCCAATCCGTTCCATAAATCACCCCCTGTTTAAGGTTTTAATTCGGAAAGGGAAGCAGTCTCCCATTGGTATCAAATTCTAATTGCAGTGGTCTGTCACCTACAATAATCTCTTCTTGTTCGCGCAGTTCGGACAATAAGGCCTCCGTAGCCCAAAATGTTTGCAGCTCTAAGGTGCTGACGATCCGAGCCATTCGGACCTGCTGAAGGTCTGGAACTTGATTAAGGGCTGCCTCCAAGACGTTTCTATCGTTTTCCAAGGCAATGGGTAATAGGGCACTCCGGAGGACCCAGGAGGTGATAGCATTGGTATACGTTGCCTGAAGGTCTACCTTGTCGATCACCCTGCGGGTCGTCAAATCGGCCATACCGATGCCGGTTGCATTGCCATGCGACTCCGGTGTGAGGTCCAGCACAATGAGCGTGCGATAGTCGGGCTTCCTGGGCCCGCCCCCTCGTCGCCAGAACCCTATCACATTTGGATCTATCCCAGCCCCGCTGATGTTTTTTCCCATTTCATCAATTATGAGGATATCCAGATCTTCCAGGGGAATGCGGGGCAGCAGCCTCCAGGCCTCCTTCAGGAGTTCTCTGTCCACATCCACGAATTCATTGGGTAGGGCCAATCTAATGGTGTGCGTGCCACCCGAGGGATTCTCCACAATGGCCAGTCCACAGAGAACGGAGGCCTTCTCTAGGATCATGAGTGCTGCAGGAACAATACTCTGGGCCAAATCGAATTTGTGAATATTGGAGGCCCCCCTTTTTTTCCCAAGGCCTATGGCGAGCATCTTGCACAGACCGGATTCGACTTCACCCCGGAAGACCGTATGAGGTTTAACCCGATTTATGACCACGAGGTGATCTGCTTCAAGGGCGTCCTGGGCGCAAAATACCTCGGCCCCTGAATCCAGACGGCCCAGGGAGATGGTATCCATATTGGAGACGATGGGGGCACCTACGGCCGATTCGGTAATGCCCATCCCATAAAGCACCTCGGCTTGCCCCTGACTGGTTGCCCCACCATGGGAACCCATGGCCGGAATGATAAACGGCTTTAGCTGCATGCCTCGAAGACACTCGACTGCCGTGGCCACAATGGTTACGAGATCGTGAATACCCCTTGATCCTACGGCAACCGCCACATTTTGGCCAGGCTGGACCTTGTCTCTGGCCTCGAGTCGTGCAAACTCCTGGCGAAGGCACTCGGCGATATCTTTGATGGAGGTCGCCTCAAAGTGCTGTTCAATGCGGTACATAAGGGGAAATCCTATTTCTTTTTCGTCCATGATAAAGAGACCTCCTTTACGTCGCCCTTGTCCACCGTGGTTTCCCATGCTGTTATTCTTCCCTGATACCCGCCAGATTCTTGGCGAGCTTCTTTTTTGACTCAATATCTGCATTGCGCAGCACGGTCATCCTGTGTGTCTCTGGCGAACCGGCACCGTGAATGTTAGAGACAATATCCCGGCTCTCAAATGCCAGCTTTTCAATGAGCCTGAAAAGGCGCATCCTGTCTTCGGTGGGGACGTTCTCCGCGCCTTTGAGATATTTCTGAAGCAATGGACCAATGTCGGGATTCTCCATGTCTCTCTCTGAAGGCAGATCAGCCACCATGCCCCCGGCAATCTCAATCATCAGCCGGACTGCTTCTTGCAGCTCCTTGCCCTCATACAGCTTGGATGTGTTGGAAAGTACCGGGTCAACCATGTAGATGCCTGACTCCGTTGGCTCAGCCTCCACTGATGCGGCTATGGAGCAGCCATAGATTGCCTCAACGGTCTTGATCATCTCTGCTAATTTGGAGTTGATATGTGACACCCGAGGCAGACCATTGTATTCAGCGGCTGCTGCTGCCGCGCCGATGAGAACATCCCCAACGCCGCACTTGCAGCCACCGTGCGAATGACGGTGGTAATTACCGAAGTTCCTCACCATGGGGCCAGCAAACTCATATTCGCCGCACAGAAACACCTGCTCCCAGGGCACAAACACGTCATTCAAGATTACCATGGGGGCAAATTTGCTGTATTCAACATTACCGAGGTCACAATCCTCAAGGGCCCTGGCTTCTAGGGTACCTCTGCCGTAGACGTGAATCACACCATCGGCATCTACCGGGACAGCAAAACACACGGCATAGTCTTTGTCTGCCTCGCGCATCTCTCTGGTGGGTACAATCAGTCCCCAGTGAGCGCAGAGAGAGCCCGTCTGATGGATCTTGGCACCTCTGACTACAATGCCGTCCCTTTTCTTGTCTACTACGTGCAGGTACATATCCGGGTCCTTCTGCTCCGAGGGACGCAGTGACCTGTCCCCCTTGACATCAGTCACACCACTAAAGACCACAAGGTCGTTCTTCTGCGCCTGCTTGACGAAATTCAGGAGCCTCTCGTAGTAGTTGGTGCCGTACTTCTTGTCACAGTTATAGGCCTCTATCCCTACGGAGTTCATGGCATCCATACCAGTGCACCGCATAAAGCAGGTGCCAATTCTCTGGGTCAGGAATTTTAACATCCTCACCTTGGCCAGGAGGTCATCCCGGCTCTGGTAGAACTTGACGAAGCGGCTCACCTCTTCCCCAATCAGCGTGGATTCAGCTACCAGATATTTTTTGCCCTCCGGGTCATGAGCCAGGTCATAGGTCTTGGCTACTCCTGCCAGCATGTGCTTGATTAGTGGATGCTGATAAGGGTCTTCTACCTTTTCTCCCAGAATATAGGTGGTTGGGTGCAGGTCTTTCAGTGAGTCGTAGTACTGTTCTGCAGTCTTCACAGCCATTGTTTTCTCCTTTGTTCCAGAGATTTATCTTATTTATGCGTAAAGCGGGGAAAACCCCACGTAGCTCTCACCAATGTTAGCCCATTGGGTCTTGCACGAACTCAACCCCCAGATTAAAGGCATCTAAGTTCAACTGCCCTTTTCCCTCCGGCACGGCATCTATGATGGCCTTCTCCAAGGCCTCACGGCTTACGATCCCTGTTGCCTTGAATAGGGCTCCAAGCATGACGATATTAGTGGTGAGCGGAGCTTTGAGCCGATTTCGAGCAACTGATGTGGCTGGCACCTTGAAGGCACGGGTAATATTGTCTGGTGGCGTGGGGATCATATCGCTGTCTACAATGAGAATGCCATCTGGTTTCAGCGTATGACAGAAACGATTGATAGAGTCTTGGGCCTGAGCCACCAGAATGTCAGGGTGCGTGACACGGGGAAAAACCACGGGCTCATCGGAGACAACTACCCATGTAGCAGCATACCCCCCACGAAGCTCAGAGGAATATGCCTGGGTCTGTACAGCATACATCCCGTCATAGGTTACCGCTGCTGAGCCCAAGATCACGCCAGCCAGAATGGAGCCCTGGCCCCCGACGCCTGCTATGGTCAATTCTGTCCTGGTCATGAGCTACCCCTCCATCACCTCTTGCTTAAGGCGTGCCCATTCCGAAGTCAGCTCTGCCTTCTCTACATCTACAAACTCTCCTACAACGATCCTGCCTTTCAAGGCCTCTTTACCAAGATTCTTGGCCTTCTGAATCCTGATGCTGTTGTCTTTATAATACTTGAGCATGTCTACCGCCTTACCCAGATTCGCGGCCCTTCCAAACTGTACAGGGCATTGACTGATGGCCTCCACCAGCGCAAAGCCCTTTTTCCGGATCGCCTTCTTTATGGATTGCGTTATTTGACGGGGATGATAGGTGGTCCACCGGGCCACATATGGGGCCCCAGCCGCAGCAACCAGGGCGCAAATATCAAATGTGTGCTCAAGTGCTCCGAAAGGGCTGGTAATGGTGCTCACTCCCCGGGGCGTGGTAGGGGCGGTCTGACCGCCGGTCATCCCGTAAATGCCATTATTTACAAGGACAACCGTCAGATTGATGTTCCGCCGGGCTGCGTGAATGAGATGATTGCCTCCTATGGCTGCCAGGTCACCGTCGCCACTGGCCACAAGGACGTTTTTTTCAGGGAGGCTCAACTTTATCCCCGTGGCAAATGCTATGGGCCTCCCGTGAGTCGTATGGAGGGTGTCCGCTGCAAAAAGGGGACTTGGAATCCAGGCCGAACACCCAATCCCTGACACAAAGATGAAATCCTCCATGTCCAAACCCAGCTCGTCAATGGCCCTCAGGATTGCCTGTGTGATAATTCCATTCCCACAGCCNGGGCAGGTGGTTGTCCGTGTNACATGGCTCCGCATGTATCTTCTGAAAGGGTGAGCCAAAACACTCATTTAATCATCTCCTTGATGTATGCCAGGATAAATTCGGGATCATGAATCTGTCCCAGGGTTTGAGGCCCTAATAATTCAACCTGACAGGCATGTGCGGCTTCAGCTTTAATGTAGGGATAAAGCTGGCCTTTATTGTTTTCCAGAACAAGAATGAAGTCCACACTCTCTGCCACCTGCTGTATTTCCCGGTCTGGAAACGGCCAGCACGTGATCAGGCGCACAGTTCCAACCTTGAGTCCTTGCGTTTGGGCGAGGTATCCAGCGGCCCTAGCTGATCGACTGACTGTTCCGTAACTCACCAGGGCAACATCCGCCCCGGAATAATCAGCCTCCACCTGAATTATGTCATCCCGATGACTGAGGATCTTGTCAATGGGCCTGGTGATGTACCGATGCATGACCTCGGGATCACTTAGATTGCGCATACCGTGTTCGTCATGGCAGGAACTCGTAACATGAGCCTTGAAACCACGTCCAAAGACCGGCATGGGTGCGACATCGACACTCAGGAAGTCTTGGCGCTCCATGGGATCTTTTCCGCTCTCCGGGATTTTGCGGGTTTCAATCCCCAACTGGCTCTGGTCAGGTATAATGACCTGTTCCCGCATGTGCCCCACAAACCCATCGGCCATAAGAAACACGGGCACCCGATACCTTTGAGCCAGGTTAAAGGCCCGAACAGTGAGGTCGAACATCTCTTGGGGGCTTTCAGGACACAGGGCGATAATCTGGTAGTCGCCGTGGGATCCACGGGCTACTTGGACAATGTCTCCTGTTACGCCCACAGAGGGTACGCCGGTCGATGGGCCCAGGCGTTGCACGTCCACAATCACCAGGGGTGTCTCTGTGGCAACGGCAAAACCTATGTTCTCTTGCATCAGACTGATGCCCGGGCCAGAGGTAGCAGCCAGGGTCTTTTGTCCTGCCCACGAAGCACCAATAACCGTGCAAATCGCGCTTATTTCATCTTCTGCCTGGAAGAAAATACCTCCAACCTCTGGGAGCCGCCTGGCAAGGCGGTTGATGATTTCGCTTGCAGGCGTGATAGGGTATCCGGCCGCGAATTCACACCCTGCTGCAATCGCCCCCTCTGCACAAGCAAGATTGCCCATAACAAAATGGGTACCTGTCATGATCTTTTTTCCTTTACTCATCTCCGTGTCCTTTTCGAGCCGATGACTCTGAGGTGTCTCTCTCCACTACAATGGCAAAGTCAGGACAGTATATCATGCAATTTTGACAGCCCGTACAGAGACTCTCGTCGCCTACCTTTGGTAGGAGATAACCGGCCTCGTTAAGATCGTCGGATTCGAGAAGTACCTGCTTTGGACATATGAAGATGCAGATACCGCAGTCTTCAACCCCCTTGCAAGACTGAGGGAAAAAAGTAATTTTTGACATACCTAATCCTCCACATCTTCAACTGTCATCCAGGTGAAAGATGCTAAACCTCCTTTTCGCCTCTTCATCAAGCTCAATACCGAGTTAGGTTGGGCCGGGATATGCGATTGAGTTTGATCCAAAAGCATTGCCCCGTGAAAGAATACCCTGTTACCAGTTGCTCCAGAGCATCAAGGCCTTCTTTTAAAAGGAGGCGAGTCACCAATGGGCAGGACGATCTACCAGATAGGGACATTACTCCTCGAGCGCCTTAGCTCCAATACGTGCCAACTCTTCATCTCCCATAGGTGCCATTGGAGCCCGACCACTGGTACCAACAGCGCCAACTACAGTGCCATCCTTGGTCTTTATAAGAACTCCACCTGGAATCGTGGTATACGTGGTGCTGGAAAATTCATAGGACTTTAGATCGAGCTTTTCCTGGACCTCGCGTGAGGTAATAGTATCCCTCAAGAGCTCCATTGCGCTATAAGACTTTGTTACGGACATACGAGCAGTTATTGGGGTTGCTCCGTCCATTCTCTCAAGGTACACAAGGTTGCCATGCCGGTCAACCACTGCAGCTGCCATTGGTTGTCCTTCACTGTTTTCAGATGCCTTAATGATTGCATTAACGATCTTGCGGGCTTCCTTCAGCCCCAGGCTTTTTACTTCCTGCATTTGAACACCTCCTGAATCTTATCTGGTTATGATTGTTTATTTGTGTTTCTGGTAACAGATGTCTGATCTCCCTTGAGACACTCTCTGAAGACAAGCCATCTCGAAGTTGGGGCAGGGCGATCTCCCAGATAGGGAAATTACTCCTCGAGCGCCTTAGCTCCAATACGTGCCAACTCTTCATCTCCCATAGGCATCAACGGATCACGGCCACTGGTACCAACAGCGCCAACTACAGTGCCGTCCTTGGTCTTTATAAGAACTCCACCGGGAATCGTGGTAAAGATAGGGTTACAGAATTCATAGTACTGTAGATTTAGCCTGTCCATCAGCTCACGCGTCCCAATGGTATCCCGAAAAGCATCCATTGCGGTATAACACTTGTATAGGGCCATACGACCATTTAATGGGGTTGCTCCGTCCATTCTCGCAAGGCAAACAAGGTCACCATGCCGGTCAACCACCGCAGCTGCCATTGGCCGTCCTTCACTCTTGTTAGCTGCCTCAATGATTGCATCAACGATCTTGCGGGCTTCCTTTAGTCCCAGGCTTTTTCCTTTGCGCATTCGAACACCTCCTGTGTTTTATGTGATCTAGTTGTTGTTTATTGGCATTTACTCATATAACCATAGTGCCTGTCACGATGGCACTGCATATGCCTATGTCCTGATGATGGACTGATCAAATTTCACACCAAAGGCCTGCAGCTGTGTATCGTTGCCACCCGATTGTGCCTAGATCTCTTCCTTTCTTGCCATTTCGTAGTCGTGGAGAGGGATAATGATATCTGCACTGGATCTAATTTTCAAGAGGCTCTCGTAGGCTTGAAAAGGATTGGTATGGATACCTGGAATGATTCCAGCAGGGGTTGCAAAAGGTGACACCCCTGTCTGAACATCATCCGGAAGGTGAAAATTTTCTGATAGTGAACAAAATCCGCTGATGGCCACTTTTCCCCTGGGGGATTGAATAAGTACGCCCTGACAACCAGGGGAGTGACCGGGGACAAACACGAGATCAATGCCGTGCATGAGGTTTGTATCTCCCTTGACAACCTTTAGATTCAGATCCTCAAAGAGAGATCTACGATAGACGTTTGAGAAGATAGGGTGTGGATCTCGCGCAAAAGCCAACTCGTCCTCCTGAACATAGACCTCAGCATTAACACATCTGGTGGTATTCATACAATGATCAAAATGAAGATGAGTTTGGATGACTATATCAATTTCCTCGGGCCTGCAATTCACCCTTGCTAAGGCCTGTTCAAAGGTCTGAATATGTTCAAATTCAAAGCCTCCAAAGAGGGCACTATAATCACGATACTGTTGCGCTTCTATGGCGGTATCCACCAAGATTTTCTTCTCTCCGCCCTCGATGTACCACATTACATAGGCACGCATCTTTTTTTCCCCTATGTATGCCAAATAGGTCTGGAAGCTCATCTCCGCTGTAGCCCCTGAAAGAATTAATGGTTTGACAATGTAACTAGCCACTGGTATCACCTCCTTTTCAAAGGATTCGTGCTAGGATCTCGGGCGAGGGAACGGTCAAGCCATGGCCATTTCCCACACCGTTTGCCAAGGCAATCTCTGCCTCCTGCTGCTTGTATCGGGTTGATTTTTTAGTACCACTACTCAGAGCAAATTCATGAGTCGTGGGAGAATTAAAACGATATTCGGCCAATATGTCAACAGAAACAGAACAGCTATCAGTGGAATCAGAAATGGTAATGTTGCCCGAACAACTTCTTCAAAGGGAATTTTTGCTATATCAGCAATGACATAGAGCACCAGACCCACAGGGGGCGTCAGGAGTCCGATCATAAGATTCAGGACCATAATGATACCAAAATGAACGAGGTTGATCCCTAATTGCTGGCAGATTGGGAGAAAAACAGGAATCAAGATAATCATTGCAGCAACCGGTTCAAGAAAACATCCGACGAAGAATAGAAATAGGTTTGTGATTAGCAGTATGATGATTTTATTTTGTGTCAGAGATAGAATGAACGAGCCAGCTATAACTGGTATCCGCTCCAGGGTGAGCACCCATCCGAAAAGCGAAGCAGCTATTACAATCAACATCACCGTAGCGGTGGTATAGGAAGAGTCTAGGAAGACCTCCCAGATCTTCTTTAGATTGACTGTTCGATAAACAACCATTCCCAGAAACAACGCATATAGGGCTGCAACAGCCCCAGCCTCGGTCGGGGTAAAAACACCCCCAAGAATCCCTCCCACCAGAATCAATGGTGTAATCAGGGGAGGTATGGCAGCGGTAAATTTACCGTATAGCTGTTTTAAGTTTGCCCTGGGATGTTTCGGATAATTAAACCTGATTGAGTAGATATAGATCATGATCATCAAGGCCAGTCCCATGAGGAGCCCGGGAATCACTCCTGCAGCGAAAAGGGCTGCCACGGAAGTTTCCGCGAAAACGGCATAGACGATTATTGGAATACTGGGGGGGATGATGGGGCCTATAGTAGACGATGCAGCGGTCACCGCACCAGAGAATCTCGCCGTGTATCCATCCTTTTTCATTGCGTCGATTTCAATAGAGCCCAATCCTCCTGCATCGGCCACAGCAGCTCCCGACATACCAGAAAAAAAGATGCTGGCAAGCACATTAGCGTGACCTAACCCTCCTGGGATGTGTCCCACAATAGCTCTGGCAAAGTTGAAAATCCGATCCGTGATGCCTCCTGCGTTCATCAATTTGCCAGCCATGATAAAAAAAGGAACAGCCAGCAGGGTAAACTGTTCGGCCCCAGCCTCCAATCTCTGCGTCATGATGCTAAAAGAGATATCACCGGTCACCAGAATATACGCAAAGGATGATAGCATTAAACAGAAGCCTATAGGCACTCGCAAAATCAGTAGGATTATCAGTGTGATTGTTAAGATAATCATTTATATATGGGTCCTCTCATTTTTTCTCAGAACGCATTGACCTGGCTTTTGATATGAGCTGAACAACCATGTGATAGAACATAAAACTCATGCTAACCGGGATTGAGAGATAGACAAATGTCTTGGGAATGTCTGTTGAGGTGGCCCGCATCTGCCATTGGTCGATAGCAAAGGGAAATCCAGTTACCATAACGGAAACTAAAAAGAACATGACCAATAAATGNGTAATGATATAGATCCCATCTTGGACACCCCGGTTGAAAAACCTCTTTACGAAATATTCCACCGCAATATGTTCCTGNCGACTGACCATCGCTGCNCATNCCATAGTAGCGAGCCAGACAAAGCTCCATTTCGCGATTTCNTGAATACCGACCATCAACGTGGTGGCCGAACAGTAACGCCAAAAAACCTCTAAGGAAACAANGGAAATCATAAGAGAGCACATCACGAAACAAAATATTTTCTCAATAGTAAAGACGAGGGTATCTAGTGTTTTCATGCCGGCCTCACAAAACACAAATTAATGAGGCTACGCATCATCCAGTGATACGTAGCCTCATTTTCCATTGAATAGTTGATCGTTAATAGATTGCCTGTATCTTGTTGTACACTTCCCGACCGCCTTTGAAGAGATCGGGGGCCTTTGAAAAGGCCTTCTGCCATTCCTGCTTATCGACATTTACAATGTTCAATCCTTTCTCCTTAAAGAACATTATATTCTCATTTGCCTCTTCCTTGGTAAGACCTACAGAGTAATAACGCACATCTTCGAATGCCTGCACAAGAATGTCTTGCAATTCTTTTCCGAGGCTTTGGAATTTCTTTTCATTGATCATGACAAACGGGTAATCAATAATATGCCCTGTCAGAATAATGTTTTTCTGAACCTCATAAAATTTCATTGAACGAATGGATGCCAGGGTTTTTCCTGGGCATCCACGATGCCCTGTTTCAAGGCCATGTATAACTCTCCCCATGCAAAGGCAGTCACATTTGCCCCCACAGATTGCCATGCTTTAATCCAGCCGGTGATATCCGGTGTTCGGAGGCGGAGCCCCTTAACATCTTCTGGCTTGGCTACGGGATTTTTTTCGTTGGTGGTGAGCATCCGAACGCCATGATAGATCATCCCGATAATTCTAATGCCATGGCGCTGCATCATCTTATCTTTAACATACTTTTGGCCAAGCTCACTATTCATGACTCGATAGACATGATGTTCGTCCCTGAAAACAAAGGGATAGTTGAACAAGCTGAACTCAGGACAAAACCGGTCGATGCCCCATGTAATAGTGAGATCTTGGGTGCCCATTTTAACTCCCTCAATCTCATCGAGCATCTTACCCAATTGAGCACCGGGGTAGATGTTCATTTTCAATTTCCCTTTGCTTCGATGATCCATCAACTCAGCTGCCAGTGCTACCGTCTTGTGCATGGCTGAGGTAGGCGTAAAGATATGACCGAACTTCAATACTATGGGTTTCTCAGCCATGCCTGATGCTGTAAGTCCCAATACTGCAACAAAAACCAATGTAGATATGGCGATGCTTTTTTTCATGTGTAACCTCCTTTTGCTGCTCATAGACAGTTATGTCTTTTATGGATGTTTATGGACCTTTCCCGGGCCAAAATAAGTCTGTTTCACCTCCTTTCCGGCTTTAATATTTCTGAATCACTATAGCCTCCTAAGAAACTAAATCTGGAAAAGAGCACGGAGATGTCTTTTTTTGTTATGCCCTCATAGAAGCACAGGAGTGGCCCTGATAATCGGGATTTAATAGACGGAGCTTATAATAGCATTGTCAAGTTGCGATAAATCCCGATTATCAGGGCCCAGCATAGGCCCTTGTTTAAAGGGCATAAAACAAAAAAAGACATCCCCGTGCTCGGCTTAAAGCTTCTTCCATGAGTAACCCCGAAGTGTTGCTTCGGTGTCAGATCCTGTTAAATAGCCATAAGCCGTAAAGCCAATCCAAAAGGCTTTATCTGTTAAAACACTCCATGTCGGCAAGAGCTCCATTTCTCTCCTCTCAGACACCCATGTGGTAAGTATCTATACGCAACCGGAGTTGGGTATTCCGAGTGGCTTCACCTATAGCTTATTCATAGCCGATGTGTTGTAACCGCCACTGGAAATCGGTGGGGGATTTTGATACGCCAGCAATGCCATCTATTGGTGTTTTCTTAATTTAATTTTCAGAGAACTTTTGACGAATTTCGGTATACGGTATACCAAAAAAACAAAGGTGTCAAGCACCTCTTTTGACAGACGACAAAAAGATCGCTCTCTGGTAAAAGGTGAGGGTTGGCAATGAAGTGCCATGGTAGTGTGCCCTTGATCCATGTTTTTCTGCTAAAGGATATTGGGGGTTTGAGGGGAGCAATCACGAGTTCGGGAGGCGGCATTATTTTGACAAAGGAATCTGGAGTTAAGATTCCACTCACCTATTTAGTAGTTGGTTGTATGGTATGTTTAGCTCTGGGATATTGCTTTTCAATATATAGTAAGGTGGAAACAATGGAAGAGTATGAAATGATGTTGAAGGACCTACATCAACGTTAGACCTTAAAGCAATCCCACCAAACCACTAGCCAATACTCTGGCGAGAACCGGATGCATCCCGGTCAAGACCAGAAGCGGCAAGCTTTTCCTCTGAGAGGTAGAGACTCCCCTCTTGAGTTGTCTGTATAATCGCAGCCCTCATCAGGGCCTTCAAGGCGTACTGCTTATAGTCACGTCCCCTAAACAGCCTTTCGTGAATACCTCGGGGCCTCAACCCCAGCTCATCTATCGTCTTGGAATTGTCAATGCCAAGGGCATTATGTTCACAGAAAATCCGTATCACCTGACGAATAGCGCGCTTCATAAGCCACTGGGGGAATATAATCAACGCCAGCAGCATGAAGACTATAAGCAAGGCCACGAGAATAGCGTTGTTCATATCAAACCTTGTCCTAGGTAAACCCTTAGTACTGAAAAGTTACTCGCTTATCCCCTTATCAATTCAAGCTGCCATATCCCTGCCCCGCCCCAGTCTCTAAACAGGACTTGTGCCTTGTGATGGTTGTCTAGGCCGTATATGAAAGCCTGGCATGGATCAAGCCGGGATTCACCGCAAATGACTCAAGAAAGTTGTGGATAAGGTCAGCGGGGAACCGGCCATATTATTGTTTGCGAAAGGGTGGCTCCGGTAAGGTATATCAAGATAGTGAGTAAAAAAAGCCCAGTTTTGATGATATGGAGTATAGAGGGAAGAGGCTTGCGTGTCAAACGAAAAAGGCGTTGTAGGCTCTTGACTTCTCACGCTTTTTCCTACCACGGTTGGTGGTACGGTTATACTTCAGAAAATCCTTACTGAGAGGGGCAAAACGTGCTATAAAGGCCTGTCGGTTCTTTTGCTCGGTTCCATGATTGCCTTTTCTGGTCTGGGATGTCGTGCCACTGGATAGGCCCTGGCATCCTGGCAGAGAGTGAAAGAACCGATTGTGTTTACTAGAGGGGGACATTGGATTGAGGCGAGACAGTCAGTTCGGGGCATATCTGGCCCTGAATTCGGTAGTGGTTTTTTGGGGGCTCTCTTTTGTGGCCACCAAGGTGGCCCTGGAAAGTTTTCCCACATTCACCCTGGTCTTTGCCCGCTTTGGCCTAAGCTCTTGCCTGTTTCTGGCCTTGATGGTACGTCGTGGCTTACCTCGGTTTACCAGGAATGAGCATGGCAAGGTTTTGCTTACTGCGTTTTTTCAGCCAGGGCTTTATTTCGTCTTCGAAACCATCGGCCTCCAGCACACCACAGCACCTAAGGCGGCTTTGATTATCGCCATGATACCAGTGGTGGTGCTGGTGTTTGCAGCTGTGTTTCTCGGCGAGCGCACTAGCCTCGCAGGAGTCTTTGGCATAGGCGCATCTCTTGCAGGGATCGCGGTGTTGATCGCAGGAGGTCGGCAATTCAGTTTGGCTCTGCGTGGCCATCTGCTCGGCGACTTTCTCATTTTCGGGGCGGTGATGTCAGCAGCTTTCTACATTGTCTTAGCCAGAGAGCTAGGGCGAAATCATTCTGCCCTGGAAATCTCCACCATGCAAATCATTTATGGGGCCCTCTTTTATGCGCCGGCATTCCTCTGGGAGCTCCCGGATCTAAAGTGGTCTGCGATTAGCGTTTGCTCTATGGGAGCGCTTGCCTATCTGACCGTGTTTGCCACCATCGGTGCATTTCTCTGTTACAATCACGCCCTTACCAGGGTGCCTGCCTCTCGGGCGGCTGTCTTTATCAATGGCATCCCGTTGGTGACTGCCCTGAGTGCCTGGGTGCTGTTGGGTGAAAAGCTTACCCTTATGCAGGCTGGAGGCGGTGTGTTGGTGTTGTTCGGTGTTTGCCTGACCAATCTCTCGGGCGTTAGGGCAGTGCCGCAGGAAGTGGGCAAATCTCTCTCTCGGGCCCCCGGACTTCAGGGATAAGGGGTGGGGGTTTTATTATCTTTGGGTGACCTCTTTCTGGCCTCCATACTAGCCATTGATTTAATGCTGCCAATTTTCTGTTGACTGTTTCACCATAGAGGAGATATTTTGAGAGGTAGCTAAGGCTGAAACATGGATAAATTACTGGTATCTTGCAAAAGATCTGATTACTGTCCGCACAGCGGGGAAATCCGAAACCCTGATGCCACGTGCGAGAAGGACAGAATTGTCAAAAGGAGAGAGATTGTNGGAAAAATGCTNGTCAAAAGCAACAAGTGGAGAGGGGAAAAGTCGGACCAAATTCGCTGGAAACGGACCACTGGCGGGACACATGGTATAATGCTAGTATTTGTGGTGCAAAAACTGTGAGGGGCTGAGAACAGGTACCCTGTAAGGAGGGACGGCCAAAAGTAGCGAGAGGTGAAAAAAAGAGGCAGAAAAGGTAAGAGATGGATTACATTACCTGTAACCAAAAGAAAAACAAACCCAGGATTAGTGTAGCTGTGTGCGTGAAATGCAGGCGAAAAAAAAATTGTCCTGATTACGGAAAGTATCTCCAGCCCCTGTTATTTCCGAATTTACGTAAGGAAAAGACAAAGGCCCCAATATATAGAATGAGCAGCAAACCCAAAAGGGTGGAATCTGAAGTTGGTGAAGTACTTGACCGACCTGAACAACTGGAGCTCAATCTATAAAGGAGAGGATGCTGGAGAAAAATCAGCGCTAGTCCTCAAGCTGTTTTGTTGGCGCACCCCCTGCTCTTAGCACGAAGATGTGAGAAAACTCCGAGTCCTTGGTGGCACCGTGCCAGTGCTTTTCCCCGGCCGGGATAAGGATGAGATCGCCCTCGGTCACAACCTTCTCTTCACTTTCTGTGGCTACGATGCCTCTTCCAGCAGTGACTATGAGGATCTGTTCGTTTTCGTGAACATGAAATTTGTTCCGCACTCCCTTACCGAAGTTCACGATGCTCACCCTGTACTCTTTACTATCAGGGAACAGTATCTGTCTCGTCACATCTGGCCCTGTAAATAGAGGGCTATCAAAAGGCTGCTTAGATACCTCGCTGGTTTTAGTTATTTTCATCTCTACCTCCCTTACTTGTTTTTCAAATCGTTTATCATTTCCTTTATGATAGAAATAACATTGCCACCTGTTTCGCGCGCGATACGATGTGCTTCGTCAACCATTTTACGGGCTTGGCGTTGAAGTTTTGGAAGTGGGGGCACGACAAGGTTTATTCTCTGGTGGTGCCACACCAAAAAACGGATTGCTAGACGTTCTTCCTGACGTCTTATGAACCCCATTGCCCTATTCTTCTCTATTTATGTACACAGTGCAGACTTACTGATTGCTTGCCAATATCAATAACTGCCAAAGGGGCAGCTCCCTTGTAGCATATGGAAATCTTGACTTTTTGAGCTTTTCAACTATTGGGAGCAGTAGGTGCTATGTGGGGTCACTTGGACGGCCCCTTGGTGTCCACGATGGAGCAACAAAAAACAGCCAGGACCCAATAAACAAGTACGCAATCTTTCTGGGTCTTAGGGCAGATACTCTTCCCTGACTGGGGAGAAGACCTCAACCACCACTGAGTCCTCAAAGGTCTCTGCGGCGTGCTCCACATCACCCCGGATACACCAGCTATCTCCTGGTTCCACATCAAACCTCTCGTCTCCGATGATGAACCTCATTCGCCCCGAAACCAGATAGCCGGTCTGTTCATGGGGATGGCTGTGAGAAGGAAGCACCTTTCCTCTCTCTATCCTGAATTCACACAGCAGGGTCTTTTCACCATACACCAGCGTTTTAAGGCGTATCCCCTCCATGACCACCTTGTAGCCTGTCTCATTCTTTTTGTAAAACATCACTCATTCCTTTTATTTACCTTCCCAAAAAACGTGAATCTTTCTCACCTTGATCTGCATCCAGCGATCCCAGGGCACACGAGGAGTGTTATATGGTATAAATGCTCTCAGAGATGTTTTTCACGATATCTTCAAGATGTTCCCGGCAATAACGTACCGCTTCCGGAAGACAGTTCATGATGTCTCCGGCTATAATACCGTCCATCCCTATGTGTTTTATTGCGAAGTCCCCGGCCATACCATGAATAAATACACCCATCCTGGCACTATCCTCGATTGATAACCCAAGGCCAGACATGGCTGCAATGGTGCCGACAAGGACATCTCCACTGCCGGCAGTAGCCATACCAGGATTTCCGCTCATGTTGATGAAGATACGCTCATCAGGAAAACCTATGAGCGTATGGGCGCCCTTTAAGATTATGGTGGCATTCAATTCCTTGCATGCTTTGAACAAGAGATGGATCTTGTTTTTTTGGATCTCTGCAATATCCGTTTTTGTAATCCTTGACATCTCACCAAGATGAGGGGTCAGGATTGTCCTTTCTTTCCTCTTTTTTACTATATCTATGTCCCTGGAAATAGCGGTAATGCCATCACCATCAATGATAAGAGGTTTGGTAATCTCTCCTGCCAGCTCCATTACCAATTCCTGTGTTTCCTCATGCAACGATAATCCTGGGCCAACAACAACCATATCAACCCTGTTTGAGAATTCTAAGAGCTGGCCCTTAGCCTTGAGGGATAGACTTCCTTTATCTGTTTCCCTCTGTGGCACAAAGACGATCTCGCTTCCCTTATTGGCCAAGAAGTTGGTTATTGATTCAGGGGAGGCCAGATATGAAAGCCCTCCGCCTGCCTTGAGAAAGGAGAGGGCAGAAAAATAGGGGGCACCAAGATAGTTTGAGGAACCTGCGATAAAGAGAACCTTTCCATAATCACCCTTGTGGGTATCCTCCCCTCTTGCGGGAAGGATTAAGGGATCATTTGTTTCTACCTTTATGCTATCAGTATTGTAGAGGGAAGGGGGAAAGGAGATATGGGTAACGTAAAGCTTGCCGCAGAGGTCAAAGCCCGGGTACACTAGATTTCCCAGTTTTGGAAGGCCAAATGTTATCGTATAGTCTGCCCTGATCGCACACCCCATTATCTGGCCAGTATCACCATTCACGCCAGAGGGGATATCAACGCTGAATACTGGCTTCTGGCTTTTGTTGATCAGTTCAATTACCTCTCTATATATCCCACCTACGTCCCTTATGAGACCGGTTCCAAATATGGCATCAACCACTGCATCACACTGAAAAAGAGAAGATACTAGCTGCTCCACAGTGGTAAGGCTCTCAATCTCGATAGGAAGAGTGGAAATTGTCTCAAAATTGTCTTTTGCGCACCCTTTTAATTTTTTGCTGTCTCCCAGAAGGAATACCGTCACAAGTGCCCCGTTCGAGTGGAGCTTTCTGGCAACAACGAATCCATCACCACCATTGTTGCCAATGCCACAAAAGATGAGAAATCTTTTTCCCTGCATGCCAAATTCATTATGGATTACAAAATATACCGCCTGACCCGCGTTTTCCATAAGAATCGTATCGGGGATCTTAAATTCCTCTATCGCCCCTCTATCAAGATTTCTCATCTCTGCGACTGTAGATATTTTCATCTTTTACCCCTTTGATAAAAGGTTGACGGTCCCTTTGCCTTCCACTGATGCCATCATCCACTGAAATCTGGCCAAGAGGCCGGATTCCACTCCCGCGAAGAGATATCTTTTTTTCGCAACCTTACTCAATATTTCCCCTCAAAAAGCCTCTGGATCACTTCGGTCAAAATGCTGTTGAGCTTGGCCTTGACCTCCTCTAGATCAAAACCCATCTTCTTGGTCTTGGGTTCGCTCTCGATGCTACGGGTGAGCATCTTCCTTTTCTCAATCTGACCAATGAAGGCATCTATCCTCACGCTGTACTGGGTATCTGTGACAGCAATACCGGACCGGACTTCAACCTTGAAGGAATTGATCTTTCCGGCCACAACGAGAAAGAGGTCCTTGGGTAGGCGATCGAGCCCCTCGGCGCTCTGGTCCCATCCATTGCAATCAGTGATCTCGAATCCCCTTTCCACAAAGTAGTCCTTCACGGCCTGGGTTACGGATTCGGAAAGGCTGATGCCTTCTAGTTTTAAGAGGTCGACGGTCTTACGGGACCGATGCCTGATGCCGATGGTCTCTTTGCCCTTTTCCTTCCTCGCATCCTCAAAGGGACAAATGCCCACCACGTGTGAGGTAGGAGGTGCCTTCTTCTCAGGGATATATCTCAGATCCATGAGGTAGACCTTGTTCCCTGCACATCCAGAAAAAGTTGCAATGAGACCCACGATCATGAAGAAGATAACGGCTTTTCCCTTCATCCTAACCCCTCCTTTCTCCTTAATCTTTTTGTCTTTCACAAGATTCAGTTACCACACCCACACTTGAACCTCCTATACTATATTTTCGCACATAACTAAAGAGCAATAATATGATAGGAGAAATAAGGAGTATGATCATATCGGAGTTTAATGGCGCCAATCTACCTCATTCAATCGATTGGATTGGGGGTGATGACAACTCGCTTTCAGCTATGTGGGAGGAGAGAAGGAAGGCGGTCTCAAGGGTTGATCCCTTTCTCAATTATCCCTGCAATATCAATAAACCTGCCCAATCATTTTATGGTAATTCTTGTAGTCATTATTTCTGATTTTATTTCACTAATCTATGGCGGACATTTATCAACTCGACGGATGTGAATTCTTTGCGGCCCACTACAATGATATATCTTCCATTTTCTCAAATAGCTGAGAAGTGGCTCAAAATCGCTGTCATCACTCATAAGCCAGATCATAATTGTGCAGTGAGACATCTGCAGGGTTATCTCCACAGCCTTGGTGGTTAGTCCAGGGTCAATGAGTGATCTGACAGCCAAGCACTTCAGAAACGGTACTAGCTAGGGCAGTGTTTATGTCTATTGAGTTCGTAGTAGGTTGGTCATCTGCTTTTCGCTCCTTCAAGGCCTTGAGCGCTTCGATCAGCCAGGTGGCTGCCAAATCCGGGGGAACCTTGCCGGTGTCGATCACCAGATCGAAGGCGCTGGCTGTTGCTGCATCCTCCCACCGAATATCGTAAAAAGATTTGACAAAGGTGTCTCGCATCCTATCCTTTTCTCTTAGAAACGCTTCGGCCCTGTCCAACTCTGTAATTTTTTCCCTTTGCATTACCCGCTGCACCCTAATGGGGAAAGGGGCTTGCACCCGCACGTTCAGCACGTCGGCAAAGCGACCCAAAACGGCAAAGGCACCCCGGCCCACTATCACCATGTCGCCATGGCGTGCCAGGGCAAGGATGACATGCTTCAAAAATCTTACCGTCGTCGCTCTCATGTCGTCAAAGCGTGTCCAAAAGCCTAGCCCAGATTCGTACACGTCCCTGAATTGAAGAATACTGTGCTCTACGAATATCTTTTCGATCGTGCTTTTGTCCACGAAATGGTAGCCCAGTGTCTCTGCCACCTTCTCACCGATATAGCTGCCCTCGCTGTAGATCTCTCTGGATATGGTTATCACTGCCATTGGATTCACCTCTTTGTATTTTTTGCAAATTGATTATTATCCGTTATATTCAATTACATTATGACTGGCAGGTGAGGCAACTATAATTTGCAAACCCCAGAAAGTCAAAGTTTATACAGGCAGGGATACAACCAAAAACTTAGTGTTTTCAGTGGGCTCTGCGAGAGATTGAAGGCGGCCGGTTATTGACTTTTAAGTTGGCTTAACTCAAGCAGGTTGTATCCCATTTGATTCAGGAAGGAGACAATCTGTCGGGGCATCTTTTTATCGGTTGCCAGGATCTTTTTTCCTTCATGGTCATGAAAACTGATCCCTGGAATGGTGAGGGTAATATTTCTTGTCTCATCCCTGGCTGCAGCCAGAAAGTGGTGCGGCTCAGAGTCGAATGATAACCCAAGGAAGGCAAGTATTTTTTGTATTATGGTGTTTGGATCTTTTTCCCGGGCAAGAGAAAGAACAAAAAACTGGTGCTTTTTAAGCAAAGATATAATATCAGGAGGCAGATCTGTAAAGTCTATGATGCAGTCCTTGCCTCTCCTAGTAAAGAAGAGATCGGCCTTTATGATTAGATTAAATCCGGATTCCCCTCTTTTATATACAGGGATCTTTACCTGACTGGAGAAGGGCTGTCCAGCAAGGTCTAATAGAAGAGCTGGTAAAGGAAACTCAACATCTTTTTCAATTATTATCTTTTTTTGAACGGGGATTTCCTCTTTCTTATATTGAGAGCCAGGAAAATCCGGATAGTCTACTACCTTCACCCCTAATTTCTCGAGGTATGCGCTGACCAAACCCGCTGTCCTTTCCGAGGGATTATTGAGAAGGCTAATCACTACTATTTTATCGGTGATATCTCTCTTACCTCTGTGTGGAATAATAACCCAGTCACCGGCTATAGAAATATCTATATCCCCACCTATTGTAAATTGTTCCCCACATTTAAGGATCTTATGATAGTCACTGGCTGCAAGGATCTTATCAATGGCTGCTATAATGCTATCACCGGTAGCCAGACTCACAACCCTATACTCCTGCCAGTCAGCTTCAATCAACCGGGAGATGTCTTTCGGGAGCTCATTTCTTATGTCAATAATCAACTTTCTGCCACTGCGTAGATTTAAAGCGGGAAAATACTCCGCCTTTAGGTTTATCTGCCCCCCTGACCTCAGGGGAATAAACTGCTCACCGGTATCAATCCATGCCTCACCCATTTCATTGAAGATATCCCCCAGTTTCTTCCTTAGCGAAATGATAGTCTCCTGGGCTGCGCTGATCTCAGTCTCCTTCGGAAATGCCTCTATCCCTCCAGGCCTTGAAGTTGTCTTTATCTTCTCTGTTTTTTGGGCCTTAATAGGCATTCTGACTATCTGTGGAGAATAAATGGGTAGCCTGATAACCTGATTTGGATAGATGAGATCGAGGTTTTTTAGGCTGGGATTGAATTTCTGGACGAGGTTTAGATACTCATTATAGAGATGCTCGCTGGGTATCTTATATTTGCTCTGGATGATCTTGGTCAGACTATTACCAGGCTTAACCACATAATTCTCAAAGTCTATATCTTTTAATGAGGAAACAGCCATTGTTGGTTCTTGCGGGAAGTCTCCTGCTTCCACATATCCTTTAAGTGGCGTTATACTAAGTGGAATCAATATGGTCTGACCCGGATGGATAAGATCAATATTTGTCAAAGATTTGTTCATACTCTTTATTAAAGAGATCAGATCTGGAAGATCCGGTTTCTTAACGAGCCCTCTCTGGCGCAGAAGTTTCCAAATGTAATCACCCTTCTTGACCCTATAGCGCTCACAACTAACCTCCCACCCTTCAATCCTTTTGACAATTGCCTGTTGAGTTAAGGAGATAGAAAGTGTGCCTTTCTCTTTTGCCTGAACCAAAGGCGCACATACGCAGGTAAGAACGATCAGGAATGTGACAAGAATCAATGTTTTTTTCACTACCCTTCCTTTCACTTAACTAATACCACATAGGCCGTTGCTATAAGAACCCAGTCTATATCCGCACTGCTCCATTATTCCATAAACGTCACAGAAGTCTAGAGCTCTAAAACAATCCCGATAAGATCCTAGGGTTGCAGAAATTTCGAGACCTATAATTACTGTCATTCTAAATAGTTAAACAATATTATGTCAAGATTTTTTGCCAGGGCCTTATATCCACAATATATTGCAAAATAAGATAACAAATATACACTATGTAGTATTTTTCCCTTTACACTAATCCTAATATTTGGTATTAATGATATCCTAAAGGGTAAGGAGAAAAAAATATGAAAATAAAAAACGTCTCTATGCGGGGTTTTAAGTCTTTTGTAGATAGATTGAACATCCAGATTTCCCCAGGGATCAGTGCATTTGTTGGGCCTAATGGTTGCGGGAAGAGCAATATAGTTGATGGCATACGGTGGGTTATGGGTGAACAAAGCTCTAAACAGCTGCGGGGGCGTCAGATGGAAGATCTGATTTTTTCTGGCGCGGGCCCCTTAAAGCCCTTGGGTATGGCAGAGGTAACCCTGACGCTTGAAAATGGCAAGGGACCCCACGATGCAAGCGAGATATCCGTTACCAGGCGGCTTTACAGGTCTGGTGAAAGTGAATATCTAATCAACAATTCGGCATGTAGATTGAAGGATATCCAGGATTTATTCATGGGCACCGGATTGGGCAATAGAACGTATTCTGTTATTGCCCAGGGGGAGATCGGTTCCATAATAGAGCAAAAGCCAGAGGAGACAAGGCTTCTTTTGGAGGAGGCAGCCGGCATTACTAAGTACAAGGCGAGAAGAGAGGCATCGTTAAGAAAGATAGCCTTGACAAGTGAAAATCTTAGGAGGGTGGAAGATCTTGTTGGCGAGATCAAGAGGGAGATGAATTCGCTAAAGAGGCAGGCTCACAAGGCCAGAAGGTTCAAAGAGGTAAGCTCTGAGATCCGTCGGCTGGAGCTTGTTTTGCATGCCCATAACTATGATGAATTGCGCACAGAGAAGGCAAAGAGAGAGAAGATCATCGCTGGTCTCATAGATAAGGAGAAGGGATTAGAGGCGCTCTTCTCTGAGTCTGAGGGTATTATTGAAACCAAGAATCTGGAAATGATAGAGAAAGAAGAGGCCCTGTCTATCCTTAAGGAGTCAGTTTTTTCCCTCAGGGAAGAACGCAGAAAGAATGAGGATACCCTAAAACATCTGTCGGCTGATCAGGAAAGATTTAGTCAGGCTAATATCAGGCTGGATGAAGAAAAAAGGGGGATCGGTAAAAGATTGATGGAATTTCAATCTGATAGCAAAAAGATTAACTCCAGGGTTAAGGAACTACAAAAATCGATTCAGGAAACCTCAACCCTTCATTCTCATCATGATTCAATTTTTAAGGACCAAAGGCTTTTATTGTGGAGGATGAAGGATGAGCTGAGAAACAGAAAGACCAATTCAATCGAGTTAACCACTAATGAGGCGAGGCTGAGAGGTGAGATAAGGAATCTCTCAGAGATGATCAATCAGTTTGAGATCCAAAAGGATGGGCTTGACGGGGAGTCCAAAGAGATCGCAAAAAGGCTTGAGGCGCTATCCCTTTTGTTAACTGAAAAAGCCGAAGGCAGGCAGGAGGCATTAGTCCGGGTAAGCTCCATTGAGAAAAATGTACAGCAAGAGGGGGCAAGACTGCAGAAGTTGGAAGAGGTGAGAAGAAGAAAGGAATCTGAAAGGGCAGCAGCAGAGTCAGAACTAAATTTCCTTCATTCTCAATTAAAGACCATCAGGAGCCTTATTAAACACTATGAAGGATATAAATCAGGGGTTCAGACAATTATGAACTCTCAGGAACTAAAGACCATCAAGGAAGGCAGGATCTTAGGTGTGGTGGCAGATTTTATTCAGGTTGAACCAGAATTCGAGGTAGCTGTTGAGGCGGCCTTAGCAGAAAGATTGCAATATGTAATAGTTGGCAGGCAGGAAGATGGCAAGGAGGCCATCGAATATCTAAGATCAAAAGATGTGGGGCGAAGCTGTTTTCTTCCACTTGAGGAGTTTAAGAGAGAGAAATCCCCTGCAAACGTGGAAATCAAGCTCAATGGTTTTAAACTCCTGAGAGATCATATCCTTGTGCCAGAGAAGTTTAGGCCGCTGATAGAATCCTTCCTGGATAATGCAGCATTGGTAGATGATCTGTCTCAGGCTATATCTGCCTGGAAGAAGGATGGGGGTGTACAGACACTGGTTACTCCAGAGGGTGATCTGGTGGATAAAAGGGGTGTCATAATTGGCGGGAGATTGGGAAAGGATTCTATAGGCCTGCTCAGGAGAAAAAGGAGGGAAAATGAATTAAAGGATAGGATAGGCGATGAGGAAAAGCTCATTTCTGTCCTGCAATCGGAGATTGGGGAGTTGGACCTACAACTGGATGATATACGTGGTCTCACCGGTCAACTAGAAAGAGATAAGGCAGCTTATGTGCAACAGATTGAAGGAATGGATAAGGATATATTCCTCCTCGAAAAGGAATCGGAGCAACTGATGAAGCACTCTGGATATATAGAGAATCAGTTGGAATCTTTACGGAAGGACGGGGAGGAAAAGAGATCGCACCTCACCAAGATTGAAGGAGGACTTTCAGGATGCTGCAAGGAAAAGGAAGAACTTCAACGTATAGTTGCACAAAAAGAGGCCAAGGTTGAAGAGCTGGAAAGTGCTATTGATGATTCAAAAGAAACTATCTCCCAACTGCTTCTCAGATACAATCAATATAAAGAGGAAGAGAAGGGTCTCATGCGAGAAAAAGAGAGACTCGATCAATTTATAGGTGAAATGGGTGAAAGAGTTAGCAGGATAGATGAGGAGATAAATTCAAACAGAGATCAATATGAGAGTTCCCTGAATAGTGAAAAGGAGGTAAAAGGAGGGCTAAAGCTCATTTATCAAAAACAGGAAGGGCTTGAAAAGGAGGTCAGTGAGCTTGAACACGAATTTGAGGCCATGAGGGAAGAATTGAGAGAAGAAGAGAAAAAGGTCGCTCTTTTGAGGGAAAGGATTGGGGAGATACGGGAAGAAGTCAACGAGGCAAGGATAAAAGAGGCAGAGGTAGATTTCCAGATAAGGGGCATTTTATCCCAGGTAGGCAAAGAGATGGGAATCGATTTTCATGGGGAGTATAAGAGATATCTGGAGGAAGATTTTTCAAAGGCCCTATATGAACAAAAGCTCGAAGATTATAAACTCATTAAAGAGAGAACAGGTGAGGTGAATCTCCTGGCTATCAATGAATATGATAAATTAAAAGAGAGGTATGAGTTTATAATGGCACAGCGGCAGGATCTGCTTTCCTCCATTGATTCCCTTGATAATGCCATTAGGAGAATTAACAGGATCTCAAAGGAGAGGTTTCTTTCTACCTTTGGGAAGGTTGATGAGAAATTAAGGAAGGTCTTTCCTATCCTGTTTGATGGTGGCAGGGCGAGACTAAGGTTGATTGATGAAGGTCTTCCCTTGGAAAGTGGTGTATTGGTGGAGGTGCAGCCTCCAGGAAAGAGACTGGTTCATATGGGACTTCTGTCTGGCGGTGAAAAGGCCCTGGCGGCTATGGCCTTACTATTTGCCATCTACCTTATCAAGCCAAGCCCATTTATTATAATGGATGAGGTGGATGCCCCACTGGATGAGGCCAATACGGATCGGTTTAATGAGCTGTTAAGGGAGATCAAGAGATCGTCGCAGGTAATCATTGTTACCCACAATCGAAAGACCATGGAAATGTCTGAAAGGTTATACGGTGTGACCATGGATAAAGATAGTGTCTCCAAAATTGTTTCTGTAGATCTGGAGGGTTACCGGTGACGGACGGAAACGTTCACGGTTTTCGGACGGACAACAGACAACAGACAATGGTCTTGAAGGGAGGTACAGATCCTTTTGGATAAAGCAGAACCTAGTCATGGCAAGGCACCTGTAAGAGGACTGTGGGACAAGCTATCTAAGACAAGAAAGAGATTAACAGACAGGATCAATACAGTAATAACTGGAAAGAAGGTAATCGATCCATCCCTCTTAGAAGACCTTGAGGAGATTCTTTTCACCTCTGATATTGGTGTGGAGACAACAGAGCAGTTGATCGAGGGGTTAAAACAGAGGATGGACCAGAAATCCCTCCACAAACCAGAACAGGTTATGAGCACCTTAAAGGAAGCGACAATTTCCCTTTTTGAGGCCAGCCAAGATCTTTCGAAAGTCCTCGGGGCCATACATGTGGTCATGTTTGTCGGTGCTAATGGGGTGGGGAAGACAACTACGATCGCTAAGATGGCTCATCATTTCCAGACCCAGGGCCAAAAGGTAATGCTGGTGGCAGCAGATACCTTCAGGGCTGCTGCCATTGAGCAACTACGGATCTGGGGAGATCGGGTAGGTGCGGAAGTAATCAGCCAGAAAAGAGGAGCGGATCCCGCAGCAGTAGTTTTTGATTCTCTATCTGCTGCTAAGGCAAGGAGAATAGATAAGATTCTTATTGATACTGCTGGGAGGCTTCACACAAAGTCCAATTTGATGGAAGAATTGAAGAAGATTAAGAGGGTGATTGATCAACAGCTTTCCGGGGCCTCCTATCAAGTTACCCTTGTCCTTGACGCCACAACTGGCCAGAATGCAATTGCCCAGGCCCGTGTATTTGCTGAATCCATTGGGGTGACAGATATTATTCTCACCAAACTGGATGGAACTGCCAAAGGTGGGGCCGTCATTGGTATTTCTCAGAAGCTCCGCATTCCAATCTCATTTATAGGCACTGGACAGGGGCTTGAGGATTTTGAGATATTTAACGCGAGAGAATTTGTGGAGGCTATATTTGCCTGAAACACAATAAGCCCAACAAACAAAAGATCAGGGCAACTATCAAGGGAAATGCAGAGAGGAAAGGCTGATGGGCCAGAAGAAGGAGGTATTTACAGATTGCACCCTCTGCTATCACAGCTGCGGATGCAGGGTCACGGTGGAGGAGGGCAGGGCGGTCAAGATCAAGGGTTTGGAGTCTCACCCCCTCAACAAGGGGCGTCTCTGCCCCAAGGGCGCTGCAGGGCTGGATACCATATACAGCCCGGACCGCCTGAAGCACCCCATGAAGCGGGTGAATGGGGGCTTTGAGAGGGTCTCCTGGGACCAGGCCCTGGATGAGATCGCTGAAAGGCTCAACCGGATCAAGGAGGAGTTCGGGCCGCAGGTACTGGGGGTGTTCAGCGGTTCCATCGGGGTGGAGAACCTGGAAATGGGCGGTCTGGTCCAGAGGTTCAGGGCGGCCTTTGGATCGCCCAACTTCTTCTCGGTGGAGAGCGTGTGCTATCGCATGCGCATCCGCACCCGGCAGATGACATTTGGCAGGTACCCCATTGAGGAACTGGACTCCAATCTCTACATACTATGGGGCCACAACCCGGAGCAGTCCGACTTTCCGCTCAAGTTTGCCCTGAAGAAGAACCTACTACGAGGCGCCAAGCTGGTTGTTATTGACCCCAAGCGCATTCCCTTAGCCGACAGGGCTGACATGTACCTGCGTATCCGGCCTGGAACCGACGGGGCTCTTGCCCTGGCCATGATGAACGTGATCATCGATGAGAGCCTCTACGACCGTGAGTTTGTGGAGAGGCATACCATTGGTTTCGACAAACTGGTCCCCCACGTACAGAAGTATACCCCGGAGTGGGCAGAGGAGATCACCTGGGTTCCAGCCAAAGAGACCCGCAAACTGGCTCGCGTGTTTGCCGGCACCAAGGGGGCCAGCATCTTCCAGGGCACCTGCACCCAGGACCAGACGGCCAATGGCACCCAGAATAGCCGTGCCTTCGCAGTGCTGCAGGCCATCACCGGTAACATTAATGTACCCGGAGGCTGGGTGACGAGCCCATCACCGAGGTTCGGCAACCTTGGGCTTAAGGTGGAGAGGGAGCCCCTGGGGGCGGACCAGTACCCCCTGTTCTTTGAGGTCTGGGGTCGCAAGAGCCCTTACGGCGTAGTCACTGTGGTGCCAGAGAGCATCCCCGAGAAGCTCAAGGCCTTCCTGGTGGTGGGCGGCAACCCCCTGATCTCCATGCCAGACAGCACCGCCTTCCGAGAAGCCTTCAGTAAATTGGACCTCTTGATAGTGCACGACCTGTTTATGACCGAGACCGCTCAGGCAGCCCACTATGTGCTGCCGGCATGCTCTCACCTGGAGAAATGGGGGGTGGCCTACACCTACAACGTATGCCACTGCATACCCTATCTGATGCTGCGCAAAAAGTGCATAGAGCCACTGCACGAGAGTTGGTCAGAGTGGAAGCTCCTCACTGAGATGGCCAAGAGGCTGGGCATTGGCGAGCAGTTCCCCTGGAAGTCGGAGGAGGAGCTAGTGGCTTTTTTGCTCGGGCCCTCAGGGCTGTCCTTTGATTACCTCCTGAAGGAGAAGCCCGAGGGGGATTTTTACCTGCAGAAGAAGTACGGAGTCCCGGAGGGCCTGTTCCGTTCCCCCTCGGGCAAGATCGAGCTCTATAGCGAGGCCCTGGAGAAGGCGGGATTTGATCCTCTGCCCGCTTACCTGGAGCCGGAAAGAGGCCCCAGGAGAGGGGCCGCGGAGTTTCTGGAAAAGTATCCCCTGATCCTCTCCACTGGTAGCCGGAGCCTATACTACACCCACAGCCAACAACGCCATATCCAGGCCCTGCGCAAGAGGAACCCTGAAGCCATCACCGAGATCGGCCCCGGGACCGCCGAGAGGTACGGCATAAAGGATGGCGATGACATGGTGGTGGAGACCAATCGGGGCCAGGTGAATATGAAGGCCAGAGTGGACGATCGGGTGGTCGAGGGGGTGGTCTTAGTTCCCCATGGCTGGGGGGGCCAGGCCAACGCCAATCTGCTTACTGATGCCCGGTGCAGGGAGCCCATCATGGGCTACCCCGACATGAAGTCACTTATGTGCGCCATCAGGAAGGCCTAAAGACCTATCTCCTTATGAGAGAGGAGGTGCGCAATGGACCTTGCGGAATTGTCCAGACTTGATGGACGAACAGCACTGGTTACTGGTTGTGCGCAAGGCCTAGGAAAAGATATTGCCTTAAGCCTCGCTCAGAATGGGGCTTCTTTGATTCTGGCTGATGTTGTTTATCCTGAGGAAACGGCTAAGGAGATTGAGAATATCGGATCTCATTGTATCCCTGTACAAACGGATATATCCAATGAAACAGAGGTAGAAGATCTGACAAAGCGGTCTATATCTGAATACAAAAAAGTGGACATATTAATTAACAATGCCGGTATTTCACAATTGAGCTACACACCCACTGTGGACATGCCAATCGAAGAATGGGATAACGTTATCCGGATAAATCTGAGGGGCGCCTTTCTTTGCTGCAAGTCCATTGGCAAACAGATGATCAAAGGCGGTGGGGGTAACATCGTGAACATTTCAACGACTGCGGGCATTACGGGCGTTCCCCGTGCACCAGCCTACTGTGCTTCAAAAGCAGGGGTTATTCTCTTGACCAAAAGTCTGGCCCTCGAATGGGCCAGATATAACATTCGTGTCAATGCTATAGCTCCCCATTACCTGGAGACTGGGTTGACAAAAGGACTTAGAGATTCAGAGAAGGTTTACAGTAGCCTGGTCAATCAAATACCCCTGAAGAGGTTTGGAAAACCATCCGAGGTTATCGGAGCTGTATTGCTTTTGTCTTCCAACGCCTCAAGCTACACAACAGGAACCGTAATCGTTGTTGATGGAGGATTTTTGGCCCAGTAAATCCTATTTCTGGGCTTTCAGATCAAGTATTGCCAGGCCATAATCACTCAGTTCTTGTTCATGTTATGTATTGCAAGGTGATCTATAGACAACAAGGGAATGATTCTGGAATTCCGCCCATTAATGATTCTTTTATGAGAAGGCAGGAGGGAGCAAGGGGCGGAAGGGCAAGAAGATCCTCGACTGTTAGTGTTTAAAGTATCTCAGCATAGAAGGGGGTATTTGTTATGAAAAAGGGGTTTTTTTCCATATTGTGTTTACTGCTGACTGTGTGTTTGCCATTAGGCTTAACCGCAAAAGAAAAGACGATTAGGCTGAAACTGGCCACGGTTGTCCCCGCAAAGCACGCCTATAATGGGGGGGCGAGGGAATTTGCCAGACGCATCAAAGAGGCTACAGGAGGAGCCATTGACATTCGTGTCTTTCCGGCAGGCCAACTCGGCAAGGGGGAAAGGGAGCTTCTTGAAGGGATGCAAATAGGGAACATTGATCTGGCCGTGACTGCCACAGGTCCTATCTCTGGGTTTAGCCCAAGCATGATGGTGTTGGACTTACCTTTCCTTTTTCGAGATTATAGGCATGTAGACACGGTGCTTGACGGTTCTCTTGGGCGAAAACTCCTGGATGATTTGGAGAAGAGTAAGCTTAAGGGTCTCGCCTTCTTTGAGAATGGATTTCGGAATTTCACCAACTCGGCTCGTCCTTTGTTAAAACCCGAGGACTTCAAGGGGCTGAAGTTTCGAACAATGGAAAATCCTGTTCATCTTGCTTCGGTTCGCCAACTCGGTGCACAAGCAGTCCCCATGAGTTGGGGTGAAGTGTATACCTCCCTTCAGACAAAGGTGATTGATGGGCAGGAGAACCCCGTGGCCATTATTCACGCCTATAAGCTGAATGAGGTTCAAAGGTATTTGAGCCTCACCGGGCACTTCTATTCACCCGCACCATTGACCATGAGCCTAAAGAAGTTTGAATCCCTCAAGCCGGAATGGCAGAGGCTTTTCATCAAAACGGCTATGGACGTGGCAGCTTTTGAAAGAAGAATCATTAGAGATAACGAACAGAGGCAGCTTGAGGATCTAAAGGCCTGGGGGACAGATGTGAGGACGGTGGATAAAAGCATCTTCTTCAAGGCCATGCAGCCTGTCTACGACAAATACATTAAACAGTATCCNGATTGGGAGCAGGTGATCAAAAAAATCACGGAGACGAAATAGACGGGCAAGGGAAGGATTTTTGGAGCGTACAAGCAATATAGTTAATCGAATTGCGGAGATCGGGATATTTATTATTATCTCGATCATGGCCGTGGTCGTGTTTGCTGAGGTCATCTTCCGGTATGCTCTTCTCCTTCCTCTTTTCTGGACAGAGGAGTTCGCCAGGTATTGCCTGGTATGGTCTTCCTTGTTAGGGGCCGGTGTTGCCCTAAAGAAGGGTGAACATATCGCAGTGAGCTTTTTTTCAGATAGACTTCCAAAAGGGATTCAGATGGGCACAGCCCTGTCTGTACAGGTTTTTATTGCTGCCTTGCTTGTGGTGATATTCTGGGGGGGTGTCTGTCTGGTTATAATAACGCGCCATCAATTGAGTCCTGCCATGCGCATTCCAATGTCATGGCCGTATATGGCCGTTCCTGTTGGTTTTTTGATTATGTTATTGCACGAATTTACCTTTATTTACGTGCGACTAAAGGAGATGATCACAGCTGGTAGATACAATGATGGGGTGATCGGAAGGTAAATCAGATGTTAATCCTATCTTTGCTCATCTCCTTTGTCTTTTTTCTCCTTATAGGTGTCCCCATTGCCTTCGTCCTGGGACTGACTCCCTTGACGGCATTCTTGTTCCAGGGGCAAATCCCTCATATGCTCGCTGCCCAGCGGATATTCACCGGAATTGATAACCCGGTACTGATGGCAATTCCATTCTTTATTCTTGCTGGCAACATCATGAGCGCTGGGCAAATGACACAGAGATTGGTGGCCTTCTGCAACGTTCTCGTGGGGGCATTCCGGGGGGGGCTGGCTTACATCAATGTGGTCATCAGCATGTTTTTTGCGGGTATCACTGGTGCTGCTGTTGCGGATACGAGTGCCGTTGGATCGATCTTGATCCCAGCCATGAAAAAGGAGGGATATGATGTTGGCTTCTCCACTGCGGTGACCGCTACATCCTCTACCATCGGGCCCATCATCCCGCCCTCAATACCCTTCATTATCTACGGTGTTCTGGGAGAGGTGTCCATCGCCTTCCTTTTTCTGGCCGGCATTATCCCAGGGGTATTGCTAGGACTACTCCAAATGGCTGTGGTCGCCTATTATGCTCGTAAAAGGAATTATCCCAAGGGATCTCTGATATCGTTCAGGGGAGCCTTAAAGGCTACTCTTGATGCAGCACTGGTTCTGATGATGCCCCTGATCATCCTGGGAGGGATCTTGACCGGAATATTCACCCCTACTGAAAGTGCCTGTATTGCCGTGTTCTATGCCCTTATCATCAGCATACTTGTGTACCGAGATATCAGGCCCAGAGATCTGCCGAAGATCATAATAAAGACAGGAGTAACCAGCTCGCTTGTTATGCTTGTTATCGGCACTGCGAGTATCTTTTCGTGGCTCTTGGCCAGTGAAGAGGTTCCCCAGTATTTCACTGAGGCGGTCATTAACATAACCCAGAACCGGATTGTCATTCTACTGCTCTTAAATATCGCCGTACTCATAGTGGGGACATTCATGGAGACCACAGCCTCTTTGATCATTCTGACCCCGGTCTTGCTCCCCTTAATGAGCAAGATAGGTGTAGACCCCCTTCACTTTGGCGTTATACTGGTACTCAATCTGGTGATCGGCCTCACCACTCCGCCTGTTGGGGTGTGCCTTTTCATTGCCTGTGCCATCGGAGAAATAAAACTCGAGCAAATCACCAAGGCTATACTCCCTTTCCTCTTGGCCTCCATCACCGTACTGCTCATTATCACCTACTGGGAATCCCTGGTTATGGCCATTCCCAAACTATTCGGTTATGAACCTCTGTTCCATCCGGGTTAAGGGGGCACACGTCTTACTTACCGTAACAATTAATTCCTGTGAACTTCTTTCTGTAGGAGTCCAATAGGGGCGTAAGTTTTCTTTCCGGTTTTTTAACCTCCTTTAACCTCTCTTTAATCTCTGCATCGCTTAGTTTTAAATTCAACCTTCTGTTTGGAATATCTATCTCTATAATATCCCCGTCTTTTACTGCTCCTATTGCTCCGCCATTATAGGCCTCCATTTCAACATGTCCGATGCATGGGCCTGTGGTGGCACCGGAGAATCTCCCATCGGTGATTAAGGCTACCTTAGTGTAGCCAGCTCCCTTTATCGCATCAGTCGGGGTTAACATCTCAGGCATTCCCGGTGCCCCTGCCGGTCCCTGGAATGGCAACACCACCACATCTCCTTGAGCGATCACTTTCGCTTCAATCGCATCGAGTAAATCCCTTTCTGTATAGAACACCTTTGCAGGTCCTGAATGAACCGCCATTTCTTTTTCCACAGCAGTCTGTTTTATTATTCCGCTGCGTGCAATATTTCCTTTTAATACCGCTATGCCACCTTCAGGATGATATGCACTGTCCGGGGTTCTAATAACATCATCATTCAGCACCCTTCCTTCCCCCGCTATCTGCTTTATTGATTTTCCGTTTATTGTTGGATGATCCTTTATCATATCCCTTAATTGGTTAAGAACCGCGGGAATGCCCCCCGCTCTGTCAATATCTGCCATCTCATGAGGTCCCGCAGGGATTATCGAGCATAAATTTGGCGTTTCTCGTGATATTTTATCAAACATATCCACATCAATATCAATGCCGGCTTCTCTTGCTATTGCTGGAATGTGTAAGACCGTATTGGTTGAACCTCCCATCGCCATATCTATCCTGATAGCGTTTTCAAAGGCATTTCTTGTCATAATATCTCGTGGCTTGATATCCTTTTTTACTAATCCCACAACCCTTTTCCCAGATTCATAGGCCTGTTTCTTTTTTAGCGGGTCTATTGCTAAGGTCGTTGCACATCCGGTCACTGACATTCCCAATACCTCAGTAACAACTGCCATGGTGTTTGCCGTATAGAGGCCAACGCAAGATCCTGCCCCACAGACCATATCAGGAAGCATTTTTTCAGCCTCTTCTGCTGTTATCTTACCGCCTTTGACCTGACCCACGAGACCAAACCCTTCAATGGGGTGGTGTTTCTTTCCCTCTATGACATTTGCCCTCATTGGTCCGCCAGTAAGAATAGCCACAGGGAGATTGAGGCGGCCTGCCGCCATTAACATCCCTGGGGTTATTTTATCGCAGTCCGTTACACCAACCCACCCATCCAACGAGTGGGATAAGACCATAATTTCAACATTATCGGCAATATTTTCTCTACTTGGTAGGCTTAATCTCATCTCCACAAACATGGCAACACCGTCACAGACGCCCGGAACGCCCCATTCTAATGGAACTCCGCCGGCATCTCTGATCCCTCTTTTTACTTCCTGGGTTAGTTCATTCAGATGGATATGACCCGGAATAATGTCGTTATAGCTATTTGCAACACCAATAAACGGTTTATCCAGGTCGAAATCTTCTTTTTCCAGGCCCGCAGACATTAGCAAGGCCCTGTGTGGCAAGGTTTCAATGTTCTTCTTTAAGATATCTGAACGCATTATTTTACCCCCTAATCTTCTTGCTCCAACATTGTCCTCAAAGATCCTGTAACCCTTTCTATAAGCTCAGGCATAGTTTTCCTTTTGTAATTGATTGTTGAAATAGGCATGCCAAGTTGGATTGTGATGAATCCTTTTTTTACCTTAAAGCTTCCCTTTGGCATAATCTTGTTGGTGCCCCTGATTGCTATGGGAACAATGGGAGCGCCTGATGCCAAGGCAAATTGAAAGGCACCTTTCTTCAGTGGTTGCAAAAGTCCATCCTTGCTCCGCGTCCCCTCGGCGAACATTACCAGCGAGGATCCCTTTTTGACCATATCGACTGCTTCTTTAACGGTACGCCTCGCCTTGGCTGGGGAGGATCGGGAAATACTTATGTATCCTGCCTTTCTCATTGCGTAGCCAAGGATTGGAACCCGCATTATTTCCTCCTTAAAGATGAATTTAAAGTCGACCGGGAGATATGCGAGCAGGGCGAATATATCGAAAAAACTCATGTGATTTGGAATGTAGATATAGCTCTTCTCCCTATCTATCGCATCGAGACCATCTATTTCCACCCTGACACCGCAGCCCCACAGAATAATCCTTGACCACGGGGCAGCACAGTAAAAATGGATCCTCCTGCCATTGTGGGAAAAGACGGATATGAGGATCTCAACCATTACCCAGATAAGGGTATTTATTACCCCAATGAATGCCCAGAGGACTATAGACCGAATCGTGGTGTACAAAATAGTCACCACCCCCCTAAGGTTTGAGAGTTTTGGGCCTCGGGGAGATGCAGATTCTCCTCACCCCTTTGATTTTAGAGGACTCAGAAGTAACTATGTAATCCGGGGAGATAATTAACACCAAAGTAGGTGAAAAGTACAGAGGCAAAGCCGAGTATGCTCATTATGGCCATCCTTTTTCCTCTCCACCCCCGGACGAATCTGGAGTGAAGCATTGCAGCGTAGATAAGCCATGTTATGAGAGACCATGTCTCTTTTGGGTCCCAGCTCCAGTATGATCCCCATGCAGAGTAAGCCCATACGGAACCGGTGATAATCCCCAGGGATAGAAAGATAAAGCCAATAACAACACTCTGATAGGAGAGCTCGTCCAAGATTTCTCTGCCAGGCAAAAATCCTAAAAAAGGCCTTGGTCTTTCCCCCCCCTTCAATCCTTTTAAGAGGTACATGAATCCAATTGCACATGCTATGGCAAATGCGGCATATCCCAAAAAGCACGTGATGACATGGCTTATCAACCAGTTGCTTTGGAGAGCTGGAATCAACGGCTGTATCCTGCTGTTGACATGTGGCGAAAAGGAGGCATAGGCCATGGAAAAAAAGGCAAAGGGAATGACAAAGGCGCCAAGGCTCCTGCTCTTGATCCGCCATTCTATAATCAGATAGAGTAGAACAATGGTCCAGGCAAAAAAGATGAGCGATTCATAGAGATTCGAGAGGGGTGTATGTCCAATCCCCATCTTGTAGGACTCAATCCACCTCATGATTAAGCCAAAGGTCTGGACAATGAGACCGGCAAGGGCAATAAATGAGGCGAGAGGGCCCCAGAACTCTTTTCCTGTAATCATTCTGAAGATATAGAAAATGGCTGAACCAAAATAGATAAAGGTTACCCAGCCGAGGATTGTGGTATTGATAATCATACTACCTCTTCGGTTCTTTTAAGATGTCCTATGAGATGGTCTACTTCCCGGTTTAGCCCGACAGGATCTCTATTGCTGGTGGCAGCTATTGATATCCTGCTCTTGCCTTCTTGCTCGTCTACCCGCACCCAGAGCCTTCTATGGGAAGAAAAAAAGGTGATAATAAAGCCAATTACTATAGAAAAGGAGCCAATTGCAACTATGGAGACACCTGGATCATGGCTCAGTTGGAGACCAGTATAGTATTTAGTTTCAATCTTATCGAGCTTGAAATAGTAAGGCTTAAAAAGTCCAGGGTTAAATCTTGGGACCTTCTCAAAGAGCCCGGTGATGCCTTGTTTGATCTTTTCTATGTGTTTGAAAACCCAGAAGCGCATAGTGCCTTCAGGATACTGAATACCTATTAGCACAGCCGGACCCATTGACATAAGATTCTTTTCTATCCTTAAGATGGTCACCTCTGCATCTTGTTCCTTGATATAAAATGAATCTTTTAATTTAGCGGTTATGCTCGTTGCTTCCTCATTCCCCTTTTTGAAAGTAATGTATGCCTGACCACCAGGAATAGATCCATAGCTTGCCTGATAAAACCTGATTCCATCAAATGTTATTGGGTGGTTGACCAGTAAAGGCCCCTGGTAGATAACGTTGTTGTTCTTGAGGAAGCTTAGATTTGACCTATATTCCTTGGGCATGCCGTTCTCGTAATAGGCAATAGAAAATTTATCACACCGCACGGTGAAATCGAGCGTCTTCGTCTCCTTGTGCCTTGTCAAATATACCGTTTTGGTAGACTCTCCCTCAGGGACGTTTACATAGGCTTCAAACCCGAACAGTGATCCTATTATTGCACCTGAAATGACTATCAAGATACTTACATGAATAATATATACACCAAAATGGCTGTATGCCCCCTTTTGGCCATAGAAAAGGACAGTGTTGGCTGTGTCTTTTCTCCTGACCTTTTTGTATCTTCCTCGGAGAAGGTTTTCCACCCTGGAAATAACCTCACTCAGTTTTCTTTCAACTATGACTGCCCTTTCAGGGGATAGATTCTCAAAGGGTTTACCGCTATCAAGGGGAGGTATCTTTTTGAAAAGCTTCCAGGAAGCAGGAAATCTATTCAAGGAACAGGATATCAGATTCAGCGACAGGAGGCCCATCAGGATAATGAACCATACCGAGTGGTACATATCAAAGAGCTGAAGGGACTCGAAGGCCTTAACCAGCCCGGGACTGAGATGACTAAAAGATTCCCCTCCCCCGTATTGCTGGGGAATAACTGTCCCCAATATAGAGGCACCAGCAATGATAATTAACAGCGCGATAGTGAGTTTTAGCGAAGAAACAAGGGACAGAACTTTTTTTTTCATCTGAAAATAGCCCGCCTAATCAAGTAGGAGATTTTAACTCATTCTATGCATCTTCTATTCATATAAGGCCCGTATGTCAAAGTTTCACCCTGTCCGGCCTGCCCTATCTTCGAGAGCATAATCCTTTCTGTCATTTGACATTTGTCATTCATGTGAAATCCGAGCTTTGTGATTTGTCATTCTTGATTCAATATTTTCAGCCTTCTTGGTGACCGAAGGTCATGAAGGGTTCATTTAATTTAACCCTATCTCGTCATTGGTGAGATAGCAGGCTGGATCCTCTCCCCATATGTCGCCGCTTACTGCCTCAGCCCTGGCGCGAAAGTTACCGCCACATATATCAAGCCACTTACACCTGGTGCATCTTCCCTTTACATATCTCTTTTTATCTTTCAGCTGGGCCATTAAAGGCGTAGTCAGGTCAGACCATATCTGACTGAAGGGCCGCAAAAGAACACTGCCGAAGGAATGCTGACGCCAGAATTGATCTGCATAAACCACACCATCCCAGTTTACGCAACCTATTCTATCACCTGAGCTATTTCCCCCGTTCATCTTGAGAAGTTCCAAGACTTCAGGTGCGCGCGGATTATTCTCCTTTAGCATCCTCAAATAGAGATAGGAGCCATCAGCATGATTATCTACCGTCAAGACCTCCTTTATCAGCCCCCTGTTATGCATATCCCTGGTCCTGTCGATGATAAGGTCTACTGTTTGTCTGGTTTCATCATGGGAAAGGTCTTGATCGATTAGACCTGATCCCCTGCCAGAGTAAACAAGATGATAAAAACAGATCCTCTCGATGTCCATCTCCTCCACGAGATCAAAGATAGCCGGAACCTGATCGACATTCAGCTTGTTTATGGTGAATCTTAATCCTACCTTGAGCCCTGCCTTCTGGCAGTTTCTTATCCCATGAAGTGCCATTTGGAAGGCGCCCTTCATCCCCCTAATATGGTCATTCACCTCTTCCAGTCCATCAAGACTTATGCCGACATAGGAGACACCAGCATCTCTTAATACAATGGCCTTTTGTTCATCAATGAGGGTGCCGTTAGTAGAGATAACTGCCCTCATGCCCTTATTCACAGCATACCTGGCCAGCTCAACCAAATCAGGCCTGAGCAAGGGTTCCCCTCCAGAGAAGAGAACAACTGGCACCCCAAAGGCGGCCAGATCATCGAGCAGACTGAGGGCTTCCTCTGTGGTTAATTCCGTATCATCACTTCGATGAACAGCCATGGCGTAACAGTGGATGCAGTCTAAATTACAGGCCCTGGTAATATTCCAGACGACCACAGGTTTTTTGTCAGAAGAAAACTGAAGTAGGTGGGTTGGTAGCTCCTTTGAATGTCTGCCATATCTGATAGGATCAGATGGCTCAACAGTTCCGCAGTATAATTTTGATATGCCGATCATATTTTCTCCCTGGTCAATGTCTTGGCAGCGCCTTTATCCATATTCCATGCCCTCCCTCCGACTGTCAAGAAATTTATGAACTTAAGCACCCTTCGGGCGCATCGAGCACCGAGCAACCATCGTTTTGATAGACAGAGCCCTTCCTATTGCCTCAGAATCATTTCTGCTTATCGCTTTTGTGGTGCCCGAACTTGCTGCTTTCTCTTGTAGGACGCTACTTAGTGTGCTCACTAATACAGGCGAGCATTTTTTCTTGACACCCAATTATAATCTCCCTATAATTTCGCTCTAAGAAAATAACCAAAACAGAATTAAGCCTTACGCTGTTTTGGGTTTTCTGCCGCTCAACGTTCTGACTACCAGCAATGACTTCCGATTGATCAAAGAGCAGGCCATGAGCTGTACTTCAATCTTCCTCAAGAACGTCATGTTGTTCAGAAAAAGAAGGCAGATCCGGACATAGGCATAGTATCAAGAGTACGTAATTTTAGTCATCGGAGGCATGCTATGAGAAAAAGGGCAATTTGCAATGCCGGAATTATTGTATTGTCAGCGTTTTTTCTATGCGCCTGTGCCGGCGCAGGGAAACAACAGTACGATACCGGAATGCAGCTTGGGGATGCTGGTCAATACAAGGAAGCCATCGCCTATCTGGAACAGGCCATTGCAAAGGAGCCTAAGAATGAACAATACCGAAAGGCCCTGCATGAACTGAAAGAGACGCTAGTCAATGATTTTGTGACTCAGGGCGCTCATGCCCTTGGCTCCGAATCCCCACTTACTATAGCAGCCATTAATAAGGCCAAGGCGAAACTTGCCAAGGCCAAAGAGATTGACTCTAACCACCCTGCGGTGATCAATTTTGCCCGCGCACTTGAAAGGCAAGAAAATTCCTTTGTCTCAGAAATAAAAACCCTTCACTCCCAGGCAAAGCAGTATATTGAGGCAGAGGAATGGCTCAAGGCCTTTTTTAATCTGCAACAAATTCAAAGCAAATTTCCCAATTATGAAGATTCATCCAGGCTTTTGACGCAAACTGCAAGCAAAGGCTCACAAGCCTTTTACGCACAGGCCAAATCCCTGTTTGACAAAGAAGATTACAAGGGCGCAACAGGATATCTTCAGAAGGCCCTTTCGTTAAAGGAGGATCACAAACCTTCCAGGGAACTTCTATCTCTCGCATTGGAACGGGACAATAAAGACTATTTTGTTGGGCAGGGCAGAAAAGCAGCTATGGCTCAAAAATGGAAGCTGGCAACCAAGGCATATGAACGGGCGCTTGAATACGACCCTAAAGATGAGAATCTGATACAACTTATTAATATCACGCGCACTAAAACGGCGCAATTTTACATTCGCGAGGCCAGAACTCAGATGTATGCCGGATGGCTCCTCAAGGCTTTTGAAACCTATGAGCTAGCCTCCCAATATACAGCCAGTCCAGATAATGATGAGATCAGCAACCTTCGAAAGGACCTTTCTTCACAGACCAAGTCTTTGGCTGACCGGTTCAAAGGCCAGGGCCGATTCGGCGGAGCCTGGTTCTGGTATCAAAAAATCAAGAACATCGACCCGCACTACCCGGAGATTTTCTACCTGATCCAGGCTATGGAGGACAGAATCACACAAAGGCTCAGAAAATCCATTGCCGTGTTCGACTTCGGCTCTCCGAGCGACTCCCCCGATGCAGGTGTGATCTTCGCAAATAAGCTGATTACTTTTTTATTTAAGACCGGCAGTAAGGATATCAAGATTTTGGAAAGGGAAAACTTAAGATCCATTCTGGAGGAAATGAAGCTTGGACAAATCGGAGTGGTCTCGACACAGACCGCCAAGGAAATGGGTCGTGTTTACGGGATAGATGTGGCGGTGATGGGCAACGTTCTCCGCTATAATGTGGAGTCATCTAGCTACTCGGATACAAAAACCGTAACCTATCGAGTCGAAAAGATAGAGGAAAATATAGACTATCTTAATTGGAAGGCCAGAAATCCAAACCCCACCCGAGAGGAACTTGATCAAGCACCGGTGCCATTTTTACGTAAGAAGGTCGATGTTGAAAAGGAATACAAAGTGTCTACTCACAAAAAGGTCGCCTTTGTTACGGTGTCTTTCCGCATTGTGGATGTAAACACCGGAGAAAACATCCTGGTCGATACCATTCCATGCAGAAAGACGGCTAAGGATGAAACCAGTGCCGGAGTTCAGATTGCAGGAATTAAGTTCGATCCCCTTGAAATTCCAACTGATACTGAACTGCTTCAACAATTGACGGATGAAGTGGTCGCAGAGCTGGGCCGGGAAGGGTTGCGGCCTCTAAGAAACCTGGAGAAAACCTATTTTCAGGCAGGCGAAAAGCACTTGGAGCGTCGAGACTACCTTCAGGCAACAGAAAGTTTCGTCGACGCCGTCTTTGACGAAAAAATGAAAATGATCCAGGGATCTCCCATGACGCAAAAGGCCTTTCAGAATATTGAGGATGCCTTCCGCAATCATAAAGTTGAATTAGAGGGCTAATCCATGTTCCGTATCAGGAACTACTTCGTTTTTGCCATGGCTGTTTTTTTTTGCTTTCTGACCCTCTCCCTTCACATGCGCAGATAAATACTCTGGCTCTCTTTAATTTCAGGGCCACAAACATCGAGGCCATGGGCCATAACGTGGAAATCTTGTATGCACTTATTAGCGCCCTGGAAACGGAAAAGTCAATCAATCTCATGTCTAGACGGGAAATGGAGGAAACCCTTCATCAGTTGGGGTTGGTGCAGAGTGATAATCCTGAGATGGTCCTGAAGGCCGGAAAAGCCCTGGGCGTTAATTTCATCGTTTTCGGACAAGTCACAAAAAGGAGCGGGCAGATTATTGCTCAGGTCAAACTCATGGATGTTGAAAATGCGACGGTGCTTAATACCTGGGATCGGATTTTTTCCGGACGTGAGGACATTTTGCACAGGATCTCCTCATTTGCCACAGAACTGAGGGGCACCATTGAAAAAAGGGAGCTCTATCAGCCCCCTTCCCCACCACCGAAAGCCCAGACTCAGATTGAAATTCATATTGAAAACCTGCGTGCCAAAAGCAAAGGAAAAACAGTTGTATTGTCATGGAAATCTGATCCTTCACAGCCTATTGTCGGCTTCAATGTGTATCGCGCCGAAAATCGGGAGGGACCCTATCAGTTTCTCGGCAAAACTAACGAAAATATCTATTGTGATGCGAATATCAAAAAGGGGAAATATTATTACTATTATATCGGAATTATCCTCAGCTCAGGCAAGGAGATTAAGGACAGCCATACCGCCCAAGTGATAGGTACGGGCGAAAAACTGCCCCACCCGCCGGTCATTATGAGTATTAAAGGGTATCTTCGAAGGACGGAAATCAAGTTCGTCCCTTCGCTTCTAAACGATCAGGAAGAGTTCGAGATAGTAAGATATAAGATCTACCGCCAAAAAAATTCGAATGGTGAATGGGAAAATATCAGCTCAATCGATGCGAAAATTAAGCCTCGATCCGGACTGGCGTTTAGTGTTGAAGACACAAAGAATATTGGAGACGGCGAGACATGCTCTTATGCAATTGCAAGTCTGGACAAGGAAAAGCGAGAAAGCCCCAAATCCGATCCCGTATCAGTCAAAACAATGAGCCCCCCAGTACTAAAGGTTGAAAAGGACGATTTGCTGAGAAAAGTAATACTCTCATGGCAGCCGCTGGAAAATGTTAAAGGATATTGTCTGTATCGAAAGGCGGATCAGGAAGATTGGAAAAAGATAGGCAAGATTACAGGAGCCCAAAAATCCCAATTTACAGACGATACAGATGTGGAAGACGGGCAATGCTATCAGTATTACCTGACAACCTATGATGCCGAGAGAGAGACCGGACCATCAAATTGGGTAAAGGCCAAAACCAAGGATCTGCCGCCCATTCCGGAAGACCTCCAGACGCAAAGCGGGCTGGTTAAGTCAGTTCAGATCTCCTGGACACCCGTTGAGGACCCTGATGTGGGCGGTTATGCTATTTACCGGGGAACCGACAAGAAAAACCTCGTACGGATTGCCAGGGTCAAAGGTTACAAATCCGATTCATTTCTGGATAAAGGCAGGGCATTGAGGCCATTGGAAGACGGCAAGGATTACTATTATTCAATCACCTGTTTCAATCTCTTTGGCGCAGAAGGGAAAAACACATATGCCTCCGTTGCAAGGACAAAACCAAGGCCCAGCAACGTCAAAGGGCTCATAGCGACAGCCGAACAGGACCATATTCTTGTAAGATGGGAGAATAATCCTGAACCCGATATCAAGGGCTATATTCTCTACCGCAACCGGAACGATGGTTCCTGGTCAAAAATCCAGACTCTGGGCCCTGATCACACCAGTTACAAGGACACCGATTTAAAGCCTGATTCTCACTATCGTTACGAAATAGTCGCCGTGGATAATGACGATCTCAAAAGCGACCCGGTAGAAAGCGATTCTGTTGCTAGCCCAGTGGTTAAGTCCGAGGGGTAACTGATTGAATCCATGCCTTTTTTGACTTGACTTACATTCAGCATTCGGTGTACTAGATTAGAAAGAGGCCTCAATTACCAATTTGGAAAGCTAATTGTTTTGAATTCTAACCCCTGAGCAGCAAGCGGCTTGGTTCAGGCCCGCCCGGGTTATGTATTCGTGGGAAATAGAGGCCGCATTTAGGGGAAGTACCGATAACATAAGCGCCATAGGAGCCTGGTAATGGATATGCGAGCGGTTCGATGGGCCGTATTAATTCTTGGGATTATATGGCTGCTTTCCATGCTGTCCCTCAGAGCCGATGCAGAAGACGAGTGTGGCGGTATTGCAGATAAAACAAGCCATGGCGGAATTCTTTGGACCGAAAACGCCATAATCGTACAAGGCACTGCGGCGCCCAATCTCTCCGATGCGGATAAACCGGTGTCAGCCATCAAGCGTGAGGCTCAAAGAGCCGCAACCCTTGATGCTTACGCAAAGGTGGCTGGGATTCTAGCTGGGATCAGCGTCACCAGTGATACGCTCGCGGCGGACAACCCAGAGGTTGTCTCGAGAGTACGGGCTTATGTGCGGCATCCAAAAATCTGTAAAGCAAAATATTACGCCGACGGAGGAGTGGACATAGTCGTTAAGGTTCCTCTCGCCGGCGAGTTGGCCAAGGCACTGTTGCCCCTTGCCGGTTCAGATGTCGCAACATCAAAATCCGAGTTTACCGGACTGGTGGTTGATGCTTCAGGCCTCCCCTTTGCCCCCGCTTTTGCTCCCAGACTGCTGGCTCCTAGCGGTTCGGTTCTTTTCAGCCAAGAAAATGTGAAAAAGGAAGTTATCGCGAAACAAGGGGTAGTTAACTACGTACAAAGCCCGGGGGCGGTCAAGAAGGAAATCGTTGGCGCCAAACCCCTGAAAGTAAAGGCTGTCAGGCTGGGCTCTCTTTCTCCCAGTGACCTGGTTGTCGACCAAAAGGACGCCAGTGTTTTAGCCAGTTCCCCCGCTTTTTTGGGAAATGGGAAGGTCATTATCATCACCCCCCGCATTCGAAGGCTCGAATGCGAAGATTTGGCCGCTAAGGTAAAAGACCGCTTAGTTGATTGGGAAAGAAGAATTGCCTTGGCGCGGGGGACCGGAAAGGTCGATTTCACAGGTAAGCTAGATAATGCAGTCCGCCTGCGTATGATGGAACGGGCTGCCGAAGTGGATGCCCAAAGAAAGCTCTTGGAAACCCTTTTGCAAATAAAGATTGATGGCAGTAAAGCGTTGAAAGATGCGCCAAGGGCCTCTAAATACGTAAGGGGCGTTGTGAGGAATTTTGTTCGGTGCAGCGCGAGATACTTTAGGGACGGAACCGCTGAGGTAGTGCTTGCGGCGCCAATCGACGGTATGACCTCTAAGGCCGCAGATTTAGGCAAACAAGGAGGACCGACCCTGGCCGTTTCAAAAATCGACACCACGGGGCTGATTATCGATGTGTCCGGGTTGAAGTTCAAGCCGATTTTGGCACCCAAACTGCTGGCGCCAGATGGCACCGAGATTTATGGCCCTGACATAGTAGCCAAGGCATACGTTCACCAGTACGGTGTTGCTGGCTATCGCTCTTGCCTCGACGAGGCCAAATCTGATAAAAGGATAGGCCAAACACCCATTATTGTTGATGCTGAAAAGGTTGGCAACGACCCAAGCCAACTAGTGTTGGCGGCAAAAGACGTGAACAAGTTAGGTCAATTGAAAGATATGGCCGGGCCGTTAAGCCAGGGCCGAGTGATAATTGTTACGGAAAACACGGCCAATAAATAATGTATCGGAATTTCTACAACTTACTGAAAATATTGGGGTTTAATAAGGCTTGATATTTATGCCTAGTACAGGGGGTAATGGAATGATGGAACATTGGAATGTTGATTTTTAAGGAAAAATACTCTTTTATTGACTTCGCTGTCGAGAGGAATTTTTCAATATCGCAATTTTCTGTTTGCCAAGAACCCTTTATTCCATCACTCCAGTACACCAACATTCCTTTTGTGCCTGCTCGCCATCGCGAGTGCTCAGGCGAAGCGGGCGGGAGCGAAGCGAACTAAGTTCAATATCCGCAGGAGGTATTTAGCATGGGCAAGCGATTATCCGTCCATTTGGTATTTCTAGTGGCGGTCCTGCTCATTCTGGTGATTGGCGCCTTTGCCCAATCCAAGGAGATCAAGGCCAAGGGTTACGGAACGATTTACGGCAACAACAAAGCGGCAGCGCGTGACAGGGCGATTGAAGACGCGCAAAGAAAGGCCGTCGAGCAGGCCATGGGCACAATGATCTCTTCGGAGAGCGTGACCAAGAATTTTCAGTTGATCAGCGACCGCATTTTGAGCCTGTCAAGTGGCTACATCGAAAACTACAGGGTGATCTCTGAAAAGGAGATCGACGGCGAGGTGGAGGTAGAGATTGCTGCCATCGTGGGCATGAGTAAGCTCAACGATTCGGTCCAGGCGATAAAGAATCTGATCGGACGTATGGACAGGCCAAAGATTATGGTGCTTATCGCCGAGCAATCAATACGCGAAGAGAGACAACAGCTCTCCGAAAAGAGCCGGGGAGACGCGGTACTCTCATCCACAAGCCTGGGTGTGGCGGAAAACGTGCTGATCGAGTTCTTCCGCGCCAAGGGGTTTGACTTCGTTGACCGCCAGGCACTGGCCGGTCAAATCGAAGTCGCTGATCCACTCACCTTGGTCAATGATAAGGAAAGAATCAAAAAGATCGCCAACCTCACCGATGCCCAGGTGGCGATCTTCGGTCAAGCGCAAGCACGAAACGCGGGCGAGGTCCAAGGCATCTATTCCGGCCAGGCCAATATCTCTCTGCGTGCCCTTAAGACGGACACCGGCGAAATCATTGCCGCAACCAGTGCACACGCCGCCGTTCCATTCGTTGATCCCTCAACCGCAAATACAAAAGCCCTGTCAGAAGCAGCCAAAAAGATCAGCCAAACGCTCATGGACCAGATCCTTAGCCAATGGCAATCTGAATCCAGTGGTTCACGAAGCATCTGCCTGGTCATCAGAGGTGTGAAGTACGCCGAGGTCAAGAAACTCAGAAGCTGGCTGAAGAAGTACGTGCGTGGGGTCAAGTCCGTTCACCAGCGCTACGTCAAAGAGGGCATGGCTGAACTGGACCTCGATATCCAGGGATCGGCGCAGAACCTGGCTGATGAGCTGAGCGAGAAAAAGTTTCAGAAAAAAACCATCGAGGTGCTGGACCTTTTGCCGAATAAGGTGAGCATCGAGTTAAAGTAGGCAGCAACCGTGTCAAAAAGGGTCTCACTCATACTGGCCGCCTCAGCGGCACTTGCCATTGTCTTAGCCTTGACCGAGTCGGTCTTAGGTGCGCCAATGACCAAAGTCACCTACCAGAAAGGCGAGGTCTTTGTCGCTCCTGGCAAAAAAGGCCCTTGGGTAGAGTTGAGAAAGGGCTTACCAGTTGCTGAAGGTGAATTCGTCAAGACTGGCAAAGGCGGGGTGGTCGAGCTAACACTGCCGGACAACTCAGTCTTGCGGCTGGCACCGAACACTCTATTCAAGCTCAATCAAGCGCTCTTCCCCAAAAAGAAGCCGCTCAACTTTTTCTGCAAGGTTTTTTTGGGGACCATGTGGGCGAAGGTTACCAGGGCTTTCGGCCAGCTGCGTGGGACCTTTAATACCCAGACGCCTACCGCGGTAGCCGGTGTGCGTGGCACAGCTTACAATTTGACAGTCGCCGCCGACAAAAGCACCGACATATCGGTATATGAAGGCAAGGTGGGAGTGCAACCGCCCCTAATCGTCAAGGGCGGTCCAAAGGAAGAAATTGAGTGGCCAGCGGAAGTTTCCGAAAAGAAGTGGGAGGAAATCATCCTCAGGCAATTTCAGAGGCTTCATATCGGGCCGGATGGAAGACCAGGCAAACCGGAATCCTTTGACCCTGAAGAAGAAAAAGACGAATGGATCATATGGAACCAGGAGCGGGACGCTAAACAAAGGTAGAATGGTGGGCTGACCTCATGTGTCTGTTGTTTCCGGCCGGCACAGCAAATTTCGCAAAGCAAACGAAAGATACCCATTAGGTCCCTTTGCGTGGCGTCCAGGTGTGATGTTTATGTCCTGCCTTGCCCCCCCCTTGAAAGACATCCTGTGGCATATGGTGACTCATAATCCAGGCCCTCCTTCAATGAAAACGAGATCTTGAATCATTCAACAAGCAACCATCGTTTTGATAGGCATAGTCCATGCCATCGCCTCACGATCGTTGAGCAAAAAGGGAAATTGCCATACCCTGGGCTTTGACGGTACCCTGTATGGGATAAAAATCTCTGTTGATAAATTCGTAAGGTATTGTTAGGGTAAAGATAATAGACTGTCACGTTGCAGTTCACTAACTCAAGAAGGAGGAAAAATGGCAATCAAGGTCATAATTACAAGGAAGGTGACTAGAGGCAGAGAAAGGGATTTGCTTCCACTTTTGATGGAGCTACGGACAAAGGCCATGAACCAGAAAGGATATATCTCCGGTGAAACATTAAAGGGGATAAGCGATCCGGACGAATTTCTGGTAATAAGCACCTGGAAAAGCTCTGAGGACTGGAAGGCCTGGGAGGATAACCCTGAACGCAGAGCGATCCAGTCGAAAATTGATGCCATCTTAGAAGAAAAGACAGTGGCCAGGGCCTATCTCTATGGATAGGGGTAAATTGATCCAGGGAGATATTACGGGTGACACGGTTTCAATTGAATGGACTAGAGTTGACTGGGTATTTCCCGGGTGTTGTTGGCAAGATAACCGAGTTACATGCCACCTACTATTACGAAAATTGGGGTTTTGATAGATCTTTTGAAGCCCAGGTTGGAAGAGAGCTTTCGGAGTTTCTGATTGAATTTCAGGAAAATAGAGATGGATTCTGGGTCGCTACCATAGGAGGGGAGTTTGCAGGCACGATTGCCATGGATGGGAGCCAGGCAGATAAGGAGGGAGTAAGACTGAGGTGGTTTATCGTTACCCCAAGGTTCCAAGGTCACGGGATCGGGAAAGGATTATTGAGAGAATCGCTCGAATTTTGTAGACAAGCCAGTTATAAGAGGGTATTTTTGTGGACCTTCAAAGGCCTGGAAACCGCCCGTCATCTATACGACAGTGAGGGGTTCAGGCTCTGTAAAGAGTATGAAGTCAAGCAATGGGGGCAATATATAATAGAGCAGATGTACGAATTGAGCCTTTAGATTTTTTCTCGTTTGGGAGGCTTCACAGTAAAGTAATTATGGATGATGCTCATGGGATAGGAATTCTTGGAAGTTTTTCCCTGCATTGAGAAAAAGAAATAGCCCGATAATGTATGTTACGTAGTAGGAGAATCTAGAATTAAGCTGCGCATTTTCAGACAATATCTCCATGAAGGTCTTAACTTTTTTGATCAAACCCTTACTTTTTGCTCTGGGTCTATTTCAACTATCTCGATACCAGCGCTGAGAAGGAGGGCCGCTGTTACGCCAATGCCATATCCAGTGTCCGTCTCACAATAGGGGGTAGTAAGGCCGCAGGAGGGGCTTTTATTTTTTAGAATGGCCTTTTTTGCGCCTGTTATCCTTGCCAGCTTAAGGGTCTCCCGGGCCCCTTTCATAAAGGACCCTGTTACATCCTCTCCCAAGGAATTCACCACCTGGGCCTGTCCGGCAAGGACTCCCTTTCCATCTCCCTTAACTATGTTTGACGGTGCCCGGGGAGTGGGTAAACCACCTAACTGCTCAGGGCAGATAGGAATAAATTGCACCTCCCGAGACTTTTTGATAATCTCTTCAACCCGGCTGTGACTACCATCATACCTGCACCCAATCCCAAGGAGGCAACTGCTTATCAACACAGGCAAAGATTATATCCTCAATCGATAAATTTCAATGCGGATTTCCGACCCCTTTTCTCTATCCATCCAATCTGGTATGCCTTTTCACCAACTGCCTGAATTTGCTGCATAACATCTTGGACATCCTTTTCAGAGACGATAATTATCAGACCGATACCATTGTTGAAGGTCCTCATCATCTCCTCTTCAGGGATATTTCCAGCCTTCTTGATAAAGTGAAAAATAGGGTGTTTTGTCCACGATGATCGGCTGATTACTGCCCGGCAATCCTTGGGCAGCATCCTGGGGAGGTTTTCTGTTATTCCACCGCCAGTTATATGGGAGATGCTAAATAGATGGAAGTTTTTTATTAGGTTGCCTATGATCTTGACATAGATCTTTGTTGGCTCGATCAATTCCTCGCCAAGTGTCCGGCCAAATTCATCGACATAATCACTAACAGACATCTTGAGCCAATCAAAGAATATCTTTCTGACCAGAGAATAGCCATTGCTGTGAAGCCCACTGGACGCTATCCCGATCAGGCAATGCCCAATGGCCGTCTCACTACCGTCAATGATCTGATCAGCATCTACTAAACCCGTAGCGAACCCGGCAAGATCATACTCATTTTCGGCATAAAATCCAGGCATTTCAGCTGTCTCCCCACCGATTAGGGCACACTCAGCCTGCTCGCAGCCTTTTGAGATACCCCTTACTACCTCCACTGCTATATCATGATTGAGTTTGCCCATTGAGAGATAATCCAGGAAAAACAGGGGGATTGCACCCTGTACGAGGATATCATTGACGCACATGGCTACCAGGTCTATTCCTACAGTATCATGCTTATCAAGCATAAAGGCTATCTTTAACTTCGTACCTACTCCATCAGTGGAGGAGACGAGAACAGGTTTCTTGATATTTCCTAAATTAACGGAATAGAGACCGGCATAGCCACCTATGTCGCTCATAACATTTGATTTAAATGTCTTGCTTATTATGGGTTTTATAACCTCTACAAATCTTTTTCCAGCATCTATGTCTACACCTGCCTCTGCGTATCTATCTTTGCTTTTCGCGTCTGCCACAGTTTTTAACCCTCTATTAATACGCCAAAAATATCTAAAAAAATGTCAATCAAAACATAACTGCCAAGACATTACAGACAATGCGTAAAAAACTATCTAAAAAATTATAGAACTAAAAAGTTTAGGTGTTCATTGTTTCTGACTGGATATATGAAATTGAAAGAACGAAAGATCTCCTTCAAGCGTTTTACCTCTCTCTTATCCTGTTGAGCAGACAATAATATAGAATCCCATAAATTACTACAAAATTAATATTTCGTAAGGGCCCCCTGACTGTAAGTACCGTATTCTTTTCCAAGCAACCTGAAGACCATATCGGCATTGACTCTCCGAAAAAAGAGATGGCACATGCCAGAAAATACATCTCCAATCTGCCATAAAACAAAAGCAGAATAATAACTATCCCGCTAAAGCGAGAGATAGACAAGAGGCAATATCTCTGCTAGCCTATCTTTTGATGAAATGCAACTATTATCTTCTATTTTCCCTTACAAAATCCGGCAATCTGAGATTATCTGAGGGAAAAGAGATAACAGAGAAGATACAAGGATCCAGAAGAAAGAAAATTTTGACTATTCCCTGTCTCGTGTAGTATTTGTATTAGATTTTATAGGGAGGAGAGGAAAAGATGTATAAGTTCCCAAGGATTGAGCGATTGCCCCCTTATGTCTTTGCCACTGTTGACCAGTGGAAGCTGGATGCAAGACGAAAGGGGGAAGATATCATTGATTTGGGGATGGGCAATCCGGATCTGCCCACACCAAAACATATTGTAGACAAGATGGTAGAGGCAGTGCAGAAAGGGAAAAATCATAGATATTCTGCCTCGAGGGGGATCACCAAACTTCGGCATGCCATATGTGATTGGTACAAGCTCCATTTTGGGGTTAGTATAGATCCCGAGGAGGAGGCTATTGTTACTATCGGGGTCAAGGAGGGGATAGCCCATTTGGTGTTAGCCACTATATCCCCTGGCGATGTAGTGTTTGCTCCTAACCCTACGTATCCCATTCATCCATATTCAGCAATTATTGCCGGAGGCGACCTCAGGGGGATTCCTATCGGACCTGATAGAGATTTTTTTGAGGATCTCTTAACAGCGACCAAGCAAACATGGCCAAGACCAAAGATGTTGATTATCTCCTATCCCCATAACCCGACTACCAGTGTAGTGGATATAGGCTTTTTTGAAAAGATAGCGGAGTTCTGCAGGGAGCATGAGATAATGGTAATTCATGACTTCGCCTATGCGGATCTGGTTTTTGATGGTTATAAACCGCCAAGTTTTCTTCAGGTACCGGGAGCCAAGGAGATAGGTGTAGAATTCTTTTCTCTTACCAAGAGCTATTCCATGGCTGGCTGGCGGGTAGGTTTTTGCCTCGGTAACAGTGAAATAATAGCAGCCTTGAGGAGGATAAAGAGCTATTTAGACTATGGTATTTTCCAGCCAATACAGATTGCCTCTATTATTGCCTTAAAAGGAGACTATGCCTCTGTCAAGGAGATAGTAGAGGTTTATAGACAGAGGCGGGATACCCTAATTAATGGACTGGAAAGGGTTGGGTGGAAAATAGACAAACCTAAAGGTACCATGTTTGTGTGGGCTAGGATACCAGATAGGTATGCAGAGATGAATTCTCTGGAATTTTCAAAATTGCTCATAAAAGAGGCTAAAGTGGCAGTTTCTCCAGGCGTAGGTTTTGGGCAATATGGTGAGGGATTTATCAGGTTTGCCCTGGTTGAGAACAAACATAGGATTAACCAGGCTATAAGGGGAATCAAGAGGATTCTGTAAAAAGGAGAAATACCAAGGCTCAAAGTTCAAATTCACCCCATTAGATAGTTAACAGTGATAATAAGAATCATATATCTCCTTAAGAGTAGAAACGTTGCTCTTGCCCTCTCAGATAGTAAAGACGGCAGGAATCTCAAGTCTCATTGGGCAGGGAGATAGGGGCTAAATCGAGAATGTAGATCTTTTATCCAACAGGGTGAACATTTTTGACGTTTGGCATAATAGTGTAAAATCTCACAAGGTCATTTCCAGGCGTAAAGGTTTTGAGTTATTTGAGGGGGAAATAGATGTCTCAGATAAAGGTTGGCTTGATTGGGTTTGGCACAGTAGGTGCAGGCATGGTGGAGGTTCTGAGCAATAACCGGGAATTGATAGAGGATAGGGTTGGTGCAGAGATTGTACTAAAAAAGATTGCGGATTTGGATATTGACTCGGATAGGGGAGTCAAGATTGACCGCAGAATTCTTACCACTGATGCAATGGAGATAGTCAATGACCCAGAGATAGATGTTGTTGTTGAACTGATAGGTGGCTTTGATCAGGCGAGGGAATACATCGTAATGTCTATGGAAAGGGGGAAACATGTAGTTACGGCCAATAAGGCCCTGATCGCCAAATGTGGGAAACTATTGTTTGAGACAGCCGAAAGATACGGTGTTGATATTGCCTTTGAGGCAAGTGTGGCTGGAGGTATTCCTATTATTAGGGCCCTGAGGGAAGGTTTGGCTTCAAACCAGATTAACACAGTCCTGGCTATCTTGAATGGAACATCAAATTATATCCTCACCAGGATGACAGCAGAAGGACTTCCTTTTGATGAGGCACTCACAATAGCAAAGAAGCTCGGTTATGCAGAGGTAGACCCTACCCTGGATATAGACGGAAGTGATGCTGCCCACAAACTGACTATCATAGTTTCTCTGGTCTTTGGTCGCCCTTTTAACTATGAGGATGTTTATAAGGAGGGTATTGATAGGGTCTCTCCTGAGGACATCAGGTTTGCGGGTGAGTTTGGATATTGCTTAAAACTGTTGGCTATTGCAAGAAAGATAGGTGACCATATCGAGGCCAGGGTGCACCCTGCTTTTGTTCCCTTGGATCATATCTTGGCAAATGTCAATGAGGCATATAATGCAGTTTATCTTGAAGGTGATTTTGGGGGGCCTACTCTATTTTATGGCCTTGGTGCTGGCAGAAGACCTACGGGGAGTGCCGTAGCCTCTGATTTGATGGATATAGCCAGAAATCACGTCAAAGGCATTAGCAGGAGGGTTTCACCTCTCTCCTTTGCACGCCCCCCGGCCAAAGAGCTATCTGTGAGGCCTATTGATCAGGTAAGTAGCGATTATTATTTTCGATTTTCTGCAGTGGATAGGCCTGGAGTTCTTTCTAAGATATCTGGCATTCTGGGTGCCAACAATATAAGTATTGCCTCTGTTATTCAGAAACGGAGAGAGACCCATGGCTCTGTCCCTGTCGTAATGCTAACCCATGAAGCAATGGAAAGGGATGTCAGGAAATCACTGGATCTTATAGATAAGCTGGATGTAGTAACTGAGAAGACAGTTCCCTATAGGGTAGAAAGAAAGACAGGTATCTGAACGTAGTATATAGATGGCTGGCGAGGCTCGAATCGTCTGCCAAAAAGGTCTTAGATCGTTGCTACGCAACCGTTTGCCGTTACGAGCCCGTCCTGGCGCTATGCGCTCAGTAGGTTGGTCTGAGCCCGTAGCACACTGTGGATTTAGAGGACTGATTGGAGTTTAAGGAGTGACTTTTTCTCTGGCAGGGTAAATGTTAAGTCTTGAGCTATGAAGACGTCTAGTTTTTGAAGGGATATCCTGTGGTGACAGATCATAGCACAACAAAATATGTCCTTCTGATTGGAGACGGGATGGCTGATTACCCCCTAAAGGAATTGGGGGGCAAAACGCCCCTTGAGGTGGCAGACACCCCACATATGGACCGGATCGCTGCCAGTAGAGTAGGGCTGGTTAAGACAATTCCTGAGGGGATGGAGCCCGGCAGTGATGTGGCAAACCTCTCTTTGCTGGGGTACGATCCCGGAAAATACTATACCGGTCGCGCTCCACTTGAGGCTGCCAGCATGGGTGTAACCCTTGGAGCTCACCATGTGGCCTTCAGAATGAATCTGGTAACCTTGGATCTGAGATCAGATGATGAGATCATCATGGTCAGTCACAGTGCTGGTGATATATCCACGGGAGAGGCAGTGCAAGTCGTGGGAAATCTAAAAGAGGAGTTTGATCTCCTGGGGATCGAGGTTTATCAGGGGGTGGCTTATCGGCACCTTGTCTTATGGGAGGATGGCCCCGAAAGTGCTATGACCATTCCTCCCCATGATGTCTTGGGCAGGAATATGGGCCCTTACTTGAACTACTCTACAGACAACACTATACCACAACTGATCCGGCGTTCCTGGAGCATCCTGAAGGAGCACCCGATCAATGTGGTGCGAAGGAGGGCAGGACTTAAGGAGGCCAACTCTATCTGGCTGTGGGGGCAGGGAAGGGCGCCAGAGTTACCCCTGTTTGAAGACAAGTATGGTCTTAAAGGAGGTGTCGTTTCTGCTGTGGACCTTGTAAAGGGCATAGGGGTCTATGCCGGATTTATGCCTATTCATGTGGAGGGGGCAACCGGTTATTTGAATACCAACTACCAGGGCAAGACCGCCGGAGCACTGAAGGGGCTTAAGAGGCTCGATTTTATTTTTCTTCATGTGGAGGCACCTGATGAGGCGGGGCACAATGGAAACTACAGGGAGAAGATAGAGGCTATTGAGAATTTTGACCACAAGGTGGTAGGCCCTGTTCTTGACGGCTTAAAGGATTTCGAGGACTATCGCATTATGGTCGTGAGTGACCATTTGACGCCCATAGCAAAAAGAACCCATACCAGTGATCCCACGCCTTTTGCCTGGGCCAGTAAAGAGGAGCTGGAAGGCATGCCCAAAGGGTCCACCTTTACAGAGGGTGCCGCAGGGGATAGTGGGCTTATGTTTGATGTGGGGCATGAATTAATAGACTCGTTCCTGTTCCAGGATTGATACCTCTGATTATCGCGGTATGAGCAACATTTCTGCTGCCCCATTTCCCAGTTGCTGAAACCTGTGAAGAGTCAAAAACCGAACTTACAAGGTATTTAGAAAAAGATAATTGAATGAAAAAGCCAAAAAATGTCGTCGATTACAGGGTTATTTATGGCGATTGTGACTCAATGGCCATAGTCTATTATGCAAACTATCTCAAGCTCTTCGAGATAGGTAGGACAGAGTTCTTAAGAGAACTAGGCATAACATACAGGGATGTTGAGGATAGTGGGTTTTTTTTACCGACAACAGAGGCCTACCTGAAATACCTCAAGCCTGCCCAGTATGACGATTTATTGAGAATTGAAACCATGATTGATTTTGTAAAAAGGGCAAGTAGCAGGTTTGATTATACCATTTATAGGGGAGATGAGATACTTGTACAGGGCTATACAATCCATGCCTGTTTGGATAGGCAGAACCAGGTAGTCCGGTTTCCTGATTTTCTGCGTGACGTTTTGAAAGGAGCATGAGTAATGAACATACTCTTTTTTGGCCCCAATGGCAGCGGGAAGGGGACCCAGGGAGCAATCATAAGAGAAAGATACAACCTAGCTCACATCGAGACAGGTGTTATTTTTAGGGAAAATATATCAAAAGGGACAGAATTGGGGAGAAAGGCCAAGGCCTACACAGATAAGGGAGAATTGGTTCCTGATGAGATAACCATTCCAATGGTTCTAAACAGGNTTAAAGAGGCAGACTGCGNTAATGGCTGGCTTCTGGACGGTTTTCCACGAAACATAAGCCAGGCTGTTAGGTTGAATGAGGTCCTGGCCAGGGAGGGTATAGATGTAGGTGTTCTTATTGAGATTATTCTGGAGCGTGAAATAGCTAAAAAGAGGATAATGGGCCGCAGGATCTGTTTAAATGATAATAATCACCCGAACAATATCAATATAGAGGCCATCAAACCGGACGGCGATAGATGCAGGATATGCGGTGGGGAGTTGAAGAAAAGGGATGATGATCAGGACGAGGCGGCCATTGATCAGAGACATAGTATATATTACGATTCAAAAAATGGCACCCGTGCCGCGATACAATACTTCAAGGACTTATCGAATAGGAGGGGTATCCCGGCTATCGTAGAACTGGATGGAAGAAATAGCGTCGAAGAGGTAACAAAAGAGTTGATAGAGAAACTAGGCAATTCAAGGTTAAAGTGAACTAAAGTTATGGATTCAATTGCGAATGATTTAAATAAACTCCGGGCACTTTAGGCACTTAGATAAAGGAGGTACTGTGGAGTATTCAATTAGTCCAGATGGAGAGCAATTTGCCCTTCCCCAGCAAGATGATTACAAGAGGGAATATGAGAGACTATCGAGCATTATAAAAAGTGAGAGGGAAAAAGGACGTGAGATAGTTGTTGTTATGGGTCTCGGCTTTGTTGGGGCGGTTATGGCAGCGGTTGCGGCAGATAGTGTAGATAAAGAAACAGGAGAGCCCAATAGGTTTGTGATCGGTATGCAGAGACCAAGTAGCCGCAGCTTCTGGAAGATTCCCTTGTTTAACAAGGGTATTTCCCCTGTAAATGCGGAAGATCCTGCTGTTGAACAATTGATTGAGCGCGGTGTCAGAAGGAAAAAGACCTTAACAGCTACGTATACCTACGATGCTCTAAGGTTTGCAGATGTCCTGATCCTTGATGTCCAGTGCGACTTTGTAAAAGAGGATCTTAGAAATCTTCAAAGTGGCTATGTTGAAATGGGTGCCATTGAAGAGAGTTTCAAGGTAATTGGTAAACTAATTGAACCCGAGTGTCTTGTTGTGATTGAGACAACGGTCCCTCCAGGAACAACCGAGTATATTGCCTATCCCATCATCAAGACGGCATTTAGGAAAAGAGGAATTGAAACCGAACCTCTCATAGCCCATTCTTTTGAAAGGGTAATGCCAGGGCGAGATTATATAAGATCCATTCGCCATTTCTGGCGTGTCTGTAGTGGTATCAATAAAGAAAGTGAGAATAGGGTGGTCAGGTTTCTGGGCGAAATTATAGATGTTGAGAATTATCCATTAACCGTTCTTGAAAGACCTATTGAGAGCGAGACATGCAAGATTGTGGAAAATAGCTACAGGGCTACGATACTTGCCTTCTTAAATGAATGGAGCCTTTTTGCCGAAACTAACGGGGTTGACCTAATTAAGGTTATCGATGCCATCAAGATCAGACCCACTCATAGCAACATAATATTCCCTGGGCCGGGGATTGGCGGCTACTGCCTGCCAAAAGATGGGGGCTTAGGGCTATGGGCATACAAACACCTGCTCGGGTTTGAAGGCGAGATATTCAAGATCACCCCTGAGGCCATAAATATCAATGATACCAGGGCACTGCATGCTGCCCAGCTGGTCAGAGATGCCCTGCGCAACACGGGAAAAATTGTGGCCGCCTCGCAGATAACAATCCTCGGTGCATCTTACAGGGAGGATGTAGGGGATACTAGGTACAGTGGTTCGGAGTTGATCGTCAGGAAGCTCACAGAGATGGGTGCAGAAATCAAGGTCCACGATCCGTATGTCAGGCACTGGTGGGAGTTTGAGAATCAGGATTCCTATCCAGCAGTGGGAGAGAGTCGCTCCCGATTTTTCAGAAATCAGGAATATCTTAAAGAATTAAAGATGTGCCCAACAATGGCTGAGGCCCTGAAACACTCTGATGCAGTGGTTCTGGCTGTCAGGCACAAGGAATATCTAAGACTCAAGCCAGATGATATTGTTGAAATGGCAGGCGGCCCTTTGGCAGTGGTGGACTGCTTTGGTATTCTCGATGATAGAAAGATAGAGAGGCTATTTGAATTAGGTTGCGAGGTCAAGGGGTTAGGCAGGGGTCATATCCAGCGGATAAAGGAGAAGGTCAGGAAAGCTTAACGATTACCTTTGTGCCTACTACAGATTGCTGGCCGAGATAGTTTGTTGCTCTCCCCATATTAACGGCGATCTCCAAGTGGTCGGAGCTACCTATGAGGGCCAGAGGCTCACCCTGTGCAACATCATCATAGGTGGTGCTTATTTTCTTTAGAACCAGGCCGCCAATCTTAATAATTAGTCCCTTTGATTCAAGGAATGGGCTGAGGTGCTCCCTGGTGATATTAGTGATGATATTTCCAAAGTGATCCACCCTTATGACCTCTCCAACAAGATCTCTGTTTTTTTTGAAGGGAAGGGGGGAGGCTAGGGCGTTTGGATTGTCAATCCTTTCACCGAGGAGAAAGGGGTTAACCCCAAGGGATAGGTGGGCAGCAACAGGCGCAAAGATGTCTCTGCCATGAAAGGTAGGACTGATTTTATGCAGCCAGTATCTTTTCTCCTTTAGATGAATGATGTCTTTCTCCCCTTGCGTCTCTATTACTGGCCAGAAAAGACCGTTGTCAGGACCTACAAAGAGATGGTTGTCACCCAGCACTGCTATGGGCCTTCTCTTGCTGCCGACCCCGGGGTCAATCACGCCTACATGGACTGTGCCTGAAGGGAAGTATGTATAGGCCTCCTTTATTATCGAGCCCCCCTCTTGAATTGAACCGGCTGTCACCTGATGGGTTATGTCTATAATCCTTGCAGCCGGATTGATGGAAAGGATAACCGCTTTCATCATGGCAACATACGGGTCGCTTTCGCCAAAGTCAGTAGTTAAGGTAATAATTCCTGATCTTGTCAATCCAGGCCCTCTACAAACAGTAAGCGGGATCTTTTCTAGAGTCATGTGCAGAGGATGCTTGCCCCCTCCGCATTGCCACCTTCGGTCGGCCAAAGCCGGCACAACGATGGACTGACAGGATTGAAATTATCCTAAATGGAGTATTGGGTCAAGAGGGTAGTGCCGGAGTAAGGGTAAAGATGGTTTTCATTTTATGATTTGATATTCGAATATATTTATGGTATCGAGCTAATCAAGTTAAATAGGATGCAGATTTTCGCAGATATACGCAGATAACATCATTATTCATAAATTTGAAAATCCTGATAATCTGTGTTCACCCTGTTGAATAGGGTTCCCTCCGTGAAATTCAACAGGGTTCACCTGCCCGCTAATGCCTGAGCGTAGCGATGGCAGGCGGGTCTGTGTTCAAAAAGGGAAATTCCTATACAATCAAGTTAATTTAGTACCCAACAGACAAGGGAAGGTTTTGAAAAGTTTATCTTAAGAAGAAAGGAGATCAAAAATGAGTGCTAAACTGATAAAGGGAACAGAAATCAGAGATGAGATCCTAAAAGAGCTCAAGGAGGAGGTTGACAAGATCAAGCAAGAGCATGGTGTTGTGCCTGGCCTTGTGACCATCCTTGTCGGGGAAAACCCTGCCTCGGTTTCCTATGTTACATCGAAGATCAGAACAGCCCAAGATCTTGGATACAAAGAGATCCAGGATAATCAGCCCGAGGATATGAAAGAAGAGGAGTTGCTTTCTCTTATTGATAAATACAATAAGGATGACTCCATCCATGGCATCCTTGTTCAACTACCGCTCCCCAAACACATTGATGAAAAGAAGATACTTAATGCCATTGACCCGGATAAGGATGTGGATGGGTTCCATCCTGTCAATGTCGGTAGATTGATGATAGGGGGGGGTGAGGTCAAATTCCTCCCATGCACCCCTGCTGGCATCCAGGAGCTGATTGTCAGGTCTGGTGTGCAAATAGAGGGTGCTGAGGTTGTGGTTGTCGGCAGATCTAACATTGTGGGAAAACCCATTGCAAACATATTATTGCAAAAGGCTGCGGGTGCTAATGCTACGGTAACAGTAGCCCATACAAGGACAAAGGACTTGGCTTATCACTGCAAGAGGGCCGATATCTTGATCGTTGCCGCTGGTGTCCCTGGCCTTGTCAAACCTGAATGGATAAAGCCGGGTGCATGTGTTATTGATGTTGGTGTAAACAGGGTTGGTGAGAAGATCAGCGAAAAGACCGGGAAGAAAATCGCGATCCTAAAGGGTGATGTTGACTTTGACAAGGCAAAAGAGATTGCAGGCTATATTACCCCTGTACCTGGGGGTGTTGGACCTATGACAATTACCATGCTTATGAAAAACACCCTCAATTCCCTTAAATTTCACTTAGGGATTGCATAAGGTTAGGTTAAAGGCGTGTATTTCCTTTCCGAAATACACGCCTTTTCTCTCACAAACCATGGCCAAACCCAAATTCTAAGATAGCATCACTATTCTGGTTATCGTGAGAGCCAAATCCTTTCCGCTTACTACTTCTTAGCCTTCCGGCCAAAGGGATGCCCAGCTTCCTCATTGGCTTGCGCAGGATTGAGGGATTGATCTTTGGCAGGTGAGCTGCTCCCGGTTTCCCGAACACAATCGCGTCGAGTTCAAGTGAATCTTCTGTTTGAAGATCGGAATGAAGTTCAGCTCCCGCCCCATGCTCGAAGTAGGGGTGGGCTTTCAACAAGGTTCGGAGCTCGTTAAAGGTAAGGGGCTGAGCCTTACGCAGGGCCTGAAGACCTTTGATCTGGTAGACCACCCGTGTGGATCGAAAATAGGAAAATAGAAGGAGGCAGAGAAAATGAGGCATGAAATTACAAAACGGAATTGTCGCTCTGAGAGGGCTGCATCTCGTTTTGCTTTTATGATAATATCCTTGATGCATGACAATCCACTTCTCCCGATTCTTAGAGATCCATACAGGCTTTTAAAAGCAGCTGGACTAAAGGCGGGACAAAAGGTACTGGAGGTTGGATGTGGCCCAGGGTTCTTTACAATACCTGCGGCAAAAATAGTGGGAGATGAAGGCCTTGTTTATGCTGTGGATGTTCATCCACGTGCAATAGAAAGAGTCAAAGAAAAGATCGAGAGACAAGGAATAAAAAATGTTCGGCCAATGCTTACCAATGCATCCAATACCTTGCTTCCAGATCAAAGCATTGACCTTGCGTTCATGTTCGGTCTTCCCCACATCGTTGGTGGGCAAGAGAGCGTAATATCTGAAATACAGCGTATCTTGAAACCTGGGGGTGTACTCTCATTTAAGAAAACAAGGGGGTCAGAGAAAAAATTGATTGAGAAGGTAGAAAGGGGAGGATTTATATATTCAGGGAGAAAGGCAAGGATTTTCTTATTCACAATGGGAAACGATCGAAATATAGAAGGCTCAAGTTAAAAAAGGTTGAATCATGAGAGGCATTACGAGAAGGGTTTTCCTAAAAGCAGCGGCTCTCATAGGGGCAACTTTGGCAATACGCAGGTATATAGGTTCAAGGAAGCTTAGCCTCACAGAACTATTTGGGCCGGGCGAAGCGGGTTCAGCAGAAGGAGAAAAGGATGTCACGATAGTCAGCGACGTGGACGCTCACTCACAGTGTAGCATGAGGGTCAAGGTCAAAGGCGGTAGGGTTATTGAGGTTCGCGGGGATCCCGCGGGCCCTGAAAGCAAGGGCGAGCTCACCTTGAGGGGAAAACATACGAGGGAGATACTCTACGCGCCGGATAGACTAAGATACCCTATGAAGCGAGCAGGAGAAAAGGGCGGGGGCAAGTGGAAAAGAATCTCCTGGGATGAAGCCTTAACCACAATCGCCAATAGGCTGAATGAGATCAAGAACAGATATGGCCCTGAAGCAATTGACTTCCATCACGGCCATTATCACAGTGGCGATGTTTAGGGACTACCCTGAGATGTACAGAACATACGAGGGGTTCATGAAGGGGTTTAATACGCCACCTAGGAAAGTGGAGTTCTATTCAGGGAAATTGCAAGAGCTGGGATATGATCCCCTGCCGGTGTATAGGGAGCCTGCTGAAAGCCCTGTTTCACGACCTGACCTGGCCAAGGAGTACCCACTAATATTGATAGCTGGCGCAAAATTGGAAGCGTACACACACTCCATGATGCGCAATATCCCCAAGCTCCGGGAGTATTCCCCAGAGAATTTACTGGAGATCAATCCCAAGACAGCAGCTAACCTAAATATCGAAGATGGTAATGTTGTAACGGTAAGTTCACCAAGAGGAAGCATAAAGTGTATGGCGAGAATAACGGATCACATCGATCCACGAGTCGTTCATCTCTATCATGGATTTAAAGAGAGTAATTGTAATGTCTTAACTGATCATAAGGCCTTCGACCCCATCACCGGATCTACCGGGCTAAAATCGCTGTTGTGTAAGGTAGAGAAGATCTAAAGCAATTTATCAAAATGAAAAGAGGTGTTTAAGATGGAATGCGGCAGTAATTGTATTGGCTTATTTGCGCTTTCAAGCGCAATCTGTTGTCATCCGATCTCAAAATCGCATTTTGGGGTCGCCAAGAATTGGATTACCAATAAATGGTTCTGGGCCGGATTCTTCGGGAATCTGCCGGCCTTGGTGGCCTTTCTGGGACACATCTTTCTTTCCCCTAAGGCTCAAACCTGAGCTATTTCTTTCTTTGAATTACAGTTTTTTAGGTGAGGGCTAGTGCCAGATAAATTCATGAGCGGGCTACCAGCCAGTACTTGCCCCTGTCAAGCACGAGCTTTTTTTGCTCAACAAAGAGATCCAAATACTGATGGAGATCGGCACCGCTCTCGGGTCGGTAGCCCATCCCGGAGAGGATAAGGATCCTGGGGGTCTGCTCGCAGAAATCGGCGGCGAACTTCTCATCTAGTTCTTGGCGTGTCAGCGATGTTGACTGCAGCTGCGCCGTGAGCCACTTGAACAAGATCTTCTCCCTGACCCTCTCCTCAGTCCTTTTCATAAAGTGGGAGACTTCTGCCCCTTGCTCGCCCTCCTTGACCAGCTCCTGCACCAATTCAATGGCCCCCCTGAGGATCAGAAGCCCTATGATCGCGGAGGCCACCGCATCGGCATAAAAGAGCCAGGGGGCGTTCCAGAGCTGAGCGAAGAAGGAAAGCAGTATACCTCCGCACACCAAAAGGGAAGTCCAGAAGTGATTTCGCGAGTCCACCGCCTGGCACATTATGGCAAAATTGGAGCGTCTCTTGCCTACTAGATACTGGTATGAGGAAAGCCCCAGCATAACAAGACCGCAGATCGCTGATAGCACAAAGGCGATCAGGCCCTGTTCTATGGGCCCGGGGTGAACAATTTTATCCAAGGTTGCCAAGGCCACCCCTCCCACCGACACGAACATCGTGATCACGATGAAGACGGAGACCAGTTTCTCCTTGTCATACTTGATACCAAGCCAGACAAGTAGCGATGAGAGGGTATCCACTGCATTGTCGATGCCATCGGCGGTGAGCCCGGCCGATCGTGAAAGAAAGCCGACACCTAGCTTCAGCACGCTGAGCACCACATGGGCCACCAGGGAAAGGAGGGATGCTGTCTCCGGGGAGAAGACCCACTTCATGAATGCGGGGATTACCCTTTCCATGTGTTCTGCCATTTCCCTGCCACCCGGGGTAAGAAGATATCGCTCGCCTCTTTTCTCCAGTACCTTAAGCTCAATGGCCTTGCGCAGATTTTCCTCCAGGTGCAGCTGAGCCGTGCCCATTCCCCGGCTATGAGGGCCTCTGCCCATGCGATTCAGGAAGTCCCTGATTTCATGGCGACTCATAGGCCCATCCATGAGCTCAAGCACAATCGCCCTGAATATGCCGGGAAACTCGTGAATAACGCGGTACAATTCCTTAGAGTCCTTCCAGTGCACTGGTTTCTCACGCCTGTGACGGAAAAGGGAAAATTGAATGATTTCCTTGGGTGTAGATTCCTGGGTATCAAGGGTTCCGGTGGTTATAATCTGCCTTTGCTTTCTTGAGATCCTTGGAGCGGTTTTGTTCTTCATGTACACTCTCCCCTCAGGTGACAGATTATACGATATTTTGTCAATCAATGATATTTCCCATATATTCTATGCGTAAATACCCTGCCACTCATGCCCAGTCTTCCTTTCACCCCAGGGTTGGCGGTGAATATCATATGAAAAGGTAGCGCACACTCCAGGGCAAGACAGTTAATAGATTGATTGGCAATAACTCGCTTTTGCTTGGACCGAATGTAGGGCAAGGGGGCGAATTTGTCAAGGAGGGAAGCATAAGAGGGGATCTTGCCTCTATATCCAGGATAAAGGATGCGGGGGTTGACTTGAGGCGACTCATCTTGGTTACTGATGGCATAGAACCAGGGGATTTGGTTGAGAAGGGATACATTGAATTTGTTGTCCAGAGGGCCATCGACTGTGGTTTTGGGCCAGTAGATGCTATTCAGATGGCCACTATAAATGTGGCAGAGTATTTTTTCCTGGATGGTATGAATGGTGGGATTGCCCCTGGGAAATATGCGGGTATGGTCATTATTCCCGATCCCGGAATCATCAAGGCGGAATACGTAATAAGCAAGGGCAAAATCATTGCAAGGGAAGGAAGTCTTCTGGTATCTGCAAGAAAACATACCTTTTCCCAGGACAGCCTGAATAGCATTCGGCTTTTAAGAGCGCTTGAACCGTCTTATTTTTCTATACCAGTCAAAAAAACTCCACCTGTGTGGATGTCAGGGTAATACACCAGGTCAATGATCTGGTCACCAAAGAGCGCATAATTTCCCTCCCTGTGATTGGCGTTGAGATCAGATCAGATGCCAGCATGGATATAGCAAAGGTAGCAGCCATTGACAGGTGCAGCCATACCCTTTTTGAGAATCTGTGAAGAAGGACTTGTGAACCTCAAGGTCGGAAAAACCCTAGGTCTGATTGTAGATGAAGGTACACCAAGCCGTGCACTAAATCAGATTGAGAGAAGAGAAAGAGAGATGCAGGAGGGCAAATTCTGACCTCAAGTCACAACTGGGTTGAAAAAACAGTCTATATAGGGTATAAGTACCAATCACTCGCATTCACCGGTGCACCATGACCAAGGAAACTGAGAAAACCATACGCAGAGACAAGGCCCATAAGGCATTTGGACACGCCACCACCACTGAGCTATCCCGAAAGGCATTCATCGGGGAGCTGCCCATCAAGCAGCGTGCCTGCCTGGAGATCAT
>JGI2171J19970_10000015_pt1 | contig 78329 bp, 70 predicted proteins | sample DeeMarSWOR324_28_FD_19970 | JGI IMG/M metagenome (IMG submission 19970) | reverse complement strand
CCCGGCCCGGGCGTAAAATGGAGGGTTTAGCTCCCTAGCATTTTTATTTCTTCTGATTTTTGAATTAATCTTGATATGAAGAGTACAAATTACAAGATTATTTCCAGAATATTGGGGATCTTGCCTATGGTCCTATAAACGAAGATTATACATGCCGCACCAGATCTCCTGAGAACATTGTCGAAGAGATTGTGTACCAATCTGAGCGATACTTTTTGTTTTTTTCCAAGTAAAGGACGAGATGTGTCAGGACAGAAGCATTACCGAACCCAAAGCTATTTATAGAGCAAGACAAAGTTGTTTCATAGAGGTGAGAAAATGGAGGAAGAAAAGAAAAAAAGAATGCTGAAACTTGCTTTGATATTAGTTCCACCATATACGCTCTTCGCTATATGTTCTTTTCTTGCATTTGACTTCTTTGTTCAGATGAACATGGAGAATAAGAATAACATAGAATGCAAAATCTGTCGTTGAGTAGAATTCACTTTCTGTCACTAATGTGTTTAATGTGTTTCTTATGGTAACATTTTTAAACGGAAAAGGGGAACCTATCTGTGGATCTGTTTCCTTCAGTAATGGAGTAGTAATAACTATCTTGGCAAACAATTGCATTTTTAGATTCAGTATGTGATAAACGAAGTTCAGAAATATCAAATCGAGCGGTTTGAGGATGAGGATACTCTCTTAGATGATTAAGTGCCTCTTTGTCTCCCTTTCAACCTCGATTCTACAATGAACAATACGAATACTATAATAGACATGATTGTGAAGAGTATCTAAACTACTCCACAACCGAATAGGTGCAATAGCGGCACCACAGACGATAAGAGGGATATTCCAGTGCCGTGCTAATGAACTTTTTTTCTTCTGTTCTTTCTTTTTTTCCTTCATGTTATTATCTCTTTACCTACAAGCACCTTAAACATTGCTCTATAATTCCAATTATCCACCGAATTTAGAATCTTAATGATCTGCAAAAAAGCTTACAAACTGTATGCGAAAATTCTATACTGTGAATTTCCTACAATTCAAGAGACAGTCAACATGATAATCTGATAATCTAGCAATTTTTCCACAACTTTCGGTTGGGGGAGATAATAAGAGCAGAAGATCACATCGAATAAAGCTCAAATTTGTTACACGTGTAACAATTAGTTTCTTTGACCATGCTACATGTTACAACTCTGTAAACCCTTGCCAATATCTGGGTGTGTCGAAAGCTTTTTAAAGGGCCACCCATAATTCCACCTCACCATCAATCATTGATCAGCTACTAGCAATCTGTGTCATGTAGCTAGTGATAATCTGTGTGCTCATAAACGTTTGGGTAGGGAGTTGAACAAAGAATAACACCCCCTGCGTCTTTGAAGGGTGGTTGCATAGAGGTTTCATTAGGAGTGGAGTTGTTCCCCAAAAGGGGAAACATTTATAAATGTACAAAGATTGGTTTCAGTAGATTGTAATGTGGTTATGGGCCTGTAGCTCAGTCTGGCAGAGCATCGGCCTTTTAAGCCGAGGGTCGCGGGTTCAATTCCCGTCGGGCCCGCTCATTTCGGTGGAGAGAATGAAATTCGATCCTACTCATCATGAGATTGTCCCCGAGCACATAAAGCTGGAGGACGAAGAAGTGGAGAAACTCCTGAAGGATTATGATATCACTAAGGATAAGTTGCCGCTGATCAAGGTGACAGATCCCATAGTGAAAGCTATAGGTGCCAAACCGGGACAAGTTCTCAAGATTGTCAGAAAGGGAAGCCCTGCAGGAGAGGCAGTTGCCTACCGATTGGTAGTTAAATAAAGAGGGAATATTATGAATAGATGGCCCATTATTAAGTCCTTTTTTGATGAAAAAAAGTTCGTCAAGCAGCATTTGGACTCGTATAACGATTTCATCGACAGAGGACTGCAACAAGTTATAGATGACCAGAGAGGTATTGATACAGATATAGAAGGATTCTATGTGAAATTCGGGAGAATTCGTACAGACATTCCTAGAACAAGAGATGCAGATGGTTCCATGAGGTATTTATACCCTCAGGAGACCAGACTGAGAGATTTAACGTACTCTGTTCCTTTGCATTTGGAGATCATTCCAGTGATGCAAGGTGAAGAGAAAGACCCAGTGGAAGTTGCTATTGGCGAACTTCCCGTGATGGTCAAGTCAAAACTGTGTGCGCTGTACGGGAAGAGCGACCAAGAACTGATCGAGGTGGGAGAGGATCCCAAAGATCCGGGAGGTTATTTCATTATTAATGGATCGGAGAAAGTTATAGTGGCTATAGAGGATTTAGCTCCCAACAAGATTTTAATTGAATACAGTTCCAGGACCAATTCAGTGGTATCCAAAGTGTTTTCCACGAGACACGGGTTCAGGGCACTGGTGAAGCTGGAGCGGAAAAAAGACGGATTACTGCGCGTGTCCTTCCCATCAGTTCCTGGGAGGATTCCATTCATCACGGTAATGAAAGCTCTGGGGTTGACTAAAGATCAGGATATTGTCAACGCGGTATCTGCTGAACAAGAAATCCAGAAAGAATTACTGGATAATCTGGAAGAATCCATCGATATCACCACAGAAGAGGAAGCTTTAGATGTCATAGGAAAAAGAGTGGCTATCGGTCAGCTAAAGGAGTACCGATTGAAGAGAGCCCACTATTCTATCGACCGATATTTGCTGCCCCACATCGGTACGAGCCCTGAAGATAGGATCAGAAAAGCATACTATCTGGGTATTATGGCAGATAGAGCCATTGAATTAGCTTTAGGAAAGAGAGAAGAGGATGACAAAGACCATTACTCGTCGAAACGGTTGCGATTGGCAGGGGATTTGCTGCAGAATTTATTCCGGTTATCATTGATTCAATTAACCAGAGATATAAAGTACCAGTTGGAGAGGACCTATGCCAGAGGAAAGTTCCAGCAGGGGAAGGAGCATGAATTTGTGAAGAAATCTGTTCGTGCAGATGTGTTAACTGAGAGAATGCGCCACGCTATGGCTACCGGACAGTGGCCTGGTGGGAGGACAGGTGTTTCCCAGTTGTTGGATACGGTAAACTTCATGTCGAAGCTGTCCCACTTGCGGCGGGTTGTATCAATGCTTTCCAGAAGTCAGCCTCACTTTGAGGCCAGAGATTTACATCCCACCCATTGGGGGAGGATCTGTCCTTCTGAGACGCCGGAAGGTCCAAATTGTGGACTGGTCAAGAATCTGGCTTTGATGTGCGAAGTATCTGTGGGTGTGGATGAAGAAGAAATTGAAAGGTACTTGCTGGAGATAGGAGTTAAAAAGATTTTGAAGAAAGCACCCAAGACGTTAACCTTTGTGTATTTGAATGGTTCATTAGTGGGCACGCATCAAGATGGTGAAGAATTGGTGAAAAAAATCAGGGAAGACCGGAGAAGATGCAGAATCCCGGATGCAGTTAATGTAGCGTACTATGAGGATATTAATGAAATTCAGGTGAACTGTGATGGTGGAAGAGCGAGACGGCCGTTGATTGTGGTGGAGAATGGCGTACCCAAACTGAATGATACCCACATACAGGATGTTCTGCGGGGAGAGCTGCAGTGGAGTGATTTGGTCGAGCGCGGTCTGGCAGAGTATGTGGATGCAGAAGAGGAAGAGAACGCGTTTGTGGCCATCGATGAAGAGGATGTAACAGTAGATCACAGCCATTTAGAGATCTATCCTGCCACTGTCCTGGGTATATCTGCCAGTATTGTGCCCTTCCCGGAGCACAATGCAGCTCCCAGAAATTCGTATGGAGCAGGGATGGCCAAACAGAGCCTGGGCTTTGGAACCAGCAACTACAAATTACGAGTGGAAACTAGAGAGCACTTGATGCACTACCCACAGGGGCAGTTAGTCACCACCAAGGTGATGAAAGCGGTGGAATTTGACAAGAGACCTGCAGGACAGAATTTTGTGCTAGCTGTTTTATCGTACACAGGGTATAACCTGGAAGATGCGTTGATCATTAACAAGGCAGCTATCGAACGCGGGTTGGCACGGACACACTTTTTCAGGACGTACACTGCAGAGGAAAGGCGCTACCCCGGTGGGCAGGTGGACATATTTGAAATTCCCGACAAGACCATACGGGGGTACCGCGGACAAGAAGCCTACAAGTACGTGGATGACGATGGGCTGGCGTGGCCTGAAATAGTAGTAAAGGGAGGTGAAGTGTTAATTGGCAGAACCTCTCCTCCTCGGTTCTTACAGGAGCTGGATGAATTTGGTACTGCAATCTCGGGCAGGGAAGAAACGTCTATTTCTGCCCGGTTATCTGAAACAGGAGTTGTGGATTTGACGTTGTTGACAGAGACTCAGGATGGGAACAAACTGGTGAAGATAAAGGTACGAGACGAGCGCATACCAGAACTGGGTGACAAATTTGCGTCCCGCCACGGCCAGAAGGGTGTCATTGGATTGATATTACCTCAGGAGGATATGCCGGTCACTGAATCTGGCGTTACCCCGGACATGATTGTCAATCCGCATGCGCTCCCGTCCCGAAAGACAGTAGGTCAAATTCTGGAGATGATGGCAGGGAAAGCTTCCTGCATGGAAGGGGAAGTGGTGGATGCTACTGCCTTTGATAATATGGAAGAAATAAAAATCAAGGAACTGCTGAGAAAGAATGGGTTCAAGAGCGTGGGAACTGAAAAAATGTACAACGGCATCACAGGAGAGATTATAGAAGCAGAAGTTTTCATGGGAGTGTGCTACTACCAGAAGCTGCACCACATGGTGGCAGACAAGATGCATGCCAGATCGAGAGGTCCCCGGCAGATGCTGACCAGGCAGCCCACAGAGGGGAAGGCCAGAGAAGGTGGGTTGCGATTTGGTGAAATGGAGAGAGATTGTCTGGTGGGCCACGGAGCTGCCATGTTGTTAAAAGAACGGTTGTTAGATGCATCTGACATGTGCAACGTGTTAGTCTGTGCTGCATGCGGAGATATTGCTGCGTACGACCGGATCAGAGACAGGAAGTACTGCCCTTCCTGTGGAGAAGATACAGAGATTTACCCTGTAGAAATGTCTTACGCATTCAAATTGTTACTGGAGGAGTTAAAATCCATGTGTTTATCGCCGACATTAGTACTCAAGGAGAGGGCGTGATCTGATGAGTTTAAAAGTTATTAAAGAGATAAAATTCGGGGTACTCTCCCCTGAAAGGATCCGAAAGATGTCTGTAGCCAAGATTGTCACGGCAGATACGTACGATGATGAAGGATACCCTATAGAAAAGGGGCTGATGGACCCTCGGTTAGGTGTCATTGATCCAGGGCTGAAGTGCCGCACCTGCGGTATGCGGTTCGGCGAATGTCCAGGACATTTTGGACACATTGATCTGGCCAGACCAGTCATCCACATCGGATATGCCAAAGAGATTTACAAAGTATTAAAAGGTATCTGCCACAACTGTCACCGTATTCTCTTAGATAACGAAGAGATCAAAAAGTACAACCAGAGGCTGAAAGAGGCACGGGTGAGGGAGGTCCAAAAACAAAAGATGTTAAAGATTGTTGCAAAACAGGCTGCCCGCCGCAGGAGGTATACCAAGAACAATGTGTGTCCCCACTGCGGAGTGGAATTGCCTAAGATCAAGTTTGAAAAACCCACCACCTACACTGAGGAGGGGGAAAAATTGTCTCCTTCAGATATCAGGGCACGCCTGGAGAAGATCTCTGATGATGATGCAGAATTGTTGGGGTTCGATCCTGAAGTGACCAGACCAGAATGGTTGGTGCTGACTGCATTACCTGTGGCTCCCGTTACAGTGAGACCATCCATCACACTGGAGAGCGGTGCCCGTTCCGAAGATGACATGACCCACAAGCTCGTGGATATCATCAGGATCAACCAGCGGTTGCGGGAGAATATTGATGCAGGTGCTCCCCAGTTGATTGTGGAAGATTTGTGGGAGTTGCTTCAGTACCACGTGACCACCTACTTTGATAATGAAGTATCGGGAGTGCCTCCTGCCCGCCATCGATCAGGGAGGGTGCTGAAAACGTTGGCACAGCGGCTGAAAGGAAAAGAGGGGCGGTTCAGAAACAATTTGTCCGGAAAGCGAGTGGACTTTTCAGCGAGGACTGTCATCTCCCCAGATCCCAACGTGTCCATAAACGAGGTGGGAGTACCCATACAGGTAGCTACAGAGCTGACTATTCCTGAAAAGGTGACCATAAAGACAAAAGAGGATCTCAAAAAGTTAGTGTTAAAAGGTCCTGCTAAACACCCAGGTGCAAACTACATTATACGGCCGGACGGTAAAAGAAAGAGAATTCCTGCCAACGATGAAGAGTTAAGAAAGAATTTAGCAGATGAATTGGACATTGGATACATAGTGGAGAGACATCTGAAAGATGGGGATATTGTGTTGTTCAACAGGCAGCCTTCTCTGCACAGGTTAAGTATAATGGCCCACGAGGTAAAGGTCATGCCCTACTGTACATTCCGGCTGAACTTGTGCGTGTGTCCGCCCTATAATGCAGATTTCGATGGCGATGAGATGAATTTACACGTACCCCAGACAGAGGAAGCACAAGCTGAAGCATTAGTGTTGATGCGGGTGCAGGAACAGATTATCTCCCCTCGTTATGGGGAGCCAGTCATCGGCGGTGTCCAAGACTACATATCAGGTGCGTACATACTCACACGAGAGGGGACCACCTTTGCCAAAGAAAGTGTGGAAGAGATGCTGTACGTGGCAGGTATTACTGCTGACATTCCTCGAGACAAAGAGGTGTGGACTGGAAAGGAAATATTCTCGTTGATGCTTCCAGATACTTTGAACGTGGAATACAAGAACAAAACCTGCAGGAAGTGTGCCACCTGTCAGGGTGAGACCTGTCCTTTTGATGCGTACGTGGTCATAAGAGACGGGAAGCTCCTCACGGGTACTATAGATGGGCTGGCCTACAAAGCCAGATCGGAGTGTAAGTTACTGGATAAGCTGGTGAAGGATTACGGCTCTGATGCGGGAAGGAAGTTCCTGGATAGTGTTACCAGGTTAATCTTATGGATTCTGGCCAAGAAAGGTATTACCATGTGCATTAGCGATGTGGATCTCGATCAGGATGCCAAGGAAAGAATAAACAATGTTTTGGAAGATGGAGAAAAGAAAGTGAATCTATTAATTGAAGCGTACCACAACGGGGAGTTAGAACCGCTGCCTGGGCAATCGTTAGAAGAAACATTGGAAAAGAAAATCATGCAAGTATTGGCTACTTCCAGAGATAGAGCAGGACAGATTGCTGAGCAGTACTTAGGGCTGGAACGGTTTGCAGTGATCATGGCCAAGACAGGAGCCAAGGGGAACATGCTGGACTTGACGCAGACGGCAGCGTGTCTGGGACAGATGTCTGTACGGGGAGAGCGGTTACACAGAGGGTATGCCAACAGGTCGCTATCCCACTTTAAGAAGAATGATTTGTCTGCCTACGCCCGCGGGTTTGTCCATTCTTCGTACAAGAGAGGGTTATCCCCCACTGAGTTCTTCTTCCACTCCATGGGTGGAAGAGAAGGGCTGGTAGATACTGCTGTGAGAACTGCCCAATCAGGGTACATGCAGAGACGGTTAATGAATGCAATGCAGGATTTAAAGGTGGAGTACGACCGGACAGTTCGAGATAACGATGGGTTAATCATCCAGTTCAAGTACGGTGAGGACGGTGTTGATCCTGCCAAGAGTGACTACGGAAAAGCAGTTGACATTGACTGGATCATCCACAAGCACATGGAGGCGGTTTAATGGTAGAGGGAACAAAAATGGAAACGGAAATGGCAGCGAAAATGAAAATGGAGCCGCTCCCTCCTTCTGTGAGAGAGGAATTAATTGGAAAGTTACTGAACGCAAACGAGAAGAAGAAGTTGATTATTGCTCAAATCGATGCGATCATCCAAGATGTGGTAGAGGAATACAACAGAGCGTTGGTAGACCCTGGTGAACCTGTGGGGACAGTGGCTGCCCAGAGTATTGGAGAACCTGGTACCCAAATGACGTTATCCACTTTCCACTATGCAGGAGTGGCAGAAATCAATGTAACGTTAGGGCTGCCCCGTATCATTGAGATTGTCGATGTGCGGAGAAAACCTTCCACACCTGTGATGACTGTGTATTTAGAAGAAGGGTATAATACAGATCGGGAGAAAGCTCTGGAAGTGGCCCGCCTCATTGAAGGTACTACGGTGGAGAACGTGGCACGTTCTGTTACCATGGACGTCATCAATATGAACTTGGTAGTCTACCTGGATAAGTACAAACTAGAGGATGAGAAAATTTCAATTGAGGATGTAATCAAAAAGCTTAAAAAGATAAAAAACGTGGAAATCAATCAAGATGATCATACGATCACGTTAGATCCAGGAGATGTTTCTCTTATGAAGCTGCGTAAGTTTGCCATGCGAGTGAGAAGTACGCAGCTGAAAGGCATAAAGAAGATCAAACGTGCACTCATCAGAAAGGAAGACGGTGAATACGTGATATACACTGAAGGTTCGAAGTTGACAGATGTGTTAAAGCTTGAGGGAGTGGACACGACCCGCACGACCACAAACGATATAAGGGAGATACACAAAGTGTTAGGAATAGAAGCTGCCCGTAACGCTATCATCGATGAAGTCAAAAAAACCATGGATGAACAGGGTCTTGATGTGGGGATCAGACACATCATGCTCCTGGCAGATTTGATGACTGTTGATGGAGAACCCAAACCCATTGGTAGGCACGGTATATCTGGAGAAAAATCCAGTATTTTGGCCCGTGCAGCCTTTGAGGTGACCACCAGGCACTTACTGGAAGCAGGGAAGCAAGGCATGGTGGATACCCTCAATGGGGTCACGGAAAACGTGATCATCGGTCAACCTATTCCAGTGGGAACAGGCACAGTGGAGCTGGCCATGAAATAGAGGTGACATCATGGACATAGGGAGAGAAATCAGAAAAGCTGCAGAAACAGGACGGATCCTCTTTGGGACGAAAAGATCTCTACAAGCAGTGAAAACAGGGGAAGCCAAACTAATAATTGCAGCATCCAACATTCCTCAACGAACAAGAGAAGATATAGAGTACTATACCAATCTAGCAGGTATCCGCACCCACTACTACGAAGGTACGGGAGTAGAGCTCGGTACACTGTGCGGAAAGCCATTCGTCATATCAGTGGTTGCTGTTATCTCTCCCGGAGAGAGTAACCTGTTAATGGTGGAGGGACACTAATGGGAGTTAAACTGGGAACCGAAGAAATCAGGTATATTGGCCTCTTTGAGAGTCTAACTGGTGCAACTGTTATGGACTGCATCTTAGAGGATGATAAAGGCCGCGTCGTATACGTGGTCAAAGAAGGAGAAGTGGGGTTAGCAGTGGGAAGAAGTGGCGCCAACATCCAGAGGGTGAGAGATCTAATCGGGAAATCGGTAGAAGTCATCGAATACTCGGAAGATCCCACTTCGTTTGTGAAGAATATTCTGCGTCCCGCCCAGATTCGTTCTGCCCACGTCTCCCAGAGAAAAGGTGACAAAAACGTGGTAATGCTCGATGTCCCCAAAAAGGATAGAGGGTTAGCCATCGGGAAGAATGGAAGAAATATTGAACGGGCCAAGTACCTGATGAAAAGGCACCATAACATTGATGATGTAATGATAATCTAGGTGAGAACATGAAAGGACCGCGAGGTGAATTTGCTGCTCGATCGTTAGAGAATAAACGACAGAAGTTAAGATGGAAGGATATAGCATACAAGAGGAGAATGTTGAAGTTAGATGTGAAATCAGATCCTTTAGAAGGTGCACCTCAAGCGAGGGCCATCGTCCTGGAAAAGGTACCTGTAGAAGCCAAACAACCCAATTCTGCCCTGAGAAAATGTGTTCGCGTTCAATTAATCAAGAATGGAAGGCAGTTAACCGCCTTCTGCCCCGGAGATGGAGCTATCAACTTCATTGATGAGCATGATGAGGTTATTGTTGAGGGAATTGGAGGCAGAAAGGGAGGATCCATGGGTGACATACCGGGAGTAAAATTTAAAGTTACCAAAGTGAACAGGGTCTCTTTAGAAGAGATGGTGCGAGGCAGAAAGGAGAAACCGGTGAGGTAAATGAAGGTCTTTAACAAGTGGGATACCAACGTTGAGGTACGGGATTTAGGGTTAAAAAGTTACATTAACCTGAATGCGCTGATTCTCCCTCACACGGGAGGGAGAGTGGAAGCTGTGCGCTTCTGGAAGAACAAGTTAACCATTGTGGAACGGTTGATCAACAAGGTCATGCGGTCTGGAGCTACCAAAAAGAAGGTGGCAGGCCGCTTCACCAGGAGACATGGCGGATACACTGGAAAAAAACATAAGGCATACAAAACAGTGAGACAAGCGTTTGACATCATCTATGAGAAAACGCAGGAGAATCCAATCCAGATACTGATTCGAGCTATAGAGCATTCTGCCCCACGGGAAGAGGTGACCACACTAACGTACGGCGGCGTGAGCTACCATCAGTCTGTGGATATTGCTCCACAGAGACGGTTAGATATTGCTCTCAAGAACATTGCACTGGGAGCTTCTGCAAAAACCTTTAAATCCAAAACGTCCTACCCTGATGCCTTGGCGGAGGAGATAATACTGGCCTCCAATGCTGATGTGAAGGGCTTTGCAGTAAACAAAAAGGAAGAAATAGAAAGGATTGCCAAGAGTGCAAGGTGATTCTATGGGAAGAAAAGAAAAAATGGCCGAATTAGTTCATGAACTAATGTACAGCCCTGAACAAATTCTCAATATTGGGATTGCAGCTCACATCGATCATGGAAAGACCACCTTGTCTGACAACTTGTTAGCAGGAGCCGGATTGATGTCAGAAGAGTTAGCAGGGAAACAGTTAGTACTGGACTTTGATGAACAGGAGCAAGCCAGAGGCATCACCATTGATGCAGCCAACATCTCCATGGTGCACGACTTTGAGGAAAAGAGTTATTTAATCAACTTGATTGACACGCCGGGCCACGTGGATTTCGGAGGAGATGTCACTCGAGCGATGAGAGCAATCGATGGGTGCATCATCGTGGTATGTGCAGTGGAAGGTGTGATGCCTCAGACAGAAACAGTGGTACGGCAAGCGCTGAAAGAACGGGTAAAACCAGTCTTATTCATTAACAAGGTGGACCGGTTAATCAAAGAGTTGAAGTTATCACCTGAAGAAATGCAGAATCGATTCATGAAGATTATCACCCAGGTGAACAAACTGATCAGGCAGATGGCACCTCCTGAATTCAAAGATGAATGGCAGGTGAACGTCAACGATGGATCAGTAGCTTTCGGATCTGCTTACTGCAATTGGGCTATATCTGTTCCATACATGAAAGAAACAGGTATGACCTTTAAGGATATCATCGAGTACACAGAAAAAGGTGAGGTAAAGGAACTGGCGAAAAAAGCACAGATTCACCAGATCATCTTGGACATGGTGGTAGACCACTTACCCAATCCATTGACTGCCCAGAAATATAGAATCCCAAAGATCTGGAGAGGAGATGCTGATTCTGACGTTGGTAAGCAAATGATGACTGTAGACCGCAGTGGACAGTTAGCCATGGTGGTTACCAAGATCATTGTGGACAGACATGCAGGTGAAATTGCTACAGGGAGGATCTTTTCAGGAACAGCCAAAGTGGGAGACGAAGTCTGGATTGTAGGAGCCAAGTCCAGGAGGCGCATCGTTCAATGCGGCATATACATGGGGCCTGACCGGAAAAACATGGATGAAGTACCTGCAGGTAACATTGTGGCTCTCACTGGATTGAGAGAAGCTATAGCAGGGGAGACTGTCTGTAACGGAAAAGACCCTATTGCTCCCTTTGAAGCGATAAAGCACTATTCAGAACCAGTGGTCACTGTGGCAGTGGAGCCAGTCAACACCAAGGATTTGGCAAAGTTAATCGAAGTGATGCGCCAGGTATCCAAGGAAGATCCCACCATACATGTGAAAATCGATGAAGAGACTGGTGAGTACTTGATGAGCGGCATGGGGGAGTTACACTTAGATGTGGTAGGGTACAGGATTACCCACAGCAAGGGCGTGGAAATTCGTACATCAGAACCTATTGTAGTATACCGGGAGTCAGTCCAGGGTGCATCGACTGATGTGGAAGGAAAGTCACCCAACAAGCACAATAAGTTCTACATCCACGTGGAGCCCTTGGAGGACAACATCTACCAGGCCATAAAGGATGGCACCCTCCCTGAAGGAAGAGTAAGGGGGAAGGAATTGCAGGCCCAGTTTAGAGAGTTAGGCATGAGCAAGAATGAAGTCAAAGGTGTGGAAGACATCTACCAAGGGAATATGCTGTTGAACCTGTCCAAAGGTATTGTCCACATTGGAGAGGTTATTGAATTGATCGTGGACGCGTTCCGCTACGTCATGAACAAAGGACCATTAGCAGAAGAACCAGTGATGAAGGCGAAGGTGGTAGTAACAGATATGAAGCTCCACGAGGATTCCATCCACAGGGGTCCTGCTCAGGTCATACCTGCTGTCAGGCATGCCATCTTGGGCTCTATGCTAATTGCACAGGATTCACTCTTTGAGCCATTCCAGAAGCTGTGGGTGCAAGCACCCCAGGAGTACATGGGAGCTATCAACAGGGAAATTCAGGGTAGACGCGGCCAGATTCAGGATATGAACCAGGAAGGAGAATTAATTAACATTGAATCCAAGGTCCCGGTAGCAGAAATGTTCGGCTTTTCAAGCGATATCCGATCTGCCACAGAAGGAAGGGCTTTATGGTCTACCGAGGTCACAGGCTTTGAGCTGCTTCCTGAATCCATACAGAATGATCTAGTCATACAGATCAGGAAACGCAAGGGATTGAAAGCTGAAATGCCGCGGGCTGATCACTGGCTCTCCTAATCCCCTTCCTTTTTTTTGGATAGTCCACTATGACACTAAAAGATGCAAAAGGTCGTTGGAGAACTCATCTGTGTGTGCTAAGGGTTCCCGCTTCTGATGTACCATGCTGATGAAAGATTTCGGCATCCATACATCAACATGGAGTTTGTATCAGTATTCCTCATAGTAAAATTTCTCAATGACCATGACACTAGAAAATCTTTTTAGTAGAAATACTTATAAAAGACATACATTTGCATTTCGATTTCTTTCATATCTTTCAATCTCATTTCCTCAATCGAGGCTCCTTCTTTTTTCCTGCAATAGGAACAACCCATAGGAATACATTCATCATAGAGATAAAATACTACTGTTTTAATAGTAGCTTCAAAAAACTAAACGGTTACAAATTAATTACAGAATCACATATAAAAAAACAATTTATCAAAAGTAGGTTGTCCTCTGCATGCATCAATACCTCCACTTCACGATTTCTTGACAGCATACACGCACGCATTTCCCTCAATAAGTCTCCCAACTGTTTCCTCAGTTAGCCCCAGACTCTTGATTACCTCTCCAGCAATTGCTATCTCCTTCCCATCTGCACTTCTGCACGCCAAATTGTGTAACCCACCTAAATTCTCCCTAATATAAAAGTGCAAAATACAAAAAGAATGCAGCGCAGCACCGCCCCCCGGATGTGAATTAAACCGCTCAACCAATTCTTCTTCACCACCCCATTCAGGCATCGTCCGGTACAACTGGGCAAAGGGGCACTGCTTTAAAACCACCAGCGCCTTGTCTCCCTCTTCAATGACAGTTCTATTTTTCTCACCCAGTTCGAAATGTGCCAGCTTCTCCAGAGGAATACCCCCCTCAAGTTGGTGAGCCACTATCTTGGCACTCTCCTGGAATCCATACAGTTTGGCAGTGGAGATCAATCCTCTAACCAATCCCCACATTGTCCATTTCATAGAATCATTCATCGTCTCCCTCCTTACTATTATTCAATTGTACACCTCCAGATAGTATTCCGATCAACTGCGCCGCGTCTTGATCGTCCTTGCTGCAGTCCAGTATTCCACTTTTGTCTGAAAGGTTATCACGTCATGACCCAGCCTCTGGGTTGGACGCATTACATTTCATTGCTTTTAAACTTTTGTTCCATCAGTTCCATCGGGATATCCACTATTAGTGTTTATCTCATTCTGTTACACGTGTAACAATTTGTTTTTTATTAATCATTTTTGAGATTTTTGCTATTCGAAGAAATCAAATCTCACACACAAGGTTAACAGCATCTCCCAGATCAATAAGTGCTGCATACATGAATAGTATATTTTCTTTGCGGCGGATAATTAGTAACCACAAAAGCACACATCCCACCAAAACCCAAAAGCATGACACCTCAAGAAAAGGCTTATAAGCACCATTGTAAAACCTCCACCATGCAGAAGAAACTTCGTCTCATGATCCTCATTCTCTCTTTGTACTGCTTCTTCTTGAGCATCGACATCATGGGCGGAGCATTCAAACTTCTGGGAGAAGACTTCTCAGTAAGATTCATCCAGATGACATCCAATCCCTATGTCGGATTAGTGGTAGGTATTCTTTCTACATCCATTGTCCAAAGCTCTTCTGCTACCACCTCAGTGGTGGTTGCTCTGGTTGGGGGTGGGAGTTTGACTATCTCAAATGCTGTTCCCATCGTCATGGGAGCCAACATTGGGACCACAGTCACCAATATCCTCGTCTCCTTTGGACATATCACCCGGAAGGAAGAATTCAGGAAAGCTTTTGCAGGAGCTACTGTTCACGATTTCTTTAACTTATTTGCTGTCATCGTGTTATTCCCCCTTGAGATGAAACTCCACTTCATTGAGAAAGCAGCTTCTGTAATGGCAGAAAAATTCAGCGACATGGGTGGATTAACCTTTGTGAGTCCATTAAAGCTCATTACAAAACCGGTGAGCTCCAGAATTTTATCTGCAGCAGGTCCCAAGATCAGTATTATTATAGCTTTGGTTTTATTGTTTTTAGCACTGAAGCTTATTGTTTCATCCATGCGGTATTTCACTCTGGATAAACTCCAGGTATTCCTCGATCGGTATCTCTTCAGAAATGGTCTCTCTAGTTTTTCTGTAGGGATGGTCACCACTGCCATCGTTCAGAGCAGTTCAGTGACCACATCATTGGTAATCCCCTTGTTAGGTTCGGGATTGCTCACTGTGGAACAGATATACCCGTATACACTAGGGACAAATGTGGGAACTACTGTAACTGCAATCATGGCCTCTCTAGTGACCAACCAGGTGGAAGCTGTTACCATTGCTTTTGCCCATTTGTTATTCAACATCTTTGGCATTCTCATATTCTATCCTGCAAAAAGGCTGCCCATCTTTTGTGCTAAACGATTGGCTCGCATCGCTACAGAAAGAAAAATTGTGGCCATCATTTTTGTGGTAGTAACCTTCTATGTGGTCCCATTACTCTTAATATTCCTTACCCGTTAAGCTTTCTCTTTATCGAACCCAACCCTGTCAAAGGGCTGTACTACAGTAGAAGCAATATTCTGTAAATGGGCCGATATCCTCCTCAAGTATTCTGTTAACAAAGCATACACGATAGCAGTTTGGATATTAATGTCTTTTCCATTCTTGAACTTTGATACAATGTCTGTATGAAGCTTTTTGGTGGTAACATGCATTTTCATCACTTTTTTGGCTGCTTTTGTATCAGACTCCTTTAATGAGCGGAGCGTGAGATCAAACATTGCAGTAATGTTGTCATTCATTTTCTTGAACAAGTTAAAATACAAAGAAGGTTCAAGCTTTGCAGGATACAGCAATCCGAGTTGTGCAATATTCTTGCAGTAGTCTCCAATTCGCTCGTAGTCAATGACAATCCCTGTTAATACAAGGGAAGAGGAAATATCAGGAGATGAGTTCACGGCTAAATACTCTAAAATTTGTCTGCGAACTTCTCTGACAGCCACGTTGATGACACGATCTTCTCTGCTGATGTCTTCTGCCAGTTCATCATTGTTTTCTACCAGGCAGATTAAAGAGGTGTCGTACATAGTTCTGGCCTGGTCGTGCATGGAGTCAACAGCCTCAAATGCAGACTCGAGCATGGACCCCTTGAATATGGCATCGTAAAGCTCCTTGAACATCATATGGACTGCTGGGTTATCTCCTTTAAATAACTTGTGAACCATTAGAACCAAATAGTTGTTTTCTCTATTCAACTTCTTACCCGTAATGGAGTATCAACCGCTTGGGTTTTCTCCCACTTTGTTACACGTGTAACAAGTTATTCTTTATTATCTTATGGATTTTTTGATACTGATATTGAAAGAGAATTCAAGAAATTGAATCAACCACCCAACCAGTCTTACCAAAAATTATAGGTGAAAAAAGAGAGAAAATATTTGGATTGCACTACAGCATCCGGTACCATGATGATAGATCCTCTATAGGGGAATAAAAGCTCTCCTTTACCATATACAGTACAATAAACTTCACCGCCTCCTAGTACTCATTTTACTGATTAAGGAGCCTTCCGAATAAAGGTCTTCCCCACTGTTAATGTATCTGTGTCCCTCACTCCTGAAAGGGGTCTGATCTTCCCTTTTATAAATTTTAACCCCTTTTCCAGACTTTCTTCAAGTATTTTCTTTTCAATATCAATGCACAAGAGGATATCGTGTTTTCCAGCTATTAAGTGGATCTCCTTTGTCTCTGGAAACTGGGTGAGCCTTTCCATGACTGCATCTTCCTGTCCCGGTTCCACATCCACTAACACGAAAAATCTCTGCACATCTTGAGGAATAACAAAATTTGCTGTCATAGCTGTAAAGGGTGTATGAACCTTAAAAAGGTTTTCCAATGGTGCTGTCCAATTCTGCTGTCCTATATTACCTCTCTCTAAGGGAAGGTTCTTTTTCCACCAAATGCTCATACGACCTTTATTATCTCCTTTGTTCAAGCAAAAAGTGAGAAAAACCGCTGGAATAACCCCAAAAATATTAACCCTCCCACAAACACCAGGATTAATCCAGACACCAACATAATAGTCTTGGTATGCTTCAAAATTCCTCTGTAATACTGTAAAAACTGGTTGATTGCCAAAGCAGTAACCAGAAACGGAATAGCCAGCCCCAGAGAGTACATTCCTAGCAAGAAAACGCCTGTTGCCATAGATTGTGTGCTCGCTATCAAAATGATGGAAGCTAATATAGGGCCAATACAGGGCGACCATCCCGCTGCAAATGTGATACCAATAACCAAAGAACCCAAGTAACCACCCGGTCTCTCTGATAAGTGCAGCTTCTTCTCCATGTTTAAGATGCCAATGTTGATAATACCTGCAATGTGCAACCCAAATACCATAATGATAATCCCTGCAATTCTGTGAACCCAGATCTGGTACTCCAGTAATACATTGCCCAAGAAATTGGCAGGTATCACCAGTAATATGAAAACGATAGAGAATCCCACTACAAATAGTACGGAATTCAAAAAGATGTGGCTCCTTTCTGCAGTACCTTCCTGCAAGGTTTCCAGGTCCATTCCCGTAATATACGTAATGTACGCAGGCACCAACGGAAGGATACAGGGGGTAAAAAAAGAGAGCAAGCCATAAATGAAAGCAGTAATAACATTCACGTCATTCATAGGTAGACCTCCTCTCCCCAGTTATAAATGTTAGCTTTATCCTTGTCCATGAATAACCTCCTCCAAGAACCTTTTCATCTGCTCAGCATTCTGGTATCCTACTACTCTGGCTATTTCTTCTCCTTCAGCATTTACCACCAAGATGGTGGGCATTCCTCCCACAGCAAAGTGGGCTTTCAACTCTGGAACATCATCCACATCCACTTTCAGCAATACAAAATTTGTGAGCAGTTCAACAACGTCTGGGTTTTGGAACGCTTTCTTGTCCATTTCTTTGCACTCTTTGCACCATACTGCCCAGAAATCAATTAATATGTATTTGTCTTCAGTACGGGCTTTCTCCAGTGCCATACCATAATCGTTCCAGGTCCAGTCTACCAGACTGGATCGGACCTTACTTGTATCTTCTTTCCCTGAGAGTACGTAAAGGCACGATACTCCCAGAATCACCAGGAGTGCCACGCTCATGATCTTGTCTCTTTTCTGTGTCAATGAGATCACCTCCTACAGCATGTAAGAATTGGCCTGAATAACCTCCAGCGTTTCAGGGTGCTGTACAATCACCACGACCCCGTATCCTTCAAAGGATTCACCTTCAGGAAGGGTAAACTCGCAAGACACCATGAGCTCTTCTTGTGATAAAAAGACTCGCTGCGGGATTGCTGTATCTCTGACAATGTACTGTTTTGTCTCTCCCCTATATTCAAAGTCGTTTTTGAATAAGACGAACCACACATCGTAGGTACCCGACACATTAGAGTGAATTTCTGCTGTCACGTATGCTGTATTCTGTGAAGTACGTCCTGAGATGTATATTTCTGCTCTCAAACTCTCAGAAAGTAAGGCTTCAAAGATCCGTTTGTACCTGAAGTAGATGGTTCCCTCTCCCCCTGATGAGTAGTACACGTGCTTCATTCCGTTAACCACCATGGTGGAAACAGCATCAGTAAACCCGTACACCCCTATGGTGCGCCTTTGTGAACCTGGTGTTTCAATGTCATCCTTTAAGTGGTACACCAGCACAATCAGATTATCAAATTCCTCTGCCAGCGTTCTCAATGCACGTTCTCCATACGAACAGACATAACACCACGTCCCTGTAAAATACTCTGCCAAAACTGTTTTTCCCTGGGTTTCCTGCACGTATATGCTCATTTTAATATTCTTGGATAACCCACTTTCTGAGGTAGCAGTAACAATCACTGAGGTACTCCTTCCCTCTCCCCGTTTTATCAGAACTCTTATCCGTTCCGACTTTTTGGAATCCACAGCAACTGTATCAGGATAACAGTGAGCCTCCCATTCCGGAGATAAACAGGTAGCACTCAAACGGTACACATCGGAGGCATCTCCCATGTTGATGATGTCAAAGGTAACCTCGGTCTCTGGCTGATCGATATAGAACTCTCTGGCAGAATACAGCTCGAAATCGTAATGAAAATTCCGTTCACAGATTAAATAGAGCGTTTCTGATAATCCAGATTGTGACGTTATCACAACTGAGGTGTTAATGTTTTGGTTTTCTTCTATGTACACAGTAAAGTCTTTCTCCTCTCCTGGTTCCAATTCAAGAGTGCTCTCACTCACTGCTGCAGAAACCCCTGAGGGTACAAACACAGTATACCAGTCTGGGACATTTCCTGTATTTGTAATCCGTAATCGGAACAATACACCCTTTTGATCCGGCGTATTCTCTATCAATTCTGCAGTAAAATGAGGTTTTTCCCTGGTCTTTGCAGAGAATTTCACCATTTTTTGGAAGGTTCCCTCAAAATACAGAAGTAAGCGCACACACCCTTCGCTGCCCACTGTGTCAGCAATAATATTCACCGTGAAGTGCTGCTCCTGCCGGGGTCCTATCACAAGTGCGCATTCCTCGTAGAAGCACTGGGTCTCATCACACAAGCTGGCCAACCACCCGGAGGGAAGCTCTTTCTCTAAAGCGAGAGAAAATTCCTTTTCCAAAATGGAAGGATTCCTCACCAAAACAGTAAAACTCGCTTCTTCTCCCGATTGTATTTCCTTTTCTGCAGAATTTCCCACAAGTTCAGGAACCTGATCCTGCAGAGCAAAAACGGAGAAAATCGAAACTGCCAAGACTGCATAAATCACAAAAAAGAGAAGGATAAATCGTCTGATCGCTATCCCTGTTATCCTATAGGGATTGTCACTACTCTCTCCTGGTTCGTCTGGTTCGTCTGGTTCGTCTCGTTCTCTTCTTCTGATTCTTGTTCTCCTATCTGCAACAGGAAGACCGCTCGCCATGTTTAGCCTCCTTTCCGCGGTGTCTTGCAAGTTACTATTACAAGCGTAGCTTCTTTCACATACTAGTATATAAAAGTTTCGGTCGCGATAGTAGCTTTCTATAGATGAGGTGAATATGTACATCTGATTAGAGAGTAATCTCTTGGATACGAACCCACATTTAGTAGTTGTCTCACTTGTTACACGTGTAACAATCTGTTTTCTTTCAACTATTTTTAGAATTCTTGTTTATATCCAACTCTTTGATTTGATGAGGTCTCCTTGTCTATTGGATAGAGATTCTCATAAATTCAATCATAACTTGCTGCTAACGAATGAATTGAGTAGAAATAGAGTAAGGGTTACCATCATTTTTTGTCAGCACTTATTATAATCAATTTACAGCTAAGTGTGTATTCAAAACGTTCCGTCCTTACGTGTTCTGGCAGAACCTCTGATTCTATAATTTGAACCCTATAGGTTTTCAACAATCCTCTAAAAAATGAGGTGGCTTCTTCAAATGTATACAGTGGTTCTGATTTTCTAATGTAAAGATTTCCATCTGGAAAAACTCGTTTTACATCAGTTGCAAATTCAACTATTATTCTACCCCTTTCTTTCAAGATTCTGTCAATTTCCAAGAAAACCTTACGCAAGACTTTCTCTGGAAAATAATGTAACGTACTTGTACAGAACACACCTTCAAATGATTCGTCTTCAAAGGGAAATTTCTTAGTTAGATCGAAAACGTTAATGTCTAATTTTGTTCTATATTTTTTGGGAGTGTTGTGCCACAATTTACTGAGGGCACTTTTGTCAAGATCAGAAGCAACAACAAAATCAGCTTTTTTCAACAAGTTCAAATTATAACGACCATCGCCTGCGGCAAGATTCAACCATTTGCCATGAATATCTATTTTTTCTAAAAGCTCCAGAGTATCTTTATCGCCAAGACCCCAAATGGAATCTTTATCTGTTTTGAAATAGTCAATTCCCTCAGTATGTATATATTCTTCTTCATCTGGTTTGTGACGATCTGTTATTTTCTTCATGATATATTTCTGAAATTTCACATTATAAAAAATATTCTACAAAGGCGATCTCGTAGCACTATTCTTCGAAGTATCGGGCATGCTATACTTCAAGAAAACCAACATTCCCTTTAACCGCTTTGAGATCTGCTTCGTGTTGCTCCACGGTATAAATGACCCGCGATATTGGGAAGAACTGGAAAATAATTTTTGGAATCCTTCTTACAGAATCAGCATGAGCGTTTACCACATAACTGGTATTTTTTGCAGAGCTTTTCATATTTCATTTCATTCTCTCCGCCCATAGCAAACCCTGTGGACTTAAAATGCAGATCAATGTGTATGATTTGAAAGGAGTGTTAGTGTCACCTTTTTTTCACAAGTTACTGTTATATGAGACAAATCTGCTTTGAAAGGAGTGTATGCATCAGCTGCTTTATTGTTCAGACGACTTAGCTCTTATCTGGATAATCTGAAAATTGGTCATTACCTAGATGAATTCTCCTCTGGCAACCATGATAACCTTCCCACCGACAAACACATCAATTTCTTCTTTTTTTTCAGCTCGCAGACAAAGAAGGGAGGGCCTTCCGATTTCGTACCCCTGTTCAACTTTAATATTGATATGGGGTTTCCCAAAATACATGGTTTCGACTAAGTATCCAGCCAGGCAGCCGTTACCGCTTCCAGTGGCGGGGTCTTCTGGTATACCATAGTAATCAACAAAGACTCGGACATTCAAGTCATTCTCTTCGTTGTATGTCTCAGGACAAAAAATAAGTAGTGCTTTGGCTTTTGTATTTTGAATTAGTTCGTAATACTTTTCTCTGGCTATTCTGGCCCGTTTTACAGCACCTAAAGACTTTAATGGGACTATGATGAAAGGTAATCCTGTAGAGACTTCTTGAATAGGGAATCTGGTATCAATGTCCCTTTCATCAACAGATAAAACCTGAGAAATGGTACCCGGATCAAAAACCTGAAAGAATTCTGGAGATAGCTGCTTCATCCAGAGCGTATCCAGGTTCCCTTTGTCATATACGAGGGTGACAGGGATCTGTCCGACTTTCAAATTGAGCATTACTTCGTTGACAGGCTCTTTAATGATCTCTTTCTGTATGACAAAGGCTGTCCCTAATGTTGGATGACCAGCAAATGGCACTTCTTTTTCTGGTGTAAAGATGCGAACATTATATCCGTTTCCTTCTTTTTCTGACAGAACAAAGGTTGTTTCAGAATAGTTCATTTCTTTTGCAATTTTCTGCATTTCTGTATCTGAGAGTGCTTTTGCATTTGTGAAGACTGCAAGTTGATTCCCTGCATATTTTTCTTCAGCAAACACATCAACTATGAAGAATGTACGTTTCATTTTGACAACCTCAATGGGTTATGTTTGTTTACAGATGTAGTTCTATTGACCATATCAATAGGTTACAACTTATAAGGATTACCTGTTCAAAGAAAGTCAGATTCTCATGCACTGTTTAATCTCTTTATCACTTCGTTACCAATTTTAAAAAGGATTGATACTAATGTTACACGTGTAACAAAGTACCAAAAGGATGAACAGCTTCACTCTTAAGTACCTTAAAGAAAGGTTCATTTGTCATCTTTTTCTCAGTTTGGGATTAATAATTTGTTCTGTTCCAACACCGATCAAGTAAAATCCCAGTGCAAGCAGCGTGATACACACTCCCGGAGGTATCATCCAGAAAGGTGCCACAAAGGCGAACCCAGATGCACGACACCATTGAAGCATCATACCCCAGGATACAGTGGTGGGATCTCCCATACCAATGAAGCTCAATGCTGCTTCCACGAGAATAGCATAGTAACACCAAAAGCCATGTACAGAAAAGATAACGGCAAAACGTTCGGGGCAATGTGCCGGAACATAATCCTGAAGTTACTGGCACCACTCACCAGGGCAGACTCAACAAAAGCGCGCTCTCGTAATGATAAAACCTGTGCCCTAATCACTTTGGAAGTAGCTGGCCATCCCAGGACAGCAATTAAGATCACAATATTCCAGATGCTGATTCCTCTCAAAACAGATCCAATAACCACAATTATAGCAAACGCAGGAAGAGTCATCACAGTATCAGCTGTTCTCTGCAACAAGGTGTCAACAACTCCTCTGTAGTACCCCGAAACTAATCCAATAACAGTGCCCAGGAAAACAGAAGCTGCAGCAGCCGTGGTCCCCACGATCAAGGCCCACTTGGCACCTTCAAACAGTTGACTGAGTATATCTCTTCCAAAATAGTCTGTACCCAAAGGATGCCTCAACGAAGGCGGTGACAACCCAATAACCTCTGGATCATTACCATACAAGGGGATGTACATGTCATCAATTAAAGGAGGAATAAAAGAGGCTAAAGCCATCACCATGAAGAACACTAAAATGCCCATTCCCACCAATCCGACTTTTGTTTCCTTGAACAACTCCCAGGTGTTCTGTATCCACATTTTCTTTTGCTGGTTAGCCTTTGGTTCTTGTTTATCCATGCAATCACCTAGTACCTGATCCTGGGGTCCAAATACGCGTACAGGATCTCTACCAAAAGGATAGCCACCAGTAATACTGCTCCCATGATAATGAAGGCACCCTGGGCTATGGGGTAATCATATCCTATGGTAGCTGCCAAGAATGTGGCACCTAACCCTGGCCAATTGAAAACGGTCTCCACAATCATACTCCCACTTAAAGAACTCACCAAAGAGAGGGTAAAGACGGTAACCATGGGCAGCATCACATTGCGAGCAGCATGGTGATCACGAATGATCTTTTCTGGTAATCCTTTGGCCCTAGCAGTGGTAATGTAGTCTTCCTCTAGGGTTTCCAGCATCAAATTCTTCATCATGAGCATGACCCCTGGAAAAGAGATGATGACTCCCACCGTTAAGGGTAAAAATAAGTGATGCCCTATGTCCATCACTTTCGTGAGAAGGCTTATATCAGCAACGCCCCAAATTTCTGATTTCATTCCACCTATAGGGAATAAATCCAGTCTGTAGGAAAAGATCCAGATAGCTAATAATCCAATCCAGAAAACAGGCATTGAGAAGAAGAACATGCCTAAAACGGTAGACCCGTACTCAAATTTTCCACGCCTTCTCCACGCAATGATTCGACCTATATACATTCCCAGAGAAAACGAAAGTATGTTCATGCTGGTAAACAACAGAACTGTTGGCGGCAGCCGTTCTTTGATTAACCCATAGACATCTTGCTGCGAAAAAAAGGATACACCAAACTCACCGCGGAGCATATTTCTCATGAATATGATGTACTGCTCTGTATAGGGTTTATCTAACCCCCACAATGCTCTCTGTCTCTGCTTCATTTCGGGGGTCCAAAGAGGATGGACCATTAACCCCACAGGATCTGACGGCATCATCCTGAATAACGCGAAAGTTAAGGTAGCTATAATAAATAAGGTTATGACAATTTCTATTGATCTTCGCGCTATAAACTTTGTCATAGACATGGTTACACCTCTTTATTGTGAAAATGTGGCTGCGGCTGACAGGTTTCCACCAGGTTCAGTATTAATGAACTGCAGAAAGCTCTGAAGTTGTTACCAGAATCAGTATACCCACACCTTTGACAATCAGTATTAGAGGTTAAATAAGCAAAATGAGTATATGGCTTGCTCTCTGCACTGTGATCAGCAACTCTGCTCTCTGGAATTGCAGGTTTCTGTGCTTTTCTCACTTAGAATGACCTCCCTTTGTATGCAGTGGAGCGGAATACCTCAAAAAGCAGCCGCTATTATTATTGATGGTAGCTGTTTATAAACGTTTTTATAAAACATAAGAGTTGTCAACCCTTGGTGTCTTTTATTTTTGTTACACGTGTAACAAAATTTGGACAGTGTACCTGTAAGAGTTATTCCCACATATGTGGGAGAAAAGCAGAGTAGAATTAATCAAGACCACTGAAAATCAACTCAGGTAGGAGTTCACCCAGGAGATGGGTACCTGAGGATAGCAGAGGCATTAAAGTTCTAGAAAATTAGCCCTTTGTAGATAATACAAGAGGGTTGATGTAGTCATTTACATGCTGCATGAAGGATATAAAAAAGAAAATTAAAAGAAAAAAGAAAAAAAAGAAAAAAAGATTATTCAATGTAGTAGATGTTCAACCAGTATGGATCTCTTCCGTGGTATATATCATAGCCGTATAGTAGTACCACATACGTTCCTGGTACTGGGTTTTCGATGATCTGCTTTTCAGGTGACAGGAACTGCGCACCATCTATGTACACATAGCCGTATGGATCAATGATATACATGTCCAGATCGTACGTTGGGAACTTGGACCAGTTGTGCATCCACCAGAGCTCAAAGATGACAGCGCTCAAGCCTTCTGGAACGTTTATGTAATGCACAGTCCACTCGTCATGACCAATCGTCTCTTTGTGTCCACCATAGTTTTCATGACCTTCTATCTCTGTTACTGTGACATCACAGGACATAGTACCCCAGTTGGTCCAGTCACCTTCTGCGACTAATCGGATGTTCCCAGGGTCAGGGTGAGGTATGGTGAAACAGTAGCCTCCGTAGAGGTTTGCACCGTATACGTAGTAGTGTTGAGCAGTGCGGACTGCACCCTGAATGTAGAATTCAATAGAATCTCCTAAAAATGGGTTCTGTGGCCCTGAGAAGGTCACGTTACTCACGCATACTTCCAGGCACTCTGTGTCTTCATCTGCTGCAATTGTGATGTCAAAGGTGCATCCAGGCCCAAGATTGCCTGTGGACCAGGTTTGATATCCACCATTCAGGTCTACTGCATCCAGATGGTGGCTTGAATCCAGGTGTAATCCGCCGTCAATACCACTCTGCAACAGATCGAGTGAGTTGACCACGTTCAGATATCCATTACCTTGTGCATACTCGGAGTAGGGGAGCTCCAATGGAACAGCACCTTCAATGATAGCATTCCTGATTTGGTACGGGTTTGCAGATCCCTCGTTGATCTTCTGCCAGTTCACCAGCAGTGCAGCTTCACCTGACACAAAAGGAGCTGCAAAAGAAGTTCCTGACAGAATCCCAATTGATGTCGGCGGGTATGATGACAGCACATAAACACCGCATGCGAGCACATCTGGTGTTAACCGTCCATCGCTGGTGGGTCCTCTACTGGAGAAGTAGATAACCTGTATGTCCTCATACGGGTAGAAGTACTCTCCAATGCCTACAATTCCATAGGCGAGATCATACCCAACTCTGGTGTGCATAGGGTCTGCTGTACCTCCTACTGCTACAGATGTGTTGGAACATCCAGGAGTGGGAACTGTGTTGAATGCAGGACCATCATTCCCGGCTGCTGCTACCACTGCAATGCCTGCTTTTGTGGCTTCGTCCACCAAGAGGTCTTCCGGGTCATTTCCATCGTAGCCAGTGCCACCACCCAGGCTCAAGTTGATCACATCAATGGGATATCCTTCTGCACCGTCAGTGGCATCGTACAGTTGTCGCATGTGGATCGCGTGGTCAATACCTTTCATGACCACTGATCTCGGTATTCCTCCGGGTGTCTTGGGAAAGACCTTTATTGCATAGAATTCGGTTAAAGGAGCCATGCCAAGCAGTGGTACATAAATGGGGTTGGGCATGATTGGAGGCGGGAAATAGCTCTCAGGTGCGTACTTCATGATGGACCCGTGTAACACTGTACCGGAAGGCACATAGAGGCCACCATTTGCACCCACTAACCCTGCTGCCACAGTTCCATGGGGGCGATTATCAGGATCGTCCCATGAATCTGGAGGTTCTCCAAGTGCAAAGCTGATACCGCCAATGACACGGCTGCTCCCATCAGGATACATCAGCAGTGGATGCCACGGATAGATGCCTGAATCAATGATTGCCACCAATGTTTCGTTGCCAGCACCAGTTTCATACCAGATATCTTCAACTCCTGGAGCCATGAAGTTGCAGAAATCATCAGGTAGATCTCTCAAGTCTTCCTCCCAGAAAAAGCCGTAAAAGCCGTCTGACGTGGTCATAATCTCTTGAGTTGCAAACCCATCAGTGTCACCTTCTGGTACGTCAGGGAAATCTGGGATGTACCGTATGTAGTCTTTGTATGCATGTAAAACGTGCGGACTTTCTAAGACAGCTTCCATGGACAGTAACGGCACTTCAGCAGCGATCATGTCCACAGTTACATATTCAATGGTGACGGTTCCGCCCACATTTTCAATGACATCTCTTAAAGCTACCTTGTTATCGGTTTCAAAAATTACTGAAACCGTTTCACCTTCTGGTGCAGTGGCTGGTACATAGAGGGACAGGAACAGTATTCCTGCCAAAGCTAGACTGAATCCCTTTTTCATCTATTCACCTCCTTTTCATTGAATAGACTATACCTCTAACATCTCCAGCTTTAAATACTTTACGGTAATTATAGGATATATAATAAAATTTTTTCTCAAAATTTGTTAGATAATTTAGAATTTATGAAATTTCTTGATAGCTCCACATTGAAGAATTTGTAGCAAATGTCAAACCTATAGCACCAAAGTCAGGTATTTCATTCTGCCATACATTACATCAATTCGTTAGAGACAACGGGCTGGATCCACATTTCCAAGACAAGGCCGACACAGAACTGTGCAAAAAACCCAAGATCAGTAGTAGAAAAAGCAGTTCAAAAGTAGAAAGATGGTTTAGTCTGTTATCCACTCTTTTTTCAGTAGTGAGAAGAGTATTTGATCATAGAATTTCCCTTCCCAGTATACAGCTTCTCGAATTACTCCCTCTTTTTGAAATCCCAACCGATAGAGCATGTTAATGGATCTCATGTTATCTGAACGAGTGGTTACTTCAATTCTATTGAGTTCCATTTCGTCAAATCCAAACTGGATAACAGCTTTGAGTGCCTCACTCATGATACCCTTCCCCCAGTATGACCGCCTCAGATCGTATCCTAATTCTCCTCTGAAGTTTTCTTTTATCCAGGTTTCATAACCGCAGGTCCCAATAAGNGTGTTACCATCTTTTAAGACGATTCCCCACGGGATACCATTTTCTTGCTCAAACAAGGTTTTAGCTCTCTTGATTATGTTCTCTGATTCTTCAACAGTGGCGAAGGGTTTCATGTAAAAGTATGTGGTGACGTTCTCATCAGAGAAATTTTTGAAGATGTCTCCTTTATCATTGAGTGTCATCTCCCGCAGGATCAGTCTTTCTGTTTCCAATCGGGGAAATTCTCTGGTAGTCAATGTGGTCATTAATGGCATTGTGCACAGATTGCTTATTACTTTATTGCTTTTTCTTCAATACGGCTGCAACCACTGCGATAAAAACAATGATTACAGCAATCAAGAAAGCATAAAAGATATTGAAAGATGGTGCAGAAGAGGTTACAGGTTCAGGCGCTGGTGCAGCTGAATCTCCAGGAGATTCTTCTGATTCTTGAGTTTTCTCTGATAGAGACATCTCTGGCTCTTTTGTTTCCTCAGGCTCTCTAGGGAAAAGCAACGGTATATAATATGTGTGATATCCCTTTTCTAATTCCTCTTCCAGATTAAAGACAACAACTTCATCAAAATTATGCCAGTTGTACAGATAAACAGTGCTATCTACTGGATCGTAGATTGTTGAATAGGTTGTATATCTCTGGAAAACAGCTTTCAAAATTGATTCAAAGTACTCCACTGTCAAATCGTTTTCATCCTCAATTTTTTTCAGCATCCCCACAGCAGCATTATACCTCCAACAGGGGTGTTCTCCAAGCCGTGGGCTTAACACATTGAAATTAGTAGTCACCTGGTACACTCCTTCTTTTCGAATGGCTTTCATTTCTCCATCTGTACCAGGGCACATAATAATTGCATTTCCTGTTCTATCAGCGAACAAGAATTGTGCCCTGCCCAACCCGGAAAGATCGTACAGTTCAATCAACTGTGCAACCTCTTCAACTGTCGCACATTGCTGCAGGGCTCTTCTCGCGAAGTTTATCGTACTCAACCTTTCTGGATGAGATTTCATCTTTGATTCAGGGATTGCATTGGCATCAAAACACAATCCCTGGTCATTCATACCGCCCTGAGCATGATAGTCACCGAACCCAACGTATACTCCTCCGTACTGTATCTCTGATGCAGGCACAAACCAGATGTATGTACTTTTGTCGTTCCAGTCCTCATTGTTCCCGAATAAGACAGTATCACCAATTGAGGCAGTAAAAACAGTACAACTTGCTGGCTTAAACATCGGATAGCTGTAAAATGTACAGGGATTACCTAATTTGGCATCAATGTAATCCTGCACCACTTTCTCTAAAATGTCTAATGGCATGCTCCCATTACCGAGTATTATCCTGTGGAATTCCTTAGTGTCAAATTGATCACCCAATGCATCCATAGCCTTTTGGCGTAACTCCAAAATCTTTAGCATGCCAATCTTGTAGGCTGTGGCTTGGCCAGGCCATGCAATGTACCGACTGACCTCATGCTCCAGGTTGACCACACTGGAATCGAAGCCCACATTCTCTTTCATGTATATAAGAGCCTGGTCGTACGTCCATTTTTTGGCGTGTATTCCTGTATCCACCACTAATCGGGCGGCGCGGAAGGCTTCGTACTGTAACCGTCCCAGATTACCGTAAGGATCATCTTTATACCAGTCTAGCTCCCAGGCTAACTGTTCAGCATATAAGGCCCACCCTTCTGCATACCCTGTAAAGCCAACATCGCCCCTGAAAAAGGGTAAATCCATTTCTTGCGCAAGAGAGATCTGGAAGTGATGCCCAGGCACAGCTTCGTGATACGCTAAGGTAGGCATACCATACAAAGGTTCGCTGCCGCCCACGTTCGCATAAAACGCACCAGGACGTGAACCATCGAGGGAACCAGGCACATAAAATCCTCCTATGGGGCCGCCAATGACAATCACTTCTGCAGCAGGACGTATATCAAAGGCTGCATCCAAATTTTGATCAGCTTCCTCAATTAGAGCTTCATACGTTTCAACAACCAGGTTCCCGGAAACGTATCCGCCGTCCCGGGCCACTCGATCAAACAATTGGGACAAGCTCTCATCTTCGGGATAGCCCAACTGATCAAAGATTGTACGCATTTCTGCATGGATGCGTTCCACCTCTTGCAGCCCTAATTGATGGATTTCGTCAGCAGTCATATCAGTCGTGGTGTGGTGGCGTAACGCGTACGTGTAGTATTCACCTCCCTTATGAAACTGCCACACCCCATCATCCGTGTGTGCAACAGATTCTAAATGCTCCAGATAGTCCTTCAAATCCTGGAAAGCGGGAATAACAGAATCGTTAATTGCTTTTTCAGCATCCTCAAGCAAGGACTGTTTCTCTTCTGTTTCCAGCTCAAGTACATTCACTTTTTCTTCAAAAGCCGTATAAAAAGGAAGATACCGTGCTGAACCGCTGGCAATGCGGCGCACATCATACAATGACCACTGAATGATAAACTTGGGAGGAATTATTCCAGCCTCTTCCCGCAATGTGAGCCCTTCAATCAACTGCTCAAACTTGATATCCACCTGCTTCAACCGAGCAATATAATCTTCAGCATCTTTCTTGTTCGTAACCGGGTGAATGTCAGTGAAAAACTGGATCAACTGATTCTGAACACCAGTGATAAAATGCGTCACCGGATAGTCGTAATACATAAATTCATGCTGGCGCACCACATCATCTAAGAACCATTCATAGACATCGTACGAGATTTGCTGTTCTCGTGTGAGCTGATACCTATCGTATTCTCTTAACAACTGTAATATGCCTTTCTGTAACTCATAAGTTTCACGAATGTACGCATCAGATATATTGGTTAACTGGTCATTTCCCACGCCGTACAACTCAGCAATTCCCAATTCGGTGAGGTACTCAGGATTTCTCAGCAGCAGCTGCTTATAAGATTCTTCAAAAAACTCATCAATGGGTAATCCTTCCAATGTGGCGAGAACATCATCCACTGAAGAGGATTCTGGTGGTGCAGTCTCGGGGGGTTGTGCAATACATCCCACCAGCAAAACCAGTGTTAATGTTAGTGCCACAATCCTTGTGGTATAGTCTCTCATCTTAATGTGATCATCTCCTTTTTCTGCAACACTTTCAATGCTGCAGTACATACTATAACATATAGTAGCTATTATTGTTGATACTGACTTCTTAAATACTTTTCGGTCAGCTGGGAGTTGGGATGAAATTCATGATATTGTTGAGATTTTACATAAGCTCTGTGTGTCAACTTTTGCACTGATTCCATGAAGCGTTACCCTCTTTTTGTGTACAACTTTCACTTCTGTGAGTATGATTTTGTTGCGGATTTTCTGTCCCGACGCCAAGCAGCGTACTTATTAGTAATAAGATAAAAAAATAAAACAATCAATTGCCGGGGTTTTCAAGTTTTCGGGAGATGGAACCTCTCTGAGCTTATAAATCGTTTTTTTTGTTAATGAAATACAAACAATAAAAATAGATTCGCCCAATGTTACACGTGTAACAAAAGCAGCACCCACAGATTTGACAACCCATTGCCGAAAAGTTTATATGTAATGAGTAAATAACTTTATTACACAAAAAAACAGGAGGTGAAAAAATGGAACCTAGAGTTGAAGACTACATGGATTCTACCTGCATAGCTTCCACTGCAGGCAAAATGCTCTTGTAAAGATGGTTGGACTTGAGCTGACCTTCAGATTATTTTTCTTTTTTTCTTTAATGCAGTTTTCTCTGGAGTTACAGAAAAATTGTGGAGTACTGAGTACAGTTCCACTAAGATTAATGTCTAATTGCTGAGACTATGGTAGAAATTAAGGACAATAGTAAGCCTGCGTACACAGGTTAGCCATTCCCTCCCGCTTTTCGACGGAATTATCAATGAGTGTTGAACATTTTTAGTCTCCTTGAGTAGCAAAAGTGTAGAAAATAACTGAAACCTAAAAAAATGTTACACGTGTAACACATTGAGAGAACCTCTCATGGGTTAACCACCTCTCATCCTTAATCTTTAAAAAGGTGTAACCATACAATGGGTTATGTGTCTTGCAATTCCCGGCAAAGTGGTATCCATCGAAGGAACAGAAGGTGTGGTAGATTTTGGCGGTGTCAAACAGAAGGTAAGAGTTGACTTGATTCAAGAGTTACAGGTTGGTGACTACGTCATTGTACACACTGGATTTGCCATCGAGAAGCTGGAAGAAGAAGATGCGCTGGAGACCTTGAGATTGTGGGAAGAATTAGCTCAATACATGTGATGTAATGGTAGAAACAGAAAAAATGGTGAAAGCTATTACAATGTTGGCTGATGGGTTACCGCATGTAAAATTCATGCACGTGTGCGGCACTCACGAGCAGAGCATTGTCCAGTACGGATTGCGATCTTTACTCCCTGAGAATGTGGAGATCATTGCTGGACCAGGGTGTCCAGTGTGCATTACGCCCAAGTACGATATTGATACTGCTGTTTTTCTGGCGAAGCATGGGGTAACTGTGACGACGTTCGGGGATATGTACAGGGTTCCGTCCACCGAATCGCTGTCAGATGCAAAGTCTAGGGGGGCTGACATTAAAATTGTGTACAGTATTAGTAATTCGGTGGACATTGCAAAGAAGAACCCTCACAAAGAAGTGGTGCACTTTGGTATTGGATTTGAAACCACAGCACCCACGACGGCAGTAGTAGTGAAAGATGCTCCAGAGAATTTTTCAATTCTGTGCTGTCACAGACTGATTCCTCCCGCGCTCTTGTTTTTGCTGGGACTAGGAGAGATTGATATACAAGGATTTATTGAACCAGGGCATGTTTCAACCATTATTGGGGTGACCCCGTACAGAATAGTCTCTGAAAAGTATAAGGTGCCGCAGGTGGTGGCAGGATTTGAGGCTCACGATTTGTTGATGGGAATTTTGATGTTGTTGAAGCAGTTGAGAGAGGGGAGATGCGAGGTGGAAAATGAATACACGAGGGTGGTGAAAGAAGAGGGGAATGTTGTGGCACAAAAGATGATGGATAAAGCATTTGAAGTAGTAGATGCAGACTGGAGGGCGTTACCAAGGATACCTGCGTCAGGATATGAAATTTCAAAAAGATACGAGGGGTGTAGTGCAAGAAAGAAGTTTGAGGATGTCCTGGAAGAGTTTGTATATGATTCTCGTGAACCGAAAGGATGTAAATGTGGGGAAGTTTTAAGGGGGTTAGTGTATCCCGATGAGTGTCCTTTATTCAAGAAAGTGTGTACACCGATGAACCCTGTGGGTCCCTGTATGGTGTCTAGAGAGGGTTCGTGCAGTATCAAGTACAGATATGGTTAGTCAGGTTTTTCAATTCTGATGTAGACATCTGGTTCTTACCTACTATTTCAATATGGGATATTTTCTACCATCACTAACTAAGGAGATGTACTAGGAATTGTAAAAGAACATATGTTATCAGACCTGCGATAACACCAATGATGATACTCGCATGCCATGTATGTTTCTTAAACCATTCATCAACCCAGCTGCAGAACCCTAATACAAACCGTTTTATGCCTCCTCTGCTTCGAACGTCCACAAAGAATAGAATCCACAAGACTACCAGAAGGAAGGAGTAGGTCCAAAGCCACAAAGGGATGGCTCTTCTTTGCATGAATTTGTAGTATATTCCTCTTCCATTTCCACCTCCATTCGAATCCCAAAAAATCCATATTTTTCCATCAAATTCAACGACTTGTGGTGATGCATTGTGAGATAAATCATCTGTAATTTGGGTTTCTTCAACAACGCCCTTCTCACTGAGACCTCTATTGCATCGAATACTAGTTACACTGCTTGCGATTCCACTGGATTGCCAGACAAACCAGGAATCCTTCTGAAAGATTTTGCCTATAAGCTTGTGCCTTGAAACATAGTATATGTCAGGGGATTGAACACTCAGATTTTTTGATGTCCGAAATTCAAATGTATTTCCTGGAGAAATCTGGATACTACCATCTCTCATGAAGAGTGAGAGGTCTGAAAAATGGATAAAAAATCTATCTTTCTCCATAGAATCCCAAGAAACAATGAGATGTTCAGTGCGAAATGGACTTTCAAGATGCCATCCCTTGTATGCTGCAATCGACGGATTCGATTCCGGAATAGTTGAAGTTCGAGTAAGTCTTTCATCTATCCGCTTTTCCCCTTCAAGCTGTGTGAAAAAGATATCATAATTGCCATATCTATCGGATTGCCAGACTACATAAACTCTATTACCGATTGACGCTGCTGCAGGATGCGTATCATTTCTTGGAGAATGTGTGAGCCGTTTAGGAACTTCATTCTGGATGTTCTGGGGAGGCTTACCATCATCTCCAAGTTCGAATCTGATATAGCATATGTCATATGCGCCCTCATAACGATCAGTGCGCCAAAACAGCCATATATAGTCATCTGTTTCAACAATCGCTGGATGTCTATCGTCTCGCCCATGATTTTCAGACATGCTGTTATCCATGAGAATAGAAGGCTGCGACCACTGATCTTCATTAGAGAATGTCATGCATTTTATCTTTCTCACATTATTATGGTCAACAAAAGGATCCCAAGAATATGAATCCCAGACCAACCAAAGTTTTCCTTTTATAATAGTTACAGAAAGAAATATGTCAGTGCAGAAGTAGCCATTAATGTTTGCGTTGTATTTGTTAGGATCCCTTGTTAAATCTTTCACGAATTGCTTTGCTTCTTCTTCGGGGGGTTTTGGGCTGCTTACATAATGAATCCCTTCTTCTCGAAAATCATCCAAACAAGGACTGTGGCAGAAAAAGATTTCATTGTCACCAGTATAGGTTGATGTCCAAAAGAGATACACTTCCTCCTCGTTGTTTTCAACAGCCACTGGACAATCTTCTTGGGCACCAGTTTTACAGATTAGTTCAGGCTCTGAAAATGTTGGAAAGTCTGATGCACCTCGGTTAGTTGACTCGACCGAATAGAGGATATCAAAGTTTTCGTCACAGAAAAAAAGTATAGTGGGCTCATTTTTACGTACGACAACAGAAGGATTATACCCATTGAATTCATTCCCTAACGGCCGATTAGTTAGGAATTCCTCTCTAGTTTCATCAAAAATACTGAAATAAAGGCAGTTATTTCCAGAAAACATGGAATTCCACAAAGCAAAAATCCTACCATCTTTTGTTTTTCCAAGAATAATCTTCCGGACGTTAACAGCATTATGAGAAAGCGTTTTTGTTTCTTTTGAGAGATTATCTTGAAGAATAAAATATTTTATTTCCTGTATTTTTTCTTCTTCTGAAATCCAAATTGCTAACATCCTGTTTGGATCTACACTAATCAAGCTCGGACTTTTCTTTTCGGAATTATCTAGAGGAACGAGTGGTTTCTCCTCATTGAAGATCATTGTTTGACTATCTAGAATTTTGTACCAAACCGAATTTCCACCAGACTCAGGATTTTCGTCAGGTTTATTTCTGACCCAAAGGACCCATATATTTCCTTTTTCATCCTCTGCTAAAGAAGGATACAAATCGTCGTTTGGATCTGTAGTCAGGCTCTTAAAGTCTCTTTTATGTATTCGATCATCCAGTGGCGTGTAGTAGATATCCCAGTTTCCTTTTCTATCACTTTGCCATACTACATGGATCCTCCCTTCCTTATCACAAATCGCAAAAGGATAGCAGTCCTCAGCAATTTCTTTGTATGCGATCATCACGGGAGAATAATCGAATTGGCTTTGGATGTAGGCTATTGGCACAATGTTAAAAACAGAAAATATGAATAGTATAATAAAGGAAGAAATTGAACTCAACTCTCGGATTGTATGAAAAGAAATTTTCATGGATTCCCCTTTTTTCATGTGCATATTAGGAAATTATGTGTTCATAAATGTTTCGGTTTCCTGTGGAATGCAAAAATGTCGGGTGATTCTCTCACATGTGTTACACGTGTAACAATCTATTGTATTTTATAACATTATTCTTAAGAAACGATAATGAAGGAAATATGGATTTTTTATCCCCCAAAGATTTGACAATCTCGGTTCCCAGATAGTCTACAGAAGGGTTCATGCAGTATCAAGTACAGATATAATTAATCAGGTTTTTCAATTCTGATAGAAACAATGTTTAATTCTCTTCCTTCTGTAATTTTGAGATCTTTACTGCCGCATTCACATTGGAGCACAGGGAAGACAACATAATTGTCAGGGGAAGTATGCCAGTGAAATTCTTTTCCACACAACTTACATTGCAACTTGGACGGTTTCGTTTTTATGGTGAGTTGTGCACCTTCTGCTAGAGTGTTTTCAATAACTAATTCCATGCAGAACTGGAATTGTTCAGGATTCAAGAAGAGTAATTCACCAATTTCGATGGTAATTTCATAAATTTTGGTAGCATTTTCTTCTTTAGCCTTTTCCAAGATAATGTCTAGGACAGACATGGCCATTGATAGTTCGTGCATGAATGTGGATTTTGGGTGGCGTTAAAAGGGTTTCTGTCGGGGTTATGGGGTGAGAGATTCTGAACCCATCTCTATACCTGAACCTGTAATTTCCCATTGTTTTCTGAGATTTCTGCAACAATCAATACATAGTCATCTGAACTCTTAGAAATAAAAAAAGAAAGAGTGGATTACATCTTCGCGATTTGGAAGTAGAGTTATATTTTTCGTATATCTGCTGCCCGTGGCCCTCTGTTCGACTCTTCTTGCTCAAATTCAACGTGGTCTCCCTCATCGAGGAATACTCCCGCGGGCATGGCATTTTGGTGAACAAAGACATCCTTTCCACCTTCAACTTGGATGAATCCGAATCCTTTTCTGGGGCTGTACCAATGTATAGTTCCTTTCAATTATCTCAACTCCTCAGACTGATGTCTGAAATTTCTACAAAAAACCTATAACAGAAAAGCTCCGAAATCCGAATAGTCGAAATTGTGAACTCTATGTTTATAGTCCTTTGTACTCCTTTTCATGATTCCATACTTATAAAGGTTGTTATTCAAAGAGCTTGTGTAGATCCCTAAGATTCTTTCGCTGCTTTTCCAGTCAAAATCAGACATTATGTTGATTGTATGGTCTTACTGTGACATCCCAGATGTTGGCAACGGTTTAATAACCTGTAAAACCTAATTTTTCTGCATTTTGAATCTTAAAGAAGGTCATCACATGAAATCTGAAAAGAATGGTTACAAAATTTCAGAATAATTGACTATTTTTACTGTTTGAATCATGCTACTTTTGGTAAAAAAGTCACTGAAGGTATGCAGTGAGCGAGCTTACAGAATTATCTTTCTTTTTTACTCTTCGAAATACATTGGATTAGAATTTACCAGGGTGTTACAACCCTGTAATCCCTTGCCAACAGCTGCATCCTCAGAAATCTTTATAAATGCAGATCTCAAGAAAGCAAAACCTTTTATGTTTGAAATAGAACTATACCATTGAGGTGACAAAAATGCCCAATGATGGAGAAACGAGGAATTCTTACTGTTTACATTGCAAAGAAAACACAACTCATGTTTATCATAAAGGTTATGACAGACACTACTGGAAATGTCTTGGATGTGGTAGAGAAAAGTAATGTACTGTGAACATCAGAGCATGAGAAGCAGTGGACCATTTGATTATGCCTCACGTGTTCTTGCCTTTACAGTGATTTTCTCAGACTTATGAATTTCCACCTAATTATGTCTTTTTCGAACATTTATGTGATCACAACCGATATTAGTACGTATGTATTATATATAATTGACTTTTGTGGCCCACATAAATTATATATCGCTGTCTTTCATGGTGAGCCGAGAGGAATGTAACGATGGATAAGAAGTGGATGACTCGTACAGGTTTCAATTCAGCATGCTGCACTTCCAGTGCAAATAGTATAGATCACTACAACAATCACTAAAATGATCACACAATGCCTTAAAGGCAGGTTATCCAGCTGGATATCACAGGCAGTGAGGTCCTAAAGGACTGTAACTGTCCTGGCAGGTGTTCTTACACCTGCACAGACCCAAAAAAACAAAAAAGGAGGTGATAGCCATGAAGAAAATACGAATGATGTCGCTCGCAGTGGCTGGCATGGTTATCGTATCGTTAGCGGTAACAATTACTGCCAGTCCTCTGATATCCAGTACACCCTTATTTATCTTCAGAATGGAACAAGTGAGCAGTGAAAAGAACTTTCTTCCCACAGAAAGGAACACCTTCACCTACACTACACAAGAGGGGTACAGGCTGAACTATGACGTTGCAGGATGCTTCGGTCCTGTAGTGCCGCTGATCACAGGGGTTGAGACGTGCGACACCTGTGGATCACCTGTATGTATACCAGACCCAGAGTCATTGTCAGGTACATGCGATCAGCACACCTGCGGGGATACGTGCTGGTATACCTGCAGCTATGTAAACACCTGCCCGAACACGTGCGAGAATACGTGCCCCAATACTTGTGGTGTTCCTACATGCGGAAACACATGCGGGGATACGTGTCCGGAAACAGAATGCGACCCTCAATGTAGTCCGCCCCCCTGATAGATGGCAGTGCATTCTGTGGTAATTTTTCTTTTTTTCCTTTTTTCTTTTTATTTTTTCCAAATCTTGAAAATATATTCATCCTAAAGCTTGTTCTAGTTCTTTAATTAACATACATCATCATTTCGACAAAGATTCTCTTCTATTTCAATCGCAGAAAAACCGCAACAGAAGAATTGTCACATTTCGAGAGATGGAATCTCCCTGGGTTTATGAATTCCCCTTTTATAATTGAATTGTAGATGAACAACAATTTATCTGACATGTTACACGTGTAACAAATGACCATTGAAGACGTGACATACAAGAACAAAACTATCCCTATTTGACCCAAAATTACAAACCTTCTCTCTCCAGTTTTTCCTTGATCTTCCCTCTATACCTACTGTACGGATACTCCAACCGCTGAGTCTCAACATTATAGTAATTGAATTCAGTATGCTCACCAGCATAAAAAATACCAGGAGGAAAGGAGCGAACGCGATACAGTTCTCTCTCTGTAATTTCATCCACCTGATCCAGCTCGTGCATCAAATCTGCCACAAACAAAGGATGACACACGCAGCCCACTGTCCCCCAATTATCATAGAGCATGTACTCCTTTAGTACCCGTCCCCCTCTGGCAAAATTGCAAAGTATTCTCCGAGTCAAATGCATATCTTCAGTTTTTAAGAACAAATAAAAATCGGCACATCGATCTAGTGGAAATGGAGCTATGTAGTATTCTTTCTCAATTAATTTATTCTTGACCATTTTTTCATAAGAATACCTTACTTGCTGGTATTTCCAGATTCTATCATGTAGTATTCTTTCTTTTTTTTGTATTTTAGTTAATTTAATACCTTCATATCCTCCATACAAATATGCGAGGGTTCTGATATCACATTCATTCCATTCAGTATCATACTCTCCAAAAGACGTAGTGGGTAATTCACAGGGGCTCAACAGGTTGTCCAAAGAGGGAACGGGGTCACCAAAAAAATTGGGATTTTCTATGATCCTCTTGTCTCGACGGGCACGAACAATGTAGTCTGTGATAATGTTGTTATCTTTGAGTAACTGTAAAAGAGCTGAAACTTCTGCATCATCTGAAGAGAGGAGCCCTACATTTACCAACTCCTTACGGGAGGATAACACGGGGTACACCCATATGAGGGGCTCAATTAACTTCAAATAGGAGATGACTGTTTCATAATCTCGTTTCAATTCTACAATGCAATACAACCTGTGGAGAGTATTTACACACAATTTACCATAATCAACAGAATATACAGGCCCCGATATAATGGTTCGCTCTTTGAATTGGTTAACCTTTTTCACAACAGTGCTCACCTGTTTGTATGGTGTGTTATTGAGCAGCTCGTTCATGGACATATCTGGGTGTCTCCCTAAGACAGTGAGCAGCTGCTTTTCATTGTCAGTCAATTGGTACTGTTGTGTCATATCCATTTTGACTTTGAAAGAGTTATAAACCTTTTTTTGAGAGATTGTAGAAAGGTAGGGCTCAACATTTCAAGGTTCAAATCAATGTGTGACATGATCAATAGAGGATTGTTACACGTGTAACAAGTAGAAAGAACCAAAATTGACAACTCTTTCATCTTTTAATCTAAAAATTTTCCCTCAGATTTCTTTTTATTTGGAGTTAACACTTCTTGAACCGCGGATATAGAAATTCTGTTACACGTGTAACACGGGAGAGTACTGCTTTGATGTTAAAATCTTCTCGAATTAGTTGCAATGAGGAGCTGTTCTGCATAGTAGAGATTCAAAGTACAACAGACAACCATTCTTTGAGAGTTCTCTATCTATGTACACTTCTTACTAGATTCCGAAAATTCTGGATTATTCATGAACCAGTCTTAGTCCTTTTTCATAGAATAGTGGTGGTCGCAGCAGTCGTCGCCACCCATTAATGTCTTTGTTCTTCGGAATTTGATTTCAGGGTTGAATCCTTCCACAATGTAAGGGTCTGTAATACAGTGGAAGAGCAATCCATATTCTTCTCTTTTAATTTTTTTGTACGTCTCAGCTATAGGACACTGCGTACAGTAAATCTGTACTCCGTCCTCAGTTTCCTCTACAGTGAATTCTCCGCCAGCTTCACGTAAAGACTCCCAGAGGGTGCGTATTAAATCCTCAATTGTATTGCTCTCTTCTTCTTCAGCAATGGAAGCCCATACCTCACGCATTTTCTCAGCAATTATCTCTCGGACCATGTCATGTACTTCTGGACCAAATTGTTCTTCCCATTCGTTCAGGAGCGTGTCAAGACGGGATGGGTTATTCCAGTTGCTGCGGATTTTGGAAATCATACCGTCAAGGCGCTCTCGAAGTTGGGGTTGAGGAGTTTCTTTTTTCACCATTTTATCACCTCTTTAATGGTTCATTCAGGTTTCTGTGCTACAATCAATACATATCCAAAGAACTTCTTCGTGTCTTTCCTTCTTTCCATGATCGCTTTTGCTGGAGCCGCTCTTCTTGTACCCTCCCTGAGCTCTGGATTGGTTATTATGTCGTAAATTGCTCTGATCGAGAAACGGGTGAAGCCAATCAAGCCCATTACCTTTATGGTATCTTTTGCTACGCTCATTGGCGGCTTCTTCACCATTTGGGTTACGTGCAGTCCTGCATCCTCGAAAAATTTCTTAAATTCTGTGGGTGTGTACTGTGCAAGACCCTGACCAGGTCCCATAGCATTCTTTAGAAGCTCACGGATGCGTTCCAGCAGCTCAGGCGGTGTTGACTCATCTGTAGATAATTCATTGGCACCCACTCGCCCTCCAGGTTTCGTTACTCGTGATATTTCATCAAGCGCTTTCTTAACGATGTCAGCTTTTCCTAATATGTTCAGGAAAGACTCCATGATCACCACATCGAACGATTGATCTTCAAACGGTAGTTGAGTCACATCAGCCACCTGGAATTCAACTTTTGTGAGATTCTCTTTGCGTGCTCTTTCTGTTGCTCGAGCAACCATAGTCTCAGAAATATCGATGCCTACAACACGACAGTTATACTTTTTAGCAATTTGACAGGCTGTGAACCCTGTACCACAGCCAACATCCAGCAAGTTACTCTTCTCGTTGGCGCGGCACATCTTTAATAATTCATCTGTAGCTTTTAAACCACCCGTGTGAACAATGGGTATATTCCACTGGCCAACGAGATCATAGTAGCTGCGTTTTATCTTTTCTTCCTGAGAAATTTCCTCTTCTTGGTGCATAGGTTTAACCTCCGATCCATTTGTATATTCTGAGAACCAGGAAAATATAAAAGTTCTCCTTGATCATCGGGCCTCACTTCTCAGGGTTCTGGTCTGAAATCACTGTACCCAAAAAAATCTCTCGTACCCCTGTCTACACAAAGGCTATCTCGAAGCTCTTTTTCACCCTTTCTTTGGTCGAGATGCAATTATGAAAAAAATTGTTACACGTGTAACAACAGAGACAACCGCCAATAATGGACAACGCCTGGAAAAAGGTTATATTTGAATTATACCACTGTATTGTTTCTTTTTCTCGTTCCCATTTATCTTTTTGAGGTAGAAGTACTTTTTTTCTTTCATGGCTTTTCAAATAACGAAATATTGGAGACGAAAACCCACAAAAAAAGATTGATACCTGAAATTTCATGATTTTTACTTTCCTTAAGATATTCCTAAGACAAAAAAAGATTCTTGTCAAATCACGTTCGCCTCCATCATGGTAACCACCGAAAGTTTATAAAGGTTCCTTTCAATGTAAAATTAGGTGGTTAATTGATAAAGAAAAGCTTGATATTTCTCATGCTTGCCCTACTCTTCGGTGCCTATTCTCACAGAATCTGGGGGTGGGAAGATGTAGAAATCCAGCCACAATATATCTATACACCTGAAGGGCATAAGACAAATATTCATACCTTATCCCGTAGTTCAATCTTGGAGAGACATAAATGGATTGTAGTGTATTCTCCTCATCCAGATGATGAAACTCTCGGCTTGGGTGCTACCATACATTACTACAAGAGAATGGGGTTCAAGATCCTGGTAGTAGTCCTGACACATGGAGAAGGATCAATTGCAAGAGAAATACTCTGTGACCTTTATGGGTTTTGCTTTTCTGAGAAAGAATTCGGCTTGCTCAGAGTTGAGGAGTTTAAAGCAGCAATGGTCACCTTAGGGGTCTATCATGCTGTATATGATTTTGGTGATCAAAACCTAGAGGAGGAAAAAATAAAGAGAATAATTCTGTACTACGATAGGAACCTTGATGTTGCATATCATTTTGTCACTGCCTCTGAAAGCGGATTCAACCCCGATCATGTAGTGACGTCTGTGGCTTTGAAAAATGTCAACGTAAGAGGTGGCAAAGCAGAATTTGGGGTATACGCCCTATACTATACTCAAATTGATATCCACGGAAGAATTATAATCAATGCAGATATTAAGGATTTGATTTGTAAGAGGGATGCTCTGTATCAGTACAGATATTGGAATCCAGCAGAAGAGAGATATTCAATAGGCTATCTAACATTTCCAGAACTCTGGGATCTCTTGTATTCGAAATATGAGTTTGAGATCATTCTCATTATTACCGATAAAGATTGGGAAGAGGTGAATAAGAGAAAAACAGGGAAACATTCGTCGTTTTGACAGATTCAGCAATCTAGAACTATTAATGAACTTACTTTATGACATGTTGTAGAGAGCAGAATGTGAGGACTCTAAAATGATTCTGAGAAACTGTCAGGCAGTTACTATAGATTGCTGTAGGACCTCTTTCAAAAGTGAAAAAAACAATAGAAATCTACATTCTTACGTACGAGATATTGAAAAAAAAGAAAAAGAGAAATCAAGGATATCTATGTATGTCCTCAGCATGTCCATCCTCCATTGCATGTCTCCCCGTGGCATGTCCCGCCTGATGATTCAATAGGTGGTCTGCATACAGGCTCTGTTTCCGGGCACATATCTCCTGTGCTTCCACACCCCGGGTCATCACACGTATATAGACATGTGTTGGGACATGTGTTCGGGCACGTATTCGGGCATGTACTAGAGCACGTATTTGGACATGTACTAGAGCATGTGTAGTACCCTTCTTCTGTGGGATCACAAAGGGGCTCGCATGTATCACCTGTACTGAGGGGGTTTGCACCACAGTATCCTGCGACCCCATAGTCCAGTGTACACCCACTTTCAGTGGCATACATAAATCCATTTACCACAGTCGGTAAAAAGTTCATCTTGTTGCTGTGCTGTTCCATTCTCAAGGTGTACAACGGTGTATTACTTATCCAGGGGTTGGCTGTCACACAAGTTACTGCAAGGGATATGAAGGCCACACTAGCCAGTGCAGTCAATATTATCTGTCTTTTATTCATATAGCTAAAGTAATAGAAGGTATATGAAAATATAGCTAAAGTAATAGAAGAATTTGGAAAAATGGAGGAGAAGGCCTTTATGGACGGCTTTCTCCCTTATGCTCCACTACATTATTCTATTTCTGATCATACAGAACAGATTTAGTTTGGGGTTCCTGGACCAAATCCATCTCCATCCTCGCAAGGTTCTACTTTGTCTAAAGGTTTGAAGGGCCAACCAGTGAGAGTTTTGTTCATTTTATCACCTCGCGTTAAATTGAATAAAAAGGTTAAAATCCTTTCTACTGCAAGATAACTAATTATCTTTAACTTTAATTACCGTAATATAGTATTGATGTTTCCTATAATTGTTAAAAATGAACTTCAATGTTACATACGTTGTATAGATACTTCTACCGTAGGCGACTTTTCTCACACTCACAATCCTGTAAATACACATTCTGTTACACGTAACAATTTTTTGAGTACATTCTAAATCTTAGATTTGTGAGGAGATCTAAAATCTCAAACACCAAAATTCTTGACAACTCCAAATTATCCGAAAATTTATAAATATTAACATCTAATCTTTGAAATGCATAGAAAAAACAAAACAATTCTGGCAGTCAGCATAATTGCCTCAATGATAGGGTGTGCAGTAGTTCTTAACATATTTTCTCCTGAAGAACCTGAATTTGATGTATGTGATCACAACAAAGATGGTGTAGTAGATGCTAAAGAAGCAGATCTTTGCAGGCATCGTCAACAGGCTGAACAATCCAGGACGAATCCAGGAGATTTCTTCTGCACCCACATATATTCTCCCGAGAACGGAAAGGTTGCGGTTCGAGTCCAGCTCCCTCTCAACCCACGATACAAAGATGGTGCCCCTGTTGTGGTCACAGCATCCACCTGGTTTGTCGAAAAGTACACACATGAAGAAGTGGGATTCCATCTCGTTTATGACCCTACTGAAGTTGGAGCAATTTCTGTAACTCATTTATGGCCTGGAAAAACAGATCCAGTAACAGGGATCAAAAGTGATGGAGAATACGACTATGGAGGTCCCAAAAGTTTGGCTGCTCTTCGGGATACTATTCGGTTCAGTGCTGGCGAAATACCCAATGTTAATGGATACTACCTTCATGAATTAATTGATATGAATCCTCTATACGACAACGTGGGATTGTTTGCTTCTTCACACGCAGGCGTTGTAGCCACCAATGTTCTGGCGTACTACGGAGAAAGCCTCCACGCAGTCAAGTACTTTGTAGGGAGAGAAAACCCCACCATGGCAGAGATGTATCCACTGGAATTGGGACATTTTGACGATCGTCACAACCCAATCTACAACCCGTACTACAACCATGAGGCCTACACGCCAACAACCATTGATATTGATTACTCCCACCTTAAATGGATGCAAACCCAAGAATATCCAGAAGGTATACCATATTTTGAAGTTCCTCGCGGTAAAGATTACATTTTGAGCGGAAAAGGACCCCACATAATGGGAAAGAGGTATTTTTCACATGCACTCACACAAGCCTTGTTTGACAACCATGTGTTCACGTTAAAAGATTGGCCAGCCGATCTAGCAACGCCTGATGAAACAAAAAGGTTCTGGCCGTACCGCATTACTGTTCATAATTACCCTTCAATTGGTCAGAACCTGCCTGAATTGAAAGTCATGTTAGTGTTTGCCACCTACGATCATGTACAAGCAGCCCCGGATAAACCGCACATCAGACAGGCCTACGACGGATTCAAAAAGAGGGGAGGACTGTGGACTCGGCTGAATGCTGACCTATCCTACGTTCAAGCAGAAATACACGAAAGTGCCAGCCTTGAAGGAGGGTTCCCCGATAATGATGCAAACACTGAGCCTGAAGACTGGTACAGAGAAGCAGAATCGTGGGGGTTTGCAGGAATGTTGGCTGGTGAATTGACAGCGAGGACAGTACCCTTAGCTGGGATTGCAGAAATGGCTGACAGAGTAAAAGCCAACAATTGGGAAGACAATCTTGACACTGTTTTATTTGGGTATCAACCTGTGAGTTTAATAATTCTCGTATGACAGTCCGTAAAGGAGACAAAAAGTGAAAGGTAAGACTTTACGAGTAATTTAATTTCTGAGTGATATACACTCTCTGTATTACTACAAACTCCGCCGTATATAAAGATAACTCAAATTAATGGAAAAATATATCTTCAATCACCATAAAAATCAAGAATGGAATCAATTCTGGACTAACTATAGCTCTTTTTGTCACAAAAATCTGACGAGTGTCTTACAGCATTGAATACTCTAAATGTACAAGAAAGTTCACACAATCTCGTTTTACAAAAAATTTTGTTACACATGTAACAATTCTGAGAAAATTTCACCACAATGCTTATATGAATGACCGCTGAAAGGAGCTACTACCATGGAAATGCAGCTTCACTCTCCAGTGTATATAATCGCATACCAATAAAGTGCACAGACAACAAGGGCTGCATTCCAAAGGAGGAATAAAATGGCACGAAATATAATAACCAACAACGATATAGGAACTATTCCAACTATTCCCATATTTGTGGGATTTACTGTGAATGATCAGGAACGGCCGTTCACAGCCGCAGAAATGAACAACATCATAACCAAGGTGTTCGAAAGCAGTGACTCACTCAACGCGTACTACAGGGAAATATCCTACAACCAGTTAGAACTCGCGCAAGAAGGAAGATGGGACATGGTGCTGGAACATCCTCCCGATCACTACAGCTGGGGGTTTGTTCCTGGAGAATTCGACTCTTCAAAGCCAAAAATGCTTGTCTCTGATGTTTTCCAGATTCTTTTAGATGGTAACCTCGAAACCCAATTCCAAGATAGACTTGTCTTAGTGTTCATAAATACCTCTGCTCCTGAGATTGGAGGACGAGGCGCCATGTGTTTAGCCCCTGGTACCACTGATTACCCACACACTGCTCCTCCATCCACTCCAGAGTTCTTTGTCGGTCATCCTCCCCTTACTGGTCCTCAATTTGATACCACCAGAAGGATAGCATCTTTCATTGACAATAATTTTACAGTGGTCCAGTACGGCACGTACAGAAAAAGTGAGTTTAGTAACTGGAATGACCAGTTTGTCAGAGGAGTGTGCATCTTTACCAGAGATACAGCACAAAGCTGCGCTGCTCATGATATACTCCACGCAGTCAAGCGAATTTCAGGAGAACCTGCCACAAGAGACTTTCCTGGACGACGGGCTCGTGCAGTGCCGTGTCTGTATAATCTCTATCAGCAAGGATACTGGATAACGAACCAGTTTCACCGGGGCATTTACTGTGCACCCTACATTGGCTGGTGGGACAACATGGGAGATCACCTCCACCCGCAACTACCTCGGGACTTCTTTGCTGGTGATCCCTACGGCGTGTGCGCGTTCACCAAAATGAAGCTGGACATGATTCCACCAGGTTACATTGGCACAGCAACAGCTGCACACCAACCTTTTCGATTAGTGCCCTTAACAGTCTCAACCTTGCCGCAGCAATCTAATGGACAGCCCGTTTTAGCAGTAAAAGTACCTTTATCTGAAGGAAAAGATACAGCAGAGTACCTTCTGGTGGAGTACCGCCGTCACATTTCAGGTACTGTTGACGGCATACGGGTGGATGTGTGTGGACTCGTAGGTAACTGTAATGATGATCCAGCAAAAGTGAATCCCCCTGATTCTCTGGTTTCTGACAAAGGCATTCTGGTCTACCACGTCAATGAGGAGGGATCACAATTTGGTGGTGAACCTCGCGACTATAACAATACCACTACTGATCCTGACTTTGTCCAGGATTTCCTCATCTATCTGTATACACCATCTATGATCACCGAAACAGGTGCTATGGATTGGAGTAAGAGAACACCTGAAGCACTAAAGGCTGCAGGGTTCAAACCAGGACCTGGAACCGGGTATGTACCTACCTTCAGATTATTATATCCCTTTGTGAACCCCACTATGCGTATTGAGATCACTGTTACAGAAATCAGTGACAACGATATAGATATTGAGGTAATGAGAACTAATCTCTAAACGGAGAAGGGTTGCCTCATAACACGAGCGTATTAACCTCTCTTAATCGGTACAAGGTGAATATGACAATCCTCAACGAACTTACAGGTGGTGATCTCCGTTCAGACGGGAAAGCCGATGAAGTGGCAGAAAAAGTGCTGAGAAATCCTCTTTTGCTAAAAGAGCTCATTGAAGGGTTGCACTCATCAGATGACGTCATCAAAATGAGGACAGCTCACGCACTAGAGTACATTTCCAGAAAGAATCCAGAACTACTAGAACCAGTGAAGCCAACATTGGTTAATTCAGCTTCCGATACCCTCCCAGAGGTACGGTGGCATTTAGCTCAGATCTTTGGGAATGTACCACTCTCTCAAAAAGAACGAGATGCAGTTGTATCGATTTTGTTTGACTACTTAGATGGTGAGAGCATCCTCGTGAAAGCCTGGTCAATTGAAAGTTTAGGTGCTTTAGCTGAGAAAGATGGTGACATTCGAGACAGAATCATTCAAAGGATTGAACCTTTTCAAAATGATAAGAGTCCAGCAGTAAGAAAACGAGCTCTCAAAGTAGTGCGTAACCTAACAGATGGAAGAATATTGTTTCCTCAAGTGGGATTATCGTGAGTGAAAGACAGTACCTGAGAATGTGTTACGTTTAAGGTGAGTTGTGCGAAGTTTTATAAATAAGTAAACAATAGTGTTTACAGTGATAGAATGGTTCAAGTTCAATTACGAATCCCCGAAGAAAGTATTGAGGAAATCGACAAATGGGTTTCTGAAGGGAAATTTAAGAGTAGAAGCGATGCCATAAGAACGATACTTGCGTTATATCAGGAAAAAGAAAAGACCCGTGAGTTTTACAAAATCCTTGTTGAAAGGAGTAATGAAGCGAAAGAGAATCCTGAGATACTAATTCCATTAGAGGATCTGCATGAGCTATAGCATCTTACTCCATCCAAAGACAAATATATTTCTGGATAAACTGGATCATGAAATGAGAAAAAGAATAAGAAAAATGGAAGGACTAAAAAAATATCCAGAAAGAGGTAATCACTTAAGATATTCAGTATTCTGGTCATTGAGAGTAGGAGATTATAGAGTTATTTATGAGATTGATAAGAAAGAACAAAAAGTGATTATATTATTTATTGGACATAGAAAAGATGTATACCATGATTTTTCAAAATTATTCTAGGGGAGAACTGCAAGAAATGAAGCTATAAAGTTTCAAATGGTCATTACAGCATAGTATATCGTTCACAATAACCTCACAATAACACTGTTATCCAGCATTGTATAGTAAAATCAAAGCTCTAATCAGATATTTCAACAGTTTGATAGAGCAGAAACGAGTTAAGGAATTCAAATATTCCGTATGCTACGATTACTTACCCAGATGAATTAACTGGGAACTCCACCTCCCCCTGGGGGCTTTCCTCCATCTGATTCGATGTCGCTACCAAGGGGTTCGAAAGGCCATCCTCTTAGTTTCATATTCTTCACCTCATTATTGGTTATAAGAATCTAAAAAGGTTGTGGGATGCTTGGCCAAGCTGTCTAGCAATGTGCAAAATATAGATCAGGAATCTAAAAGTACTTTTGGAGGTATTGAATCTCCAATAATATAAGTCAAGAGTTGACAGTCCTCATGTTACACGTGTAACAAAAGAGACACCAACAGACAAGATCAAAAGGTTTTTATAGCACTGACCGCAGAAAATAACATGGGAAAAATGACTATCATTCTGGCTCTTTTTATAGTTATTTTTATTTGTGTACCAATTCTTGTCTACAAGGCTGGCAACATGCCTGAACCCACTGGAGAGGTATCTGGTGAAATTGATACGTTTTATGAACCTGTGCAGGAGTCATACTCTGGTGAGAAATTTCCCCACGTCGTTGAGGGGGTTCAGTTCATGATTGAGCCTGTAGCAACCTATGAGATAGCTTTTGTAGTATTAAGTATAAGATACCACTATTCTACTCTAGAGGATAAGCTTTCTCCAGTAGATCTGTGCGTGGTCTGGGGAGAATTGGCAGAACCTGAGAACATTGAACATATTTACTCTCTTCAAGCAGCCAGATGGTGCAGTTACAGGTATGATGGAGAACTCTCTCTTGATGCTTTTTACGTGGAATCTCATGTGGCAAACATCCATGTTGTACCTGCTAATGAAAACGTTTTGAAGGCTGTAAAATCCATTAAGAAGGGTCAAAAAGCTGTTCTGGAGGGGTTTCTCGTTAAGGTCTATCGTGAAGGGAGGTTAATATGGTCATCGAGTTTGACACGGACAGATTCAGGTGATGGTGCGTGTGAGGTTTTTTATGTCACAAAAGTGAGGATTGACACTGTCATTTATGAATGAGGTCAGGTCTAATTTGTAACCCTTGCTATATGGATTTTCAAATGAGGTGGAGCAAAATAGTGGTAATCCATGTGTAAAATGAATTGGGACAATACCACAAAAGGGGTTCATGAGGATGAAAAACAGCATAAGGGGAACGAAACAGGTAACCAATTATCACACTCCAGTAGATGCTAAAAGTATCATAGCTCTCATCATCCGGTAGAGTGTCAAAAAATCATCGCATTCGTAGACTGCGCACCTGCCAGATACTCTCTCAATACCAGGTACCATTGCCACTCTGTCAACCATGTGGGTGGACATGAAATCCATTTCTAACCGTAGTGGGGGCTCCATTATAAAGGGCTGAAATCGATCTATAGTTTCTACTGCTTTCCGTGCCTTCTTTTTGATTTCTTCTCTCACTCGTGAGGGATGTCTACTTTTTGCAGCAAACCGCCCTATTCCCTCTTTGGTGGGAACAACCTCCACGGTTGTTAAGAGGCGCAATGCTTCATCCGTAATTTTCTTATCTCCCGTGACTAAAATCACTGGAATGTTAAAGTGCCCTGCCAGAGCAGCATTGACACCGAATTCGCCCATTTCAGTATTATTCACCTGTATGTTGTAGACCACCCTCCCGTGATACGTATGATCTAAAACTGCATCAATTGTTCCTGCCCGGGAGTGGTATCCTACAAAAAAGGCGCAGTCACACCCTTCTAGCCCCTCAACCATGGCTAACGGTTTTGGAGAACCTGATATAATAGTAACTCTTTTATCCAGCTCTTCAGTTATCAGGTTGATCATAGACCCATGGGAATCGTTCACGACAACCTCAGAAGCTCCTCCTTCAAAAGCACCTTGTACTGCTGCATTCACCTCTTTAACCATTAGCGTTCGTGCGATGCTGTAATCTTTTCCATCCCTCTTTACGTGGTCTGTATCCACAACACCGCATATGCCTTCTATGTCTGCAGAGATGTAAACCTTCATGAAAATGGTCTCGTACTGTATGTTATAACTTTATCTGTGAAAAGAGCTCGCGGTACCAAGAGAGTTACATTTTTGACTATCTAAAGAATAACTAAAATTTGTTACACGTGTAACAAAAGTAAAATAAAAACTGTGTAATTTGATTATTAGCCAATATATATTCTCATATATTAACTGAATATAGAAATAAAGAAATCTCTAGTGGCCATGAAGGTGAAGCAACAAAAAATTGAGGGTCAAAATCCACAAACGTTTATAATCTATGAGGTCATCTGATGTTATGGAAATTGAAAAAACATTAACCCAATACCTTCATGCGCTTCAAAAAGGGAGCTATGAAGATATTATAGAACTATTTGCAGAAGATGCAGTCATTAACTCTCCTTTGTACGGGAAAGTAAAAGCATCACACTTTTATGAAGAGCTGCTCAAAGATACTCAAAAATCAGAAATTACGTTACTGAATATATTCTTTAATGAATCCAGAAGTGTTGGAGCTGTCCATTTTTTGTACAAATGGATACTCAATAATGGGAAAATAACCTCCTTTGAATGTGTTGATATTGTTGAGTTCTCTGATAATGGCAAAATAAGGCAGTTAACCATCATTTATGATACGTATGGGACCCGTGAAGGGTTTGAAAAAATGAAAGAATAGAAACAAAAAAATAAAATTCCAGAATTGTTTTCAATCAAATTTTACCATTTCTTCTGCTGTCCTCCTCGAAGGTGCCTCCGGCACTGATACAGCATACCCCACAGGGGTAATAGTGGCTATGTAATGGTCCTCTGGAATGTTGAGCGCTTTTTTCACTTCTGGTCTATCCATAGCAGCAATCCAGCAAGTATCTAACCCATAACACCTGCATGCTAACATGAAATGGTATGCAGCAATACACCCATCCTGAATGTATCCTCCTGATTTCTCCGGGTCTGATACGACAGCAACAGCAAGAGGCGCTCTCCCGATGGGTGCGCTGGGTTCTCCTCGCAAAGAAGCTAAATACGTTAACGTCTTTCTGTCTTTAATTACCACGTAGTAGTACGATTGGGAGTTTCTCGAGGTGGGAGAAAACCTACACACCTCAAATACCTTCCACAACACATCGTCAGGTACTTCTTTGTCCTGGTACTGTCTGATGCTCCTCCGGGTTTTCAAAACTTCTACCCCATCCTCGTATGGTTCTAAAGGGTGTAAAAAGCACTGAAATTCTATGACACGCTCCTCAGGATCTTCAGCGAAAAAGTGGTATATTGAAAACTTCTCATTTACGTTCGGCTCTGTTTGTGCCCTGTCTTCCAGTCTCTGGTATGCTGTATCCACCCCATTCCTATCAGGGTAGAAGAAGGTTATAACTCCGTTTGTATCGCAGGTTTCGCTCTGGCAGAACCCCAGAAGTAAGTTACCGTGCTTTAAAATGATGCAGTATTTCTGATCCAGCCACAAAGTGGCTCCAATTGATAAATAGAATTCTTTTATGCTTTCAAGGGTACTTGTTCCAAAAAATAGGATACCGGACATAGTCTCTGTCATTTCTTCTGATATAAAAATGTTCTCACTGAACGGGAGTGTCAACTCTCTGATGATGTTGTTACACGTGTAACATTGAGTGAATTTGTCTCTACTGGTTGTGTATCTTCCACCCTCAATTTGGCCAGGTGTGCCTCCTGCCCCAGAAAGAAAAAATTCCAGAAAAAAGAAAATTCCAATTAAGAGGAGGATATCCATGAGATATGTGCAATTAGTCTATAGTCTACAGCTAACTTTCTGGAAATGTCAGCAAAAAACATCGTTAAATGGTGATAATGGAAAAAAGAAAAAAAGGGGGTGAAGATTACTTCAGCCCCGGTTACAGATTCACAGGACGAATCACATTCGTTTACTAAGTCTGCCATTCTTCGTCCCCTGCTCCCACTGGTTCAGCTGAAACTTCGAGCTTTCCATCACCCATGTGGACATAATCCATATTCTCATTGCGTAATAAATCAACCATGAGTAGAGCCCTAAGGGGGTCTACATTTGTCCAGACGTAGGTTTTTCTTACACTGTTCTCCCAGCCCCAAACACGTATATCAGACTTACCTGAACTATAATGGAACACTCGATACGTATCAATGCGCACGACTCCAGGTGGTGGTGGTGGCAGTGGTTTTGGTTTTATTGTCATTAAGATCACCTCCATTTTACTTTACTAATGGACTTAATTGCCCTTTTCTCTCTATTCTTTCTCTTATATCCATTTAAGATCTGGGTTTACGTCCTTTTAAACTTCGGGTTTGCATTTTTTGTACAAACCTAATTTTAGTGCAAAAATTTTATGAGAAGAATTATTGAAGGATTTAATACAATTTAGAGTGAAAAAATGATTATATTTATAATCTAAAACTGAAAAAACGTTTTTTTATAGGTTTTTCTTAGGGAAAATCTCCTTTTTTCTGAGAAACTAACCCATGATTTTCTTAAGATATTGTGAAAAGTATTCCTTAATTATCCACCGAATTTTGAATATGATGTTTGATGCATATAAAGGACAAAGAAGCACTAAAAGAAGTCCTGCAAAACAAAGATAAAGATGAAAGATACTAGATTAACATAAAATTAGAGCAGATTAAGAGTACTAAGAAAAATCAATCTGGGAAATCTCTGCTACCTGGGCCACCTTCTCTTGGAACTAAAAAAGTTAGGCCAGTACCAGGACCTTCACCACAAAATATTCCAATTCCAAACATGAATGCATTTACTGTACACCCTACGAAGATTCCACGCGGCCATGGAAACACTCCACTTACATCTTCTCCTCCAAAGTAGGGTACACGAGGATATCTAATCTGACCATCTTCAAGAGGTTGAAAGGGTCGTCTTTTCTTTGCATTCATTTGAAAAACCTTATCTCCTATTCTTATGTACCCATAAAAATGTTTGGCACGCCAACCCATGAATTTTTTGAAATCTTTAATATTCGGTGGATAAAAACTATCTCATTTCTTATCCTTAGTTGAATTTTAGTGTGTAAAAATTTAGCATTGAGGTTTCTGGGTGCTCAATCCACCACACTATTAAAATTGTCTATTTTTATTGAATCAATGAAATTCATGATAATTTTCCTGTTACACGTGTAACATGATAGAGGGACCACCAAAAGACTGATAACCCCTGTGAAGGATTATCTTATTAATTGGGTTATCAGTGGCTGCAATTCATGTTTCTTCTGCAGGGGTTCTGTTTCTTCAATTGTTGTGTGTTATTCCCCTGCATTTGATTCACCAGAATTTACACCAATTTTATGCTCAAAATATCGAAAATCTCACTATTGTACATTGAATTGCGCACGTTGATCTACCTGGATCACCTTGTGCCATGCAACACTCGATAAGTATATAACAGGAAGAATGGCAGAACCTGCAGAGGTGAAAAAAATGAAAATGAGAAATTCTGAAAATGGAACAGATACAAAAAAGACAAGTCCTATACTGCGAAGGGAAATCCTTCGGGCAGTGGAGAATCAAATCAGAGATGAGAATCCACTGATAACGAAAAAGACACTTGAACGCCTCATGAAGAAAGGGTATTCAAGAGAAGATGCTGTAGTATTAATTGGAAGTGCTCTCCTCACTGAAATATACTGGATGTTAAAAAATGAAGAGCCTTTCAACGAGGAGCGATACACAAAGGAGCTGAATGCTTTAGAATGATAAAGGGACAGATGTTGAGCCATACATTTCTCAAAAATAAGAGAAGTAAAAAATGAATAAATAGTCCAAAAATTAAAAGATAAAAGGTAAAAAAATAGAGAAAAATAGTTAAACTACAACTTCTTTCACTTTTAGTGTGCCTTTCTGCCGCGCATACTCTCTTTCGAACTCTTTTCTGTGCACTGTTATTAAAGGGACAGAAGGGGATGATCCTCCCATCAGGTAACGCGTAGTGGATGGCGCATCGCTGAACCCGTTCTAGATCGAAGTTGTACCCATCCTGGAAGTGCATGCACCCGATTAACACCGCCTCATACGAGAATTCATCCAGGTATTTCCCTCCAAGTAAAATATCTGTGAGCAATTTCCGGATGTTCAGGTAGTCTGGTTTCTTCTCATTGTCTATGCAGTTCCTCAGTTTGTTGAATAACTGTAACCCCACAAAGGGTTTTCTCCACCAAGTAATAGGCTTTTCTGACAATTCTTCCAGGTAGTCCATCATCTGTTTCACATCGATGAACCGGGTAATAGGTACTAACCTGTCTTTGTCCTTGAAAACATAGGTGGCTGTACCGCACGCAAAATGGCAGGTGAACTCGATCTGGGGCTTGCCTGTTAACGCTTCCACAAAGTGCGAAACTGGTACCACACTGGGAACAGTATAAAAGTCTTCTCGTGCTATCTGGCCGTCCGTTTGCTCTTCCATCAATTTGACAAAATCAGGGATAGTAATACGCATGTTCAATAAATCTTTGTAGTTCAATCGCCCCGCAAAGGAGACAGGCTGGAAATTCACTGCTCTGACAGCCTTCCTGTGATCAAATGCATAGCGAATGATGTCACCTACTTGATGGTCGTTGATCCCCTTTACTAATGTGGGCACCAAACAAATACTGGTAGCTCCTACTTCTTCACAGTTTTTGATGGCCTTCTCTTTGATGGGCCAAACATTGAACCCTCTGGTCTTCTCGTACACGTCTGGGGTGACCCCATCAAACTGCAGATACACGGTATTCAATCCTGCATCCCGTAATTGTCTGCAGAATTCGGTAGATTCTGCCATTTTTAGTCCATTGGTGGCGATCTGCACCTGCATGAACCCTAACTCTCTGGCCGTTCTTACAATATCTGCAATATCCTTTCGTATTGTTGGTTCTCCTCCGCTGAATTGGACAGCCTTACAGGGGACTGGTTTTTCACTTCGCAAGTTCTGTAACAAACCCACCACTTCTTGGTAGGAGGGTTCGTACAAGTATTCAGAAGAAGTATCAGCAAAACAAATAGGACAGTGCATGTTGCACCTGTTGGTTAAATCAACGTTGGCCAGAATAGTAGTAGTCTTGTGCTCGTTGCAGATGCCGCAGTCAAAGGGACAGCCTTTCTTTCTCTCAGTTATGGGGTTTGAAACTCCTTTCCCTTCATGGATGAATTGCTGTGCTTTCTTGTATAAATCTGCATCTCCCCAGTAGATGTCCTTAAAGAACCCGTGTTCTGGACAGGTTTTCTCCATCATGACCTTCCCGTCTTCTTCTGTAATGTCTGCCTCTATAACGTTAAGGCACATTGGGCACAAAGATTTGGTCTTCTTCAAGAGCATGGGCTTCACCTTTTACATTGATGATCTTGGTTAAATAATCGATCAGCTTCTGCATTTCTTCTTCCACACTGGATAGATGCTGGTACAGCACCCCTTTCTGCAAATCCTTGAATTCAGCTACCTTTCTGTACAGCGGGAGAATGTTCCTCTCCAGTAATTCCTTGGTTAGTAACCTGAAGATCTCGTCAAAGGATATTTCTGCCTTGTACACGTAGACTCCCTCTCTCTTCGTTCTGGTGACCAGGTACTTGTCTGTTAAACTCTTCAAATGGGTGGAAACTGATGACAGACTGTATCCTGTCAATTCATGGAGTTCATTCATGTTTAAAGCTCTTCCCGATAACACTAAAGCTGCATAAATGGAGGCACTTCCTTCTGAAAGTCCCCAGTTTCGTGCCATGGAGACTAACTCTTGTACCAGATCAATCCGTATTCTATCGTTCATAGTATCACTAAATTTTTCAGTNATTTCTGAAATTTCAGGAATATATATAAAGGTTTCGGTTGNGNNTNGTCTGTGAGGTTGCCNNTTTTGTTACACGTGTAACAATCTATTAGATTCTTAATTATTTTTCTAGATTTTGATATTTNAAGAGATTTNATTCTGAACACAGAATTNTTGATNNNTTGGTGGACATGGGAGTAGGTATTCTTGATACCTTTTTTGTTAAATCCATTTATTCACATTAATTCTGAACCTGAGCGGAAAATAATAATCCCCATCTTCTCTCTCAAATACGCTGTCACCTTCTTGTTGTAGTCAGTATCATCTGAAATAATTCGTTTTCCACATGCATTTGCGGTAGCTACAAATTTAATGTCATCAATGTCAAATTTTAGGTTGACCAATTTCTCTTTTTGTTTTTTTCCAATTTTCTTTTTGACATACACAATCTTGGCAGCTCTTTGCATGTTCTTGAACCAGATTCCCGAAAAACCTTCATACATTTGGTTTTCTTCGTATTCTTTTAGGATTCCTCTCTTTCTATCCAAGCATATTGTGTGTTCATTTGAAATTATGATTAACAACTCGATAAATTGGAAAGCTCTTTTTATATCTTTGTTATTTGCTTCCACGAGAATGCACGTATCGATGACATAATCAGTCATGCAATGCCCTCTTCAATTTTCTCTGCTATTGCCTTTGAATGTTCGTAGGCTTCCATGAGATCTTCCTCAAAGAATCCTTTGGGCCAGTTAATGAACCTTCCGAATTTATCCAGCTCCAGTTTTGTAATTCTGGTTCCTTCTTCTGTTTGCTCAAAATAGTACACAACCATATCATCTGTATCTATTGTTCCTTCAGCTATCCTTCTTTGAATTCTCAGCAATAAGTATTCACTGTGAGTTTCAACAATTAAGCGTTTTCCAGTTTTGGCTATATCTACGAGTAAATCGCCCATTTCTGCTTGTAATCGTGGATGGAGATGTATTTCAGGCTTTTCAATAATTATTACAGCATTCTCTGGTGCATAAAACCCTTCGACTATCACCTGCAATAGTTGTGAAGCTCCAAAGCCTCCTGCTGCAATGTTCACCTTCAGGTCTTGAGAACCCTTTTTAATGGTTGGATGAGCAACATTCAACGTGTAGAGCGGTCCGCGTCGGTCAAAGGAGAGTTCGCCAAGACCAAGGTTCTTGAACCAGGAATTCACATTCTGAAATATTTCACGAGAGGTATTTTTTGAGACGAAGAGTATTTCTACAGCTTTTTCCCCCTTTATACCTACATGTACTGGCTTTTCATCAGAAAAAAGATAGTATCTCTGTGGATATTCTCTTAAGGGACCCAAATAGAATAATTTCTCGAACGCAACAGTGATTGTTTCCTGGAAAGCAGTAAGAATATGATTAGCTCTGATCATTCCCTCTAAGATTCCCCTTTCAGCAACTATTCCTTTCATAGTCTCATAATAGGAGAGGGCAAGTTTCTGAGTGAGATAAGATGAAAGGGGTATATAATAGAATTTCTCCCTCGTGTACAATGCTGAGATTTCAGGATTTTTCATTATCTCAGACAGTGCTTTTTCATCCACAACATTCTGTTCAATGTCTGTAGGCGACTTGAATGTGATAGTCTTTCCATCCCAATTCACGGTAAAGGTCTTCAAGTAAATTCTATCTTCTCTATAAGAAATTACTGATTCTGTTTCCACATTTGTTTTTCTTGAAGACGCTTTTCGGCTCTCATCTAGGTGGAAGTTCGTATCAGCTAAATCTGTCTCAAAATAAAAATTAAACGATATATCTCGTTTTTTATCATTCAAAAAAATGAAATCTTCGTATATACCAAGATCCACATGCTCTTTTCTTTGTTCTGTATGTAAGGAACTCCCCCCCGTGCTGAAGGGGGTATCACTACCTCTGGACTCCACTGTTTGTTTCACGGCAAGAAGGAACTGGAGAACACTGCTTTTACCGCTATTATTTGGGCCTATGAAAATTGTAAGAGGCTTGATGCAAATCTTTCCAGAGTCTCTTATAGACTTGAAGTTCTTGACTGAGAAAGCTGTAAGCATGTAATCACTTTTTCTTTATCATGATTGTGTCTTTTAAATCTTTCTTAATCTATTTATACCATTTTTTGCTGTGGAAAATATTTGAAAGTGAAAAAGATGAAATATGTGCATTTATTTCTGAACAGATCCTTTGCTATGAAGCCAGAAATCGTTTTATCGGTTTCGTACACACTTCTCTTCGATGATTTTTATTGGAGTGGAGTTATTCAACTTGGCGTTTATCTCATTTTTGCTACACGTGTAACAACCTGTTGGGTAACATACAAAAAATTATCGAAACTTTTTTAACCTCCGTCATGAGTTTCATGTGACGAGGAGATTTCATGATTCTGCATTGTACACCTCCCTACACACAGGATATTCCAAATCCTGCAATAGGATACTTAAAAGGATTCCTTGAAGCGAAGGGAATTCCTGTCAAAAATATTTACTGGAACGCGATTTTAGCCAATACCATTCTTGATCTTCACGAAAATGCAAAAAAATACACAAAAGGGAATGAATTAGTTTCCAATTCTGGTATTGCTATGCTCTTGGGCAGATGTTTACTTACAGATTTGAAAGACTCGATTCAAACACCGATTGATCTTTATCTTTCATCGATACTATCAAGAAATGAAATATATCGGACTGTTAAATCCGTTAAAGATCAGATTGACCAGTTTATCACCACAAACAACCTGCACAAAGCTCTTATCTCTGGGTTCACCCTGAAAACATACCAGTGGCCCGTGAGTTTCTATGTGATTCGCCGATTAAAAGAGTTGAATCCTGAAACAACCATTGTTGTGGGTGGAATCACCAATAAAGAGCAAGGACGTAAATTCATGGAAGTTTTCACCCAGATAGACTGTGCCATATGGGGGGAAGGTGAGTACCCCCTCTTCTATTTGGTGAAAGCAGTACAAGAAAATTCATCATTCAGAAAAGTGCCAAACCTGGTCTACCGGCATGGCGACAGAATCATGTCAACAGTATCACACAGTGACTGCCCTCCCCTAGATGGGTATCCTTTTGCAGATCATTCAGATTATTTTGCACAGTTTCGAAAGCTCATACCTCTTCAAACGCCAACGTTAGTTCCTATATGGGGTTCAAGATCCTGTCCCTGGAATAAATGCAAGTTCTGCGTGTTAAACGAAGAGTACACCTATCGGGTGCGATCCCCTCAAAATATTGTTGAAGAGATCGAGTACCAGTCAAAAAAACATGGTGTCAGCAATTTCTACTTCGTCGATACTGAACTTCCAGGAAACAAGAAGCGGTTTAAAACACTTCTGCGTCTGCTCATAAAGAGCATGGCCAGCCGAAAGAAGCTGTATCATTTTTATGCTGAAATATCTCCTTTCTTCATAGATGATGAAATTGCCAGGTTACTGCATGTTGCATCCTTCAAATCTATACAGATAGGATTTGAGGCAATGACTGATTCTCTGCTGAAAAAAATGTGTAAACGACACCGGTTTGCCCACAATGTACAAGCATTAAAATTGGCAGACCAGTATGACTTGAATATTGGTGGTCTCAACGTTATACGAGGTATTCCTTCAGAAACTAAAGAAGATATTGCAGAAAGCTGCATCAATGTAAAGTTTTTGCGGTTTTGTGTGAGAAGATTTCCTCTCAACCCCAGCGTTCTGTCATTATTCAAAGGATCTCCTTTCTATTCTGAAATGCCAGAGAAAGAATCCTGGAAAGAAAACATATACTGGGAAGAAATGATTCCTACTGGTCTTGTACCTGAAGCTGATCGATTCGAATTCTTCGGCTTCAATGCAGACCCTCCTGTTCACTATCATCTGTGGAAAAACTTTGAGAGGACCATCAATTCGTATAGTGAACAAGATCGTTCCTATGAGTGGGTCGAATATGCGGAAGGGTCCTTTATTGAGGAAAGGGGGCCAAAAACATACCGCTACACTCTTGACAGAGACGAAACAGATATTTTACTTTTTTGTGACTCAATTAAAACATTTGATCAGTTAAAAAAGAAATTTTCTCACGTAAGGGAGGATGAACTTCTTGGTATACTGCGCGGATTAAAAGAGGAGGGAATGGTGTACTATGATGCAGATATGCGCACCATCATCTCCATAGTGGAAGCTTGGAAGAGAAAAGTTGTTTAGCCTGTTGCCGAGGAGTTTTCTAGTGTTATTCAATGAGGAACCTATAATCTGAGGGATTCCTTATGCAACCTCCAGGTGGTGGAACCTGCACTCAACCATATATACATAACCCTTGAATTGAATCTAGTCACACTGTTAACCTTGAACATGACAACCCTTAGAAATCTTTCTTTGAGAAGGGATTCTAGTGATAAAGAACGATGTTACCTTTTCATGGTTTTTGGATAGTGACCACTTATGCAGGATAAAACAAGTGTAACTAAGCGCGTCCATAACGTATATAAGCATTGAAAAGCTTCCCATTTCTATGGCCCAATACCCAGCGTTAAAAGAAGATATGTACTTTGCGACAATACAGCTCCCGCACACCACAGTAGTGAAACTTAGGAACACTACCACACAGAAGGATTTTAAATCAACATCTGGCGCTGTTGCTTTACTTGAACTTTGCACTGGAACCAAAAGTGTAACAGAAATTGTTAATTCTCTTTCAGAGCTGTCTGGTGAGCCTGTTGAAACAGTGGCCCAGGATGTAGAGAAGATTCTAAAAATACTCCAGGAAAAAGGCATCATAGCCATGAGTACAACTCCTCACAAAGGAGCAACAGCAAAAAAAATAAAAATGAAGTACCCTCTAGAGCGTGCCCAAATTGAAATCACCAACCTGTGCAATTTATCCTGTTTGCACTGCTTCAATGATTCAGGGAAGCCTCATCCGAACGAATTGACCACCCAAGAAATCCTTTCTGTAATTGATACGTTAAGCTCCATGGGCGTGGACAATATAACACTGACTGGTGGAGAGCCTTTAATGCATCCAGATCTTTTCACCATCATAGAACACGCGAGAAAAGCTCCCATGTCTGTAACCATATTTACCAATGGCACCATGATAACTGAAGAACACGTTGAACAATTTAAACAGCTCAAGGTCAGGGGGTTCGATATCAGTATCGACAGTGTGGATGAGAAGATTCATGATCGATTCAGAAGGCAAAGAGGAGCTCTCAAAAAGACCATGCATGCTGTCCAACTATTAAAAGAGGCTGGATTTCATATTAAGATTTCTGTTTCCTTGAGTCAGCTCAACAAGAACGATATTGCTGATATGTTGGAGTATTTTAAAGAGCAGGATCTGAAAACCTTTGGGTTCTCACCGGTCACCTACTCAGGGAGAGGGATTGATGGTCTGGCTGTCTCTCCAGAAGAGTGTTACCCCATCTGGGTAGAACAGCTCACCTATCTCAAAAATGAGTTTCCTGAAGCTCTTTCTGAAATTCATGAAAGAACAGAAGGGATATGCGGCATAGCCTGGAATTTAATTGGTATCAAATCAGATGGAACCATTCTTCCCTGCCCGGGGAGCAATAAGGTACTTGGTGTGGGGAATGTGAGAGATGTTAATTTAAAGGAGTTCTGGGATACAAATGAAACCCTTGAAACGCTCAGGAGGATGAACGTGAAAAATGACAGCATCTGCAATAGCTGTAAGTATGTGAAGTTCTGTGTAGGATGTATTGCTTCTGCCTACTTCATGGAAGGGGAACTCAGGTGTTACTATCCTTATCTGTGTGCTTCCCGCAGAGCATATGATGAGGTTATTGGGCTTCCGAAGTAAGCTACCACGTGTGAGCCATGATAAAAAAGAAAAAAGAAAGAAAATCTATACCACTGTCTAATTCTGACATTTCGGCTCTCCAAAATTAAGGAATTAACCCGCAAAGCCTGGCCCAACATATATACCCTCGATATAACAGCTGACGGGATGTTTCGGGGCCACTTCTTCCAGTTCTTCAATTGCAAGATCCATTTTTTTTCACCTCGCTCTTTCTTTATCAATTGATCTTATAAATCTTTCTATGATACCATGAGAACTGAAACCTTCATGACTGAGAATACCACTCTTTTTGATATGAATCTGAGTAGAGCACTCAAAGACATTCTGTCATTTACTAACTTCATGACAACAAATTCAGTGCTTTGTAGATTGCTTCCTGTTCTTTGGTCAGGGGAACTGTTTTTGTAGTGCTTGCTGAAGCCACCCCCCGAAGATTTGACAGTCCCGGATTCAAAATCTTGATACTGCAGCAATCTTTTTCGTTTATAAGGTTAAGTACTGCCCATATACCATGTTTATGGGTTCTGCAGCATTTCAAAGAACCTATCCCACGTTCTAATCTGACTCATCCTGTACAAAAGATGCTCCACAACTTCTGGGCCTGCCACCAGAACATCATCAATTAAAGAGAAGTAATCCCCCTCTGGAATCAATGTACTCACACAGATGTGGGTCAGCAAAGGGGTAAACCAGGGAGATGTAGTTAACCGATCCCTGCAGAGCTTGGGAAGTATCTTCTGACTCTTTTCAGGAAATGTTTCAACAAAACCTGGATCAAAGACATTCCCATATTTGTATTTCTCGTCTATCAGCAAATAACACGGGTACGCATCTCCATTTGGGAAAACAGCGAACCTTCGAGCATGGTACGGACAGAAAACCTTTGAGATCACCCTCTCTGGCGATGCAATATTGGATACTAATGCGGTAATATCAAAAACGTTAATAGGCTCCCCTTTCTGTATCTTGTCAAAGGCAAAATCGATGCACTGAATCCGAAAATCCCTCAGCTCCTGTGGGGAAAGTCTGTACTCTGGATCATCAACCACACCTACTGATGCGAAGTTAATAGTGGGCGTAAACTGGTATAAGTATTCTAATACATCTTTAGCGGAGTAACCCAGATTCAACGCTTTTTTCGTGTAGGTGGCCTCTATAGCAAAGGGAATTCCTACTGATTTAAGCATTTCCATAGTTTCAACCACTTTTTTGTGGGTACCACTCCCATCAGGGTAGCATCTCCCAGCATTGTGCACTTTTTCAGGTCCATCAATACTTATGGTAAGAGGAAGGGCGTGCTCTTTGATGAATTCTGCAATTTCTTCATTCATGATGGTACCGTTCGTAATAATGCCGCACGTAATATCAGGTTCAACTCTTTGTACGACCTCTTTTATTAGGTTAAAATTCAGTAGAGGTTCTCCCCCAAAGAAGGTGATCACCTTTATGTCTCCCAACGATAAAGCGCAATCAACAGCTTTGAAAGCAGTTTCTGTACTCATTAATGTTCTCTCCCTTTTGTAAGAGCCACCATCTCCGTAGCAGTAGCCACATCTCATGTTACAGTCTAAAGCTATCATTAACAACAATTCATTTAACTTCCCAACATCTTGTGGTACAATACGGGCCCCCTTGGGAAGACTATCAAAGATTTTGATGGTTTGTTCACATTTCTCTTTTTGTATATCCAGCTTTGTTGCAATTTCTGGTATTTCTAATCCTTTTTCGTGTAAAGATAGAATATTTGCCTCAGTTTCATCAACTCTGAATATGTTTAAGTTCTCTAAATTAACAGCTACATATTCACCATTTCTGGAAATGAGTTTCACTTTCATGGTATCTCACCTGTTCTGGTAGCTTTTGCAGCTTTTTTCTCGTTCTTTCCTGGTAAATGTAGACTACCTCCAACGTATTCCTATATAAATATTTGGTTTTAATTCATAGGAAATCTATAGTTCCAGCCAATAGGTTCTTACTAAAGATTGCATGGATGAAGCACAAAAACCGGACATCTGGGTACTAGAATTCTCTTTAAGTTTGTCAGGAGTATACCCATACATTGAATGGCTGTCACATCTTTATCAATTGTTACACGTGTAACATTTCAGATAGTTTATCATTACACCAACAATTAGATTATAAGAGGACAATTCATAAACCTAGGGAGGTTCATCCCCCGAAATTGACATAAAGAAAAGAAAAAATAGAAAGGATTAGATTCACAACTCCAAACCCTTATGCTGGTGCAATACCGATTATAACAGGCCCTGGTGCCAGTTTGAAAGGCTTGGAAGCACAGTACGGGTGCTTGGGCGTTACTTCTTCCAGAGTTTCGATCACGAATTCCATTTTTTCACCTCCGTCAGTTTAGAATACATTGAGCGATCTTCCTTATAAGCTTTTCCGTGTGAGTTAAAAAGAAATCTTTTTGATAAAGAAATTTACTTTATCTAATAGCTAGTATTCCTAGATATTTTATAATCTAATAAGGATATTAGTGTTATCCAAAAAAATGATAATAACAAACCTGACAATTCACAATAATGGGTAAGAAAGAAAGACGCTTTATGGTTCTCAAGAGGTTCACTTTCAATTCATCTCATTCCTGATAGAGTCCAGCCCAGGATGCAGAACATTTTTCTGGTGGACCAATGGGAACAGAATTGTAAAGGCAAAGTACTCCTGCCCATGAGAATCCCTCAAGAACCCTATTGAAGAAATGAAAAAAGGAAAAATTGTTGTTCAATCCCAAATTACCATCACTACGTGTAACCTGTGGGCCCCCCTGGCACTGGTACCGCTTTGAAAGGCTTGGAAGCACAGTACGGGTGCTTGGGAGCTACTTCTTCCAGGGCTTCGATCACGAATTCCATTTTCTCACCTCCGTCAATTTGGTAGAATTAACAATTCCTGCTTTATAATCTTTTACCTCATGATTGTTAGATCTTTGCAGTTGTCTCACTTTTGTTACACGTGTAACAAAAATTGTCTTTCATTCACATGCTATTGAAAAAAATGATAACTAATGATTTAAAAGTTCTCCAGCACCAATCGAAACTCAGTACGAGCATGAGAAACCTTTATAAATCTTTAATAGGAGGAACTTCATGGACAAAAATCAACCATTTTTGCAGAAGATCTTTTGGGGAGTCTTCCTTGTGGTGGTTGCTGCAGTCCTCATTCTCATTGGTGTTCTTAATCTGCCGTTGCTGATTATCATTCCTCTGGTTTTACTGGTTATGGGAATCTGGATTACAGTCACTGGTGATTCGTACTTTGTGAGAGCATGGGGCATTGTGTTAGCAGCGGCTGGTGGGCTGTGGCTTTCGCAGTGGTTCTTCCCTTTATCATTGTATGTGGTGGCAGGTATATTTCTGGCTGTTGCAGGGTTATTAATAATAATAGGTTCCACAAAGTGAATACTGCAAGGTTCTGGCTCAATCAGTACTACAGTACTACAGAAAATGAACGATTTCATGTATGAATTTTTCCTCCTGCACTACCTGGTAACGTCTATTGCTCTTTGATAACTTTTTTCTTCCAGATGCCTGTTTTGAATAAGGCTAAAGCAACTACAGCTCCCAGGGTATTACTTAAGGCCATGCCAAACCACACACCTGTGGCATTCCAGCCGAGTACGAACCCGAATAGGTACGCAAGAGGAATTCTCATTCCCCACAATCGCACAAGATCTAAAATCATGGTGGGAACATTGTGCCCAGATCCCAGAAATAAAGAGTTCACAGCTCTAAATATGCCAAAAAAGGCCATTCCAAACACGAAGACTCGTATAAAATTAGATCCTTCAGCGATGACATCTGCATTGTTAATGAAAACTTGGATTGCCCAGTGTCTTATTGAAAACAGAAATACAGAAGCAGCAATCAAAATCAAGAACATGACAAGCATACCCTTTCGTGCCACTTCTTCTGCCCGTGGTATGTTACCAGCCCCCAGACTTTGACCTAATATGGTAGATACGCCTACTCCTAACCCTTCTATAGCAATAAACATCAAATTGGTCAACCTGTTGGCAACGCCGTACCCCGCAAGGACGACACCCTGATTGGGGAGCCTAGCAATGATGAACATTAAAATGACAAACCCGAAAGCAGTCCCTGAATGTCCGATGGAAGCGGGGATACCTATCCTGAAGATCTGGATAACTCTCCACTTTACTGGTCTCAAATCTGGTAATGTTAATTTGATGCCAGTTCTCCCTGAAAACAACAGGTATATAGCAATCAAAGATGATATGGATCGAGAGAACACGGTGGCTATTGCTGCTCCTGTAACAGCCATTCTAGAAAATCCCAACAATCCAAAAATCAAAATGGGGTCCAATACCAAATTGACTGCAACAGTGGCTGCTTCTATCTTCATGGGGGTTACCATGTCCCCGTAGGCACGGAGGATGAACCCAAATATCATGGATACAAACATGAAGGGCATTCCCAGAAAGACGATCTTCAAATAGGTGATTGCCACTTCTGCAATGCCTTCTTGTATTCCTAAAAGAGTTACAATGGCAGGAGAGAATATAAATCCTGTAATTCCTACAGTAAGCCCGAATATCAATGATAATGATAACACTTGGCCTGCAGATTTGTTAGCTTCTTTAGGGTTTTTGGCACCAGTATGCTGGGAGACTAAAGCGATTCCAGCTGATCCGAATCCGAAGGCCATAGCTATTAACAAAAAGACGATAGGCCACGAAATCTGTAAGGCTGCCACTGCGTTGGTGGATTCTACACCGCCTAACTTTCCGAGCCAGAAAGTGTCCACAATGTTGTACATGCTGTGTAACAAGTTTGAAACCATGACTGGCCAGCCCAAAACAACCAACGTTTTGATGATGGGGCCCTCCAGTATCTGATTTTTTGAAACACGTGCCATTGGTGTTGGACAATGTGTTGCTTTATAAACCTTTTCCACGTGAAAGCTGTCTAATGGTCGGGTATTATCTCACCTTTGTTACACGTGTAACACGACATTATCCAAGATCAGAATTTCTTTCATAGAACCGAAAAACCACCTACGACATAGATATCTACACAACGAATGTAACATTAAAATTCATTTTTAACAATTATAAATCGCACAAATGTGGTATTACGGTAATTAAGATTGAAGATAGTTTGCTATCTTGCAGTAGAAAAGAATTTTAACTCTTTTCTTTATTTCAACGAGAGGTGATAAAATGAACAAACTGAAAGGATGGCCATTTGAACTCCTTGATAGAGAAATCAATCCTCTAGGAGGAGGAAGCGGAGCTGGCCCAGGGCCGGCCTAGGTCGCAATGAGACCATTCAAGCGGGAGGAAGTACTGAAAATCGTCTATAATACCTTCCATTTCTATTTTTTTAAATATTTTCAAGACATTGTTCATATTTTCAGGAAAAACAAACATACCAACTTCACCCCTACCAAACAATAGGAAGTATGATGTTGTCTGTAAGTAATTGAGTTTTTCAAGAAGATTTTTTTGATATTCTGTCTTAAACTGTAAAAAAAGCTGTTGATAGTTGTTTTGTCCTTTTTGGAAAGAAGTATGCTGCAACATCACAAACAGGGAAAATATTTTTTTCCATTCTATTCTTGATTGCTCTCCAACCAAGGTTAATAATTTTATTCTTACTCAAAATAGAATAGGGAAGTCTCATGTTGGGAGATAACACATGAAATAAGTCCCAATCTTTGCTATCCCATTGCAGTGTCGGAGAGGGCACATCAATCAAAATGGGCTCTTCATCGGAGGAAAATTCTAACCGCTTTAGACAGTGGTGCTCACTGCTATCAAACCCGTCTGCTCTCGTATATCCTAAGAAAAATAGATCACGTCCAGGATATGAAAAGGATGTAACCATTATTTTTTCAGAATTTCCTGTGAGAGCACACGCATATCGAATGTTCTTTACATCTTCAATGATATTTTCAAAATCTAGGAGATTTCCTTCAACAAAACTGATATGTTGATGTTTGTTACTGTGATACCTCAGGATGGGTCTGGGAGGTCTTATTATTGCTTTATCATAACCTTCGTTGATGTATCTTTCGGTAGTATCTCTCATTTTTATTCCAGTTTTCTCTTTGATAATACGATGAAGTTGTGTGTGGGGGATACGTGGGTGCTTTTCAAAGACATCTCTTGTTATTTTTAGAGAGTATAATTTGCGTGATATCATCAAGAAAAATATTATATACCACTTTAAAAATCTTTCGGTAAGTGAAAATTTCGCAACCAGAGAAGTGAATAAAAGATGGTGAGAATGAACTTACAGTGGAGAACTTCTTCGGTAAGAAGGGAAAGATAGAAGGCGAGCAGGAGGTGGAAATATGACAATAGATAAGGAAGCTTTAGGGAAAAATCCAGATGTGGAAGATTCCAATGGAATAAACACAGAAGAAAAAAGCACAATCACCCTTCAAGAGATCCCACACCCTCTGAACAGGATATTTTATTAACCCGGGAGCTTTGTATGTGCAGTAAAGTAGTGAGTATCAAAGTTTTGGATCATGTCATCATTGGGAGTTCAGATTACGCAAGTATGAAACTTCGAGAATTGATGTGATCTACTCATCTGCCAGGATTGTCATTTATCAGATTGGTTATTGTTCAGTGTTCTCAATTTTTCAATCTCTCCTCTTGTTATCTGCATAGACATGATCTGTTTTACGATCATATTTGAACTTATCTTGAAAACAGGGCTTCCAGTCTTTAAATGACGATGTGTTACCTTATAAACCTTTTCCACATGAAAGCTGTCTAATGGTCGGGTAATGTCTCATTTCTGTTACACGTGTAACAATTTCTTGGAGTATTTTTTTAATAATGAGAGATGGTTCTGATAGTAAAAGATGTGAATTTTGCATCAATTGAGGAATTGCAGCGGTAAATGCAAAAGAACATAGTTAACGTACTTTGGAGATTAGTGCTTTCATTTGACAGCAGCAAATCAGGTACGCTACTCCATCAACCATTATCTGCCAAAAGATTCAGTTACTGTTAAATCTTTATCTTTGATAACCTTTTTCTTCCAGATACCTGTCCTGAGCAAGGCCAGTGCGAATACTCCTCCCAGTATATTACTTAAAGCCATGCCAGACCACACACCTGTGGCATTCCAGTGTAATACGAACCCGAACAGGTACGCGAAAGGGATACCCATTCCCCACAATCTGGAAATTTCTAAAACCATGGTGGGAACATTGTGCCCCGATCCTATAAAAGAAGCATTAACAGCTCTAAATATGCCAAAGAAGGGCATTCCAAACACGAAGATTCGCAAAAAATTTGCTCCTTCATAGACCACATCTGGGTTGTTAATAAAGATCTGGATTACTAACTCTCTCACTGAAAATAAAGAGAGGGCAGCAACTGTCAAAACGAAAAACATCAAGGCCATTCCTTTTTTTACCACTTCTTCTGCTCTCGGTATGTTGTCAGCCCCCAGACTTTGACCGAGTATGGTAGATACGCCTATGCCCAGCCCTTGAATAACCATAAACATGAAGTTGGTTAACCTGTTGGCAACGCCGTATCCCGCAAGAACTGCACCTTGGTTGGGAAGTTTTGCAATAATGAACAGAAGTATGACAAACCCTGAAGCTGTCCCTGAGTACCCGATGGAGGCTGGAATACCAATTCTGAAGATCTGGGCAACTCTCCATTTTTCTGGTTTTATATAGGGTACTGTTAATTTTACACCAGACCTACCTGAGAATAAAATGTACAAAGCAATTAAAGTTGACACAGATCGAGAGAACACAGTGGCTATTGCTGCTCCTGCAACGCCCATTCTGGGAAATCCCAGTAATCCAAAGATCAAAATGGGGTCTAGTACTAAATTGATTGCAACAGTGGCTGCTTCTACCTTCATGGGGGTTATCATATCCCCGTACGCTCGTAGTAGAAATCCAAAAATGATTGAGGTGAACATGAAGGGGAGCCCTAAAAAGATAATTTTTAGATAGGTGACTGCCACTTCTGCAATGCCTTTCTGTATTCCTAATACATCCACAATTGCAGGAGAAGAGATGAATCCTAAGACTCCTACAGTGGCTCCGAACAAGAGGGACAGCGATATAACCTGTCCTGCAGATTTATTAGCTTCTTTAGTGTTCTTGGCACCAGTGTATTGAGCGACTAAAGCTATGCCAGCTGATCCGAATCCGAAGGCCATAGCTATTAACAAAAAGACGATAGGCCACGAAATCTGTAAGGCTGCCACTGCATTAGTGGATTCTTCACCGCCTAATTTCCCGAGCCAGAAGGCATCTACGAGATTGTACATGCTGTGTAACAAGTTGGAGACCACGATTGGCCAACTCAAAATGAGTAAGGTCTTGATTACAGGTCCCTTTAGTATCTGGTCTTTGGGGACGGGTGCCATGCATTTCAACTATGTGGTGGTATTTAAATCTTTTCGGCAGTAAATTTACCGATTTGTTACACATGTAACAAGGTAGCGTCATTTTTTTCTTTTTGTGGAGAAATGTGGGATAAAATCATGAGTGTGTGAACGGTTCATCTGTTCATTGTAATGGAACGCTAACTATATTAAAGGGTATGAAAAGGAGGGGTTATGGAGATTAATTGTGATCTTCACGCTCACTCGGGGTATGCGGGTGGCGTGGGGAAGATGTCGTTAAAAAAGGTTGATGAAATGATGGTATTAAAGGGTATTGATGTGGTTGGGACGGGGGATTGCTTGCATCCGGGGTGGTTAGAGTATTTGAAGGGGAGTTTGAAAGAGGATGAAGATGGGATTTTTACCTTTGAGGAGAGAGAAACGAAATTCGTGCTGCAGACTGAGGTTATTGTGACGTGTGAGGTTGAAACTGGGAGGAAATCAGTGCATACAGTTGTACTGTTTCCGTCATTTGATGCAGTGGAAAGAGTTTGTGAGGTAATGGAAAAATGGGGAGTAAAAAATACTATTGGAAGGCCATTTGTTGTGTGTGAGGATAGTACTGAAGTTTCTCAAAGGTTGTATACAGTGAAGGATATTGATGATAAAATTGAGGTTATCCCTGCTCATGTGTTGACCCCAGATGGGATATATGGATCGAATCGCCCAATTACGTATTTACATGAATTTTTTGGGGAGTTTTCTAATGAGATTTCGGCTATTGAGACGGGATTGAGTGCTGATCCCGATATACTAAGGTTGATACCTGAATTACAAGATAGGACCTGGATTTCCAACAGTGATGCGCATTCGCACCATTTACACCGGATGGGAAGGGAGTTTACCACCTTTGATGTACAAAAAATGAAATATTCCCATGTGGTTGGAGCTATCAGAAAGAATAATGTGGTGAGAACGGCGGAATTCCATCCTGCTGAAGGTCGATACTTTTTGACGGGACACAGGGGGGATCGGAAGGGACACAATGGGGCATACTGTTTTTTCTCTCCAAACCATGTGCCTGAAGGCCATATATGCCCGATCTGTTCTAAAAAATTGACAATTGGTGTTCTTGAGAGAGCAGTTACACTTGGAAGAGAACAACCATCTTCAGAGAAGAGAAAAGAAGTTAACAAAATAATAGAAAGTAAAAAGGAAAATGAAACAAAAGAAAAAAGAAATTTTGTGAATATGATCCCTCTGGCTGAAATAATAGCGAAAGGTCTAGAAATTCAATCTGTAACTGCAAAAAAAGTATTGAAAGAGTATAAAAGGATTGTGGATTTGGTAGAATCTGAATGTGATCTATGGTTCATGGATGATACTACTCTTGAGGAGGTATTAAAGGGAATTGATGAGAGAGTCTATTCAGTAATTGTTGATGTGAAAAAGGGTAAATTCGGGTTTTTCCCTCCAGGATTTGATGGCGAATATGGAAAGCTCTTTCTGGGAGAACCGATGGATATTACAGATTTATGGGAGATACATAAATGATTTCTCTGTCCTTGAGGACAACTGCTACACCTGCGTTCCACTGGTGAAGTAATCAAAAATGTATTCATCTTTCTGTATCTTGCATCTTATAGTGTGACTCCGTAATGTCACCCTATCTTTCATCTGCAGGGAATAGAGAAAGCAAACAAGATGTTACACGTGTAACAGATCTGAAAACTCTCTCACACAATATTATCAAAGAGGAACCTTTATTTAGACAGCATGATATATCTAAATGGTGATTCACATGGAAATTAAAATAATTCCTGCAGAAGGTACACATGTTCCAGAAATTGTAGAACTATGGAAAGATGCCATGGACTTCTACGAAGCTTTAAACCCTCTCCTTGCCAGGAGTGAAGATGGACACATACATATGGAAAAGCATCTCCATGATATGATGCAGTCAGAAGATACCCAGGTTTTGGCTGCCGTGCACAAAGGACGTGTGGTAGCATACTCTATTTTCAGAATATATATGCGTCCTCCAATACTCAAGTATAGGACTTCTGGGTTCATAGTTGATATAGCAGTGAAATCCGATTATCGGAGAAAAGGAATTGGTGGAAAAATGCTCCACACAATTCTAGAATGGTTTGAATCGCATGACGTAGACAGAATTGAACTGCGAGCAGCCCCAGAGAATGAAATGGCTTTCTCCTTCTGGAAGAAACATGGATTTCAAATCTATATGTATGACATGCACTTGCTAAAAACCTACAACGAAAAAAGCAAATAAATACTGTCTTTTCTTCTTTTCTAACGATTTTCATATCTTGATCACATTGACACACAGTTCAGGCACTGCTGATAAAGCCGGGATCCTTCTGATCTGCATTTCCTATTGTTAAATATGTTATCTTTGACCAAAATTATAATATTTCTGGATATTTGATAAAAACCAACATTCTGTTACACGTGTAGCAAGAGTGAGAGAACCACCCAATGACAACACCTTTAGAGAGAAAAACATATAAGTTCAGTTTCCTAACTATATGTATGCTCTCCGATAAAGAAACAGATATTGATGCTCTGGGGTTTGAACCCTATACCAATTCACTGTCTGAGCTCATTACTGAAAAAGGGATTACTCCCTTTACCATCGGTATATTTGGAAGCTGGGGCACAGGAAAGACAAGTTTGATGCTCATGCTCAAGAAAAAGTTAGAATCCCAAGCTAATGTGAGAACAGTGTGGTTCAATGCGTGGAAATTTGATGATGAAAAACAAATATGGGCAGCTCTAATACAAGCAGTTCTGAATCAACTTGCTGTCACCTTAGGGGAGAGTGCCAAATTAAAACTTCAAGAGCTCAGGAACAGTATAGAATGGATTCAGTTTCTGGAATTTATAGGCAAATCCATCCTTTCAAGAGGGCCTGACATCGAAGCTCTAAGATCATCCTTTAAATTTGGAAAAAAGATTGAATCCATCTCAGATTTTGAAAAGAGGTTCGAAGAATTTGTGGATTCCTGTAACATTGAACGACTTGTTATCTTTGTTGATGATCTGGACAGGTGTAAAATGGAGGCCACTGTGGACATTTTAGAAACTATAAAGCTTTTGCTTAGCTCAAAGAAATGTGTTTACGTTTTAGGGATGGACTACGAGAGAGTGTGTGATGCAGTCTCTCGGAGGTTTAAGGAAAGTTCTCAAGACGTGGCTGAGGATTACCTTGATAAGATCATTCAGCTCTCATTCCACATACCCAGGAGATCAGAAGACGACATGAAGTTATACTTGCGGCATTTATTTGCCCTAGAGTATATAGAGAAAGGGAATCTTCAAAGTTTTACTGCAGATATGAGACAAATTGAAAAGAACATTGATACAACATTCCTGAAGCTGTTGAAAACCTATACAGAGTCCTTTTCCATGGACAAATACAGAGCTTTGACAGAACATGATCTCCTCATCATACGAGAAAATGAGTTCAATCCTCGGAAATTGAAAAGGTTTTTAAACATTTATGAAATGAGAAGATCCTTATCAGAAGTTCTTGAATTGAACCTGGAAAACGAGTATTTGATTAAGTTTCTCTTGCTGCAGGCCAAGTTTTCGGATTTTTATCGGGATTTGGAGAACTACCCTGGGTTACTAGGACAAATTAAGGATGTAACCTCGTTGACTGAAGAAGAAAAAAAGGAGAAGCTTGCAAAATCAGAGTTATTACAAAAATACTACGCTGACAATGAACTTCTTCGTTTTCTGAGGGATGTACCCTTTGGTGATGTAGATCCTCGCCCCTACTTGAGGATTGCTCAGACTGCAGAATCTGAAATTGTCCTTGGGGAGAAAGAGAAAATCATTCTGGAAGATCTAATGAGTGATGACGCGGTGAAAATTGGTGAGGGGTTGAAGAATTTCCAGGGACTCGATGAAGAGCAGAAAGAGACGATAGTTCGGGATCTACTGGAGAGAGCGGAGCAGGTTGATGCACAGGTGAGACGAAAGTCTTTGCAGGCATTTGGCACCTTAAGGGAGGCTGTACCTGAGAAATTGATGGCAGATGTTGTAAGAAAGTTAATAGAGAAAGCAAAAGATGAGAATGCTGATGTGAGAAACCAGGCCAAGTGGACATATCAAGGGTTAAAAGAAGTTATTCCAGAGGGTGTACTGTAACCCTAATGAGAGAGTTCTAGTGATAGATCAGATAATGCCCCAATCCTTTAAATGATGAGATGATATTATTTGCGATGATTTAAGAAATGTAACTTATTGAAATAAGAAAAATCTCTATGGTGATGGGGATAGAATGTATTCTGTTCATTTTCCCGGATGCGTGAAGATCATTTCCAACCCCAACATCATCTTACAATTATCCACCGAATCTTGTGTTACACGTGTAGCAAACATTTTTGCACATAAATGAATATAGGGATTGGAAAACCGTGAAAGGCCTGCAAACATATATAATGCCTAGAATTGAATTACTATTATGGAAATTGAGGTCATCTATGAAAAAGGAGTTTTCAAGCCCTTGCAGAAGGTGAATCTGAAAGAAGGCGTGAGAGGTAGGATTAAAATAATTCCGGAAGAACTAGAAAAGCTAAGGGGAAAGTATGCTGGAGAAATTGATTATTATAAAGAGATAGATGAGATTTATGACAGAAGAGATCACCTTTGTCGATATCCTGAACTTTGTTTGTAGAAAATGTTTTTTCTTGTAGACCAAAAGCAGGTTCTCAGAATATTGGAAAAATCCTTTTGAAGAGCATTAGAAAGATTTATATACTTTCTTAACTCAATTACTTTGAGGAGCAGAAGACTGCCATTTACAAATGAGGGAAAATATGAGGCTGAATAACAAGACTGGAGGAATACTGGTAATGGCCTTACTAGTGTGTATCTCTTCTATTGAAGGCTTTAGCGAGTTTTCCATAGCAACAGATACAAGCGATCAGCATGATCCCGCCATCTATAGCAATACTGTAGTGTGGGCAGACTACAGAAATGGTAATGAAGATATCTATGGGTACAGCCTTTCTACAAATCAAGAATTCCAGATAACGACAGACGAAAATAACCAATGGCACCCTGCAGTTTATGAGGATATTGTCATCTGGTACGATTACAGAAATGGCAACGATGATATCTATGGGTATGACCTTACTACTAATCAAGAATTTCCCATAACCACAGACCCAAATGATCAATATAATCCAGCAATTTATGAAGAAATCGTAGTCTGGGCAGATTACAGAAATGAAAACTGGGACATCTACGGGTATAACCTTTTGACAGAAGAAGAGTTTCAGATAACTGCAGACCTGAATGATCAGTACGATCCAGCAATCTATGGGGATATTGTAGTCTGGACAGATACGAGAAATGAAAACTGGGACATCTACGGGTATAACCTTTTGACAAAAGAAGAGTTTCAGATAACGACAAACACAAATATTCAATCAAACCCAGCAATCTATGGCAATATTGTTGTATGGAAAGATAACAGAACTGACAACTATGATATCTACGGGTATAACCTTTTGACAGAAGAAGAGTTCCCACTAACTGCAAATGAAAGTGATCAGGAGAGTCCGGCAATCTATGGTGATACTATTGTCTGGAAAGATTACAGGAATGGGAATTGGGATATCTATGGGTACAGACTTTCCATTGAAGAGGAATTTCAGATCACCACAGACCCTGGTGATCAATCAGAACCAGCAGTTCACGAGAATCTTGTTGTTTGGGAAGATAATAGAAATGGGAATCTAGATATCTATGGGTACGATCTTCTTACAAAATTTCCTTTGATCATCTTAGTAGACAGAGGATACAGCGGAGAATACTTTGTGGGCGACATGCTCACAGTACAATGGATAGCCTCCAAAGGAGGCACAGTTGCGTTCTGGCTGAAAGACGCTGATGGAAGAATACTAGCTGATTTGGGCTCAGCTGCATCAGGTTCAGGTCGGGGTCACAGTGGGTGGACCCTGAAAGAAGAATATGGATATGGAAAGAAACTAATCTACGCTGAAACCAACACATCCCATGGAGGTTATTCAGCAGAATGCGAGTTTTATATAGTAAAAAAGGTGGCAGACATAGTAGTGAAGACAGAAGATCAAGACGGGGAGCCCATTTCTGGAGCAGATGTGTTACTTGATAATACTTTTGAAGTATCGACAGATAGTTCCGGAGTCTGCACCATTCGAGAAGTGGAATTCGGAGAATACACGATCACGGCAGAATTTGAAGGTAAAAAAGAGAGCAAACGTATTCAGGTTACATCTACCAAGACGCAGTACATAAATTTTGTCTTCGATATAGAGAAGATAGGGTCAATTTACATTCGCGTCTTCGACCGGAATAACGAACCCATAAAGAATGCAGAAATCTACATAGATGGATCCAAAAAAGGCTATACCTCAGAAGAGGGAGTGTTCGAAGCTCCTGTTCCAGAGGGAGGGCATCTTGTTGAAGCGAGATGGCAAAATGAAACGGAAGATAAACAAGTGGAGGTCAAAAGAGAAGAGACAACCTTTGTAGACTTGATCATAGATACTCCACCGCCTGTTTCCCCCAGCTTTCCTTATGAAATACTGGCCATAATAGTAGTAATAGTGGTTGTAGTCGCTTTGCTCATAGGAACAAGAATAAGGAGGAAGAAAGAAGAAGAGAAAAAAGAAGAAGAGAAAAAAGAAGAAGAGAAAAAAGAAGAAGAGAAAAAAGAAGAAGAGAAAAAAGAAGAAGAGAAAAAAGAAGAAGAGAAACCTCATGTGTTGATATGCCCTCAATGTAAGAACAGAATTCAAGAGGATTGGGATACATGCCCATACTGTAAGATAAAATTGAAGTAAGGACATGGTTCAAACGATGAGATATCTCACTCAATGACAAAACCGATCTGATACTATTCTGTACAAATAATTTGGACAATTTAGAGACCCATAGACTTATATAGTTGGTTCTCTTTATCCTCTTAAGGCGATTAAATCTTGAAACAACAAGAATTGCCTTTGACATTTGAAAAACCTTTAGAGGTGATCTTGTGATAGAAAGGATCATTTACACAGCCGAAATCCTATTTCCATTAACCCTCTCAATATGCTTCCTGCGCGACTATGAGGCGAGGAAGGTTCGTGCGTCACTTGCCTGGGGCGTGGGATTCTTATTATACGGGTTTTTGGTAAATTATGTAATTATCGGTAGTGGTCTTACATGCAGTTGGTTTATATAGATGGATTCCTATCTTTCTATATGACAAGTGAAAAATTTAGAGCTGACCCAAAGGAAGAGTTCTGCTCCAATCCGATCTGTCCCGATTACGGCAAGAGAAGAGTGAGG
>JGI2171J19970_10000014_pt1 | contig 80662 bp, 70 predicted proteins | sample DeeMarSWOR324_28_FD_19970 | JGI IMG/M metagenome (IMG submission 19970) | reverse complement strand
GGCACGCGCATAAAAAAGATACGCTGACACCAATGCCGTTGCATTGGAAATTCTAAATACTAAATCCGAAATCCTAAATAAATTCTAAGCACGAAATTCAAATACCAAAACGACCTCTAGAAACATGATTCAACCTGTCGTAGATCCCGTAGGGGCTATATTTTGTTAACTTTTGGACCTGTTATTAGCCGATATTTCATAACAATTCTTGGACTTGATGGGTTCCCGCATTTTGCTGTTAACTTTTGAATATATGTGATGGTGGATTCGCCAGTAGAATGGCGTGAAATCTTAACACGCCGTATAGAAAAGGGGAGTGATAATCGAAATCACTCCCCTTTTTTTTATCAGAATCACTATCTTACGAGAAGCAGCTTTCTTGTCGCACTGTACTCTGTTCCCGTGGTCAATTGCACGAAGTATACCCCCGAGGGACATTTTCGGCGCAGATTATCTGAACCATGCCATTCCGTGTTGTATAAGCCTGGTGGTTGGATTTCATTCACAAGTGTACGCACCAATCGCCCGCTGAGATCATACACATTCAAACAGACCTGCATTCGTGAGGGAAGCACGTAGCTAATCCTGGTCGACTTTCGGAAGGGATTAGGGTTACCGACCGCAAAAGTGAAATGCGATGGGACATCAAATTCTTGTTCTTCGACACTAAGCGGCACCGTAGTCACTAGCCACACCCGGACATAGTTGCTGTGTAAGGAATGTCCACCAAAGGGGATGCCCAAGGATGCAAGGTGGGTTGTCCAATCACCGTCATGTTCATATAAAGGTACGCGCTCAAGATTCAGATGAGGGGGTAGATCTGCGTAGTGGTCGGGATAATACGCACCAACGTGCCGGGTATTCCACTCCTGACAGTATCCAGTCAGCTCTGCTGGATATTGATTTCTGATCCCACCAAATAGATGTGTCTTGATCATGGAAATGGCATCGCTCAGCGAGAATGGGTAATCAAACGCAAATTTCGCATATATGCGGCCAAGCAGTGACGCAACAAACCCTGGAGACGGGTCATAGGGATAATAGCCCACACCATTGGCCGACATATCCTCCCGCATACCGTAAAACGGTATAGGATCAACTGAATAGGCATAAGCACGACCCGACCGCGCCATCTTGTAAAAACCCTTGGAGGCAAAGACAAAGTCGCGCATCCACCCCTCGGCGAGTTCGGGGAGGTCTTCGGCATCAAACTCAAAGTTTATCTCATCGCCATGGCACATAATTACAAACCGACTATCCGCCGTATTAAGCAGCGGTTTCACATCACCGTATCTGGTATAATAACCGACCACATTCGCATAATCACGGGAAACTCTCTTGTTATAATCATAATCNCCCGGGTACTTACCATCTGGGGAAGTGTAGTCTGCATAACCATAATAATGAAGATCCGCTATGTCGGGTTGAAGCTCAACAAGATGATAATCACTTGCTGTATGGCAACTTACCCACGCCTTATCAAGATACACCTCGGTGTAAAAGGTGATGCGTAACCGATGATCACCAGTTGTAAATATTGAGTTGCCATTTTCATCATAGAGTCGATAAGTCACTGTCTTCTTATGACCCCGTGGCATGCCGCACGATGCCACTTTCTTCCATCGGCCAGAAGCATCAATCACTTCAACCCTGGGATTCTGTAGTCTCATGCCCACCTTATTGGCCCGATAAATATCACTCACTGGCGCTATCTCATCAGAGTCTTGGAAACGAGTACTACCATATAGGTATAGCACCGCAGAACCGGGATCAGCCAGTTCACCGACATCAAGGTTGATGGTGAAAGGCTCGGCAAAGCCAGTAATCCCAGAGCGTTCAAAGGGTACATAAATTCGATCCTCTGCCTCAAGCGTCGAGAGGATGTCAACTCCATTTTCATCAATTGCTGCTCGGAGTGATGTTTGGTCTGAGGCATGGATTTTCAAACCCTGATACCCAGGATAGATGAGGGCTTCGTGCGGATACACATCATACTCAATCGGATGGTCAATGACATACAGCTTCACCTCGTCAAGATAGGTGACTTCCTGAAGCATCTCATTGACCGTGAGCCGATATTTGCCATCGGTATTCTGCAAATTTCTGCCGTCGATTCTTACATATTCATCATAGTCTGGAGGCAAATATATATTACTGCCCAAGACCCGATCCAGCCACATACCAATGTCACACCCAGTTACTACATCACCGATGAACACCTGCTTTTCGCCGTTAAACGTAAAGAGTAGGGGACAACTGTATTTGTACTCAAAGTCAGCACCGGCACATACGTACATATATCCCGAGCTACTGACAAACGAACCGATTGAATCAGCAGACACGTCATAGGTTAAGTACGCATCCTCATAGGCAAAGAAATCCTCTGCTCTCTGTGACCAGACACTGTCCTGGTTATCCCAGAGATATAGGGCACAATGTTGCTGTATTGAATCTCCATAGTGACCCCACCAGTCGACTGTGATTTCTTCGATCAACGTATCTGTTACTTCAAACTGGAATCCATAGAGCTGGAGGTCTTGATGCGCAGTGTCTATTGCTCCGGCCGTCACCCACCAGGCACTATCCAAGGCAGAGATTTGCTGTAGCTCGGGGGCGGCAGCTAGGATCCAGTTGGGATCCGTAGGATAAGGCACAAGACCGCTGTCAGCATTGGGATATTTCCAAGCACCGCAACCAGGCGCAGCGAGTTCATAGATACGAGCCGCGGCGAAATATCGTGTTACCGTGTCATCAATGAAAAAACTGTCTTCGGGTAAACTGGAATAGGCAAGCGCCTGATAATGCGTACCGCAAACACTTAGAGTGAAACCGTCAAAGACAATCAAAGTTTCTGTACCCGCGGCTAAGAAGTCGATTGTCCTGTCACTCGTGTACACCGTACTAGCACCTAGATTGATCAAACAGGTAACCGGGATATTATTTTCATCAATAAATCCTGCGTTTCTGAATACTGCACTCGGTGTAATCTGAGAATATTCTTCATACCGACGCTCTGAGGGTTCAATCATGGAATCAGCGCTAATATTGTGAATTGCATAATAGCCAAATGCACGTCCCTCATTATACTGGTCATTATCGTAGTAGGGAGCGCCGACAATGACATCAGCATAACCATTTCCATCCACATCACCGGCCGTCGATACCGAGCCGCCAAAGTATGCCTCTGCCTGATCCGATTCTGCGATCCAAACCGCACTCGGCGTTACCCCTGAAGCACTGCCATGATAGACAAACACACGACCCTCGTCGATCTCACCATTATCGTACCACCACGCACCGACAATGACATCTGCATAACCGTCTCCGTTCACATCACCGGCCGTTGATACAGAACCGCCAAAGTATGCCTCTGCCTGATCTGATTCTGCAATCCAGGTCGCATTTGGCGATAAACCTGAGGTACTACCGTGGTAGACAAATGCACACCCCTCATCGACCTGACCGCTATCAAACATACGGGCCCCGACAATCACATCTGCATAACCATCCCCATTCACATCACCGGCCGTTGATACACTAGTGCCAAATTCTGCACTTATCTGATCTGATTCTGCAGTCCAATCTGCAGTCGGCGATAGTCCTGAAGCACTACCGTGATAAACAAATGTACGACCCTCATTATACTGACCATTATCGTAGTAGGCAGCCCCGACAATCACATCTGCATAACCATCGCCGTTCACATCACCGGCCGTTGATACAGAGCCGCCAAAGCATGCATCTTCCTGATCTGATTCTGCGATCCAAGCCGCACTTGACGCTAACCCTGACGCACTACCGTGGTAGACAAATGCGCGCCCTTCATCAGTCTGACCGTTATCAAACATACGGGCACCGACAACCACATCAGAAAACCCGTCGTTATTTACATCGCCGGCCGTTGATACAGCCCAGCCCAAAGATGCATTTGCTTGGTCTGATTCTACAAACCAGACTGCGGTTGGCGACAAACCCGAGGCACTACCATAATAGACAAATGCGCGGCCCTCATTGTGCTGACCGTTCTCGAAGTAGGGAGCACCAACAATGACATCTGCATAACCATCTCCATTCACATCACCGGCGGTCGATACACTAGTGCCAAATTCTGCACCTGCCTGGTCTGATTCTGCAGTCCAGTCTGCGGTTGGCGATAATCCTGAGGCGCTACCATGATAGACGAGTGTCCGCCCCTCATCGACCTGACCGTTATCGAACAGGCGAGCCCCGACAATGACATCTGCGTAACCATCTCCATTCACATCACCGGCGGTTGATACAGACCAGCCAAAGCATGCGTGTGCCTGGTTTTGTTCTGCAGTCCATTGGGCTGGAGGAGTTTGTCTTGATCTTAGCACGCTATTGTCAGAGTACATCCTTGTATCGATCTGCTTGTTTTTGGATGAGATTAATATGCTCATGTGAATCGGGCTAACAGCATTATTTTCACTGATAGACAAAGATAAATTTCCAAAACCATCATAATCAATCGAATGCCTTAATTTTCTATTTCGTGCATCAAACACACTTATCACACTTAAAATGACTCTACCGTCTTCACTTGATAATACCAGACAATCCTCAGTATTGTAAGAATATTGTAAGCTCTGGATTTCTATTTTAGCGGCAAATGAGAGGTTGTCGCGCTTCCTGGATTCATTCAGCACAATAACATCCAGTTTAATGCCTTCAGGAGAATTGGCATATTCTTGAATCACGCTTCCGTTTTGATACACAATCCTATTGCCGATAATTTCCGGTTCAACATTGCTATGCATGAAACGAAATTGAAGCTTCATATTCCATGACTGCCCGTCGTGCATAACGCGTGGCATGAGTTCGATACCGCTCTTGTCAAAGTAAGCACGAAGGTTTTGTGCACGGTTCGCAAAGTGCAAGCGAGGTTCTGCAAATCGCTCACCCTTGCAGTATGAGGATTGTATTGATGGTCTGTACTCACCTTGGCTGATCTGCTTCTGAACAGTACTGAACCACTCATCCGGTGCTGTGCCCGCGACGTTAGCATCCTGGCCCAACCCTCTGCTCTGTGTTGATGCGATTACCCAAATCGATGAAAGTAGCAATCCTACTATAGGTATGATGAGTCTAACCTTCACGTTTCCTCCTGTCCTTTCTATACTGAGTCGATGGAACTACAAACTTACTCTAATTTGTAGTATATTATGAAATATTATAGTGGTACATATCCCAATGTCAAGTAGTGAAGTCCCATTCAACAAGGAATCGCACAAACAGCTCAACGGATGTCTGGCGCAGTTATCCGATATCGGTCCGACGCCTGCAGCTCAATCTATTTTGACGCACTCAATACAGGGGATAGAGCAACGGATTTCTTGAGGCGAAGCCCCATTGATTACACAGATAAAAAACAGATTTCACTGATGTTGTTACAATAATATTTCCGTAATCACAAAGTCATCACCGTAATCAAGAATGTGTTTTCAAACACATTCTCAAATCACGGTAATTCGTTGAAAAAAAAGCCCTTACTATCTTTTGGCGAATTCTGCCCATTGGAGAGAATTCTACGTAATACCGTACGTTCTAAAACCCAAATGTCACAAATCCGTCACACGGAGGGTCGGCGGAAGCCGACCCCGTTTTCTATTCGATTATACTATGTGAGTAAGGTTTGTTGACAGCAGTCTATTAATCTTGACAATGTATTTGTTATTACTAGAATAGAAATAGATAGCGGTTCAAAAGAGTGTATATGCTTAGACCAGAGCTTTGCATAATCAGTTTCTCCTTTCTGATAACAAATCTTTGTACCTTATCTGCCCAGACCTGGTGTCCTCCTGAACGTGTAAGTCCCTATGTGACGGGCCTCTACATTATTCAAGGTCAGGGGTTAACTGCGGATATTTCTGGCACACCGTGGTGTGGTTGGGTTGTACATCAGTATGCTCCTTATCAACAAGTCATATATGTTAGTCGTTACGGCGATACCGCGTGGTGCGATCCTGATACAATATATCCCTTCGGCGGTTTCGACAATTGTAACTTAACTACCGATGCCGACGGTAATGTTTGGGTCGTAGCTAAAGAAACAGATATTTCTGCTTGCTTTTACGATGGTAGCTCATGGTCGAATCTAATGTTGGTTCCGCCGTTCTGTTGGGACTGTCCTGTTGCAACCGGTGATAACCTTGGTAATCTCTGGGTTTGCTGTGCTTCAGCAGGCCCTGGAGAAGGACACCACATCTACGGCAACAGTTACATTTCAGGTCAGTGGGGCACACCGGTACTCATTAGTTACCCAGGCAATCATGATGAAGTTCCATATTCCATGATTACTGATAAGCAAGGAAGGGTGTGGGTTGGCTGGAGTGGAGCATTTTACCGCTCGATCAAGCTTTGTGCCAGCTTCAATGACGGCAGCGGTTGGAGCGATACCATGGTGATAGCCGAATACCCAAACCATACCCGTGGGCCTGCATTGACTGTTGACATCTCAGGAAGAATTTGGGCGGGCTGGCTCAACCGTGAAGGTGGTGATATTTGGAAAGTGTACGCCAACTATTATGATGGAGGTGTGTGGCAAGAACCAATGCTTGTCAGCAGTGAACCATCGACTTCTTGGCCGGGCGATTGGCCAATAGCGATAACCAGTGATGATGCAGGCATGGTGTGGTTGACATGGATGAATCCCGACACTAACCTCTATTACAGCTATTGGAACGGCAGCAAGTGGTCAATACCTGCATCAATTGATACACATCCAGCTAGAGACTACCATCCAAAGATGACTTTTGATGGTGAAAGGATATGGGTGACTTGGATCAGAGAAATGGATTATACGTTCAGTATGTATGCTAGCTATACCTATGGAATAGGCGTGGAAGAAATGTCAACAACTAATTTTCTTCCTGCAGTTTCAGGATTGAGCCTGAGCTATCCTAATCCATTCAGTTCAAATATATCTGTATCCTATCAGCTCCAATCCAATTGTCGTATCTCCTTGGAAATTTACGATATAGCGGGCAGACTTATTAGGACGCTTGTAAACAAAAATCAGAAAGCCGGTCACTACGTAGTGAATTGGAATGGCAAAGATAATCAAAATAGACAACTACCCGGAGGTATCTATTTTGTACGCTTAGAAACACCCACTCATACCGAAATCACGAAAGTTGTCTTGCTTGATTAACCACATTTCACACAAGCCTGACACAACACAAATTCGTTGAACTCCGTTACGAAAGACATAGGCAAAGGCTGGAAGTTGCACTAAGTGCAGGTTTCAGTAACGGGTGGTAAGTCCGTTGTTTGGGGATGTGAAGAACGTTCAGCTTTACCCCAAAGCATTTAGGTACTCAAATAACATTACTCCGATTTTGTTTGATTAACAAATTCCTGCACGCTTTCTTCAAGCAAACGGTTAAATTCTTCAGGGTTATCCCACATCACCAGATGTGCTACATCCGGGATGATCTTGAGTTCGTATGAAGGGACATACTTCTTGAAGGCTTCCACATTTGTTGGTTCCATATTCGAATTGATTGAAATAATAGGAACCCGGACCTTTTTGAGCGACTCGATACGATCTTCATTATGCCATCGAAGAAGATCATCAAGCGATTCTTTCCAACCGATTCTGGAAGTATTCTTATGGCCAGACAGCATAGAGAGAACTCGTTCATACGATGCCTCAGGGTTCTTTTTGTAGAAACCACCAGCAACAAATTTCTCGTTGGTCGGATTGGTTACTACATCCCACATAACACTATCCATATAAGCAAGCATCTCAGGTGAATACTCCATTTCCACATTTTGAAAAATATCTACCAGCACCAGTCCGATAATATTTTCAGGAGCCATCTTTGCAGTTTCAATGATATTATACGCACCCGAACAGAAACCGACAAGCACAACTTTTTTTAGGTTAAGCTTCTTAATAACAGCGGCAACATCTTCACCAAATGATGCCGTCGTCCAATTGGTACGGTTATATCCGGATTCTCCAAAACCAGGAAGGTCGACAGCGATCACTCCGTATTTTTCTGAAAAGTGAGCCATTTGTGCATCCCAGACACTCTTAGTGTTGCCCCAACCATGGACAAAAACAAGTGCAGGTTCACCTTCTCCCTGTTGATCGAAACTGATTTTGACTCCATCGGATGAAATGGCGACGTTATCGGCTTCTTTTTTGCAGCTATAGATAAACAGGAATAATGCAATAACACAGTAGGCTACAATACAAATCTTCCGCTTCATTCTATCCTCCTTTTTCTCCTCTGCAATTTTAAAAGTATATTTGTAGTCAGAGCGAAGTCAATAGCCCAAAACATACACCCTGAGTAACCACTTACCTCGTCAGGATGTCATAGACACCAAACAGGCAAAGCTATGGCACAACGACCACCCATCAGAAAACAGGTAGCCTGAAATAGTTGTGATTGGGCGTTATGAATCAAATATATCATTAGGTCACGCGGATTATTAGTCCGTTGTTTGGGGATGTGTCAAATGATTAATCGGGGATTTAACCCCGATTGGACCTCTGTCATCATCCAGTTCCCTGATCAATTCATAGAACAAGCTTGGCCGGATGATCCATAAGTATACGTTGGTCTGGATTCCCTGGTCAAGCCGGAGAATCCAGCTGGTTGGTTTGTTTGCATCTGACTGCCGGTTTGCCGTGAAACTTTTGCCCGCTACCTGCGTATAATAATAGAATGGGTATTTTTGGTCATATTACATATAATGATATGAATAAAGCCCGCCGAGCGATCTGCCCGTGGTCTAAGTGCTGCAAGATAGAGACAACCTCTATGCCGTATAGGTAAATAATCAGAAATAAATAAAACATAAGAAAGGAAGAGATTATGTTTCGGCAATTTGAAGTCATCTTAACAACGGTATGCATGGGGCTTAGTGCACTGTTTTTTATATTAATTATCATTCGCATCAGGTGTATTCTTTTTAGGAAAGCCGCACGAGTACCTATATGGAATGAACGTGTCAGTATATTGGACAAAGCAGCCAAAATCATCACCGCGATATCACTGCCTCTCATGGCACTCGGCATTATTAATTTCATATTCATTGTTTCTGTACCTTCAGTAGTGATTAGAGTCTATGCAAAGACGTTTTTCATCATCATCTTTACTACCTGGACTCTTCTGGAAATTTTTCTGTGTCATTCAATTTCAGAAAAATTACTCACTGGCGGCATATTCAGACGTATTTTGTTTTTCCTGGCAGCTATTGTGTGTATCGCCGGCGCGGTACGTTTTTTTCCGCTTATCCCCCAGTCATGGGCATACCCCTCAGAAAACGACTGTGTAATTCTTGACTTGCCTGTTCGTGGAGTCTGGCTTGCCGGGCAAGCAGGTGCCAGTGTACTCACGAACGGTCATATAACTAATCGCTATGCTATAGATTTATTAAAACTCGGTCCGGATGGCAGACTGTACAAGGGGCAGGAAAAAAGTGTTACGGATTTTTATTCTTACAATGAAGAAGTCTATGCTCCTGCCGATGGAAGGATCACCGAGGTAATGGACGGCATCCAGAGTGATCTTATGGGAAATATGGACAAAGACCACCCCGGCGGCAACTATATCATCATGGATATAGGACAGGGAAAATATGTGTACTTTGGTCACTTAATAAATGGCAGCATCATGGTTAAAGAGAGTCAATCTGTCACAGCCGGTACTGTTTTAGGCCGTATTGGAAACTCTGGTTACAGCACACATCCCCATCTTCATATGCATGTCCAGAACAAACCGGTATCTGATCCTGAGGGAAGGATCACCTATCCGTTTCGTTTTTCAAAAATGCGCAGGAACAGGCTGATACTATGGGAAGTGGTCAGAAATGCTGACTTATTAAGGGGTGACAGGTTCAGCGATTAAGGAGGCAGATGGAGTTAGGTCTCTCTTTGAGAATCCAGAAATCGACAAGTGTAGGCCTTAAGAACGGATGGTAAGTCCGTAAACCTACTAGTACTTAATTATGCAATGTGATATATTCAAAGAGCCTGTTTCGGATTACGCATGCTGTGTTTCGAAGCGACAGTAATATGTACTAACCTGTCGTAGATCCCGCCGAAGGTCATGAAAGGGAAGTGGCTATATTTTGTTAACTATCACGTGGTTGATTAACCGATATGTCGAAACCAACGATACGCCTTGTGATTTTCCGCGTTTTGTGGTTAACCTCTGAAAATACGCAACAGCGGGTTTTACATTTCGAATCATATACCCATATGCAATATTTGGTTAACTTTCGATGCCGACATCTTTCGAAACCGAAAAAAGTAAGACGTTGGTTCACAAATGTGAGTTCTCGAATCGCCCGCCTCAGGCGGGCTCGCTCGAACAGGAAGATTATTTCCCTAAGTGAACGGGATGGATCAAACAGCGTAGTCGGGCGTCGTAATCGAGAGACGGTAGTCTTTTGCCTTTTCAAAATTAGGGGTTGACAAACTTAAATATTTGATTATAATTCGTTAGACTTAAGTCTAGATGGGTGTTGATATGGGTGTTGGCTCGAATCCAGGGCTAATTAAAGTGGAAGGAGATTACTATGATATCGGCGCGTAAGGCCTATGCAATAGGTCAGATTCTTAAAAAGGCAAACGATTTGGAGATAAAAGGGCAGGTACAGGACGCAATCGACGAGGTGAGAAAAGCAGTCGATATTAACCCTGAGGATGGTAACCTCTACAATCGTCTGGGCGATCTCTATTTAAAACTGGACGAAAAAGATGAATCACTCGAGAATTTCCGGAAGGGAGTGGAGGCATTTCGTCGGGACAACTTTCCTCGCAACGCTCTTGCCTTGAGTAAGAAGATTTTGAGAAACGCCCCTGACCATTTTGATATGTATTACACGATTGCCGATCTGCTGGTTGAACTCGACGAAAAACAAGATGCTGCGAAATATATGTTTGAATACATTGAGAAACAGGCTAAGCGGGAAAAAGAAAAGGAGGTTCTGAACGCAATCGAATACCTTCAGAGTCTCGAGATACGAGATGACAGGGTTCAAGATCGCATTGCTGAGTGCTACAATATGTATAAAAATGGCAGTGTCGAAAAGAAGGATTCGAAAACAACCGTTAGCGAATCGGTGGAATTGGATGATGCAACGGCTGCAGCGCTTTTGAAACCTGAGACAGTCGCGCAAGATAAAAAAACTAAGGAACACAAAACCGAGGAACCACAAACAAAAAAACACAAGGTTCCAGAAGTTGAAAAAATACTACACGAATTTGACGGAACGAACGTAATCCGAAAGGACATCGGTCAGCTTGATGATGCTGTAAAGCAAGTCGAGAATGCAGTTGTTGAGTTGCGCAAAACCATTCGGTTGGATGATGTTATTCTTGTTCTAGATAAGTCTTTGAGTGCTTTGTCCAAGGAACAGAAAAATGCCCTCGGAGCATTGCGTGATTCAGTGGTCGATAATCTGAACTACTTGCAGAAATCGATAGAAGAAATGAGCCAGAATTCGGGCAAGAACATGAGTGATACACAATCGATGCTCGACCGACTTAACAAGGCATTAGCGAGTTTGAGCAAGAATCAAGCAGTCATCGCCGAGGGACTAAAAGGTAGTCTCGCGAAATTGGATGGTAGCTTCAAGACGACGACCGAGAATTCGCTAAGAGTGGTGAAATCCATACTCGAAAACTACAAGCATGCGACAGATGATATGTGCGCTCGCCTGGATGATACAAAGGAAGCTAATGGAAAGTTGGTGCAATCAACCGACGAACTGGTGAAGTCAACTGGCGATATGAAACAAGAACTCAATGCGATGGGTGATTCTTTGTCAAAATTCATTGAGGCTCAGGAGTTTAGTGAGAAGAAGCGAGACCGCTATATTAAGATAATTCTTGTTATTATATCGGCGATTTGCGGGTTGTTTGTCGTTTCACTTATTCTGAAATAAAAGACGTGTAATAATACCCAACATCAGCGGTTTGTGTTGGATTTCCGAATTAAGATTGCTTTTTACCTATTTTTTTGCCTTTAAACTGAGAAATGCGTAGATGAAATCATCGATCTCACCGTCCATGACTTTGTCAACTTGTGATGTCTCATAGTCTGTACGGTGGTCTTTCACAAGCTTGTATGGATGAAATATGTAGGAACGTATCTGGTGGCCCCAGGCAATATCTGTTTTCTGCTCATTCAATTTTTCCAGTTTCTCATCCTCTTGTTTTTGGTAGTAGTCATAGAGTCGAGACTTCAGTATCTTCATGGCATTTGTTTTATTCTGAAATTGGGAGCGTTCATTCTGGCATTGAACCGTGATCCCGGTTGGGATATGAGTAATCCTGACCGCCGATGATACTTTATTCACGTTCTGTCCACCATGGCCACCAGCCCGGTATGTGTCGATGCGCAGATCGTCTTCGTTGATCTCAAGACTTATGTCTTCCACCTCCGGGTAGACAAACACGGAGGCAAACGAAGTGTGACGCCGTGCGTTGGCATCAAACGGTGATATCCTCACCAATCGATGTATACCAACTTCTGCTTTCAATAGTCCATAGGTATATTTACCGATTACTTCGATGGTCGCATCCTTGATACCAGCGACCTCTCCAGGGAGGAGATTAAGGGTGCGATACTTGAAATTCCTAATCTGTAGCCAGCGTACATACATCCTGAAAAGAATCTCGGCCCAATCACAAGATTCAGTGCCTCCGGCTCCAGGATGAATCGTAAGGATGCAGTTCTTCGCGTCATCTTCTTTACCAAGAAGGATTTTCAACTCCAGTTCCCTGATTTTTCGTCCGATTTTTCTTGCCTCGCTGCTCGCTTCGGCAAGCATCTTGTCGTCGAGCTCGGGTAATGCGATCAAACCATTAAGCAGCTCGACGTCATCGTTAATCTCTTGGATTGACTGAAGCCAGAATTGCTTCTCATTGATATCCGACATTATCTTCTGGGCTTCGGACTGGTTCGACCAAAAATCTGGTGTGGAGGTTTTATTCTGTAGTTTTCTTAAATCTTTTTCAATCTCTTGAAGGTCAAAGATGCTCCTTCAAGTTTTCGAAGCGTGTTTTTAGGCTCTTTATTTCATCAACCGTGATGACGTTTTCGCGTATGGATTTCTTCACGATTACTCCTTCTTCTGTGCTTTAGTGGTGGTTTTCTTTTTTGCGTATCTCTTTTTGAATTTTTCTACCCTGCCTGCCGAATCAACGATTTTCTGGCGGCCCGTGAAAAAAGGGTGACACTTCGAGCAAAGGTCAACAGTGATTTTTTCGACCGTCGATCGTGTTTCGACCCGATTACCGCAGGCACAGGTTATCACACAAGAAACGTATTTCGGATGGATTTTCTTCTTCACGTTGTGCCTCCTTACTTATCAGTACTCATTGATTCTAGGAAATCCTTATTGCTCTTCGTGCGCACCATCTTCTCAATCAGGAATTCCATCTGCTCAATGGTATTCATTTCAGACAATAGTTTACGCATTATCCATAAGCGATTAAGCTCAAACTCAGTCAACAGCAGTTCTTCCTTGCGTGTTCCGGACTTGTATAGATCGAGAGCCGGGAAGATCCTTCGGTCTTGAAGCCTCCGATCGAGAATCAATTCCAGGTTACCGGTACCCTTGAATTCTTCGAAGATGACTTCATCCATGCGAGAACCGGTATCGATCAAGGCGGTTGCGATAATCGTCAGACTGCCGCCTTCTTCTATATTTCTGGCCGCTCCAAAGAATTTCTTTGGCTTTTGCAATGCTGTGGAATCTAATCCGCCAGATAGCGTCTTGCCAGAGTGAGGTACTACTGCGTTATGAGCGCGTGCCAAACGTGTGAGACTATCCAGGAGTATCACAACATCCTTTTTCGTCTCGACCATGCGTTTGGCCCTTTCCAGAATAATCTCACCCACTTCAGTATGCCGTTCGGGTGTTTCATCAAAGGTTGACGAAACAACTTCTGCATCGACGGAGCGCTCGAAGTCAGTGACCTCTTCGGGTCTTTCATCGATGAGCAGTACGATCAAGTATATCTCTGGATGATTCGTGGTAATTGAATTCGCAATCTTCTGCAGAATAATGGTCTTGCCGGCCCGGGGCGGCGATACGATTAGCCCGCGCTGTCCCTTGCCAATGGGCGTAAAGAGATCGACGATCCGCATGGAGCGATCGTTCTTTTTTTCTATTTCCAGGTGAATTCGTTCATTGGGATACAGAGGCGTCAAGTTATCGAAAAGTACGCGCTCGCGGAATTCAGAGAGGGGAACGTTGTTGATATGTTCGATTTTTATCATTGCGAAATAGCGTTCGCCTTCGCGGGGTGGTCTGGCAAGTCCCCTGATGTGATCCCCGACCTTAAGATTGAATTTGCGTATCTGTGAGATCGAGAGATATATATCATCCTGGCTTTGCAGATAGTTGTAGTTCGGCGATCGGAGGAATCCATAACCCTCAGGGTGTATCTGTAGGACTCCCTCAACCGGCACCAGTTCTGCACGCTTGGTCTCGGCCTCGATTATCGCGTGTATCAGATCAGGCTTCTTAAGATCAGTAAAACTCGACAGACCCATGTCCTTGGCAATCGAGTGCAATTCTGTCACCTTTTTCTTCTTTAATTCATCTATTTCCATTAATCACCTTCCATTTGCGGTCAATTTAAGTGTCGATAATATCAGTTAATTGCGGTCTTGCATTATGCAATGATGACCTATGGGCAACCTAAATTGAAAACCTACTCTATGGAATTATTCAGGATCATTAATTAAACTATGAGATTATACTTGTATTTTGTGATTTGTCAAGGCTAAATTTAGAGGCTCAACATGCGTTCGATTGACTGCAGGGCTTTGGCGCGTATCTGCTCTTCAACTGTAATTTCAAATTCCGATCTTTCTAATGACCAGAGAATCTTTTCAACCGTCGTCAGTTTCATGTTGGGACAGATTGCATTTGGACTGCCGGGAATGAATTCTTTACCTGAGTTTTCTTTTTGCAGACGGTATAGCATGCCCAACTCGGTACAGATGATGAACTGCTTCGCATCGCTTTCCTGCGCGTAACGAATCATCTGAGATGTCGAGCATATCTTATCCGCGATTTCCTGTACATCGAGACGACATTCTGGATGGGCAACAATCTTGGCATCGGGATATTCTTCCTTGAGCTTCAAGAGACCTTCTTTGGAAAAGACCATATGGGTCGGGCAATAGCCTGGCCAGAAGCGGAATTGTTTAGCAGGCAAATGATTTGCTATGTAAGAACCCAGATATTTGTCAGGGACGCACAGAATTTTGTTCTCCTTCAATGCTTGTGCTACCCTGACACCGTTTGCCGAGGTACAACAGATGGTTGATAGGGCTTTCACGTCAGCGTTGGAGTTCACGTAGCAGATAACCGCTGCATCCGGATGAGCTTGCTTTTCGGCTAAGAGCTGGTGAGGAGATATCATGTTTGCCATCGGACATCCGGCGTGCTGGTCAGGCATCAAAACGGTTTTATTCGGGTTTAGTATTTTGGTGATTTCGGCCATGAAGTAGACGCCACAGAACAGTATTGTCTCCTGAGCAATACTCTGGGAAATTCTGGCAAGTTCTAGCGAATCACCCACGTAATCGGCAATATCCTGTATCTCGGGCAGCTGGTAATTGTGCGCGAGGATTATCGCATTCTTTTCTTCCTTTAATGCTGCTATCTTGTGGGTGATGTCTTGCATCTAACTCAATCGACTATCGATGAGGCGGTTAGTACATAGTTCATCGGGTTCACTGCGGCGTGGGATACACGTACTTCATAATGGAGATGGGGACCGGTAGACCGGCCAGTGTTGCCTACGTAGGCAATGACATCGCCCCGCTTAACCCGCATGCCGGCATTTACCCTGATTCTCTGACAATGCCCGTAGACCGTGGTGAACCCATATCCGTGGTCTATCTCCACTAATAAACCAAAACCTTTCTTGTTCCCGGCATATCTGACCGTACCATCGGCGGGTGCCACAATTGGCGTCCCCGTTGGGGCGGCGATGTCCAGGCCCTCGTGCATTTTTACCTGACCGGTGAAAGGATCGATCTGATAACCAAATCCCCTTATCATCCAACCTTGAACTGGTGGGATCGAGGGCGTGTGACTTCTGAGATAGGCTTTTTCCCGAAGATAGTTGACCAGTTCATCGAAACTTGATTTCTGAAGTCTGGCTCGACCGACAAGATTGTCTAGGGTCTCAGACAGGTCGACTAAGCCGTTTCTGATATCAAATGAAACTGCCTCTTGTTCAAAGAGTGGCTCATAGCCACCGACGCCCATACTGCGTAGCTCGTCATCGATCGGATTCAGGGGTGCGTAACTGCGTAATTTCTTGTCGTATATTTCAAGGCTGTCGATCAATTGCTGCAGACCGGTGATTTCTTTTTCGATTCTCGTGATTTCATGCTTGACGACTCGATTTTCTCTTTCCATTTGAGACAATCGGCTGCGATCTACTTCTTTCTTAGCAAAGTTTGTCAAACTGTAAACAAAAGACACCAGAATCGCTATGCATCCGATTACGAGCAGTATCAAGAAGACCGGCTTGATGCGTAGGTTTGTTGTCTTGCTGTCTTTACCTGAAATGAGGATAATATCCAATTATAATCTCCTGTTCAATTATAGTGAACCACCAGTGAAAGTCAAGTACATGGAAGGCGTCCTAGTCCATTGGAATTTTGATGCCTTTTTGGACAGCAAATCGTTTCGCATCTTCATATCCAGCGTCATAGTGGCGGGCGATGCCAATACCTGGGTCGTTGGTCAGTACACGCTCGATTCTGCCGTCCATTTGCTCTGTACCATCACATACGAGCACTTGACCGGCATGTATCGAGTAACCAATACCAACACCACCTCCGTGGTGTACCGATACCCAAGAAGCACCAGATGCCGTGTTGAGAAGACCGTTCAGAACTGGCCAGTCGGCAATTGCGTCAGAGCCATCGATCATGCTCTCGGTCTCGCGATACGGTGATGCAACCGAACCCGTATCCAGGTGGTCCCGGCCGATTACGATGGGTGCCTTGATTTTCCCTTGTCTGACCAGTCGGTTGATTTCGAGTCCTAGTTTGTCTCGCTCACCATAGCCGAGCCACATAATGCGGGACGGCAAGCCCTGAAATGGAATCTTTTTCTGAGCAAGCTCAATCCACCTCCGTACCGATGCGTCATCACCAAACATCTCCAGGACTCTATCATCGAGCAGGCATATATCCTCACGGTCGCCGGAAAGCGCTGCCCAGCGAAAGGGACCACGGCCGCGGCAAAATAGTGGCCTAATATATTCAGGCACAAAACCAGGAATCGCAAATGGCTCGGCCACGCCTGCTTTCTTTGCCTGCCCCCGGATGTTGTTGCCGTAGTCGAATGCTACGGCACCTTTTTTTTGCATTTCGAGCATCGCCTCCATCTGGTTTGCGATCGATTCAAGAGAACGTTTCTTGTACGTCTCCGGGTCCCGAGCGCGTAACGCAAGAGCATCAGCTAGACTCATGCCACCCGGCACATAACCGTTCAATTCATCGTGGGCTGAGGTTTGGTCGGTAAGCACATCGGGGATAACATTACGGCGAAGCAGTTCCGGTTCGATTTCCGAAGTGTTGCCAACTAGACCCACGGAAAGTGGTCGTTTATTCTCAACCGCTTCAAAGACAAGCTTCAAGGCTTCATCAAGATTGTCGACCATCACGTCGCAGAACCCTTGTTTGATACGCTTTTCGATGCGCGCCGGGTCCACTTCGATGTCGAGGATCACCCCTTCATTCATCGTCACGGCAAGGGGCTGAGCACCGCTCATCCCGCCCATGCCGCCGGTGAGAATCCACTTACCCTTTAACGAGCCACCAAAGTGTTTGCGCGCGCACGCGGCAAATGTCTCGTAGGTACCCTGGATAATACCTTGGGTGCCAATATAGATCCAGGAACCGGCCGTCATCTGACCGTACATGATCAGACCGAGGGCTTCGAGCTTCCGAAAATAGTCCCAATTTGCCCAGTTCGGGACCAGCAACGAGTTGGCGATGAGAACACGGGGCGCGTGAACAAAGGTCTTGAAAATACCGACCGGCTTACCTGACTGCACGAGAAGGGTTTCATCATTCTCGAGTTTCTTGAGTGAATCTACGATTGCGTGATAGCATGCCCAATTTCGAGCGGCTTTGCCACTTCCGCCGTAGACAATCAATTCTTCAGGATTTTCTGCAACATTGGGATCCAGGTTGTTCTGTAGCATTCTCATAGCAGCCTCTTGTTGCCAACTCTTGCACGATAACTTGGCGCCGTGTGGTGCGGAAATTGGTTTGTAAGTGAATTCCTTGATGGTCTTGGTTTTCTTCATGAGGCCTCCTGAATTATTCTATGCTAAATGCCACTTTTGTCAAGTTGACCAAGTTAGTCGATTAATAATGTCATTTCTCAGCTATTGTTGACTCGACTGGCAAAATATGTATAATTCGCAGGATGATGAAGGCAACTCTTTCCTTGATTCTGGTCTTATTGGCCTGTGGTATTTCGCCTGAGGCCAGAGCAAAGATGATTCTCGAAGAGGGGCTGAGTGACGCTTCCATCATTGTGCAAATCGAGGCGGCAAAAGGTTTAATCAACATTGATCGCGCACGCAGCGTGGCAGTCCTCGAGGGAATACTACAGAACGATGATCCAGATCTGCGCGCCGCGGCGCTAAACGCACTCTACGACATAGGAACAGAGGGAACCAATACAATGATTGTCCGTTTCTGCGGCGACCCAAACCCCGCGGTTCGCGAAGCCGCATATAGAATCGTTGGAGCACATGATGACGCGGAAACAAGAGAAGTTCTGGTGCAGGGTATTCATGATGAGTATGCAGGAGTCCGAAAGATTGCCTATCTTGGATTGAGTAAATTCGGGGAGCGTGAATTATTGCAACGTGGATTGCGAGACGCTGAGCCACGCGTGCGAATTGCCGCAGCAAAGGCTCTGGGTGATTTGGGGGTAATGGGTATGGCCGAGCTTATCAAAGAGCATTTGAAACAGTTTGCCCCTGAAGTGTGGGGTGATGGCATCATCGCAATTGCCGAACTACGCGATACGGCTTCGGTTCAGGCCTTCAGGATTCTACTCCAGGAGGGCACCCCAGATTTGCGTGTTGATGCTGCTGAGGCACTTCTGATCCTCGATGATGATTCAGGGATCCATGCGTTGAGAATGGCGCTGCAGTCGAATGATCCCTTTGTCCGCATGCGTTCGGTTGGGGTTTTAACCAGGCATGACGTGCCGGATTCGTACGCTCAACTGGAAGCGACCACGCATGATGCTTTCGTAAATGTTGCGGTGCAGGCGGTGAAGGCATTAGCAGTGCATGACGTACGCGGTAGTGGCAAGCGTTTCAGGGAACTCTTGGATGCCCAGAATACACTGCTGCGTGTTACGGCAGCGTCAGCAATCTTGAGGAATCAGAATGGCACTTAAGTTGTACAATACCTTGAGTGGAAGATTGGAGAAATTCGTGCCGCTCGGCGACACCGTGCGCATTTACACGTGCGGATTGACAGTGCAGAGTGAACCGCATGTTGGACATATCCGTGCCGCGTTGGTCCGTGATATCTTGATGCGTTGGCTGAATCATCTAGATTATAAGGTTGTAGCATTGGAGAATTTCACTGATGTCGATGACAAGATAATCGAGAAACAGAAGGAATTCCAGAAAGACTGGCGTCTGATTGCGCAAGAACATATCGATACATATCTATGGTCGTGCGATAAACTGAATATCAAAAGAGCCAATTTTTACCCTAGGGCTTCGCAGCATATGGAGGAAATCATCAGCTTGGTCCAAAGGCTCGTTGAAAAAGGTTATGCGTATGAGAAAAATGGTGATGTATACTTTCGGGTACGTAAGTTCCCGGATTATGGTAAACTGTCAAAGAAGAGCATCGATGATCTCATGGCTGGTGCAAGAATCGCGCCAACCGAATTAAAAGAAGATCCGCTTGATTTTGCCCTATGGAAGGCGGCAAAACCAGATGAGCCCTTCTGGTTGAGCCCTTGGGGAAAAGGAAGACCAGGGTGGCATATTGAATGCTCGGCAATGTCGATGCACCATTTGGGCGATACCTTTGATATCCATACCGGTGGTGAAGATTTGGTATTTCCGCATCATGAAAACGAGATTGCCCAGTCAATGGCTGCGACCGGTAAACATTTTGCCAAATATTGGTTGCATAATGGCTGGGTGACCCTGACCGGCGAGAAGATGTCGAAATCGACCGGGCATTATTCGCCGGTTGTGGAAGTACTCGGGAGATATTCAGGTAACGTAATACGGATGTACATGCTCAAGACTCATTACCGCAAGCAGTTAGAGTATGCTGAGGCAAGACTCGATGAGGCAAGAGCAGCATACGCAACGATAAAAACTTACCTTGACAAACATGAAGAAATGCCGGAGCTCGCTGAGCCATTGATGCTGTCTGAATTCACTGAGGCTATGGATGACGATTTGAACACATCGCGGGCATTGGGCATAATCTACGAGTTGATCAAGAAGGGTCACGAGACGGATAACCCTGAAATCACGGCGAGCGTGAAATACTACTTTTCGCTTCTTGGTTTTGTTGTAGAAGAAAAGGCTGTACTTGAACCTTACGCCGAGGTGATTACAATAATGAGGGATGTTGAAGAGAAATTACACAAAGAGAAGGAAAAAGATATACTGAATGACATCAAGATTGATTTTTACGAAAGAGTCACGAAAATGAAAGATGTTCGTGAATTATCAAATCGAATCATAGGTTTATTGTTGGATATCAGGAATCGTTTCAGAAAAGAAAAGAAATACGATTTTGCCGATTACATAAGGCAACGACTCATGGATAATGGTATTGTTATTGACGACGAGAGTATCGATAAAAGTACCTTTCGATTGGAGGCGAAGTGATACAGGCGACACAAATCAGAAAAGGCTCGCTGATCAAACTAGATGAATTTCCACATATCGTGTTGAGTGTTACACACATTACGCCAGGCAACAAGAGGGGTATGATAATTTGTGGTTTGAGAAATCTCAAGACTGGTTTGTCTACGGAAAAGAGATTTCGTTCCGGCGACCGGATCGAGGAAGCAGAAATTGAGCAAGTCGAAATGGAATACATTTATACTTCAGACGGTAACTTCTATTTCATGAACTCTGATAACTTTGAGCAGCTTGCCTTTGGTCCAGATATCATCGGTGATACGGCTAAATTCCTTAAGCCAAATATCCGAGTTAACGTCGAGTTCTATGAAGGTAAGCCATTTGGAATCATATTACCGAAATACGTAAACCTGAAGGTATTAGAGACACAGGCGTATATGAAAGATGCCACCGCCCAAGCACAGTCGAAGCCGGCCAAGTTGGAGGGTGGACACATCTGTCAGGTGCCGCCTTTTGTGGCAGTCGGTGACATCATCAAGGTAAACACCCAAACGGGTGATTATGTTGAAAGGGTATAGGTGTTCGGGTGATTCGAGCGATATGTCGTATGCTATGAAGGAGGAATAGTGCCCGACGAATTACAGGAAGAGATAAGAAGAGTCGCAGAAAAAATTCCGGGTTGTCGATATGCGAGCCTGGTGGGTTATGACGGCATTTCTGTTGCCCAGCACATCATTGAAGCTAAATGTGATGTGAATGCCTATGATGCTGAAATTTCCTCAATCATGCTCGTGACCAAAGAGGTTAAGGATAATCTTGCTATCAGTGAGGAACGTGAACTCATCTGGCTCACCGAAGAGTCATTCTTTATCATTCATCCGGTTGGTGACGATTACTTTGTTTACGCCTGCCTAAAGGCGGACGGTTCAAACCCGGGCGCCGCGCGCATTGCCTTGAACGAAGTAAAGCAAACGTTTTATAAAATCATCTACCGGGAAACAAGTGGCACCGAGTAACATTATTCGGGCCAACATCAGCGACATATAACGCTTTAGTTCTATCACATAACTGCTGTTTCAAAAAGAGTACCCCGCTGTGGGTTTGCATTAGCGTATGGTAGTCATCAGTGGAACTACCACCTTTGATGCAGGGAGGATGTAGTTAAGAGATTAGCAATTCTCGTTCTGTTGTCGATTGTGTTCGGCACATTGCTTCAGTCGGTACTGAACGTTCCTATCTTTTACTACGTTGCCGCATCTGGAGTTGCTCTCGTCGTATCCTTTTGGAATAGACGATTTCTCTACGTACTCATCATGATGATGGCCGCAGTCAACATGGATTTACGACTACCTGGGGGAATTGACATTGGTGAACGGGATTTACAATACTCGGGAATCGTCATTGGCGAGGATTATCACGAACATTACACAAGATTATTGCTGCATGTCGATAGAGTGGTTGTGCGTACTGACACGATGCACTTCGATTTGCCGGTTGAGTATTATGCACGTCAGCAGGCGGTGCTACTGGGAAAAAGATTGACGATAAGAGGAAGAATTAGATCGTCACGATACGCTCATCGGCCGTATATATTGTCAGGAGATATTATTGCGTTCCGGTCTCATAGACATCTATTCAGTGCTGTGCTTAATCCAGTAAGGAAATACATCGATGATTCATTGCGAGAGTTGTTTGATGATGAGCACTACCGGATTGCCAGTGGTCTGACCCTGGGTGGTAGCGGGCGACTGGATGGAGAATTGAAAGAAGTATTCAGCCGCGCCGGTATCTTGCACATCTTAGCCGTTTCAGGTCTGCATGTTGGGTTCGTGAGTTTATTTCTAGGTCTTATTTTGTTGTTTACACCATTGGATCATCGTCTGAAATTCCTCATTGTTATGTGCGGATTGGTTCTTTATGCTGGCGTGACGGGCTTTCGACCGAGTGTCTGTCGAGCAACACTCATGGCTTTTCTCTTGGGACTTGCTCTGGTCTTGCAGCGTAATATCAACCACATACATGTCATCAACATAACCGGAATTGTGTTCCTGGTGGCCAATCCGCTGTTGATATTTGACGTTGGCGCACAGTTTTCGTTCGCTGCCGTGTATGGCATTCTGTATTTATATCCCAAAATTGAGGAGAGGATAATAAGAAAGGTACATCAGCGGTTCATTCGTATATTGCTGACACCAATGGCAGTTTCCCTTTCCGCACAGACTTTTGTAGCACCCTTTGCGATATACTATTTTCATCGACTACCCACGCTGGCGGTTTTCACAAATCTGATTATTGTACCCGTTGCCTCAATAATCATCGTCTTGCTCTTTATTAGTTTCCTCACGGGATTGGTGTGTTTCACCTTCGCCAAGATCATTGTAGTACCGGCAAGCCTGTTGATTGCCTTTTTGATTGGATTATCAAAATTCTTTGCCAGTATACCTTTTTCTGCAATAAATCTGACTGTTTCGCCGGTTGTTCTAATTCCTTTCTATCTAATGATTTGGAAGAAAATCAGAAAATTGGTACTCTTTGTGTTATTGGCAATTATCCTCATTTTATCACTTGCCTCATCAATTAACCACCTGACCGTGCGCATCGCGGCAAAGGGTGTTTTGATCACAATGCCAGATGGAAGAAATATTCTTGTGTCACGCCAAACATCCTTGGCGCAACGTATTTTCCTCGAGAAACAGGGAATAACTGAATTGGACTATCTTGTTTCTCCATCCATGGCTTACGCCATCAGGCATAAGCATATAACGTTTCCGGAAAGAATGAACTTCAGAAGATTGAATTATGGTGATACGGAAATCTATGTCGCGGACCGTGTCGTCATCACGTTTCGTACCGATAAGATCGAGTTTGACTGGGATGATTTGACAAAGATTTCGAGGGATGGAAGGATTACCTACATAATTTCCAACGGCGAAGAACAACNGGTTCTTCGTGGGTCTNTGTATAGCTCAATTGTAGAACAGACGGTCTTGGATATACGAATTGTTCTTGCCCGATTAAGTACAATATTCTAATCTAAGCTACCCACCGTTTTTTCGACGGCTTCAAGAATTTCGCAGGATTTGATGAGCTCCTTCATTCTGTTATGATCATCATATAATGGGCGGTCCTCGTCGAGATGCGCAACGTATTTTCTCACGACTTTTTTGGCCGTTGCCACGCCCTTCCCTGGTTGAAAATCGCGGAAATCCAGCGCTTGAGCAGCAGCCATGAATTCGATGCCCAGAATTCCGTAGGCATTGTCGATAATCTGAAGATTCTTCAGTGCCGTATTCATGCCCATGGAGACAAAGTCTTCTTGGTCGGCCGCCGCCGGTATCGACATTGTGGATGCTGGTGCCGAAAGAATGCGCTGCTCAACAATAAGCGTGTCGGCCGTGTATTGGCTCAGCATCATTCCCGAGAACATGCCGGCTCCCTTGGTCAAGAAGGCGGGTAGGCCAACACTTAGATTCGGATTGGTCAGCCGATTCAAACGCCTCTCAGAGAGAACACAAACCATGGTAACGGCTGCCCCAATCATATCCATGGGTAGCGATATCGGTGTACCCTGGAAGTTTGCGCCGGTTAAGGTCAATTTGTATTCAGGGAAGAATACTGGATTATCACCCGCGCCATTGAGTTCGATCTCGACCTGTTTCCTTGCGTAGACGACTGCATCGTGTGCTGCACCAATAACTTGGGGCGAGGAGCGCATTGAATAGGCATCCTGGACCTTCATTTTATGTTTGCCGGCTAGCAGGTCACTGCCTTCAACACACCTCATCAGAGCGCGCGCCGTTCTGACTGCACCGGGAAAACCACGTGCTTCATGCAAACGGGTATCGTAAGGTTTAAGGTTTGCTAGGAGTGCTTCGAGCGTCATGGCGCAGGCGATCTCGGCGTGCTTGAGCCAGCGATTGATGTCAAAGAGCTGTAGCGCACTAATGGCAGTAATAAGATTGGAGCCGTTGATGCAGGACAAGCCGTCGCGTGCTTGCAGGCCCGGAACCATAATATTGGCTTTCTCCATGGCGACCTTACCCGGCAGACGTTCATCCTTGTAGAATGCTTCGCCTTCGCCCATCATGAGCAGGGCGATCTGAGACATTGGTGCGAGATCGCCGCATGCACCAACAGACCCTTTTTGGCAGACAACGGGCGTCACACCTTTGTTTAACATTTCAACATAGGTAAGAGGGATTTCGGGCCGGCACCCAGACATTCCTTTGCACATTACGTTGACGCGACTGGCCATGGCACCTCGGATGTGTTCAATGGGCGCTGGATCCCCAATGCCCGCGGCATGGTTGTAAATAAGGTACTTTTGAAATTGCTTTACTTGTTCATCAGTGAGCACGACTTCGGACAGTTCGCCAATGCCCGTATTGATACCATACATGATCTCCCGCGCCTTTATTTTCTCTTCGAGCATGGCGCGGCATTTTTTGATTTTTTCTAATGAAGCTGGTGCAATCTCAACGTTTTCATTGTTTCGGGCGATATCAACGAGTTTTTCGATTGTCAAATGCTCGCCCTCTAGCATAATTGCCATAAAATCTCCTTCTTATTCGAACTAAAAATAAATGCCGTAAAAAACAACTATTGTCTAAGGATGAACAATACTATCCAAATTTCAGCAAAAGTCAACGGCCAGACAAGGTGTCGTCTGGGTGTTCATTTTCCTTTACATGATGTGAGTTTCTCCGTATTCGGCTTGACATAACGCATGTCTATGCATTTTCCTTATGGCTTGACGTGTGTTTTCCGTACCGTTATAATTTTTCGTGCAATGTCAGTTGTGTGACCGCGAGGCAGAAATCTCTAAAGCCCTGCCATATTGCCCGAAATGCATACGGGATAAATTTCAGGAAATTCAATCGGACATCATGAGAATTCACGCCTTAACGAGAAAACCCCATGCGCTGCCCGAACGAATTCCCGACAGTGAACTTGGCGTCAAGTGCTCGTTTTGCATTAATCGATGTAGGATTGCCGAGGGCGATTTTGGGTATTGCGGTGTACGGCAGAATTTGGATGGGATCATTGTTGGACCGGACAAGCACTGGGCATATGTTGATTGGTATCACGATCCGCTGCCGACGAATTGTGTTGCGGATTGGGTATGCAAGGGAAGTAAAGATCATGGGCAGACAAACCTCGCGGTTTTCTATGAAGCGTGTACATTCAATTGTCTATTCTGCCAAAACTGGCACTACCGTGACAGGAAAAATAAGGCTTCGACTGAGGAATTGGTGAGGGCAGCTGATGCCTCAACCGGGTGCATATGTTATTTTGGCGGTGATCCGACGCCCTTTGCATTACATAGTATGGAAGTGGCTGAGCTGTTGCAGGAAAGGAAGAGAAATTTCAGGACATGTTGGGAGACGAATGGTTCGGTTGCGCCGAAGTATATGAAGCGATGGATCGACTATGCGTTGGTAAGTGACGGTTGCATTAAGATTGACTTCAAGACGTTTAGCGAGAATCTAAATATAGCCCTTTGTGGAACTTCCAATAGGAATACTAAGATGAATATCAAGTTGGTCGCTGAAAGCATGAAAAAGAGGGTGACACCGCCGATTCTTGTTGTGAGTACTCTCTTAATACCGGGCTACCTTGATAAACAGGAACTTGAATACATGGCATCGTTCATCAGTTCGATTGACAAGGATATACCGTGGTCTTTTCTTGGTTTCTATCCACATTTTCACTTTAATGATATGCCGTGCACATCACGCGAACAGGCCGAGATGGCTTTAAACATTGCTGAGGAGCATGGTATAAAGAACACGCACCTCGGCAACATTCATCTCTTACGATAAAGCATACAAGACCTTTGCCGCATGGATGCTGATGTTAGATAGTCGACGCGGCTATGTGGCCGTCACTGCGATCATTGATTATTATCACATTTAGGGTATACTGACTCCATATATGATGAAGATATCAAGGAATTTCCTGTCGTTGTTCATCAGTGATGGTATCACACGGTTGATTGGCTTTGCGGCAACCGTGTATATTGCGCGTTTGCTCGCGGTCGAGGGTTTCGGCCTGATCAGCTACGGTGTGGCATTCATAAGCTATGCGCTGTTATTCGCAAATCCCGGTTTGACCGTAATCGGTGCGCGGGAAGTTGCCAAGGCTCCGCAAGACCGCCGCTTCATTGAAGAGACACTTGGCTTGCGTCTTATGTTGACGATTGTGATATTTACCATCTTTTTTGTTGGTACACGGTTTATCCCCGGTGAGAATACGACAAGACAGATCATTCTTGTTTATGCGCTTGCCCTGTTTCCGTTTGCGATCCTTCTGGAGTTTGTATTTCAGGGTAGGGAAGAGATGCAATACATTGGTGTCGGGCGTATTCTTCAATCTGGTGTTTACCTTGCTCTTCTGGTGTTGTTTTTGAAAGGTGCTAGAGACATTTTAGTCGTACCGATTTCGTTCGTCATCGGATACGTAATATCAACACTTTTTCTGATCGTCATTTTTTTGAAAAGATACGGTTCTCTTAGATTGAGATTCTCTTTCTCGCAATGGCGTATGATTCTGACCGCGGCGATTCCGGTCGGCTTGGCAATCATTTTTAATCAAGTCACAATCAGCCTGCCGCCAATCGTACTTGGGATATTTGAAACCAGCTATGAAGTTGGGATTTTCAGTGCCGGCTATAAAATTGTCTTTATGTTGTTAATAATCGAGCGGGTCTTTTACTATGTATTCTTTCCAATCTTGTCAAAACAACATGTGCAGAACCCAGAGAAACTAAAGGGCAATTTCAACTTGCTGACCCGGTTCTTGTTTGCACTCACGATTCCGCTGGCCATAGGTGGATTGATATTGGCGCCCAGATTAATCAATCTAATTTACGGCCATGCGTTTCATGGGGCGATCAATGTGTTCAGGATTCTTCTGTTGTATTTCATTATAGTGCCGATTAATACGGTTTTTGGCTATGGATTGGTTGCTATTGATCAGGAAAGGCGCTTCTTCAAAGTCATTAGCATTACGGCGCTGCTCAATACAGTCCTGATCGTATTGTTGGGTTTGAGGTTTAGCGTTTACGGTGCGGCAACGGCTTTGTGCATCAGCGAGTTGGCGAGTATCGTCCTGATGAAGAGAGAATTGAGGAAATTCGTTCGTTTTAGAGCTCTAGGATTTGTGTTTAAACCTTTGCTGGCCTCGCTGTTCATGGCTGCCGGTTTGGTTTTACTGCTGCAGTGGAATCTTATAATACTGATGTTGACGGGTGTCATAGTCTATGTAGCAATCCTATATGTGATCCAAGGTTTCACGAGATATGATGTGGCGAACATCAAACAAATATTCGCGAAAAAATCGTCCGATCGAACGAAAAAGTAGTCATCCTTCAATACTGTTGACTTTACGCCCAAAATAGCTATAATAGAAAAAAAGCGGGTATTTTTTTGCCTTTTGTTATCGAATTCAGGTTATTTAACCTCAAAACAGACAAAGAAACAGGAGGTTTCATGAAGAAGTATCAGAACTTTATTAATGGAAAATTGATGGATTCAAAATCAGGACGTACCTTCGAGAACCGAAACCCGGCAAATTGGGACGAGGTAGTGGGGGTATTTCCAAAATCAAACGTCGAGGACTTGAACCTGGCTATTGCCGCAGCAAAAAAGGCGTTTATGAAATGGCGGAAGGTGCCCTGGCCTAGGCGCTCCGAGATCATGAGAAAGGCGGCCGAGATCATGCTCGAGAAAAAAGAACATGTGGCGCAGATCATGACTCGCGAAATGGGTAAGGTTATTAAGGAAACGAGAGGCGATATGCAGGAGGGCATTGATACCGCCTTGTACGCCTCAATCGAAGGCAGAAAGTACTTTGGTTACACACTGCCCTCAGAATTACCAAATAAGTCATGTATGACCCGACGCGATCCAATGGGGGTGTGGGGTTTGATCACGCCGTGGAATTTCCCGATTGCCATTCCCTCCTGGAAGATATTTCCTTGTCTGTTGAGCGGCAATACCGCAGTCATCAAGCCCGCAACCTACACACCGGCATGCGTTGGTGAACTGGCCCAGATTCTCCACGAAGCTGGATTGCCCGATGGTGTTCTGAATGTCGTTTACGGCGGCGGTGGTGAGATTGGTGAAGGTCTATTGAAACATTCGGACATCGCTGGGATATCATTTACCGGGTCTTCAGATATCGGTATGAGAATCGGAGAAGTTTGTGGTAAAACACTCAAACGGTGCTCCCTTGAGTTGGGTGGCAAGAATGGTCAGGTAGTGCTCAAGGATGCGAGTCTTCAACTTGCACTCGAAGGCGTACTCTGGGGAGCCTTCGGTACTACTGGGCAGCGTTGCACCGCCACCTCGAGACTAATAATCGAAGAACCGATTTACGACAAGTTCATCGAGATGCTAAAAGCACGCACTGAAAAATTGAAGCTCGGGAATGGTCTCAATGAGGACGTAGATGTAGGGCCGACGGTTAGTGAATCACAGCGCGAATCAATCCATTCTTACGTGGAAATAGGCAAGAAAGAAGGCGCGAAGTTAATCACCGGAGGTGAATTCTATACCGAAGGTGAATGTGCTAAAGGATGGTTTTACAAACCTTCGATATTCATAGACGTATTGCCGACGATGAGAATTGCACAAGAGGAGATTTTCGGGCCCGTGCTCTCGGTAATCAAGGCGAAGAACTTCGATGAAGCGATTGAAATTCTGAACGGTACGGTGTATGGCCTTTCTTCGAGTATTTACACCAATGACTTGAACAGTGCCCACAAAGCAATTGAGCGCGCCGAAACCGGCATCGTATATATCAATGCGCCAACCATCGGCGCGGAGTGCCACTTGCCGTTCGGCGGCATGAAGAATACAGGTAACGGACATCGCGAGGGCGGCTGGACTGCGTACGAGATTTTCACTGAGATCAAGAGCGTGTACATCGATTATTCCGGTGCATTGCAAAAGGCACAGATTGACACATGGGACTGATGAGAGCAGAAGTGATGACAAAACCGAAGAGAATGAAGACAAAGCGTACAGTGAGCAAAAACCGCGCGCGCACTAAGAACACTAAAACCAACAGAATGCCGAATATTGCCACTGAATTGCCCGGTCCGAAGGCAAAACGTATACTCAATAAAGACCACAAGTACGTCTCGCCATCTTACACGCGTTATTATCCGGCAGTGATCGAAAGAGGTCAAGGAGTATGGGTCACTGATGTCGACGGCAATGTTTTTCTGGATTTTTCAGCCGGCATTGGTGTCGTATCAACCGGGCATTGTCACCCGGAAGTAGTCAAGGCGATAAAGGAGCAGTCGGCTAAGCTGCTCCACATGTCAGGTACTGATTTCTACTACCCAAATCAAGCTAACTTGGCAGAAAAGCTCGCCGAGATTGTTCCAGGGGCAAAGAACAAGAAAGTGTTCTTCTGCAATTCCGGTGCAGAATCTGTAGAATGTGCCATGAAATTGGCGCGGTACCACAAGAGAAGGTCGCGTTATATCGCGTTCACGGGTGCATTCCACGGACGGACGTTCGGCGCCTTGTCGTTGACCGCTTCCAAGGTGTCGCAGCGCAGGCACTTCGCACCGCTATTATTCGGAGTAACCCATGTCTCTTATGCATATTGCTATCGCTGTCCATTCCATCTGCAGTACCCGGCTTGCGGTGTAGCATGTGTTAAGTACATAGATGATGTGTTGCTCAAAAAGGTTGTGCCTCCCGAAGAGGTAGCCGCAGTATTTGTCGAACCTATACAAGGCGAGGGTGGTTATATAGTCCCACCACCAGGATTCATTCCCGCATTGCGGGCATTGTGCGACAAGTATGACATCCTACTGGTCGATGATGAGGTCCAGTCGGGTATGGGTAGGACCGGGAAAATGTTTGCTATTGAACACTTCAACACCAAGGCTGATATCTACAGTATAGCAAAAGGTATTGCTTCAGGATTACCACTGGGTGCCTGTGTGTCGAGGGCGGGGATTATGGATTGGGAACCCGGGTCGCACGCCTCGACATTCGCCGGCAATCCGGTGAGCTGTGCTGCTGCGCTCAAGACGATCGAACTCCTGGAGAATGGTCTGGTAGAAAATGCTGCTCGCCTCGGTGAAGTAGCGCTCGAGCGGCTCTCCGAGTTGAAGAAGCAGTATGAATTCGTCGGTGATGTCCGCGGCAAGGGTCTGATGATCGGTGTCGAATTTGTGGGTGATGCCATTTCCAAAGAGCCGGTCAAAGACCGACGTAACGCCGTTGTCTTCGAGTCTTTTAAAAGAGGTTTGCTGCTATTGGGCGCCGGTGAATCGGCCGTGCGGTTCATTCCACCACTGGTGATCAATGAACAGGAGTTGCATACGGGGCTTGATATATTTGAACAAGCGGTGAGGTCAGTTTTTCGAGTAAGATGAAAACAAAAAAGGGGCCTTTCTAGGCCCCTTGTCAATTCTCGATACCCGACTTAACTCAATAGCTAATCAAGCAGGTATATGCCAAACCATGCGGTACAGGTGTCAGTCTGCTCTGGGTCGTATTCACTCTCCGCCACGAAATGTAGATATGCCCGCGCCGCCGCGTTGTCTCCTCCAAGATGGTCTCGTGCGGGTTGCAGGGGCAGAGCTAGATTCTCGATGGTCGTCGTGTCCACTTCTTCAGGGTTAACTCGTCCTTCGATCTTTGCGAATAGTGCGAGAGGTGCGCCTACGTAGAACGTATCGTAATTTGCGTCCACATATTCCCAGGTGACTTCACGCAGATAGCAATCTACAGAGTTCGTGGCGACGAATTTTATTTCCTCAATCACCGCAACCACTGCTGTATCAAAGGGACTTGTATACCAGCCTATTGGATTCATGAACACTACTTCAATATCTGGCTTATATTCTAATGATTCTTTTGCGTAGTCACATGCCATGAACATAATTACCAACAGCATAAGTGCCATGAACTTCTTCATCATTCCTCCTTTTCGGATTTTGTAAATTTTATTCAATATTTTAAATTTGTCAAGGATTAATTTCAGCTAACTGTACTATGTAGTGTAAATTTTGAGTAATTTATTTTTTGCGTCGTAGTTTGTCTCTTTTTGTTACTAGTTTCGGTTGATATCCCTTTACGAACACCTCATCGAAGTCATAGACATCCTTAAAATCTTCGAGTTTATCTTCCGGTGTTTTGCTGAGTATTTTTCCATTTACCATGTTAAGGACAATGTTACCGAAATCTATTGTTTTCTCAATACCCCAGTGTTCGAAGACTATTTTGGCCATGGCTCCATAGCGATTCAGGGCAAGGTCTTTGATGCCTTCAAGCAACTGCTGGCCAGTGACGTGGCCTTTGGCTTTTATCTTGCCGCGCGTATGGTGCAGTGCTTCGAGAACGAATATATAAGCTTCTACTGCATAACGGGGGTCCCGTTTGAGGATGTTCCTAAGGGCTCTACGGTCGCGCATCGGCTAAGCCTACCCGTACAATGGTTCTGAGTCAAGTACTTTATGAGTATACCACCAGGACTGATAATGCAGTTGGGTCTGCCAAGAATTTTGTGTCAAAGATGATACGTAGGTAAGCTTGTCTGCTAATCTGACAGTGCAATAATCAAGTGGTCTTATCCGTGCCGCCTGCTTTTTCCTTTTCTCTCTTTCTATCAAGCCGGACACTGTTGGAACCACACTTGGGACAGGTTCTTTCCTGCATCACTCCCTTGGTGTAGGGCAATTTAAATTCCGCACCACATCTTAGGCATTTGAAGTCTTTTTCTTCAGTCTCGGCCATGAACGCCTCCGGGTATTGGTCTTATAGTCTTATGGTCTGATAGTCGTATAGTTGCATTCGCTTGTGGTCTTATAGTTCTACGGTCGGACCGGCGCATAGTCTTATTGTCGGGATTTACCTGATTTTACAGATCTGCTGAGATAAGAGATGAAAGCTGAAATCAGCCGACCCGTTAAACACGCCTGTTCGTATAGTTCGTCGAATTTTTCTGCTGATAGGTAGTCATCATCTAGAGCCGCATAAAGATGATTTCTGACTTCGCCGCAAGACCTTCGTGCATAATTGAGAAAGTTGATAGATTCTTTGTCGGTACTCGACTCGAACCCCTCTGCGATATTTGACATCACAGAAAGTGCAGCGTTTCGTATTTGATTGTAGAAGACGATGTCCCGTTTGATATCTGGCCCACGTGTTATTCTACTAACCATTTTCCTTAACGCCCGCGCTTCTTGCCAGCACTTCAAGTCCTCAAATCTTTTCACCTTAATTCGACCTCCACTTATATCTAATGACAAGACCATCCGACTATTTCTTCTTCCGCTTCTCCTCTTCCTCGGTAATAACCTTTACCGTATGTTCGATTTCATCTTTGGTCACTTTCTTCCTCAGTTCTTCAATATCTTGCATGGTTTTCTGGAATCGCTGTCCCTCAGCCGCACTTATCCACTCGAGTAGCAACCTTTCGGGTCTGATGCCCCATTTTTCCAATTTGTCCCACAACTTCTCGACTCGCTTCTGAGTCCAGCGATTGGCATCAATATAGTGGCAGTCAACATAATGGCATCCGGATACGACGACCATCGGAGCACCTTTCTTGAATGCATGGAGAACGAATTTTTCATCGACTCTGCCGCTACACATGGTTCTGATCAACCGTTGATTGGGGGGATATTGTAAGCGGGCACCGCCGCACGTGTCGGCGCCAGCATAAGAGCACCAGTTACAGGCAAATACAATGACCTTATCGTGAGGGTTCTCCTCGAGATGTGCATCGATCTGGGTAATGATTTGCTCGTCCGTGAAATGCTTCATCGTTAGTGCACCAAAGCGACATTCAGCAGCGCACGTACCACATCCCTTACAAAGAGCCTCAACATAGCTAATCGTCTTCTTCTTCGGGTCTACAGTGAATGCTCCATATGGGCATACCCTCGCACATGAAGCACAGTAGTGGCATAAATCCGTGTTCAGGGTCGACGTGATCGCCTCGAGTTTTACCTTACCAGCAGATAACAAGGTCTCCGCCCTCGCTGCTGCGGCACTAGCTTGGGTCACCGAGTCTTTGACGTCCTTCGGTGCTTCGGCACAGCCAGCAAAGTATATGCCCATTGAAGGTGCATCAACCGGTTTCAATTTAGGGTGCGCTTCCATGAAGAAACCGTCAGGCGTTTTTGAGAGGGTCAGTAGTTTCTGAACCTCGGGCATGTCTAATCTAGGAGTCACGCCGATTGAGAGCACCATCATGTCAAATTCATGATCTTCGATTTTGTTTGAGGTAGTATCCTCAACCATGACCCTCAAGTTACGAGTCTTGGGGTCCTCGGTTATCTCGCCGGGAATGCCCCTTATGTACTGTACGCCTGCCTCTTTGCTTCGATTGAACAAGTCCTCAAAACCCTTACCGAAAGCCCTGATATCGATATAGAATACTTTTGCCTGTATATCAGGGTAATGATCCTTCAGAAGTAGCGTGTCTTTGATTGTATTCATGCAGCAGATGTTGCTGCAATAGGGTTTGCCGATTTTCTCGCAGCGGGAACCAACACATTGGACAAAACCGACTGTCTTTGGTCTTTGTCTATCAGTTGGCCGGATGAAGTGTCCATCAGATGGTCCTCCGGCCGACAATAGTCGCTCAAATTCCATGCTCGTAACGACGTTCTCGTATTTAGTGTATCCGTACTCTTCTAGAATCGTAGGATCGAATACGTCCATTCCCGTTGCCACAATGACGGTGCCGACTTTGAACTCGATTGTCTCGTCCTTTGCGTCGTAATCAATACACTTCTTATCGCATTTCTCGGCGCACTTGCCGCAGGCAATTGGATTTGTGCCGAGACAGCTTTCCATATCGATCAGAGATGCTGAAGGTACGGCTTGAGGGAATGGAATGTAAATAGCCTTTCGTGACGAAAGACCCTGCTGATACTCATCAGGGACAACTACAGGGCATACTTCAGCGCAATCTCCGCATGCAGTACATTCGTTTTCGTTTACGTACCGTGCCTTCTTCAGTACCTTAACTTGAAAGTTGCCGACGTAACCGTGTATCGACTCTACCTTGCTGTATGTTAAGAGTTTTATGTTGGGATGTCGACCGACATCCATCATCTTCGGACCGAGTATTCATATCGCGCAGTCCATTGTCGGGAATGTCTTTGCCAGTTGCGCCATGATTCCGCCGAGTGCGGGTTCCTTCTCAACCAAGTATACTTGATACCCAGCGTCGGCCAAATCGAGTGCTGACTGCATGCCGGCTATGCCACCGCCGATTATCAAAGTTGCTTTTTCTACCAGTATTTCCGTTTCGTCCTGTGCGGCAAGATACCGTGCCCGCGCAACATATGCCTTCGTAATGTCTTTTGCTTTCTGAGTTGCTGCTTCACGCATTCCCATGTGTACCCACGAACATTGCTCTCGGATGTTGGCCATATCGACTAAATATGGATTCATGCCAACCGAAGAAACGCATTCTCTGAACGTTGGTTCGTGCATACGCGGTGAACAAGCTGCTATAATGACCCTATCTAGCTTCTGTTCCTTAATCGCATTTTTGATTTCTGCCTGACCGGGTTCTGAGCACATATAGCGATTCTTTGCGGTGTAAACAACATTGCCGAAATTTTTTGCGTCTTCGACCAATTTATCAACATCAACTGAACCAGCGATGTTGGTACCGCACTCGCATATGAAAACCCCGATCTTGAGATCGTCCTGCGGCATTTTAATCACCCCCTTTCTGGGTAAACTCTAAATTCGAAATTCTAAATGCTAAACAATCTCCAAATCCGAAATCCGAATGTTCAAAACTGTGTCTAGCGTATTTTCTTTTTTGTGCAAATTCGAAATTCAAATCTCGAAATTCGAATTTTTCTGATGTAGAGTTCATACTTTTGCTTTATCCTTCATTTTCTCTATAATCTTGTCTGCCTTTATCCGATGGGTGTGGAGTCCTACTTCTTCCGGCTCCATGCCTTGGGCAAGACCGAGAAGCTGAAACAAATAAATAACAGGTATATTATATGTCTTTCCTCTCTTGCGAGAAATCATTATCTGCCCCAAATCAAAGGAAGAAAAACATGTTGGGCAGATCAATCCCATACAATCTGCACTACTTGCTTCAATCGATGCGAATATCGATTCAGTCATATCTAATGGTAGATCTTCATCCATGCATCCTTTTCCGCAGCACAAAAGCTTCTCCTTGTGCTCTACAGGAATCGCACCCATTGCCGTTATGAAATCATCCAGAATACTCGGGTAGTCTGCATCGTCGACATGCATTATCTGGCTCGGTTTCAATATATGACAGCCATAATGGATCGCGACTTTTATTTCTTCGAGTGGTTGTTTTACTGATTTTTTCACAACATCCAGACCTAACTCGTCTCTAATGAGAACTACTGCATGACTGACTTTTACTTTTCCCTTGTATTCTTTATTCACTCTCTTCAGGCGTTTGTTAACTTCGTCTTTGAGTGCTGGATCTTCTTCGAGAGTGTATTGTGTCTCGCGCAGAGTTGAGATACAGCCCGAGCACATGGTGACCACGTCGAGACCAGTTTCCTCGGCCACGGCAAGATTTCTAGCCGCGATGGTCAGCCACTTGATTTTGTCGCGTGCCTTGAAATAAATAGGATCGGGACAACATGTGAATCCGTCGACATCCACCAGTTCAACACCGAGATTAGGCATTGTCTTTCTGATTGCTAGTTCCATTTGCGGATATTTCAGGGGCATCATACAACCCCAGAACGGAATGATCTTCATGGTCGATTCATCCTATTGTCGAATAGTCTTATGGTCTGATAGTCGCATGGTCTCATCGTCGTATGGTCTCCTTGCCTCATAGTCTCATTGTCGCTCGTCATTATCTTTGTTGTCCTTTGGTGGTTCTTCCTGGTCAGCTAAGATTTCCTTGAGTTCCTCAATGGGTACCGTTCTCAACTCAGGAAGACCCAGTTCTTGTCGTCTTCTGTGAACCGTTGAAGTAACCGTAACACTCAATCCTGTTTGTGCGATGTTCTGTGAGAGTTTTGCCAGATTCTCAGGTGCGGTTCCTTTTTCCACGGCCATATTCTTTAGCGCGATGATGACTTCTATGGGCCGTACATCCTGTGGACATCGCTCATAGCACGAATAGCAGTTTGTGCAGAGCCAGATAGGCGAATCCTTACCGAGCAATTCCTCTTCGGCACCTAACAGTGCTTTCAAGAGGATGACTCGAGGGTTGAATTCGTCAGTAAAGCGAGCCGCCGGGCATATTGCTACACATGCACTACATTGATAGCAGTAGTTATGATGTTTTCCGCCCTGGACTTTATTGAGTTTGTCCCTGAACCGGTAATTTACTACGATTTTGTCCTTAGCCATAAATCTCTCTGAGATAAATACCAAATAACAAGCACCAAACTTCAAACAAATTCATAAATTCCAATCTACCAAAACTTGAAATTTGGATATTGGGATTTATTTGTGATTTGGAATTTGAAGTTTGGATTTTGCGGTTTGTAATCATTTGTCTGTTTCCTCTATAAGATCGGCGATGAACGTAACGAGCTGGACCGTTTCAATCTTAGATTCTTTGCCCGCTCTTTCGTCTTTCATCGCGCAATTGAAGTGGATTTCGCATTTGGGGCAGGAAAGAACAAACAGATCCGCCTCGGTTTCTTTCGCTTCTTTCAGACGCGCGAGTTGGATGCTTTTTGAGTAGGTCGAACAGTTCATCCATGCGCTCACTCCGCAGCATATTGCACGATTCTTATTTCTCGTCATTTCATTGAATTTTATATCCGGTACCGCGGCGATAGCGTTTCTGGGTTCATCGTATATTCCCAAGTGCCGGCCCAGCCGGCAGGGATCCTGGAAGGTCACGACTTTGTTAAAATTCTTGAGCCTTATTTGTTCATTAGATATCGCATCGCTTATTATTTCGGTAATATGTGCTACCTCAATATTGAAACCAAAGTATTTTGGATAATCGACCTTAAATGTTCTATATCCCTCAGGGCAAGAAAAGATTATTTTCTTTACACCAGACTGCTTGATCTCGTTAATATTATGTTCGGCCAATTTCTTGAAATTCTCAAAATCACCGCCCCAGAGAAGGTCATGTCCGCAGCAACGCTCTTGAGGCAAAACCACTGGTGTTATACCTAAGTGGTTCAGAATCTTGATGCTCGCCTTTGCGGCCTTCAGGGTGTTGACTTCTATGTCGCTGAATAGGGTGTCAAAATACGGCAGACAACCCACGAAGTAGAGGACATCACCAGACTCAGCAGTCTTCAGCTCATCGTCGATCCAGGCCATGCGTTTTTGCTCCAGGTCCGGGGAAGTCATTATACGCATCAGGGTTTGTGCAGCACCGCCGTGTGAGCACATGGCTTCCTCGCCGATTTTCTGGGCTTCAAGGCGTGTTGCTAGAGTCAAATCGATATACTCGATCCCAGCCGGGCACCGCTCATCACAGAGCTTACAGGTTAAACATGCCCAGATATTTTTGTCTTTTAATAGATCGAGGTCGTCACTACGTATTGCCTTGTTGACGAGTACCCGCGGTGAATACCCGTGATTGAAGCGTGAAACCGGGCACGAACCAGTGCACTTGCCGCACTCCATGCAGAGATAGGCTCTGGATGCCTTGATGGCCGCTGATATGTTGCTAATCATGTGTCTTTTCCGCTTTCAAGTTATCTAAGGTTTTCTTTCTAATCTGCGACGGTCCGAGCTTCCTGATCGTATCGGTGAATTCCTGAGCAACCCTCGCGAATTTTGAGGCCTCCGCAGAGGAGATCCAGTCGAGCTTGAGGCGTTCTTTCTCAATGCCTAGCATTTCGGTGAGTTTCTCGGTTATCTTGTGCACGTCAGCAGCCTTTCGAGCCCCGAACATGTAGTGGCAATCTTCAAAATGGCAGGTAGCAACCAAGACCCCATCGGCACCTAGCTCGAACGCCTTTAGCACAAAGGCTGGCGTAACGCGACCCCCGCACATCACCCTTACGATTCTGATGTTGGTCGGATATTGAAGCCTTGCGACGCCGGCACCGTCGGCGGCTGGGTAAGAGCACCAGTTGCAGCAAAAGGCGACGATTTTCGGTTCGAACTGCGTAGTCTTATTGTCTGATGGTCTCATGGTCGTATCGTCTCCGTGTCTTCGTTTCTGACCATGAGACTATAGGGCCATTCGACTATAGGACTATAGGGTAATCCGACCATCCGACTATAGAACAATCGGACTATCGGACTATAAGACAATCCGACTACTGTGCTATGCACCAAAAAGCGCCTCCAACTGAGCCTCGATCTGTTCACTCCTGAAGTGTTTCAGGTCGATCGCACCGGTAGGACATGCCGCGACGCAGGTTCCACACCCTTTGCACAGTGCTTCGTTAACTTGCGCAACGAAAACACCCTTTTCCTTCTCGACCAATTCTATTGCACGGAATTCGCACACCTCAGCGCACCTGCCACATCCTCGACAATACTCTTCGATAACCGTCGAGGTTATCGGCGCCAGGGTAATCTTATCCCGGCTGAGCAGTGCTGCAACCTTGGAAGCCACGGCTGATGCTTGAGAGATCGAATCCCCGATGTCCTGCGGGAACTGACAACAACCACACAAGAAGACACCCTCAACCGTTGTCTCCACCGGACCGAATTTCGAGTGACGCTCCAAGAAGAATTTGTCTGGACCACGTGGTACCTTGAACAACTCCGAGAGGCGGGCTGAATCGGCAGCCGGTACCATACCCACAGAGAGCACAACGAGATCAACCGGGATGGTGATGTTCGCGTCAATGTCGGACGAGGGAATTGTAACGGCTTTGACCTTATCCGTGCTCGTGATTTCTGGCTCTCCCTCGTACGGTAAGAAGAGAACGCCCAGTTCTCGTGCCTTTCGGTACATCCGCTCGGCGCCTTTGGAATAAACCCTGACGCCGCGGTTGAGAATCGCGACATCGATCCCTTTTTCTCTTAAGTGAATCGCTTCCTTTATCGCTGCTTGGCAGCAATAGCGAGAACAACCAGGGTTGCCGTCGTCACCCCTTGAGCCGATACATTGGAAAAAAACAACGGATTTCACGTGTTCAATATCGCCCGCTAGTATTTCTTGCTCTAACTCCATATTGGTTATGACATTCGGGAATCGACCGTAGCCAAAGCGCTCGCCTGGGTCATACAGCTCTGATCCGGTGGCGAGTACAATAGCGCCCACCGTGAATTCACGTTCTTGTGCTTTGATCTTCACCTTGACCTGGAAATTGCCGACATAACCAGTAACATCGATAAGCTCGGCTGACGTCAGGAGTTCACCACCCGCACTATTGAATTCACTGATCAGTTTCTCTATGATCTCTTTCCCTTTTTTGAAACTTGGATAAATACTGGAAAGATTACGCACAAGACCACCTGATACTTCCTTCTTTTCGATGATCTTGACATTAAAACCGCGAAGCATTAAATCAATTCCACAGCGCAGGCCAGTGATGCCAGCGCCAATGATAGCAACATCTCGGTTAACCGGGAGCTCTTTCATGAAGAGGGGACCGAGCTTTCGGACGCGCGCCACCGACATTCTTACCAATTCTTTTGCCTTCTCGGTTGCCTTTTCTGGTTCTCGCTGGTGTACCCAGGAGCATTGGTTTCTGATGTTCGCAATATCAAAAAGGTACGGGTTGAGACCAACTGCAGTCAATGAATCCTGAAAGCTCATCTCATGTGTCTTAGGCGTACAGGCGGCGACAACGACTCGGTTCAGTTTATGTTCGGCTATCCGTTCTTGAATCTGATGTTGTGATGTTTCAGAACAGGCAAAAGTATGTTCCTCAGTGAATACCACATCCGGCAATGTCTTGGCATATTCGACGACGTCTTTGATATCAACAACCCTTGAAATATTCGGTCCGCAATGGCAAACAAAGACACCGACGCGCGGCGGGCCGGAAACATCAACCTGTTCGATTTCTTTTTCCTCGATCGGAAGTTCGTGGCCCTCTAGAAAACATGCTGCCTTCGCCGCGGCACCGCTTGCCTCGGCGATCGAATCGGTAATGTCCTTAGGGCCTGTGGCACAACCGCATACCATAATACCGTTTTTCGTTGACTCGAGCGGTCTGATTGCTGGCTCGACGTTCTTGAAAAAACCATCATCGTCAGTTTCAACGCCGAGCAATTCGGCTAATTCCTTGCACCCTTTTGAGGGAATCAGCGCCGAAGAAAGGCATACCGCATCAAATGTCATTTCGCTAGAGCGTCCCTGCTCATCTTCATAATGGATGACTAAATTTCCCTGATCATCCTCGATGACCTTTGATGGTTTACCCCTAACATATCTCACACCCTTTTCGAGTGACCGATTATAGAATTCTTCAAACCCTTTTCCAAAAGCTCTGATATCTATGTAGAATACTACTATGTTCGCATCAGGATAGTGCTCTTTCAGGACCAGGCTATCCTTGATTGTGTTCATACAACAGATGCGACTGCAATAGTTGATGTCACGACGCATATTGCGCGAGCCGACACACTGGATGAATGCAAAACGCAGCGGTCCTTCCAGTTCTTTGCCCAGAGGAAGTTCTCCACTGCTCGGGCCATCTTCGCTCATGATTCTCTCGATCTCAAAAGATGTATAGATGTTTTTGAAGCGCCGGTATCCGTACTCACTTGCTTCCCTGGGATTAAGATAGTCGACACCCGTCGTAACGACGATCGAACCCACATCCAAGTCAACGAATTCATCCACCATGTCGTGAACGATGGCATTTGGTTCACAGGCCTTAACGCATTCGAGGCACTCTGCACAACCGGCGCAGCTGAGACATCGGGCTGCTTCGCGTTTGGCCTGGTCTTCGGAAAAGCCTTGGGCGACTTCTTCGAAACCCTTTTTTGCTTTCTCCACATCGAGTAAAGGCATCTCGGTTCTTTTCTCAGTCCCTGTGTCCTCCGGAATCTCGATATCTTCATCCTTGACCCGAGCATCCCGTTTTTTCCTGTTCTTTTTCAAGTCCACACCCCTGATGAATCGGTCGATCGATTCCGCAGCTTCTTTTCCGGCGGCAATCGCCTCGATTATTGTTGCTGGTCCAGTAACCGCATCGCCACCGGCAAAAATACCGGGTATGTTTGTCTGCAGTGTATCAGGGTCCACGGCGAAGGTCCCCCACCTCGTCAACTCGAAGCTTTCTTCTTTCGTTAGAAACGAGACATCGGCCGCCTGGCCAATTGCCATTATTACCATGTCCAAATCGATGGTGAATTCAGAGCCCTCGATGGGTATTGGTCGCCTTCGGCCCGAAGAGTCAGGCTCGCCGAGCTTCATCTTTATACACTCCATTCCTGTGACCTTACCGTCTTTGCCGAGTATCTGTGTCGGATTGGTCAAATAATGAATTTTTATCCCCTCTTTCTCTGCCTCGACGATCTCCTCTTCGTTCGCGGGCATTTCTTTGCGCGAGCGGCGATACACGACAAACGCCTCTTCGGCGCCGAGACGCAATGCGGTGCGAACCGCATCGATTGCTGAATTCCCGCCGCCGACCACGGCCACCCGTTTACCTACCGGGATACTCGATTCACGGACGACATTCTGGAGAAACTCGACACATAGTACTACACCCTTCAAATCCTCACCATTGATGCCCATGGCTTTTTCCTTGGCCGCGCCTAACCCGAGAAAGATTGCCTTGTAATCCTTTGCGAAGAGATCTTTGATGCCAAAGTCCTTGCCCAAGACAGTGCCCGTCTTGATCTCGACACCCCAGCTCTTTATGTAATCCAAGTCACGCTGTAGTGCCTTTTCTGGTAATCTGAATCGCGGTATTGCCCAGTACAGTAGTCCCCCGGGATGATCCGTAGCCTCGAAAACCGTTGAACAGTATCCTCTCTTGGCAAGAAAATATGCGACAGACAATCCTGCTGGTCCGGCGCCAACGACGGCGACCTTCTCTTTGTTCAATTCGGGACTCGGCTGTGGGAGCTCGGGTTCCTGATCAGATATGAAGCGCTTGAGCTGAGCAATGGCCAGCGGTTCATCCACGTCTTTGCGCTTACAGTCCGATTCGCAGGGATGGGTGCATACACGCCCGCAGACAGCCGGGAATGGATTATCCCTGCGTTCGAGCTCCAGAGCTTCTTCGTATTTGCCCTGTGAAATGAGCGCGATATACCCCTGAGCATTGACTCCTGCGGGACAGGCATATCGGCAGGGCGCCGCGCCCTTTTTGTCAATAAGGAATTTGTTAGGAACTGCCTGGGGATACTGACGATATATTGCTCTTCGTTTTGAAAGGTCTAATTGAAACTCATCATTGACTTGCACCGGGCACACCGTTGGACATTCGCCGCATCCAGTACATTTGTCCCAGTCGACAAATGTGGACTTGCGCTTAACCTTCACTCGAAAATCAGGTGCTTCTCCCTCGACGCTAATCACTTCGCTATTGGCGAGGATTTCGATGTTAGGATGCCGACCGACATCCATCAGCTTAGGACCGAGGATTCAGCTAGTGCAATCCATCGAGGTGAAGATTTTGTGAATCTGGGATGTCCGACCGCCCAGGCATGGGCCACGTTCGACAAGGAAGACCTTGAACCCGGCATTGGCCAAATCCAACGCGGACTGAACCCCAGCTACACCTCCACCTATGACGAGTGCTCCTTTTGGCATAGTATCCTTCTGTTCCTTGTTCATGTTAATTCTTTTGCGAATCGCCTTGCCTTTTCACGGCCTCGAGTCCATAATTGTAGCCGCGATCGAATGCCTTCAGGTTCAATTCCAGGGCTTTTTCGGGAACCGATTCTGGCAAAGCCTTTTTCATTGCATCATAACTGACGACCCCTGTGATCGCGGTGAAGAATCCAAGCATGACCACATTGGCAACGATTTTATGGCCCAATTCTTCAGCAAACCGCGTTGCCGGTATGGCATGCGCCGCAATGTGTCCGCGCGACTGCTTGGGCTTCACAAGATCTTCATCGTACAGTAACCTTCCCTGCTCACTCATTTCCGGCTCAAACTTATCATAGCCGGCTTGTGACATGGCAACCAGAATGTCGGATTCCGTAATATACGGATATAACACTTTGCTCTCGGAAACGACCAATTGTGAGCTACATGCACCACCGCGTGCTTCGGGCCCAAATGATTGGCTCATTGTTGCGTGCTTGTTGTCATAGATTGAAGCTGCCCTTCCTGCAATAATTCCGGACCTGATGATGCCCTGACCTCCATAACCTGCAAATCTGATTTCAGCCATTCTTGCCTCCTGATACCTTCTGCTTCTCCGAAGCAGGACCATGAGGAGTAAACTTGTCACCAAGTATTTTAGTGTGCTGAACATTGTATGAATCAATGAATGTTGGTCTTTCCTTGTCTGTAAATTTACCGACAATGATTTTATCATCTCCAGTGATGGCAGCATTCCTTGGGTCTTCGTTGTTTTTCACAACTGAGTTTTCAAAGTAGAACTGCAGGAGTTCCGACTCAACGACATCGATACGCCGGTAATAATTAGGCCCCGGCGCAAGGACTTCGATCATAGAGAGGCCTCGTTTGTGCAGTGCCTCGCTAACAGAAGCGGCAAGTTCTTTGGTGTGTAAGGCTGTCCATCGAGCAGTGTAGACCGCCCCACAGGAGTTGCCAAGATGTGGAAAATTGAACGGTTCTTCGAATGTTGAATAAGGTGAAAAAGTCGCTTGCGTGGAGGGTGCGGGTATGCCTGCGATCTTCTTGTAAACAAAATTATTGACGCATATGACAAGGAGCTCCATGTTCCTTCTTCCTCCATGCACAAAGTGGTTTCCACCGAGTGTCATCAGATCACCCACGACTGGAATTACCTTGAGACTTGGATTACCTAATTTCAGCCCTGTGCCAAAAGCAATGGCGCGTCCGCGCGGGGTCTGGAAATAATCGACCCCTAAGGACCTAACAGCTTCTGGCTCAAATGGAATGTCTGATGTAATACTGATTCTTTTGCGATCGACACCAGCCGCTTCTATTCCTTTGTTGAGTGCGCTGATAATTGAATTCATTCCTTTAATTTGAAACCTCCCTCAAAGACTGATTTCTGCAACCGAGTCTTGAATTCAACGAGACCTTCGATTTTTTTCTCTTCTCTGACAGCCATCTCGATTGCATCGGCGATGTCATTTGGATTGTGAACGCCGGCACCACCATGAGGAACGAGTACGACATTCGCGTCGCCGTGAGCACACCGAGCAACGTCATAAACGACCTGTCCGTAATTTATTTCAGGAACCACAAACGCTCTTGCTTTCTTCGCGAGTTCACTCATTCTATCATCAGGAAAGGGCCATACCGTAACGAGTCGTAGCGTCCCGACCTTGATGCCTTTTTCCCTTGCTATCTCGACTCCCTTTACCGCTACCCTTGATGATATCCCGTATGAGACGACGATGACATCTGCGTCATCAGTTCCTTCTTCTCTCAACTCGATGATATTGTTTCTGTTGAGTCGAATCTTGTCGACCAGCCTTCTAACATACTTAGATTTGTACGCTGAATCCTCGACCGGATAGCCTCTTTCGTCATGCACCAGGCCTGTGATATAAAGTCTGAGTCCATCGCCGGCTTTTGCCATTTTTGGTACCAGGTCAGGTTCCGGCTTAAACGGCAAGTAGTCTTCTGCCGGACCAGTATATAGCCTCCTGGGTTCGACCTCAATCCCGTCGGCTTCGGGTATCACTACTTTTTCAGTCATATGGCCGACACATTCATCAGACATTATCATGACCGGGCAACGATACTTTTCCGCGAGATTAAATGCCTTGATAGTGTAATCAAACATTTCTTGGGGCGAATCTGGTGCGAGGGCGATGAGTTCATAATCTCCGTGAGAGCCCCACCTCGATTGCATTATGTCTGCCTGCCCGGTCTTAGTAGGAACACCGGTGGAAGGTCCGCCGCGTTGAATGTTGAGTAGGACAAACGGTGTTTCCAACATCGCGCCGAAGCCAATACACTCTTGCATAAGAGAGTAACCCGGGCCAGAAGTAATGGTCATGGTCTTGACTCCTGACCAGGCCGCACCAACTATTGCGGATATGGAGCCCAGTTCATCTTCCATTTGAATAAACACAGCTCCGACCTGCGGCCCCCTACGACACACTGCTTCGAACGCCTCGGTTGATGGGGTAATCGGATAGCCCGCAACAAATTTGCATCCAGCGGCCAGGGCCCCGTAGCCCGAAGCCACGTCGCCATCTATGTAGTAGATACCAGTGAGCACATCCTTTGGATTAGCCTTCACTTCCTGCTCCCACGTTGCCCACCCGAACGCCTTCCTGCGGTTTTCACATCCGAAAGCCATTGATTGTATCTTTCCATGTAGGAGGGTCTTTCTCGATCAACGAATTTACCACAAATGATTTTTGTTTGAAACCCAATATCTAAATTCTTCGTATCTTCACCGTGTCTTATTTCAACATTGTCGTGATAGAATCGCATCATATCGAGTCCATCACCGAGCCGGTTAATTCTCGAATAATACATACCACATGGAGAAATTGCTTCGACTACGGCAAATCCTTTCTTTTGTAGCGCTTCAGTCAAGGAATTGGTCAGCCGGCGCACGTGAAGTGTTGTCCATCGTGCTACGTACACCGCGCCGGATGAATCGGCGAGATATGGAATATTAAAAGGCGGTTCGACACATCCGTAAGGAGATGTCGTGGCGTAAGCAGCTAATGGCGTTGTTGGGGCTACTTGGCCTCCGGTCATCGCATAGATGAAGTTGTTAACACATACCACAAGCATGTCGATGTTTCTCCGGGCAGCATGTATGAAATGATTTCCGCCGATTGCGATCAGGTCGCCATCGCCAGAAAAGACAACAACTTTTGTTTTCGGACTGGCAACTTTTATCCCAGTTGCAAAGGCAATTGGCCGACCATGCGTCGTATGGAATGAGTCTAGTTTCACATAACCGGCAACTCGACCCGTACAACCGATGCCCGAGACAATGCTCACGGTGTTGGGATCGATCTTTGCCTTTTCAAGTGCCGCCGTGAAGGCAGTGACCGCGATACCAATCCCGCAGGTTGGGCACCAGATATGTGGCATTCTGTCCATGCGGAGTAAATTCTCCATCGGATGGATTTCTTGTTTGCTGTCGGTTCTTAACGCTTCCATCATCTCTCCCTTATGCTAATTCAATGATTCCGCTTTTTGCTACGTTAGTCTGAGAGGCCTGTTTGATTGCCGAAAGGATATCTTCGGTATGTTCAACTCCGTTGTCGCCATGGGGTACGAAGAATACATTTGCTTCTCCGTAAGTATTCCTTTCCACTTCGAGAACGACCTGACCACAATTCATTTCCGGTACCACAAAAGCCCTTGCTCTCTTGGCAAGTTCGGCCACTCTCTTTTCAGGAAATGGCCATACGGTAACCAGTTTAAGGCTTCCCACCTTGATTCCGGAGTCACGGGCTTGCTTTATTGCTTTGAGCGCCGCCCGGGAGGTAGCGCCGTAAGAGACCACGACAACATCTGCCTCATCTGTATCCGTCTCTTGTACCTCCACGATTTTGTCGGCCGCTTGGCGTATCTTCCATACCAAGGGATGAACATTGTACTCCTGACATTCCTCGAACATAATTGGATAACCGCGGTCGTCATGGGTTAGTCCCGTAACATGGAATCGGTAGCCCTGCCCGATGTCAACCATGCGAGGCACAAAGTCTTTATCACGCTTAAAGGGCAAGTAGCTATCTTTTGCTCCCTCATAATATCGGCGTGGTTCAACATTAATTTGGTCGGCCGGGGGAATCAACACAGTTTCCTTGAGTCGAGCAACATGGGCGTCTGACATTATTGCAACAGGTATACGATAGCGTTCAGAGAAATTAAAGGCCTTGATAGTGTAGTCAAACATTTCTTGTGGCGAACTTGGCGCCAGTGCTACGATTTCATAGTCACCGTGTGAACCCCATCGTGCTTGCATCATGTCACCTTGCGCTGGATGTGTTGGCAGCCCCAAACCTGGCCCGACCCCTTGAATATCTGCAATCACGCATGGCGTTTCCAGCATTACACCAAGTCCAAGATGCTCCATCATGAGTGATAGACCTGGGCCAGAAGTCACGGTCATTGATTTCTTGCCGGTCCATGATGCGCCAAGGACGGCGGCAAGCGCAGAAACCTCATCCTCCATTTGGATGAAGGTGGCGCCTACTTGAGGGGCTCGCTCGAGGAATCTCTCGGAGATTTCGATCGAGGGTACGATCGGGTAAAGTCCCAAGAAGCGACATCCAGCGGCCAAAGCACCCTCAGCGCATGCCTGGTTGCCACTGAGAACATGGGAGCCGCTCAGCACTCCGTTCTTATCTGCTTTCATCCTTCTCCCTTCTCAGGTGCTGGATCATTTTTAGTATTGTGGGGATACCTAATAGGCTTTCCTGGGATTCAGTGCTCAGTTGTAAGGCAGGTCATGTTCAAAATACGTCAATCATTCTCGCGAGTGCTGCCTTGCCTCGATAATCCGGTAGTATGATCGGTGCTCTTCTCGTACGCTTTATGCCAGCTTCTTCAAGCTGTTGAACATACTGGTTTAGGTGGTCTATTGTGACACTGATTTCTCCACTGTACGATTTGACATAATCTGCAGTGCTCATACCTGCTCTCCTACCGAATACCAGGCAGTCGAGAGTGGAATTTCCCATTAAACGATTCTTGCCGTGGACACCGCCCGATACTTCGCCGGCAACCCAGAGTCCTTCGATGTTTGTTCTGCCCGAAGGGTCGGTCTCTACGCCGCCATTCTGATAATGCAGGGTAGGGAAGACGAGTACTGGATCCTTACGGATGTCGATATCGTAGCGTTTGTACATTCTGATCATTCCTGGAAAAGCCTTCTCTATGTAACCCTTCCCATTCTTGATTTCAATAAGAGGTGTATCAAGCCAGACGCCCCGCAGGCCCGTCGGCGTCGTAATACCCTTGTCGCGGACATAGCACTCCCTGATGATGGACGCGGCCTCAACATCCCTTGGCTCTAAAGGATAGACGAATGCTTCACCATCGGCGTTTACTGGTTGAGCACCGCTGCCGCGTAGTTTTTCAGTGAGCAGGTAGCCCACAATCTGAATTGGATACGCAGCACCGGTCGGATGATATTGCACGGCGTCGATGTCGCGCAGTTTTGCACCCGCCCTATAGGCTAACACCACGCCATCGAAAGTAGCGCCGTAGTGATTAGTGGTTGGAAATCCTCTTATGTGGAGCCGACCATAACCACCAGTGGCAATGATCGTTGCCTTTGCTTTGACAATCTTGTAGTCTCCTGTCTCAATGTTCCAAAGGATTGCACCGGTAACTCGATTACCTTCGGTGAGCAATTCAATGGCCGGGTAATGTTCCAGATATGAGATTCCTCGGGTCCTGAATTCGTCTCTCAGCACCCTGAATTCCTCAAGCCCGGTGTAGTCGCGGCAGGAGTGCATTCTCTTCACAGACAAGCCTCCGGCGAGCTTTTCTGCGAGATCGCCGTTTTCCTCCCGGTCAAAAATCGCGCCCAGCTCGCATAGCCATTTCATGATCAACGGCGCGTCTTCGACCAGTGCTCTGGTGACATCGGGTTTGTTGGTGAAGTGACCGCCACCAATGGTGTCTATGTAGTGTTTCACGATCGAGTCAACTTCACGGTCCGCGGCCTGCGTTCCGCCCTCGGCCATGATTGAATTAGCATCCCCATGCCTCAATTTGTTCGTGAGCAGAATATTTTCTTTTGCGACACCGCTGTCATGCGCCCATAATGCGGCAGACGTACCTGCCAACCCACCACCGATTATCAGAATATCGGGATTGTAGTCGATCTGAGAGAGATCGACCTCGCCCTTTTCGACCAATGGGTAAGCCTCCAGCAGATCGGCTACTTCGTTGGGAGCATTTTGACCCTTGTTTGGTCCGACTGATATCTCTCGCTTGCCGCCCGGAGCGTAGTCTGGGTGTACTCTCAGGACTTCGTCTCTTTGCTTCATGGTCATGGCTGGTGGTGTGTAATCCAGCCTTTTGTCACGGGTCTTCGCCACCTTTTCGATTTCCTTTCTCATGTATTCAGGGTATCCTTCAATGTATGTGAGTTCTGCCATTCTTCTCTCCTTTCCTATTCTGGCTCTTTTTCGCGTTCAGTATATATCTTTCGTAGCTCATCGATAGCGCAGGTTGTGATCCTAGCCATTTCCTGATTGAATTTGCCTTCGTTTATCTCCTTGACTCTTTTTCTCAGGTGATCCGGAACCCCTTGCCCATAGCGACCAAACATTCTTCGGCCTAGTTGAGCGACATGATACTGCACGATCTCGGCTGGACACCGCATCGCGCACAGTCCGCACTGTATGCAGTCAAAAGAAATATCGGCTAATGCATTGAAATCACCGCGTATGGCGTCTTGTACGTAGTCCATGACCTCCAAGTCTTGCGGGCACGCCTTTGTGCACGTATTACAGGACACACACCTGGTGACCTCAGGGTAATACTTGATAAAAACTGATGCTTCATAGGGTTCTTTGGTTATGTCGTAGTCTGCCTTTTCTGCAGGCGTAAACGGGATCTGAACGAGGTACATGCCGTCTTCGGCTCTGGTTTGGCAGGCCATACCCGTTTGCAGCTTGTAGTCTCCTTTCTTTCTGAATACTGTTGCGCAAGCGCCGCAAAAACCCTGCCGGCAGCCAACGCCTCGGACGAATTTGTACCCCGCGTATTCCATTGCCGTCAGAATTGTCAAATCGGCCGGGACCTTGTAGGCTTTGCCCATGATGTATATTTCGATCCAGTTTTTGATATCCGTGGCATCAATACCGGTCGTTGCTGCCTTATTCGCCTCGGCGATTCTTTCCATGATTGGGCTTTTGTTATCTACCATTATTAGCTCTCCTGTTGTTGTTCTATTAATGATTTCTTTCGGAGCAACGGCCGTGGATCAACATAATTCTGATCGAATCCATAGCATTCACCATCTAAACCGAAGGCAATTGCCATCAGTTGTGTAACATAAAATACGGGAATCTCTGTGAAGTCAGGATGCTTGGCCTTCACTTCTTTCTGCCGATGATCAAGATTGAAGGCGCACAGCGGGCAGACAGTTGCTAATGCCTCGGCACCTTCTTTTTGAGCATGAGTGAGGATATCGTAAGCCAATTCGGCAACGATATCTTTATCTTTGACCGTCTGGTAACTGCCACAGCACACTCTCTTGTAAGGGGTGTCGACCGCATCCGCGCCGAGTGATTCGAGAAGGTCTCTTTGTATTGTTGGATCTTCTGGGTCGTCGATACCAACTTCCTGGGGTCGTAGAATCATACATCCGTAGTATGGAGCGACCTTCAGATCTTTGAGCGGTTTCTTCACCCTGTCGTGGATTTTTTCGAAGCCTAACGCTTTTAGAACTTCGAGAAAATGGATTACTTCGACTTTACCCTGATAGTCCTCTTCTCGATACATGAGATCGTTTATCTTGCTCAGGTCTTCGGCATTATTCTTCATACGCAAATTCGTGCTTTTTAGCGTATTGAAACACATTGCGCATAATGTTACCAAGCGATTCTCATTCTTCACCAGGCCATAATCATTCATCTCCTGGACGCGGATGAAATTACGGACCGATGCTACGTGGTGTATCAAATCATCGTCGGCAAGCGAGAAGACAGTGCCGCAGCAATTCCATCGAGGTATCTCTAGCAGTTCGATACCTAGGGCACGGGCCGCGGCCAGGGCTGAGTTTTCAAAGTTCTTTGCCGTTGTTTTCAGGGTGCAGCCTGGATAATATGGTATTTTTGAATTGCCAGTGGCCGTCGTTTTCGTAGTCTCGGGTTTTGTTGTGGTCATTTCTACCTCCTATCCCGTAAATTTGCGGCAGGCGCTAACCAATGCAATTTGGGGAAGGCAAGCCAATTCGTCTTTTGGTATTGCTTTGAGGTCGATGTAATCTATTGCTTTGCGCAGTATGATTTGTCTTAGAGCCTCGGCTACCTTGGATACATCAATCTTTCTCGGGCACCGTACCGTACACGTAAAACAGGAAGCACATACCCAGACCGCTTTGAAATCGAGAACCTCTTTCAATCCTAGCTGCACGAGCCTCATCCATTGCGAAGGAGTGATGTCCATCTCGCCGACAAGAGGACATCCGCCTGAACAAGTGCCACACTGTTCACACAGGGTTACGACTTGGCCACTCAGCTCATTGACTTTGTTCAGGAACTTTTCGTTTTCGGGTGTGATTTCCACTTTCTTGATCATGACGCCTCCTTGACTTTGCGTTCGGTACTCAGATTGAGTGGTCCAAGTTCAGCCATTTCATCGATGAATTCGTTCACAACTTTTTGGAACTTTCCGCCCTCGTTTGCCGATATCCACTCCAATCTTACCCTTTGTGGCGCGATACCGAGTTCTTCAAGTAGATTCTTAAGCAGTAATATCCTATTTTGTGTCCGGTAGTTACCCGTAACATAATGGCAGTCGCCCGGGTGACAGCCGGCAACCAGTACACCCCAAGCACCTTTCTTGAACGTGTCGAGAATCATTTCGGGGTCGATGCGGCTTGAGCACATGGCGCGTATTATTCTGAAATACGGTTTCATTTGTAGCCTCGACGTGCCTGCAGCATCGGCTCCAGCATAGGAACACCAGTTGCAGCAAAACGCGACTATTTTGGGTTCGAGATTGCTTTTCATTCTTCCTCCTCTCCAAGTGCTGCGCCAACCATCGCCCTTAGTTGATTGTTCATGAACCAATGCTGCTGTGAAGCTCCAGAGGGACATGCCGCTGAGCAGGAGCCACAGCCCTGACAGAGGATTTCGTTTACCTTGGCGACTCTCTTGTCATCTTTTAGCTCAGTCTTCACTGCATCATATGGGCAGACACTCACACAGGTCGCACATCCACTGCAGAGGTCTTCATCGACAACGGCGGTGATGGGTTCGACTGCGTACACGCCCTTGTTCATCAGCCTTATTGCCCGCGCAGCGGCAGCACTGGCCTGTGCCACGGTGTCCGGGATATCCTTGGGCCCTTGAGCGCAACCGCATATGAACACGCCGTCGTTAAGGGTGTCCACGGGTTTGAATTTCGGGTGTGCTTCTTGCAGAAAACCACCCGGGCTTCGCGTCATGCGTAGCACATCGGCCGCTTGCTTGGTTCCTGCGCCCGGTGTCATGCCCACGGAGAGTACTACGAGGTCGAACTCCGATTCAATTATCTGGCGGGCAAGTGTGTCTTCAACTTTGAGAATTACTTTACCAGTCTTGGAATCTTCATTCACCTCGGCTACTCTTCCCCTGACGAACTTGACGCCTGTTCTCTGTGCCCGCTTGTAGTATTCTTCGAAACCCTTGCCAAAGGCCCGGAGATCCGTGTAGAATACGTAAACGTCCTTTTTCGGATCACCCCGCTTTAGGAGCTGCGAGAGTTTTGTCGCGTACATGCAGCAGATCCGAGAGCAGTATTCGTTTCCGATCTGCTCATCCCGAGACCCGACACATTGTATGAACGCGATTCTCTTACCAATCTCTCTGGTCGCTCGACCCTCAGCCTCGTGGACGATCATCCGCTCCATTTCTAGCGAGGTTATTACGTTCTTGTTGGTGCCAAAGCCGTATACCTTTTTCTCTGTAGCATCAAAAATATCATACCCAGTGGCGACAATTATCGTGTCCACCTTGATCTCTATTTTCTCTGGTTTTTGTGTAAAATCAACTGCGTCGTGGGGGCACACTTTTTGACAATTTCCACACTTCCCGTCCTTTAAGTAGATGCAAATGTCTTCATCGATAAGATACCTGTACGGCACCGCGAACTCAAAGGGCACGTATATCGCCCTGCGTTTTGTTAATCCTTGCTCAAATTCATTGGGAACCTTGACCGGGCACTTTTCCTCACAGATGCCACAGGCGACACAATTTTCATTCACATACGTGGGTTTTTTGTGGATTGTCACTTCGAAGTTGCCCAGAAAACCGCTGATTTTTTCGACTTGCGAGTTAGTGTATAGTGTTATATTGGGATTACTCGGAACATCAGCCATCTTCGGAGAGAGGATGCATGCCGCACAGTCCTCGGTTGGAAAGGTTCTTGACAGCTGCGCCATTTTTCCACCGATCGTAGGCTCTTTTTCAACGAGGTGAACCTCAAACCCGGCATCACCCAGATCCAGGGCTGCTTGAATGCCGGCGATACCGGCACCAATAACGAGGACTCTCTTGCCGATGGGCATGGTCTTTCTTTCTAAGGATTCATCTAATTTCACTTTCGCAATTGAGACATTAACTAGATCCCTTGCCTTTCTTGTGGCAAGATCAGGTTCGTCGAAATGGGGCCACGAGCACTGCTCGCGGATGTTTGCCATCTCGAAGACATACGGTGAGAGTCCAGCCTTCTCAACGATGTCCATGAAAGTCTTCCCGTGGAATTGGGGTGAACAGGCCGCAACAACTATGCGATCAAGATTGTGCTCTTTTATGTCTTCAAGAACAAGATTTCGACCAACGTCAGAACACATATGCGCGTTGTCTCGCACTATGGCGACATCACCTTGCTTCTCGGCAAACGACGTTACTTTCTTGATGTCGACGACTTCAGATATGTTCCCGCCACAATGGCAAACATACACACCGATCTTCATGACTCACTCCTTTGGATTTTATGCGACATTGCCATTGTAATTACTCCCCTGACAACTTTACACAACCAAGAAAATCCGGTCATGAGTTACACTCCTTCAGTTTTTTAAATTCACCAAATTTCGCTTCTGTCAAAGAATCGATTATACTCTTCATAATAGCGATTTCGCGTTTCTGATGGGTCAAATATCGCGATTCCAGTCTTAATGGGATTGTTTGTTACAATAACCCCCGATGCCATTGATATTATAGTAAAAACAGAACAAGTGTCAACATGCTTGTTCATCAAACCATAATCCTTTTTTCAACTGGTTGGTATATTTTAAACGTGCCTTCCACGTGATGTGTTATTGTTGAAAGTGGAACAATCAATGTTCTATTCAATAACGTCAACTTCGAATTATCTTAATTAAAGGTTTTATTTATCCCTTCTCTTCGGCTAGGCTACCAATTTCTTCCTCGTGTTTAAGGGTTATGTAGATTGCAAACTCCGGACACAGCATCTCACAGAGGTGGCATTCAACGCATGCATCGGCTTTCACAGCAACCGGGGGGTGGTAGCCTTTTAAGTTGAACTCCTCAGACATTTCCAGAACATCCCGAGGACAGTATTCCACGCAAAAGCCACAACCCTTACAACGTTCCTTGATAATGTGTATGTCGCCGTGGCTTACTCTTATCCTATCGCTGTCCAAGGGTTTTCTCCAATGGCGCATGTTGTCTCCTTGCCGCAATTATATGCGAAAAATCGTCTATGTCAATATTGACGAGCAGGTATCCGACGCTATAATGTAGTGATGCGTAAGCTTGTACTCATTCCCGTAATCAGCGGCGCGCTTCTGGCCATCGTTTTCCTTCTCGCAGGAACGCCCTTTGTCTTGGCTATAGTCAAAGAAAAAATAGAAACAGCGGTGAATCAGTCGACGGGCGTACCTTTGATGATCGGTCGCTTGCGGGGGAATCTGTTTTATGCAACACAATTGGAGGATATTGATTTTGCAAATACCATACAGGTCGAGAAACTAAGGGTCAAGTACAACCCCTTTCGGTTGCTAGCAAAGCAGGTGGAGATCACATCCATACAAATATCTGGGGTACACGTTGACTTTGACCGCCTCGAGGCGTTCTTGAAGACGTTGCCCGAGAAAACGGAAGAGACCAAGGCCGAGACCAAGGCCGAAACCAGGGCGTTCGGCATCACTATTCGGGAGTTTTCCATTATGGATAGTGATTTATTTGGAACGGTCGGCAATACGTCCCTGCGGGTGTTGCTGGCCACAAGAGGCAGCCTGATGCACGACCAGTTCGAGCTGGACAGTTTGTGCATCGTGACCGAAAATTCCCAGGTCATGATCTCCGGGAGCATCCCGTTGAACGAGCAAGATGATATTTCGCTTGAGTTTGATATGGCAGTTACGGTCGAAGAACTGGGGATACCGGGCTTTGCCGGTGAGATCAATGGACGGGGTTCTGTGAGCGGTAAGTTTTCTGCTATCGCATTGCAGGGGATAATGCAGCTAGATGTTCGATATCTTGAAAATAGCCTGAGCGGTGATGTGGCATTGGAATGGCTCATACCGAATTTTCGAGATTTGAACGTCGAAGCACGATTGCTAGCAAAGACCCTGCCTCTCCGGAAAGATTCAGACCGACCGGATCGTTGGGATCTGAGTTTGAAAATCAATGATGCGAATTTAGATTGTGACGTTAGTTCGAATCTCGGTGACCTAAGCTTACGTGGTGTTTTGAAGAGCGATTTCACAGAACCGTATTTCAAAGGCACGGTCGAGGGAAGGTTTGACTATGCTGATTTCGAACCTTCGTTCAGCGGGCGCCTATACTACCGGAACGATACACTGGAATTGAGTGAATTCGAGCTACTCAGTAGACGAGTTGACGTGGGTATGGCATTGCTGCTGAGGACCGATACGAAAAGAATATTGAAAGCCGAAGCGGATCTAGTGTGCAATGATCTGAGCGTAGTAGACAATTTCTTCAATAGCGGCCAGGCGATTACCGGAAAATTGCGGTGTAGGCTGAGCGCGTCTGGAACATTAGATAATTCACTAGCCAGTGCAACGGTGGGCATGTCGGATGTTGTGATTTATGGCGAAAAAATCCCAGTTGCACTTTTTGACCTGTCCGTACAAAACAGCACTGTACGGCTCGATTCTGGGTTCATTGAGAGCGAGCGCGGCAAGATCACACTCGCGGGTTCGTGTGACTTGCAGAGCCTTGATTTTACAGCCAGCCTATATAGCGATGGCATTGTGTTCAAACCGCCCGAGGTGTTCGGTACGACAACACTTCCCTTGGGTGGTACGGTGGGTCTGGACCTGGCGGCTCAAGGGAACGTGCATGCTCCGAGGGTCCAAGGTGAGATATTTGTCAATGATTTTGTGTATGATACGTTGTATTTTGGTAACTATCATCTGGAATGTCGACTCGATGCTGATACGCTGCAATTTTCTTTCATGACTGAAAAGGAGGATCTGGTTCTTGATGCGACAATGATCCTTGGTGGTGTCTTCCCCTACACAGCGAATCTAGAGCTACGGCATTACGTGGTTGACAGGTATATTACACCGGCAACAGGGTATGTCACTGCCCGAATATCTGCCGAGGGCGCCCTGGTACAAATCATAGACGCATCAGGTTCAGTCGCTATCGACACGGTAAAGCTTTTTGTGGAAGGGCAGCCGATCGAGAATGTGGGTACGATCAATGTCCAGCTAAAGGATCGCATATTTCACTTACGGTCATGTGAGGTTATCATCGCCGGCCAGTATCTTCATGCGAACGGCAGCATTCCATTGGAATTCGCTGCTGGATCTATTGATATTACGGCGAGTTCCGGGCAGATACAACTGGCAGATATCGCATATCTGTTGCCGCACGATCCCGCTATCCGCGGCCTGCTCAGATTCGACTTGCGTGTTCAAGGAGTGCAGAAGGCGCTCGATGTTGATGGCATGCTGTCGTTGACCGACGCATCATACAAGGCGGGTAACATTTCAGTCGATTCGGTTAACGGTCTTTTGAGATTCAAGAACGGGTTGGCTACGGTTGACCGTTTGACAGGAAAGGTAAATAAGGGCCGTTTCGAAGTCGTGGGGTTTGCCGATGTTTCTCGAGGCTTGATCGACACAATGTTACTCCAGATTAAACTGAACCGAATTGACTACACCAACAAGGATTTTGGTTATATAGTATGTAGCGCTGATTTGCATGCTGGAGCAAGAAAGGATTCGTTACGGATCAGTGGTGAAGTTATCATTGATGAGGCAGCGTATACTGCACCCATGAGGCTGCAGACATATGTCAGGCTTCTGACGAATGCCAACCGGCCAGCACCGCAACAGCCAGAAATGGCTAAACGTATCTACTGTGATATTAGTATTGTAGTACCGGATAGTGTCGTCATCGACAATAATGTTGCCGATCTGGCGGTAAAGGCCGATCTGCAATTGAAGGGATATCTCGCGCGCCTCAATGTGTACGGCACGATTGCCGCGCTGGACGAGGGAAAGATTCATTATCTCGGTAAGAAGTTCACGATCGTGAATGCAGTTATCCAGTTTGATGATCCGTACAAGATAGATCCGGTTATTGAGCTGATGGCGACCAGCACAATAACCGCGGCCGACGGTGATTATGAAATATTCTTGCTGCTTGAGGGAACCGCGACAACCTGGCAGCTAGAATTGAATTCAGACCCACCGTTGCCTGAACAGGATATTGTCAGCCTTATCCTGATCGGGCAGCGTCGTCCCGGTGGCGCGGGCGGCATGGCGAAAGAGCTGGATCTGAAGGGTAAGGTAAGGGATTATGCACTCGATATGGTACGCCACAACATCGAGAAGAAGACCGAAGAGATTCTCGGTCTGGACAAATTCACGCTAAGCGGTGACCTGAGCGATCCATCGACAATGCGCATCGGTATTGAGAAGAGCATTGCCGAAGACTTCAGGTTGCATTACAGCACCGGCGTGGAATCATGGGAATTATATCAGGTGGGCGCCAGTTATGATCTGACTGACAAGCTCTCGATCTTCACCTTGTACGATCAGGAAAACCGAAACACCAGCGTTGATCTGGAGTATCATCTTAAGATAAAATGATCGGTATATTGTTATTGTTTATGAGTACAAGTGAATTCCGAGTCCGGAGCGTCGAGGTGATGGGTAACGAATATTTCAAAGAGTCAGCGATTACAAAAATCATGTTGACCAAGACTAAGAATTTTATTCGTAAGGGTGTTTTCAATGAGAGTGTGTTCAATGGTGATATCAAGGCGGTTGAGAATCTATACATCTACGAAGGTTTTGTCGATGTAAGTGTTGATCACAGTCTGCGGTATGACAGCACTGAAATGCGGATAGATATCACTTTGCAGATCACCGAAGGTAAGCAGCATTTTGTGCAGAATATCAAGTTCGAAGGCAACGAGGTTTTTACTGCCGAATTTCTGGCTCAAGAGCTCACGATGGAGCCGGGTGAGATTTTCGACCCGCGTAAGATGACCGCGGATAATTACGTCATTAGATATCTGTATGACAATCTGGGTTATGCTGACGTGAAGGTTGAATCCGAATACCGCCTTGAGGATGAAAGCGTTCGTGTCACCCACGGTATTGAAGAAGGAAAGAAACAATATGTGGGTAAGATCGAGATAATCGGACTCAAGCATACCGACACGTCGGTCGTGATGCGTCAAATAAACATGGTGCGCGGGGATATTTTTCGCTATGCGCGCATACTGGAGAGTCAGCGTAAGCTATATAAATTGGGTATCTTTATGGCCATAAGAACTCAGATCAAAAATTCTACGATCCAGGAACATAAGGACATACAGTTCTTGCTAAGAGAAAGAGAATGGATGGCTGTTGATCTGCGTGCCGGTTACGGCACGCGCGACCGGTTGCGCTTTGGTCTTGGTTTTACACATTACAATATGCTAGGACGGGCTTGGCAGGGCAAAGTGGAGGGGAAGCTTAGTTTCATCGAACAGAGAGTAGGCTTACAAATAACTTTTCCAAGAGCATTTCTTCTGCCCGGTAAACTCGGGTTCGGTTTTTTCTTCAAACGCCTCCAGGAGATCGGCTACGAAACACAATCACTGGGTGGGAACATCATAACAAGGTTTGAATTTGACGCAAGCGAATTGTCTGCAAAATATGAAGTAGAGCGGGTAAAAACATACTACGGAGAAAACGATAGCACGAAAAGTGATTTACTCCATGGTTTCATCGTCGGTTGGCTCCGCGACAAACGAGATGATCCATTTTACACGACTCGTGGCAATTACATCAATACGAATCTGGAACTCAAAGGTGTTATATTGCCTTCGGATGTCGATTACGTACGCCCGACTGCACAGATACGCTTGTATAAAAATTTTGTCGGCATCGTGTTTGCCTCCGCAGTCAAGACTGGTGTGGTGACTCCTTTTGCGCCCACGGTCGAGGTTCCGATCTATAAAAGATTCTTTTGTGGTGGTGCCTCGTCGGTCCGGGGTTATTCCGAGCGAGCGATTGGCCCAGTCGATGAGAATGATAATCCTTTAGGTGGCAGGTATCTCGGCGAGGTGTCTGTTGAATTGCGTTTTCCGATATACAAGTTCGTTGGTGGCGTCGTCTTCATTGATGGCGGAAACATTTGGCAACAACGCGAAGAGATATCCGGGCGTCTAAGATGGGGCATCGGTGGTGGTCTGCGTCTTAAGAGTTTTTTGGGAAGTATCAGACTCGATTATGGTTTTAAGATACAACGTGAGGCTGATGAGCCGATTGGAGCCTTACACTTCGCTATCGGCGAAGCATTTTGACTATTAATCACACTTCAATTTGTCGAGTATATTAGCTATTGCGTGCGTGACCTCACCACGCGTTTTATTGAATTCGTCGTATAGTTGCTTTCCATTCTGATACCGCATGATGTGTGCCGCGGTGTTCAACATCGCAGACATTATCATGTCGGTTGCCCCAACGGTGAGACGGTAGCTATTCCTGAGATTATTTAAGAAATTGAAACCAGTTGACAATCGAAGTAAGTCTTCTCTTAGCTCTTCTTGCTTAGCGGCAATTTCGATGAAGATTTTCGAATTTACTGGTTGCATAATACCACACTCTGCTTTGATGATGAGCAGAATCATCTCGAGGTCTCTCAAACCACCGACACCTTCTTTGATATTGTCTTCGATTATTGTTCGTTGGGCGCCCGCCGCTTTGTGTCTTGAGCTGATTTCTTCAGACATTTGCCTGATGTATTCATCTTTCTGATCGAGAATGTAGGGCCTTATTACCCGATCGAAGAAGTCTTTTTCAAAACGGTGCGATCCTACTACTAAGCGAGCCCCCAGTATCTGAGATTTCTCAATAAATATATCTGTCCGCTCTTCGCTCAACAGACGTTCGACTTCCTTGAGGAGAATGACATACCGGCCGAAATAATCGGCGAATCTATGATGAGGAATCGTGCTGCGTTTGATGATCTCACTGTTCATTTTGCTGATTATTTTGTTACAATACGAGAGTACCTCCTGATTGTCTGAGTTTAGTAGCACAATTATATCATAGTCATCGTCATATGCCTGTTCCCGTGCATGGCCACCTGCCGCAAAAATCGCCAACAGGTCGTCGGTGATTATACGTTTTGCGTATTGTGTGTCTATTTCCTGGCGACAGATGTCAAAGAGGGTGCGAATGTATCGGTCAGAGAATTCAGTGTATTCGGTGTTGATTTCATCGGCCGTGGTACCGCTCAATGTTCTCAGACCTACCCGCATCATTTCAAAATCATAGTAATCACCCAGTTTTTCAATTTTCTCTTTGGATGTCGGCATCGACTGGACATCACTATATATGCCATCGCCGAATTCTCTAAGCAGCTCTGGGTTCTTTATGGCTTGGATCGCTTCAGGATATCGTTCGGTGATCCTCAAGAAGAATCTCTTGTAGAACACACTACTGGACAGATGAATATCGATTAGTGATTTTAGATTGTCGATGATGGCGGCGATTTCTTTTTCATAAATGCGTGTTTCCAGTAGTTTCAGGTAGAGCTCTAGCGTCTTGTCATCATTAAGGGACAGATAATTGTTGATGAGATGCGGGAAACGATTGAAAACGTACGACATTTTTCTCACAACGTCTGGCATTTCCTCGAGCATTTCCAGTAATTGTTTGTTAAGATCGACAAACAGTGTGTGTCCGATCTTGGTTCTGCCGAGCGTTGTTAGGAATTTAATCGAAGAGTACAGATCGTATCTAACCCATTCGATATATCCGTTAATTAGTTTCTTTCTCTTAGCGGGCGGGAAGGCATCAAGGTCACTGATAAATCGGTTCAACAAAGCTTCACTCTCGAAGTCGCCCAGAATATCATCCCAGAACGATGTTCCACGGAAGAATTTGAACTTCGTGAGGAAGTCTTGTGCGATGTTTGCACCGTAGTCAGGATCCAGTATCGAGACGAATATTGAATTGTCTTCAAGATGCGCCTTGAGATCTTTGAGCAGAGTGGGCACAATGTTTCGTACATTCTGAATGTGTTCGTAATAATGCACCAGAAGATGTTCTTCTGCATGGCACTTACCTAGGTCCGTATATCCCATGGTTCTTGCTACTCTGCGGATATTTTTGAATGAGGCTATGTCGAGTTCGACCTCTTCATCTTGAGTGACGAGTAGTTGATAAAGGTATCTGAAAACCTCGGAGAATGTTAACGAACGTTCGAGGTCACCGTATTCACGAAACCTCTTCGCATCTTTTTTCCGTAAGTCGTCCAAAATTTGCCAGGCATTTACCTTATCAACATCAAAGACTGTTTTTTGAGCACAGATGATATTCTTTATAATGCGCAGATTATCTTCTTTGAAGTTGATGTGATTCGAACTGATCGGCCTTGCGAGTAACGAGTTGACGTCGCCGAGTATTCCTCTTAAGTAAGCCTCATGATGTTTATTGTCACGGTTTGGGTGATAGAAATACTTTTCAATGATTTCTTTTTGATATTCTTCGAAGAGTTGTTTATTTCCCGTAATCACTGCGCCGCTGAGCATTTCGTTTATTATTACATAGTCACCGATTTGATGTTTCAACGCTTTCTTGTATTCGTCCACTGAGGCAGAGTAATACTGGCCGCCAATATGCTCGGAAAGGTGAAAGTGGAACGTGATCGCGGATTTCAGCATTTCTTGGCTGATTTGAGAAATCGCCCGGTTGAATTCCCGGCGGTTTCTTGTTCCGCTGTCGATGATACCGACATCGATGTCATCCTGGTCGGCTTTTGTGCCTACTCCGAGGATTACAAATTCCGGACACGAGGTTTCATCAACGAACAAGTTCAACAACTGATTGATATAATGTGTTGTGAGCATACGGAAATTATTGCCGGCGTCGATCATAAATTTTTTATAGACAGAAAACTTATTCGCACCAGATGCTATGACGCCCATTCTCAAATGATCTACCGCCTGACGATTCATGAGTAGGAATTGTAGTGAGAAGAAAGTATTAACAAAATTGAGTTTCTCCTGTCTGTTGTTGCCGCTGCTCGCAACAATTGCGAGCTGCGTGCCGAAATCGTAAGTTGGATGCAAAATATGTACGGCATCTCGTCTCTTTCTTTCCTCAAGTCTTTGAATAAGAGAATCAAGATTCCTTTGTACGGTCTGAAGGTACTTCTGATAGTGATTCCCGAATTCAGCATGTTGTTCTTTCAATTGCGTTAAGAAATCTTTCATGATGCCCCCAGCGTTTGTTGACCAATCGGTGAAATTCCTAAGTCATCATATCCCAATGCTGGTGCAGCTCTAAGAAGCTCGAGGAATCTCGCCTTGAATGCTCGCTCTTCGCAAAGGAATTGCGCTCTCGTAATGATGCGCTGCCAGAAATCGAGATTGTTCTTCTCCTTGTTGTACACGGCATAGATGTGCCTGACGTCGATACTGGTATCGACACCTAAGGAAATATCCCTTTCCGTACGCGGTGATACAATCTTGCTGACGATGATATCCCATGGATGTGCCAGATAGAGCGAAATTTCGAAATCCGTTTCGTGCAATTTCATTGGTTGCTCATATGACATCAAATTGGTAATGTCTTCTGTATAGAATCTAAATAGATAGTCACACAAGATGTAGTCTACATTAAACCAGGTTTTGGCAAACGCCCAGGCAGAATGGAAACTGGTGATATGTGCGCTTACCATGAGCTCATCGTCGTAGTCTACAATCTTCAAATTCTCAGATTTCGAAGAGTTGACAAATTCCTTCAATTTTGCCTCACTCCTGAAGAGTAGATCAACATCCCACAACGCAGTGTATCGCAAATAATCATGCATTAGCAGAGGCAATGCGCCGATGATTATGAAGTCTGGAAGCAGTTTTTTTTGGAGCCGCGATATTTCGCCGAGTATCTGTAACAAACTGAACCGTCTTCGTTCATCGACGAAATCTAACCATTTAGGATTCACAGGAAATCTTTGATATTGTACAATTCTCGTTATTTGAATTGTTGAGCCATCTCGATGCCCGTGTTAAATGCCTTTAGATTTAAATCCTCCGTTCCCTTGGGCACGCGTGATAGGATTGCTGCTTCGACTGCTTCCTTTGAAATGACGCCGGTCACCTGTGTAATGATACCGATGGCCACTATGTTTGCGACCAATGCCTTGCCGACTTTCGTTTCAGCGGTTTCGGTAATGGGCACCGAATACACCTTATACTTCCCTTTTGGGATTTTTGTTACATAACTCTCATCAACGAGTAATATTCCCATCTCTTTTACATCCTGATGGTATTTGTCGCAAGCTTCTTGGGTAAAACAGAGGAGTAGGTCAATGTTCACTGCTTTTGGATAATCAATCTCCTCATCAGAGACAATGACTTCGGAACGACTCGAACCACCACGCGCCTCAGGCCCGTATGATTGACTCTGGGTGGCATTTTTGCCGTCATAGATTGCCGCTGCCTCAGCAAGAATCTTTCCTGCCAATATCAACCCCTGGCCTCCAGAACCGCTCAATCTAAACTCATATCTGAAACCCACAGAAACCTCCTACTTCACTTATTGTCCGTTTTCATAATTCGGGCAGATAGTTTCTGGTATTCCTCACAATACTCTGGTCTCTCGGCATCGTGGAGAATACCTATTGTGATTTTTTCTTTCTTTTCTTGTTCTGAAACCTTTCGTGCGATTTCAACCGGTATGCTGTTTTCCTTATACCAGTGCATCATATCGACCACATTGCCTAGGCGATTAGGCCGTGCATAATACGTGGGACAAGGTGTCATGGCTTCGATAACAGAAAACCCTTTTTTCAATAGGCCCTTATGGATGTATTTATCGAGTTGAACCGCATGATAACAGGTGCTCCGTGCTACGAATGAGGCGCCGGCGGCAATTGCCAGTGCCGATACGTCAAATGCTGGCTCGATATTACCGTATGGTGCCGTGCTTCCTTTTTTTCCGGCTGGTGTTGTCGGTGAAGCTTGTCCGCCGGTCATGCCATAAATGTAATTGTTGTAGATAACAACCGTCATGTCTAGATTACGTCGCGCAGCATGTATGAAATGATTTCCTCCGATGGCGGTAGCATCGCCATCACCGGTGACGACAATGACGTTCAGCTCCTTCTTGGCCAGCTTGAGGCCGGTGGCGAAGGCAATTGCTCTGCCGTGTGTCGTGTGCAGTGTGTTGAAATCTACGTAGCCAGGAGTTCGGGAAGAACAGCCAATACCAGAGACGAGGGCGATGTCATCTTTTGCTATCTTGCTTTTCTCTATCGCGCGTAACAGTGCTTTCAGAACAATGCCACATCCACAGCCCGTACACCAAATATGGGGGAATTTGTTGCGTCTCAGATATTTCTCATACGGAAACATTCTTTATCGCCTCCAGGATCTCATCCGGCGTGATTAACCCGCCGTCAATGCGGTTAACTTGTGCGACCTCGTGTTTAGCAGCGCATGTAACCTCGTGTGCGATCTGACCGAGATTCATCTCCGGCACAATGAATTTCTCGACGCGGCGTGCTAGTTTATCCAATTCTTGGTAGGGGAAAGGCCAAAGCACAAACATTTTGAATATACCAACCTTCAGGCCCAACGCTCTGGCATTTCGTACTGCTCGGTAAGCGGATCGTGCGGTGGAACCATACGCGACAACCACAATGTCGGCGTCTTCGAGTAACTCCGTTTTGTAATGCACTATTTCGTTTCTGTAGCGTTCAATCTTCCGGTTGAGCCGGCGGTGCAATAAATCAACCTTCTTGGGATCATTGGCTGGAAAACCCGTTTCATCGTGACTGAGTCCGGTAACATTGTATCTGTAGCCCGAGCCAAAATCAGCGAATGGAGGGATGTCTGAATCAGTCAGTGCGTATGGTAAGTAGTCTTTGGGATCTTGCGTCGTGCGGTCTCGGTCGATTACTTCGAATTCTCCTCTCGTGGGAACGATGATCTTCTCGTTTACGTGAGCGACAATTTCATCAAGCAGGACAACAACCGGCACACGGAATCGTTCCGCAAAGTTGAATGCCTTGATGGTCCAATCGTATGTCTCACGCACCGTTGATGGCGCCACAACAATCACGGGGTGGTCGCCATGGGTTCCCCATCGGGCCTGCATCACATCCGACTGAGAAGGTAGCGTGGGTAGCCCGGTGCTCGGGCCCCCTCTTTGAACATTTACAATGACACAGGGCACTTCTGCCATTGATGCATACCCGATATTTTCCTGCATCAGGGAAAATCCGGGTCCACTCGTAGCCGTCATTGATTTCACTCCGGTTAATGAAGCGCCGATTATGGCCGCCATCGAAGCTAATTCATCCTCCATCTGAATGAACGTGCCACCCTCTTGGGGAAGGCGGCGGGCGAGGCACTCCGCGATTTCAGAACTCGGAGTTATGGGGTATCCCGCAAAAAAGCGCATGCCGGCAACGAGTGCGGCTTCAGCACAGGCTTCGTTGCCCGTCATCAACCTCGCGTCGTCTTCACGCATCATGTTTCTCTTCGATTTTGTTGACTGATATTGCAAAATCAGGGCAGAGTATCTCACAAAGAAGACAACCAATACAGGCATCGGGTTCGGCGACTCTTGCTTCAGCTTTCTCCATTTCCAATACCTGTTTTGGGCAGAAGGCGACACACAGGAGACATCCTTTGCACCTATTTTGGTCGATAGCCACTCTAAACTTGCGTGTTTTCACGGTCACGGTGTACATTATAATCACAAAAGTGTGAACGTCAAGCACACTCTCGCTGCGCGCGATTGTCTGTTTTAAACAGATGTCGAAAAACTACGTGGGTAATACTCTACAGATGGTTTCTACGACTTCGCAGGGGGATTAGATATTTGCACCGAGGAAAAGTTCATGAATTCGCGTACGAAGATGGTGACTGGGATAGCCAATACAACCCCCCAGAAACCAAATGTTACGCCACCAATAATTAGAACGGCCATGACGACAAGTGGGTGAAGCTTTGATGCCCGGCCGATTATCGCTGGTGCCAGGAAGAAATTCTCGATCAGCTGCTCTCCGACATAGACCGACACGATTTTTATGCAGTTCACAAGGGGAGAAGGACTGGTGATGCCAATCAGGATTGCCGGGATGAAGCTCAGGATGTATCCGACGTTGGGTATGAGATTGCATACGGCCGCGATCATTCCCAAAAGTAAATAGTACTTTATGCCTAAAAGCCAGAGTGCGAAACCGACGATGAATCCAACGACGGCCATCAGCATCAGTTGGCCGCGGAAGAACCGGCCGAGTGAAACATTAAGTTTTTGAATAAATCCATCGATTTTCCGACCTTCTTCACGGGAAAACTGGTTGCGAAACCAATTCATGATTTTATTTCGATCTGACAGAAAGAGATATGCGGATATAGGGATAACAATGAGGTTATATATTACTACGATGATACTCCCGATGCCTTTTCCGATTTGGTCGATGGTCGTAAATACGCCGGCAAGAATATTGTTCAATTGTGTCGTGATAGTATTCGAGAGTATGTCGGGTTCGATATCAATGCCCCACTCAACAAGTTTGTCTATCGCGACACCGAAATAGATTTGTCCCTGTTCTATCACTTCGGGCAATTTCTTGATTAATCCCTGTAGTTCATCTACCAATCCAGAAATGACCAGGACGATCAAAAGAGGGAAGAAGGCAATGATCGGTAAGAGGCAGGCCAGGATCGCGAGAATTCTTGGGGTCCTCTTGCGTTCAAGGAAATCGACGATGGGTGTGAGTATGTAAGCAAGCCCGATACCGATTACGAAAGGAGCCAAAATGCCAAAATAATTGAATAATACGAAAAGAAGCAATAGGAGTATGCTTAGCAGATACACTGGGCGCACGTTCTCCGACTTTCGTTGAGGCCAGAGTATTAGCATGACGACGACCAACAGCCAGATGGGGGAGAAACTTTGGGAAAGAACCACAAAGGCGGCAATCAGGATTAGTGAAATGTAAAGGACTACATTTTGCACGAGTAAATTATATGTAGTGGCGTAATAAAATCAAGCCTTGACTTTCAGAGTCTTTTATATAGAATTGCGAAAGGAGTGCACATGCAATATTTGAAATACTTTTTGGTCCCTCTTTTTTTGTTAATCGTCAGTTGTTCTTTCGAGGGAAGAACACTGGTGACGATTAATGGAGAAGATTATTCGGTGGCGGATTTTCGAGATAGATTTCAATTCGTACCGACCGATGATTCTGCAAAAAGGAGTGAGAAATTCGATGAGTTTGTTAACCAGATGCTGGTAATCGAAGAAGCAAAAAACCTTGGTTACGAGGATGATCCGGTGGTACGGGCTGCATTCGAGACCAACCGGAGGGATGTCATATGGCGTACATATTACAATAACGTCATCAAGAAAAGAGTAAAAGTCCGTGATTCTGAGGTGAGAGACATTTACGATAAAGTGGTTGAGCAGTATCACCTTGCCCAGATCGTGGTGGCCGAAGAATCGCTTGCCAATCATTTGAGTAGAGAATTGAAAAAAGGTGCATCTTTTGAAGAATTGATGGTGTTCTCTTTGGATACGCTTTCCGAGAACGGAGACATCGGTACTTTCTCGGTGATTTCCATCCCCCCCGAGATAATGGATGAACTCCAGATGGTAAAAGAGGGCGGCGTCACCGAACCGGTGAGATTTGGCGAGTACTATCTGATTTTCAAAGTAGTTGAGCACAGTATTGCCGAACAACCTAAATATGAGGACATAAAGGAGAACATCAGGCAAAACTTATCGCAAGAAAGGGCGCGAGAAGAGGCTGAGAAATACTACAACAAGGTTAGAGAGAGGGCCAGAGTCGAGTACAACCCTGAAGGGTTGGAGATTTTGATCAAGCCCGAATCGCTCATTACCGATGAAGACCTTAATACGTGGGTGGTCAAGAAGTATGATACCTCGTATGTTTATGTGAGGACGGTGATAAACGCGGTACAATATATGCGTAGTGGTACAATGATCGATCCGCAATTGTTGATTGATAAAGAACTGTTACCCGATTTGGTCTATGATGAGGCAATTAAGAATTACCACGACAAGCGACCAGCGACGAAGAGACAGCTGGATAAGACCTACTCGTCATTGCTGTACCAGAAGTACTATTCCGATGAGGTGGTCGAAAGGGCGGTTGTCGATTCAGTGGAAGTGGCAGAATATTACAATACACACCGCGATGAATTCAAGGATAAAAGCTTGAGCGAAGCTTTCTCACTTGCGAAAGCACATGTGAGGGAAGCTAAAATTGATGGTCTGAGAAGCAGTTTGTTCAAGATGCTTCGTGAAAAGTATAAGCCTGAGGTCAACGAAAAAGTGTTGGCCCAGCTGTTGAAGGAGGAAAAGTGAAGAGATTCTTTTTGCTTTTGTTGCTGTTATTGCTTTTTAATTGTGCTGAGCAAGAAAAGGATATTATCGTAACCGTGAATGGTTCGAATCTTACGAAGCAGGAATTCGAACAGTACGTACCCGATGTCGATTACCAACAGATCGGTGAGGATAGAATCAAGTCTTTTCTTGATGATTGGGTGCAGCAAGAAATCCTGTATCTACAGGCAAAGAAATTGGGTATGCACCAGGAAGACTCGGTGAAATTCGTGCTTGCACAGTATACCAAGAATTTTCTAGCCATGGAGTTGGTGCGGCGCGAATTTGGGACCACGACGGTTACCGAACAGGAAATCCGTGGATACTTTGAACAACACCAAGATGAGTTTCTCTACGCAGTCAAACTGGCTCAGATCGTCTTGCCGACGCGCGAGCTAGCGATGCGTACGTCCGAAGAAATAAAGGCAGGCGCCGACTTCTTCAAACTAGCCCGGGAGCGCTCACTGACAAGATACCAGGATCCCGAGAATCCCCGGATTATAACTGACTACTTACCGCGTGGTGTCATTGCGGATTTCGCAATCGAAGAGATAATCTTCAGTATGAAGCCAGGCGAGATTTCTGATGTAATACCGTACGTGCAGGGTACGCATCTAATTGTAAAGGTGGTCGACAAAAAGAAGATGAAGGCGAAGGCTGAGCTCACCGATGAAATCAAGGGGCAGATATACAATCACCTTATGGCAACGAAGTATCAGAGTTTCTTGAAGGACTACGTCGACAGTCTGAAGACATCCTACAAAATCACCACCGATCTAGCGCCTTTGAAGTAATAATTGATTGTCTATAGTGATTTTCTGAGGGTAACAAAGAGATGTTGATAATCTTTTTCCTTGCCGCTACATTGGCTGATCAGATTGCGGCTTTTGTCGGAAATGACGTCATATTACAGAGCGAGATCTCGGAGAACATAGGTATTCTGGCAAATGACCCTATGGCAATGCAGATGTTTTCTTCGGAACAGGAGATGAATGAGTATGTTGTGGAACAGCTTGTTGCCAACAAATTACTGCTGATCGAGGCCGAGCAAGAATCAATCTTCGTAGACGACGATGAGGTCGTGCCGATGGTTAACCAGAATGTAGATAATCTGATGAGCAATTTTCCGTCAGAGGCAGATTTCTTCAAGTATCTGGAAGACCAGGGCCTTAGTCTCAGCGAATTAAAAGATTACTATCGAAAGAACCTAAAATCCCGAATGATCATGGAGAGGCTGATCTCAAAGAAATTCGCTTCGAAGATAATGATTTCGCCGATCGAAGTTAAGGAATTCTATGAAGAAAACAAAGATTCGATTGCCAATGTGCCGGGTAGGGTGAAGTTGTCGCACATGCTCTTACCGATTGTGCCGAGTCAGGACGAAATGGTAAGAGGTTTTGAACGGGCGACCGACGTCTACAAACTGTTACTCACGGGTGGCGATTTCGCGATCATTGCCCAAGAGTTCTCAGAGGATGAGAATTCAAGAGGAAGAGGTGGCATGCTGGGCAAAATCAGAAAAGGCGAAACCATTGAGGATTTTGAGGCGGTTGTCTTTTCTCTTAAGCCCGGGACGCTTTCACAACCGTTTCCTACTAGACTTGGTTATCATATCGTCGAGGTTTTGAACAAGGGTTCGGACTGGGTGTTGCTTAGACAAATTCTCATCAAAGTCGACATCACGCGACAAGATACGTTGCGGGTCAAACAGCAGGCTCAAGAGATTGAAGCACTGATCAAGGGCGGTGCTGATTTTGACAGCCTGGCGGGAATCCATTCCAAAGATCCGAATATCGATCTCGGCGAATTCTATATTGATCGACTTACACCACCGTTCAATGAGGTCGTGAAAGACATGGACGAGAGAGAAGTGAGTGAACCAATACTCACTCCCTACGGCTATCACCTTCTGTATGTTCGGGAGAAAGTGGCGCAGCGTACTCTGACTTTTGAGGAATTGCGGGATCAAATAATGCAATACCTCTATCAACAGGAAATACAAGAGAAGTACGATGAACTGCTCGCCGAACTTAAAGAACGGGTATTTGTAAAAATCCTGTAACCGAGCTAGGCTGGACTTAGACAGGAAGAAAAAGAGACAAGGGGACGGGGAGACGCGGAGACATAGGGACAAGGCATAAAATCGTCCGATAGATCAGACCAAAATACAACTTCGGGTTGGTTCACCTTCGTTCATACATAGCATGTCAGGTGATCAGTGTATCAGTAAGCAGAACATCAGCAGATCAGGATACGCTACTCGCTCGGCACTGCACATTTTGTTCCTGATGTGCTGGAGCTTTGATATTCTACCCGCTGGTATTCTGATATCCTGATCCGCCACACGGTGTACAGATAGATTGTCCAAACTCTATCGGGACATGCGAGCCTATCGAGAATAAAGATCAACTGCACACAGTGGGGACGCTCTCAGCCTTGCGGGTTGATTCCGCGGGTGAATTATTGTTATGAAAAAAGTTGACACAATAGCCCGTGTGAGTAGAATGTTGAGATGAAAACGCTGGAAGAGTGCATAAGAACGAATGCATATATACAGGGCATACTCCGTGTGCGCGGCCATCGCGATATATACCTTGTCGGTGGCACCGTAAGGGACATTTTGATGGGTATTGAACCGCAGGACTATGACTTCTCGGTGAGCGGTTCAGGTATTGATTTTGCTCGACATGTGGTAAAAGAAATCGGGGGTGCACTGGTCATCCTGGATGAAGATGAAGACGAGGCACGTGTTGTGAAGGACGGTGTTGTATACGATTTCGTTGGTTTTGATGAAAAGGGTGTCGTTGCTGACCTCCGGCGCCGGGATTTCACGATAAACGCAATGGCAGTACAATTGACGAGACTCGAGTTTGTTGATCCATGCCAGGGTGCGCAGGATTTGAAGAGAGAGCTCATCCGTCCTACAACGCCTCAGTCTTTGATTGATGATCCATTACGTATACTGAGGGGATTTAGATTCGCACTCGAGCTTCGGTTTCGTCTACACAAAGATTTCTATAAGCTGGCAAAGAACATTTCACTGAAGGATGTCGCGGCCGAGCGTATCGGTTACGAGATCATGCGCATCATGTCCGCGCCCGGCTCGTTCGAGGTTGTTCTGAAGATGAACCAGCTGGGTATCTTCAAACAGCTGTTTCCTGAGGCAGAGAAGCTACTCGAGGATTTCGACCTTTGGGACCACTCCCTGAACACCTACGGCGCAGTTGAACATTTAGTGGAGAAGGGATTTTTTGCCAAGCTCGAACCCGAATACTCTCAATATTTCGCAAAACCCGGCCGTGTTCCCCTTTGCAAACTCGCTGGTCTTTTCCACGATGTCGCAAAGCCCGATACGTTTCTTCTAAAGGAAGGAGAGGTACACTTTTACGGCCATGATACCATGGGAGCAAGGATGATTGAGAAGATTGCTCGTCGACGACTCAGGCTCTCGAAACAAGATACTGACATCTTGACGAAGCTGGTGAAAGAACATATGAGATTGCATCTTCTGGCGACTAATCCAGATTTGACCGATCGGGCGATCCGCAGGTTCTTCCGTCACCTCGAAGATGATTGGTTTGGAGCGATGATGATCGCATGGGCCGATGGTTATGCTACGGGCGGCAAGACGAGACACTTGGAAAAGGCATTCTTGAGGATGATTGATCTATTTCGAGCCGATAACGCAAAGCCGAAGGTCGACAGATTGGTAAACGGCCATGATCTCATTGCTCTGGGCATGAAGCCGGGTCCTTTGTTTAAAGTAATACTGCAGGAGCTTCTCGATTTGCAGTTAGAAGGTGAGATTACGGAAAAAGCCGAGGCATTGCAAACCGCGGTTGAGATAGCCGAGAGGGTGGCGAAGAACGGCGGGCAAAATAGCCAGCAGAAAACCAAGAAATGAGTACTGAAGGATTCAAACGTTTGACATCGTTTGGTACTTTTGGTATAATTATATAATTATGAAGTCAACGACTATTATTGGAGTACGGCATAAGGGTAAGGTGGTTATCGGCTGCGATGGCCAGGTAACTACTGGCGAGACCGTGATGAAGCGTACCGCGCGAAAAATTAGAAAAATATACAACGAAAAAATAATTGCTGGCTTCGCCGGCTCGACCGCTGATGCTCTGACCCTATTCGAGCGCTTTGAGTCGAAGCTAGAAGAATTCCGCGGTAATCTTCCACGCAGTGTCGTTGAGCTTGCAAAGGATTGGCGTCAGGACAAAGTCTTGCGGAGATTAGAGGCGCTGCTGGCGATACTCGATAAAGACCACTCCTACGTTGTTTCTGGGTCTGGTGACGTTATTGAGCCAGATGATGGCATCGTGGCCATTGGATCTGGGGGGCCTTATGCACTTGCGGCCTGTCGAGGACTCCTTCAACACTCGAGTCTCTCGGCTCGAGAGATAGTCGAGGAGTCTATTCGCATCGCAGCAGGCATTTGTATATTCACGAACACGGAAATATTCATTGAGGAATTGTAAGACCTACGCGTAACTCCATCTTGCTTGTTAGCCTGATAGACACAGTGCTGTGTTGCTGTACTAGATTTTTTGTCTTAGAATGACAATTTTCAACTTACGCAGAGCATTTTCTTTTATCTGACGCACGCGTTCCCGGGTGATATTCATGATTCTGCTAATTTCTTCCAGAGTATGCGGCTCGTATTCGCCGAGTCCAAAATTTCTCTCCAACACTTCCCGCTCCCTGGTTCCAATCTTGCTCAACGCACTCTGCAATTTTTCCTTCTGGATTTTTTTCTTGAAAATCTCATCCGGAGGAGGCGAAATCAGGTTATCAGAACCCTGGATATCAATGCGGACCGACTCGATATATGGATTCTCAGAATCCTCGAACGTTTCATCCAGCGAATAAGGAGGGATGAGTTCGGTCAACGCCAGCGCGATGGCGCTGGCGTCGGTGTTTAACAACTTGGCAAGTTCCTCCGTGGTTGGCTCACGGCCATTTCTCTGAATGAATTTCTTGGTTTGAGTTTGGATTCGGCGGGCGAGGAAGCTCTTGCGAACGATACCCTTTTGTGCGCTGATTGCCTCATAGATTGCACGCTTGATCCACCACACAGAATAAGTGTTGAACCGATAACCTTTTCTTTCGTCGAACTTATCGGCCGCATGGATCAACCCCTCATTACCGGCGTTTATCAATTCGGAAAGAGTCAGCCGGTCATCCTGAAATTTCTTGGCGATGAAAACAACAATCCGGAGATTCGCGCAGATTATTTTTTTCTTGATTTCTGGGTCGTCCGATTCTCGAGCCTGCTTTGCTAACGCGAATTCTTCCTCTTTTGTGAGTATCTTATACTGGCTTATTTCATCTAGATACTGCTTGAGTCCTCGGTCGGTGACAACCCTAAACATCGTCGTATCGTCCGTTCCTAGGTATTACATATCAAACCTTAGCGTTGATCGCGTCACGGAGTGACCGCAACGTAGAGTTTACGCTCGCCGCGCTGCAAGTGGAAGATGACGGGCTTGTCTTCTTTCAATCCTTCGATGGCATCGCGGTAATCATCGATGTCTGATATGCTCTTGTTGCCAATAGCCATGATGACGTCACCGACATCAAAGCCTGCCTTTGCCGCGGGTGAATCGGGTCGAATGTCGATTACGATCACGCCTCTTGTCGCTTTGGGTTCAAACCGGAAGGCGCGTTGGTCATCGACATCGACAACGCGTAATCCCAATTCATATTCTTGCTCGGGTGCCTCAGGTGCCGTACTGATTGTCTCGGGCATTTCGCCGAGGGTCACCTTCAATGTCTTTTCCTTTCCATCGCGTAAGACCTTCATTCGTACCTCTTTGCCAACATCGGTGGACGCCACCATGATTCGAAATGAAGCCATATCCTCTATTTTCTTGCCGTCAAACTCCAGGATCACATCGCCGCCCTTCAGGCCGGCTCGACTCGCGGGTGTATTGTCGACTACCTCACTTATTAATACACCCTCAAGGGATGGAAGGTCCATCGCATCTTTTAGGTCTTCACTGATTTCCTGCAGGTATACACCTAGGTAACCTCTGGTGACCTTGCCTTCAGATTTCAATTCTTCGATGACTGATTTGGCAAGATTTGCCGGGATCGCGAATCCGATGCCGACGTTGCCGCCACTCGGTGACGTTATTGCGGTGTTGATGCCGATTACTTCGCCGCGTATATTGACCAAAGGACCGCCGGAGTTTCCTGGATTGATAGCCGCGTCGGTTTGCAGAAAACTTTGGAAATCCGGTCCTTCGGGCAGCGCGATACCGGCACGTCCCTTGGCCGATATGACACCGACCGTCACCGTACCTTCAAGATGAAATGGATTGCCGAACGCGATTGCCCAGTCGCCGACCTTGACCCCGTCTGAATCACCAAATTCCAGATAAGGTAGGTCTTTTGCGTTTTCAATCTTGAGTAATGCAATATCTGTTCGTGGGTCGGTGCCGATTATTTTGATTTCATCACCCTTGAATTCTTGTTTGTTGGTCAATTTGACAACGATGTCCGAGGCGCCCCTTATTACATGATAATTAGTTACCAGATAGCCATCTTCCGAGATGATGAAACCTGAACCGAGTGTCTGTGTTCTCTGTTGTCCTCTGGGGGTACCTCTGAAAAAATCTTTGAACAAGTCATCCCATGGTCCTTCGAAACGCCATTCGAACCCAGGAAAAGTGCTACTGACAGTCTTCTCCGCTGATATGTTAGCCACGGCGGGGGTTACGTTTTCAGCAACGCGTGTGAACGGGCTCTCGCCTCGTTCAGTGACCAATGGTAGAGCCGTAACCGGGTCGGGATTAGCTTCGCTGCGGTTGGCAAGACCCGGTAGACTGGCCGTGATTATGATACCGAATAGAAAGGCAAATACGGCGGCGGCGCCGGCGATAATACCGGCATTACGGAGCGAGATATTCTTATGCACCATTACCTCCTTATGAGCTGAATTCTAGATCCATTCTTTCTGTCGCGTGTCAATCATAAGCATAGCACGCTTTGACCACGGCTACTTCTTTTTCTTGGGCTTTTGTACCTTGCCCACCTTCTTGTATTCGAGGTTTTTCTTGTTGAGCTTCCTGTTGAGTGTCCTGATCTTCGTTACGGTGCTCTTTAGTTTTTTGCTACTCTGCCAGTTGTTCTTTTTCTTGACGAAGACCGATTCGTATACTTGACTGCCTAGTTCGGTGTAACTGTCGCGTAGCATCCGAGTTAGATCAAAGATTTCGAGCTTTAGGGTGCCCTTTTGCGTCAAATCACCAGCCTCTTTGCCGACTACTTTGCTGGCATCATCCAGCCACTTCACAAGGTCATCCCAAATGTTAGCCATGTTTTCCTCCTTATATATTAGACAAGGATAAAAGTCTTTGGTTTACCAGGATAAATTAAAGGTTTGTGCAGCACAACAGCCAAGATTATGTCTCTCGGATTTCTTTTTCCTTATCTTTTTGAACTTGATCAACTTTTTCTATGAATCGATCGGTAGTATGTTGCACATCTTCCTGTGCCTTGAACGAACGATCTTCTGATAGCTTCTTATCCTTTTCGAGCTTCTTGATCTCGTTGTTGGCGTCACGCCTGATGTTCCTGATCGCAACCTTTGCCTCTTCGGCCATTCTGAGCGTTAGTTTGATGAGTTCTTCGCGGCGCTCAGTGGTTAAGGGCGGAACGGCAAGTCGTATCACGGTACCGTCGTTGTTTGGTGTCAGGCCGATCGCGGATTTGAAGATCGCCTTTTCGATGCTAGGTAAGGCTGTTTTATCCCAGGGTTGGATAATAATCAAGCGCGGTTCAGGAATGCTTATTGTTGCTACCTGGTTCAAGGGCAGCTGACTGCCGTAGTATTCCACCTTGATGCCTTCCAACAGGGCCGATGAGGCACGGCCGGTCCTTAATTTGGAAAGCTCTTGAGCAAGTAAAGATAATGATTTGTTCATCTTTGTTTCAGTGTTTTTTTTGACTTCGTCAATCATCTCTTCCTCCACTGATAATCGTTCCTGGGGTTTTACCAGCGATAACGTCTGTTAGCTGGTGCTGCGTGAAGTCATAGACACAGATTGGAATCTCTGCTGCGCGGCATATGTTGAATGCCGCTAGATCCATAACCTGTAGGTTTTCCTTGATGGCCCTATCGTAGGTCAATTTCCTGTATAGAGTGGCTTGCTTATTTTTTTGAGGGTCTGATGAATATACCCCAGCAACCTTGGTACCCTTTATAAGCACATCAGCGCCAAATTGGGCGGCTCTCAGAGCCGCTGCCGTGTCGGTTGTGAAAAGGGGGTTACCAGTGCCGCCGGCAAATATCACAATGCCTCCTGAGTTGTAGAACTCCAGGTCGGCAAATTTGGCGAAACGCTTGGCTATGCCGTCGACGGCAAGTGCGCTGCTGAGTCTCACTTCATGTTCGGTTTCGTTGAGCATCGACAGGAGTAGCATGCCGTTAATCACCGTGGCCATCATACCACACATGTCGGCATCGATCTTGTTCGGCCAGCTAACATCACGTCCACGTATAATGTTACCGGCACCCACGACCACGCCGATCCTCACATCCAACTTCTTTGCCGAAACGATTTGCTCTACTACATATCGTATTGCTGTTTGATCAAAGGTCTCGCGCCTGCTGCCCAGGAATTCGCCAGATAACTTAAGGATGATTTTGCGGTATTTCGGTTTGGGGGATTTGTTTTTCATTCACCGAGGCGAAAACGTACGAAACGCCTCACGACTATGTTTTCACCGAATTTTGCGATTTGTTCTTTCAAATATTCACTAACTGTCTTTTCCGGGATTTTTACAAAAGGTTGTTCCAAAAGACAAACGTCGGTATAGAATTTTTCTAACTTGCCGGTGACGATTTTTTCAACAATTTCCGGCTTTTTCTTCATGTCCTGAACCATGCTTCGATAGATTTCTTTCTCGCGTTCGATTACCTCTGGTGACAGCTCCTCTCGTGTTACCACCATCGGCTCACTCGCCGCTATCTGCAGTGCGATGTCGCGTACGAATCTTCTGAATTCCGTGTTACGGGCAACGAAATCGGTCTCACAATTTACTTCGACGAGCACGCCCAATCTATCACCAGGATGTACGTAGGCGTCAATGATTCCCTCTTTCGTGATACGGCCGACCTTTTTTGCGGCTAGTGCAAGACCCTTTTTCCGTAAGGTCTCGACGGCCTTTTCGATGTCTCCTTCGGCTTCGGTTAATGCCTTTTGGCAGTCGACGATGCCAGCGCCGGTTCTTTCCCTAAGTTCCCTCAGCTTCTCCCGATCCATAGTTCTCCTTGTCCTCTGCCTCGAATCCCTTTCTGCCTTCGGTGACGGCGTCGGCGATAATTTTGGTGACGAGTGAAATGGACCTAATCGAGTCATCATTAGCGGGTATCGGATAATCGATTTCAGTTGGGTCAACATTGGTGTCAACGATTGCGACCACGGGAATGTTGACACGCAGGGCTTCACGTAGTGCCGTTTCATCCTTGCAGATGTCGACAACGAATACCAGGCCAGGTAATCGGTCCATATCCTTTATGCCCTCGAAGTATTTCTGGAGCTTCTGATATTCGCGCTCGGCCCGAGCCAGTTCCTTTTTTGAGGCCATTGTCCAACGTCCATCTTCTTTCATTTGCTCGAATTCCCTGAGTCGGCTGATGCGTTGGCTCAAGACGTCATAATTCGTCAAAAGGCCTCCCAGCCAACGTTCTGTAACATAGAAGACATTGACTCTTTTTGCTTCTTCCTTGATGATGTCTTTTGCTTGTTTTTTTGTACCTACAAAGAGAATACCTTTACCCTCTTCAGCAACACGAACCGTTGCTTCATAAGCGCGCTTGAGTGCTTCCTGAGTTTGCCGGAGATCGATAATGTGAATGCCATTCCGTTTGGCGAAAATATACTTCTCCATCTTCGGATTCCAGCGCTTCGTACGATGTCCAAAATGACAACCCGAACTAACCAGTCTATCAAACGTAATCTGCTCCAAAATGCCTCCTTATCGCTTAGAGAATTGAAATCGCTTGCGACGTTTTGCCAAGCCGTACTTGCAGCGTTCTTTCTTTCTGGGATCGCGTTTCAACAAACCGGCGCTCTTGAGAGTGGGTCTCAGTTCCGGATTGAACTTAACCAGTGCTCTGGCAATACCCTGACACAGCGCTCCAGCCTGACCTGAAATTCCGCCTCCTGATATTTTCGCCTTTATGTCTACGTTGCCCATTACTCCGGCTGTGACCAACGGGAGGTTGACGAGATCGACCAGGTCTTGTCGACCAAAGTACTGTAAAGGATTTCGGTTGTTTACCTTCATCACACCAGTGCCCGATGTCAGAATGATCTTTGCCGTCGCCGTTTTCCTTGACCCCGTTAATATATCCGGCATATGGTATCCTCCTTACAATTCGATCGTTTGGGGCGACTGCGCGGAGTGCGGATGATTCGCGTCAGCGTATATCTTGAGGCGCTTTAGCCGCCGCGCCCTCAGTTTGTTCTTTGGTAGCATACCACTGACCGCATGATAGATCGCGCGCCCCGGGTGTTTCTTCAACATCAAATCGAGATGAATTTTCTTCAGGCCGCCCGGGAAAAAAGAGTGAGAATAGTAAATTTTGTCTCTCATTTTGTTTCCAGTAACGCGAAACTTGTCGGCATTGACAATAACCACGAAATCTCCGCAGTCGACGTGAGGCGTGTATTGGGGCTTATGCTTGCCGGTCAAGACTACGGCGATTTTCGAGGCCAGTCGGCCCAGGACCTTGCCCTTGGCGTCGACAACATACCAGTTTCGCTTAACTTCTGCTTTCTTCAAGACTTTTGTTTTCATCGACCACTATTATAAACAAATCTGCCCAAATGTCAATACATACTTACACTCTGCGATTACTCGGCCGGGGATTGAGGCTGGTCTGGGGCCCAATCTGCCTAACGTTGTCCTCAGAGGCGAAATCCTAAGTTCTAAATCCTAAACTCTAAACAACATCAAAGCACGAATTCCAAAATCCAAAACCGTATTCGCGTGTGATGGCTTCTCTCAGGCCATAGGCTGAGATGTAGGGTAAGTCCGTGAGCCTTGAAAAAGCATAATAAACTTGGATATTCATCCTATTACCGTATAGTTTTTTGTTTTGGTCATTGGGATTTTGAATTTGTTTAGGATTTGGATATTAGGATTTAGAGTTTTAGATTTGGGCGAAATACAGACTAGCTCTTTCTTGATGCGGCATGCTGATTGCTTGTAGGGCAGGGCGTCTTTTGTTTTGG
>JGI2171J19970_10000011_pt1 | contig 89844 bp, 91 predicted proteins | sample DeeMarSWOR324_28_FD_19970 | JGI IMG/M metagenome (IMG submission 19970) | reverse complement strand
CCTTCTCCCAGTATAGTATTCCCTTTCTGCCATTGGGCAGCTAGCTCTGCTATATCGCCACCTCCTCCTTGCCAGACAACCTTCTGAAGTTTCCCTTTTTCAGCTACTAGGTGGTCCTGATAACGCTCGGAGCTAATTTCTTGCGCCTCGGAAGGGGGAAATCCTTTTTTTTCAAGGATTTCTGCTATCTCTCCAATTGCCAACAACTCGTTTGTCTTTGCCTCTCCTCGGTTTTTCCCTATGTCTTTGTCCATCCCCGTTGTGACAATCTCTTCTCTCTTCCGGGCCAGGGTGTCTTCAAAGTCAAAGTCCGCTATGGTAATTCCCCGGTAATCAACCTTAATTCTTTGCAGGAACTCTATCAATTGTGGCGACTCACCAATAATTTCATCTATCTTTTTCACCAACAGTTCCTTTGCTGCCGTCTTTTCTGCCTTGCTTCCTTTCGGCGCACGCATCACCATTACTTCGTCGGGGGTTAATACGTTGATTGCACCGGCAAGTCTATGCTCTGCGATATCGCTGATTTGCTTCTCAAAGTCTGACGCCTCTTTCACGGTAGTTTTTGGTTCTTTGACCATAATCCATATCTGAGGACTGCTCAGTCTTATTCTTCCCCCTATAGCCAGGTCGACCGAATGTTCTTTCTCTTCGCCAAAAAGAGGGATAGAGTAGTCGATGTTAGTTTTCACGCGGGCATAAACCTTGTCAATTATAGGTATCAAAATGCGGTACCCTGGCTTTTTCTCTATCAACTCTCCATTCCGATCCACTACCCAGTACTCAGGGAAAAGAACCCTCCTGATGAATGCCTTAGCTAATATCGCCAGCGCTATCACCACTATTAATGGTATCCATATCTGTGCCATCTGCTTTGCCTCCTGTATTCAGTTTTAAAGCCCTAGGAATCTTTAATTTTCCTTGAGCAACAAAATTATATCATATCATAAAAACTTTGTCAACCTCTAGGCCGCCCGACTTACGACCCTCTAAAACCGTCTTTCTTGTTTGTCCCTTATTTGTGTTTGTGGTAAAATCGAAAAAGAGGTAAAATAGTTTAAAAAACGGAATTTATGCCAAAAGAATATACAAAGGAAGATCTCTGGAAGCTTTATAAGTTATTGCCCAAGGAGCTAAGGGAGGTAATTCTTTCTGCCGAGACGGCTAGTAGTATTCGCAGTGTTTGTGCCAAAAATGAAATTAATGAAAAAAAAATCCCAAGCATTGCTGAGTTAGTCGGCGAAGTTCTCCTTGGTATTCTACCGCCGGATGATTTCCAGGGCGCCCTTGAGAAAGATTTAGATCTCGAAGAGAAGACGGCGAAAAAGGTAGCTCTAGAAATTTTTCGGTTTATCTTTTATCCGGTAAAAACGAGTTTGGAAAAATTATATAAAACAGAGGTCAAGCCGCCAGCCAAGCCCTCAACTTCCTCTCCAGCAACCGGGCCACTGAAAGAAGTATTTTCAAAAGAATTAAGTCAAGAGAGGAAACCGGAGGGGACGGAAAGAGATCTTTATCGCGAACCTATTGAGTAATATGCGATTTACCGTTCCTCAATTTATTGAGTATGAGACGAAATTAATCGGCCCCCTAAGTTTTAAGCAATTTCTTTTTATTGGGGCTGCTGGTGTTGTTTGTATCGTTATTTTTTTCACAATTGGGAAAACCAACTTCTTTCTTTTTTTAGTATTATTGATAATAACATTGGGCGTGGGGGTAAGCTTGGCTTTCTTAAAAATCGGTGGACGAGGGCTACCAACCGTTTTAGCTAATTTTATCCGCTTTAGCTTCGGCTCTAAATTTTACATTTGGCAAAGGAAGGGAGCGCTAGTAACCTTCTCCAAGGAAATGGAGATCAAGAAAGAACCAAAGAACGGTAAGCCCTTCTTAAAAACTACCAAAGCTAGCCGATTAAAAAAGATGAGAACTAAGCTAGAAACTAAGACTAAGTAAAATGGCTCAAACGACTACTCAACAATTTTTGGAAATAGAGCAAATTAAAGGAGACGTGATCGTCCTAAAAAATAGATCCCTAAGAGGGGTGATTATGGTTTCTTCTTTAAACTTTGCTTTAAAATCAGAAGACGAACAAAATGCAACCCTTTATCAATTTCAAAGCTTTCTAAATTCTCTGGATTTCTCAATTGAAATCGTTGTCCAGTCGCGTAGGTTAAATATCACCGGTTATTTAGAAAAATTGAAGGAATTAGAAAGGGCCCAAGAAATTGAGCTATTAAAGGTTCAGACTAGCGATTACCGAAAGTTCATTGGGGACTTGATTGGCGGCGGCGCCATTATGTCAAAAAGTTTTTTTGCGGTTATCCCTTTTACCTTAATTGAGATCCCAAGCCTGAAGCCTAAGAAAAAACCCTTAGCACAAGAGGAAATCGCTACCCTTAGTGAAGAACGCTTCCAACAGGCCAAATCCCAGCTCTGGCAAAGAATGGAATTTGTGGCTTTGGGGTTGAGAAGATGCGGATTACAGTGCACCCCCCTAAATACTACCGAGTTAATTGAGCTTTTCTGGGGGCTATACCATCCCGAAGAAGCCGAGGTTGGCTACTACCCGGAAATAGCACCGGAAATAACACAATGAAAATACCTTTTTTAAAAAAGAGGCGGCAAATTCCGGAAAAGGTTTTTGAAACTACGGAAATTGGGATAAAAGACATTATCGCCCCTTCTTCAATTGTTTTAAGTTCTGACCACCTAAAGCTAGGTAACCGGCTTACTAAATCCTTTTTTATTTTTTCTTACCCTCGATATTTAAGTACGGCTTGGTTTTCGCCAATTATTAATTTGGATACACCAATCGACATCGGTCTTCATATACACCCGATTGAAACCGGAGATACGCTAAAGCAACTGCGAAAAAAAATAACCGAAGTGCAAGTCGAGTTAGCCGAAAGAGAGAAAGAAAGAAAGATTAGAGACCCGGCCTTAGAAATCGCCTACCGCGACCTGGAGAACCTCAGAGATAAACTAATAACTGCCCAGGAAAAAATGTTTAAATTGGGCCTTTATTTAACTGTCTATGCGGATACAGAGAAGGATTTAAAAGAAATAGAAGGGACCTTAAGGTCAATCCTGGAAGCGAAATTAATTTATATCAAGCCGGCCCTCTACCAACAAAGGGAAGGGTTCAATTCTTGTCTGCCTTATAGCTTGGACCAAATACAGGTCTATACCCCAATGAACACCGAGGCCCTTTCTTCTGTTTTCCCTTTCGTTTCCTTCGATCTCAGCTCCAACGAAGGAATCCTATACGGTATTAACCGTCACAACAATTCTTTGGTCCTTTTCGACCGCTTTAGTTTAGAGAATTCAAACTTCGTCGTTTTTGCTAAGTCGGGGGCTGGAAAGTCCTACATGGTTAAGATAGAAGTATTACGCCAATTAATGTTCGGCGTTGACTCAATCATTATTGATCCGGAGAACGAATATAAGCTTTTGACTGACGCGGTTGACGGTTCTTTCTTCAACGTTTCTTTGGCTAGCCCTCACCATATTAACCCATTTGATTTAGCCTCCCCGAGAGAGGACGAAAATCCCGAAGACGTCCTAAGGACCAACATCCTCAACCTAGTTGGGTTAATGAGGATTATGCTGGGGGGACTGACCCCAGAAGAAGATGCTATTATAGACCGGGCCTTAACCGAAACTTACGCCGCCAAAGATATCACCCCTCAAACCGATCCTTCGGAGTGGCAAAAAAGAACCCCTTTAATGCAGGACTTAGAGACAGTTCTGGAGGGGATGGAAGGAGCTGAGAGCTTGGTCAGGCGAATGAGAAAGTTTACCAAAGGAACTTTCGGTCAATTCTTTAATCAACCAACTAATATTTCAATGGAAAAACCTCTGGTAGTTTTCGGCATCAGAGACATGGAAGACGAGCTAAGGCCGATCGCCATGTTTATAATTATGCGATATATCTGGAATAGAGTACGTTCTGAAATGAAGAAAAGAATTTTAGTGATTGACGAGGCTTGGTGGATAATGAAATCTGAGGATGGTGCTTCTTTCTTGTTCGGAATCTGCAAGCGGGCCCGGAAATACTGGCTAGGAGTGACCACTATCACGCAGGACGTTGAAGACTTTATGAAGTCAGAATATGGAAAGCCGATCATTACTAATTCTTCTCTCCAGCTTTTGATGAAGCAGTCACCAGCTACTATCGACATCGTCCAAAAAACTTTTAATTTGACCGACGAAGAGAAATATCTTTTATTGGAATGCGAGGTAGGAGAGGGAATATTTTTCGCTGGTAAAAAACATGTATCGATAAAAGTGATGGGTTCTTATACTGAAGATCAGGTTATTACTACCTCCCCGGAAGATATTTTAAAAATAAAAAGAGCCAAGGCCGGAGCCTAAAGACAGGGCTTGACCACTATTCTTCTTTCTGGCTCCTGCCCGACACTTTCAGTACTAACATCGGAACGGCTAGCTAAAGCCAAATGAATAATCCTTCTTTCGTAGGCCAGCATCGGCGGTAAGCTTTTTTCTTTTTTCGTCAGGGCAACTTCATCGGCCGCTGAGCGAGCCAGGTCTTCTAAATATTCCGACTTTTTCTTTTTATAGCCATTAATATCTAAATCAATAAAAAATGGCTCTTCTATTTTTTTTCTCAAAATCGCCCTTAAAAGATGGTGAATTTCGGCCAACGTCTGCCCTTGGTCGCCAATTAAAATCTGAGGGTCTTCAGCTTTTAGATTAATTGGCAGGGCTGAATCTTTTTGGGGTAAAAATTCTATCTCAACTTGAAAGGTAGTCTTCTGGAAGAACTCCCTGACGTTTTTTTTAATTGTTTCTAGGCCTTGTTGCGTGAGCATGTTTTAATAATACTAGTATTGGCCAGCATAAAAATTAGCCCGAGTCAACCGAGGGCTGCTTCGCAAATACTAAATACTGCTGACCTATTGAAAATAAGGCTGTTACTATCCAGTAGAGGCCGATGGCGGCCGGTAGCCGCAACAGAATAAAAAAAATGAAAACCGGGAAGAAATAAAGCATCTGTTTTTGCATCGTCCCAGAAAATTTAGCCATCTGGTCGGAAGTTTTGATCTTTTTAACCTTTGGGCTAATGGTTTTAGTTTGAAAAAACTGGCAAACACCGGCCAGGACTGCCAAAATTAAACTAGGCTGGGCCAGATTCAACAGCCCCAGGAACATTGGCTCTCCAGGGATACCAGAGAAGGGGACAAAGGAATAAAGAATCGTCGACTGGGCAGCCCCCAGGCCGTCCTTAAAGGCCATAAAGACCCGGAAAAGAGCAAGTAAAATTGGCATTTGAATCAAGAGAGGTAAGCAGCCCCCTAAGGGGTTAATCCCTTCTCTTTGGTAAAGCCCCATCATCTCTTTAGCTTGTTTCTCTTTGTCGTTTTTGAACTTTTCTTGGATTTCCTGAATTTTCGGCTGAAGATCAGCCAAAACTTTCTGAGACTTTATCGCCCGAGCCATCAAGGGGTAAAGAAGTAACCTGATTAACACAGTTAAAATAATCACGGCTATCCCGAGGTCCCGCCCTGGTAAATATTGGTATAGTAGAATCAGGGCATTGAAAAGGGGCTGATATAATATTGAATTGAAGACGTTGATTAGTATTTCCATGTTTTAAAAAATTAACTTAAGGGAAGTCTATTCCTCCCGGATGCCAGGGATAACATTTGATTATTCTTCTTATCCCCTTCCGGATTCCTTCAAGTAAGCCATACTTTTCGATGGCTAAATAAGTATACTCCGAACAACTCGGGTAAAACCGGCAATGTTCTATCAGGCTTGGCGATATCACGACCTGATAAAATTTGATAGTTTTTAAAATTATTTTTCGAAACATTTTGCTTTTCGGAATAGCTTGTCTATTGTTTCGTTTATCTCCCAAAAGTCTTTTTCTTCCAGCCCAGAGGCAGCTATCAAAACCAAGTCCACGCCCTTTTTAACCCTTTTTATTTTAAGTCTGACTAATTCGCTTAGCTTTCTTCTAATTTTGTTGCGTAAGGTAGCTTTTTTGGAAATTTTCTGAGAAACAACAAAAGCAACCCTTGGTTTTCTAAAATTATTTTTAACTACTTTCAAAACCAAAAAGCCCTCCTTGACTCCCTTACCTCTTTTAAAAACTTTCTCGATGTCTTTTCCCCGTTTTAGTCTATTTATTTTTGGCAACATTTTAAACCGTAAGCCTCCGTCTTCTTTTTTTTCTCCTTCTGGCTAGGATCTTCCGCCCCGCTTTTGTCCTCTTTCTTTTTCTAAAGCCGTGCGCCTTCTTCCTTTTTTTCTTTTTTGGTTGGTAAGTAATGCTCATAGATTAAGATTCTGTTGAACGAACATAAGGACAGAAATAAAAATAATTCTTTTGAATTGCTAACTCTTTTAACATACCAAAAATAAAAAACGAGGTCAATTCTCCCCGCTAGACTACCGAAGCTCTGTCGTTTTTGTTGTTTCACAAAGTTAACACTTTTTCCCCAAGATATTAACAAAAATCTGGCCTTTATCACGGCTTGCTTTGCTTTTAACTTATAGTATAATAAAAAAGGCGCTTTAGGGGCTTTAAGACTCATATTGGTTTAGTTTTTAATAAGTTAAAAATCTATTAATATTAAAATGTCTAACGAGGAGTTGTGGCAGGCAGTTCTGGCCCAAATTCAACTAAATATCTCTCCAGCCAATTTTGCTACTTGGTTTAAAAACACGGAAATTGCCTCTCAAAAAGAAGGGCAAGTAATTATTTCTACCCCCAATTCTTTTGTTAAGGAGTGGTTAGAAAATAAATACGGCAAAAATATTTTTAAAATTCTACACAGCCTAGATGAAAGAATCAAGGAAGTAAATTTTGGGATCAGCAAATCGGGGTTAAGGATCTTAAAAAGAGTCCCCGTTTCTATCCCCAAGGACGGACAACTAGAGTTTCAGGAACTGGAGATTGATCGTCGAACAAGTCTTAACCCTCGCTATACTTTTGAAAATTTTATTATTGGGCCCTTCAATGAGCTAGCCCAAGCAGCAGCCTTTGCCTCCGCTAAAAACCCTGGGCAGGTTTATAATCCTCTCTTTATTTATGGAGGAGTCGGGGTTGGCAAGACTCATCTTTTGCAGGCAGTCGGGAATGAGGCGATTAAAAACTTCCCCTCAAAAAAGGTGCAATATCTCCCGTCCGAGAAATTTACCTCTGAAGTGGTGACGGCAATTAGAACCCGGGAGATCGAAAATTTCAAAGTAAAATGCCAAAAGGTTGATGTCCTAATTTTGGATGATGTTCAATTTTTAGCTGGCAAAGAAAAAACTCAAGAAGAGTTTTTCCATACATTTAATGCCCTCTATGAAAGAAATAAACAGATCGTCCTCTCCTCTGACCGGCCCCCAAAGGCAATCCCCGCATTGACCGAGAGGCTAAGATCTCGTTTCGAGGGAGGAATGATCGCTGACATTGGTTATCCAGACTATGAAACCAGAATCGCTATTCTGAAAGCTAAATGCCTAGAGAGAAGCACTGATTTTCCAGAAGAAGTCTTAAATTATATTGCTACTAATATCCAAAAAAACATCAGAGAACTAGAGGGGGCGCTGAATCGTCTAGTCGCTTACCAAAAGCTCAACGGCCAGCCTCCTGATTTAGGCGCCACTAAGACATTGCTTAAAAGCCTGATTTTAAGTCCTAGTAAAGTGGTGAGCGTGAAAAAGATAATCCAAGCAGTGGCTGATTTTTATGACCTAAAAGAAAAAGAAATTCTTTCTTCCTCAAGGAAAAAAGAAGTAGTGAAACCAAGGCAGGTTGTTATGTATCTGCTGAGAGAAGAGCTAAAAAGCTCTTTCCCCTTTATAGGGCGAAGATGCGGTGGAAAAGACCATACTACGGCTCTACACGCTTATGGAAAAGTGGTCAGGGAATTAGAAAAAAGCGAGCAGTTGGGAGAGGAGCTAACCTTGATTAAGCAGAGGATTTTTAGTGGATAATTTCTTTCCAAAATAGCTCTTTTTTTAGAAACAGAGTTCTCACTGTTTATTAAATAACTTTTTCACAGTTTCCCCTTTTGGCCCTTGAGATAAATCTCCCCTTTTGAACAGTAATAACAACAATAATAAAAATATGAAAATATTAGTTCTTAAAGAAAAACTAAAAGAAGGGGCTAGCGCCGTCGAAAGACTTGCGCAAAAGTCTCTTTCTTTGCCTATTTTAAACAACGTTTTGGTGAGAGGAGAAAAAAACCTTGTTTCCTTAACGGCCACTAACCTAGAAATTGGTATACGGTGGTGGGCTTTGGCCAAAAGCGAGAAAGAGGCAGAAATTGTTGTCCCGGCACGGCTCCTTTTGAATTTCGTAAACTTTTTACCGAATGGCCCTGTAGAACTAGAAATAGAGAAGCCATTTCTTAAGATTAAAAGCGGTAAATATAAATCGCAAATAAAAGGCCTGGACCCGGATGATTTCCCCATTTTGCCTCAAATAAGCCGAGAAGAGAGTATTGGCCTAGACGGTTTAGGCTTTTGCCAGGCGCTTTCTCAAGTTTTTGATATCACCTCTTCCTCTTTAACTCGCACAGAGATTTCCGGGGTTTTTTTTCAATTTCAAAAAGAGCAAATAAAAATAGTAGCCACTGATAGTTTTCGGCTTGGGGAGAAAAAGATCTTCTTAAAATCACCCCTGGCCAAAGAATACTCCTTCATCTTGCCCCATTTAACCGCCAGAGAGGTTGTTAATATTTTTAGTGAAAGCAAAAAAGAAGTTAAAATTTATTTTTCTCCTAACCAGGTATTGTTTGAATCGACGCTCCCCGAGGCCAAACATCCTCAAGTCCATCTTATTTCTAGGCTGATTGAGGGAGACTTCCCGGATTACCAAGCCATTATTCCTAAAAAATTTGAAACCCAGGTCATTCTTTCGCGGGACGAGTTTTTGAACCAAATTAAATCAGCTAGTCTTTTTAGCGGGAAAATTAACGAGGTTAGGCTAAATATTTTACCTCAAGCAGGGAAGCTAGAAGTTTCTAGTCGGAATCAAGACCTTGGAGAATATCAAAGCTTTCTCTCTGGGAGAACAAAGGGGAGGGCTCTTTCTGCTTCTTTTAATCACCGTTTTTTAGCCGAAGGGCTCCTGAAAATAAAAACCCCGGAAGTAATTTTTGAGTTAACCAGCGAGGAAGAACCAGCAGTCTTGAAACCGGTTGGGGCCGAGGACTTCCTTTATGTCGTGATGCCCATTAAGGCTAGTTGATGTCTTGGTCTTTCGGACTTAACCTAGAAAAAATGCCCAGAAATGGGTTTTTTAATAAAAATAAGAATAACAAAAAGCTTGAAATGGGAAAAGCGAATCGTTTTTTAATTAAAGCTTTCCTTGTCTTGCTTCTTGGGTTGATGCTCGTTTCTCTGATGGTAACGCTGGACAAAATTTTTGCCTTGGCTTCGCCCCCTAAAGTTGTTGACCTTTCCCCAGAAAAAGGGGCAGACGATGTATTGCTAAATTCTCCCCTTATAATAAAACTTAATAAACCTATCAAGCGTCAGGAGGTCCGGCTATCTATTTCTCCCGAGGTTTATGGGGAGTGGAAGTTTAAAAATCCCTTAATTAAAAATCACCTTTTTAAAACCTTGACCTTTACTCCTGTTGTTAACCTCGAGCCAGAGACCCTCTATTTAGTTAGCATAGAAAACATAAAAGGCTTTGGACTAGACAAGGCTAGCGCTTATGAATTTACTTTTAAAACTCAGCCCTCAACCGAAACGGTTCTGCTAGAGGGCAAAGACCAAGAAGAGATAATTTCCCCTGGGACAGAAATAACTGAACCTGCCCTAGCTGAACCTGCCCCAGCTGAACCTGCCCCAGCTGAACCTGTGCCAGCTGAGCCTGCCCCAGAGGTGACCATGCTAAAGATCTCTTTGGACTGGCAAGACTACCCATTGTCTTGTGAGGCGGCCTCACTCAAAATGGCTTTAGAGGGGAAGGGAGTCTCTGTCTCTGAAGATGAAATAATGGAAAGAATTGGCTGTGATTTGAGTCCCCGGAGGGACAGCCTCTGGGGCGACCCCTACAAAGTCTATGTTGGCGATATCGAGGGGAAAGTCTGCAAGACCGGGTACGGAGTCTACTGGCAACCAGTAGCTCAAGCAGCAAATTATTGGCGGGAAGCCCAAGCTTTTTCTGACTGGAGCTTAGAGAAAATAATAACTGAGATTAAATTAGGGAATCCCGTAATCCTCTGGGGGATAGTGCCAACCGGAAGTTTAACTGATTGTTCTTGGTATACCCCGGAGGGGAAATATGTTAAAGCTTTTAAAGAGATGCACGCTAGGCTGGGGATTGGGTTTGTTGGCCTCCCCGAGAGCCCATCAAGAATTATCCTTAATGATCCCTGGGTCGGGAGACTCTACTGGGAGATACCTTATTTTCTAAAGAACTGGGCAGTCTTTGATTATAGTGGGGTGGTAATAAGATAAAAAATTAAGGAGTTATTGGTATTTCTGGCCTGGAGAAATTTTCTTTAGGAAACCTTAATAAGGCTTTCCCTAAAAATTCCCGCCACATAGGAGCGGCTAGCATCACTCCTGGCCTTTTTACCGTTGGCGAATTATCATTATTGCCTGCCCAAACCCCAACAGCAATTGAGGGAGTGTAGCCTATTGTCCAAGCGTCGCGATAATTGTCACTTGTCCCAGTTTTAACCGCCACTTGGTAATCCTCAAAATATAAATTTGATCTCCATCCAAACATTGGCGCCCTGGCTTCATTGTCGGAAAGGACATCATTTATTAGCCTGACCGCATCTCTTTCTAAAACCCGTTCCGGGGTTTTATTATTCTCAAAAATTGTATTCCCTTTCGAATCCTCAATTTTTAAAATTGCAGACGGCGGTACTCTTAACCCTTCGGTGGCAAAAACTCCATAGGCCGAAGTCATGTCTAGTAGTTTTACCTCTGCCCCCCCCAAGACAATAGACAACCCATACTTTTGTGGGTCGGTCAAGGTGGTAATTCCTATAGCCCGAGCAGTTTCAATACTGTCTAAAAACCCAGCTAAGGAATCTAAGACTTTTACCGCGGGGATATTTAAAGACTGAGCTAAAGCCGAACGGAGAGTCACCGGCCCCCGGAAAAGTCCATCATAGTTTTGGGGGCACCAACTCCCGCTTGTTTGAGGCCAACAGGTCGGCGAATCATCAACAATTGCTTTGTCGCTATATCCTTTCTGGAAAGCGGTCACGTAGACAAAGGGCTTGAAAGAAGAGCCAGGTTGGCGGCCAGGCGAAGTTTCTGTCCCAACGGCAACATTAAACTTGGGATCGAACTTACAATCTATTCCAGAAAGACAGTTTTCAGGAAAAGACTCGCCAAAGTAATCAGCCGAGCCAACCATGGCTAAGACCTCGCCAGTTTTCGGATCGATCGCCACTAAAGCGGCATTGTGGACGTTACTGGATTTATTATTTTCCGCCCCTTCTTTGACCACTTCTTCGGCTATTTCCTGAAGCTCCCAGTCTAAACTGGTAAAAATTTTTAACCCCTTTTGCTCTAGAAACCCTCTCCCATATTTTTCTTCCAACTGCCCCTGGACCCATAAAGTAAAATGAGGAGCCTTGATTGAGCGAAGAATCTCGACAACAACCACTTCTTCCTTTTTTGCTTCTTCGGCCCCTTCTTGAGCTAAGTACCCTTCGTCAGCCATCCGGCTTAAAACATAATCCTTTCGGGTAAGAAGCTCTTCTAGGTTGGTCATGTAAAAACTAGGAGCCTTGATTAGAGCAGCCAAGGTGGCCGCTTCAGCCAGAGAGATTTCCGAAACCGGTTTATCAAAATAGGCCTGAGAGGCCGCCTCTACTCCGTAGGCGTTCCGGCCAAAAGGTATCTGGTTTAAATACCACTCTAAAATTTGCTCCTTGGAATAGCGTCGATCTAATTCTAAAGAAAGGATAATCTCGCGGGTCTTCCTCTCGGCTGTCTTTTCTAGGGTCAAAAAAGTTGAGCGGATTAATTGTTGTGGGATAGTCGAACCGCCATAACTTGGCTTCATTATCTTTAAATTAGCCAGAGCCGCGTTGACGATTCCCTTTAGGTCTATCCCTGAATGTTGATAAAAGTTAGCGTCTTCAGTCGCGATTACCGCCTGTTTTAAACACTCCGGTATTGTTTCCAAAGAAACCCAGGCTCTCTTTTCTTCTCCGTAAATCTCATATAAAAGAACTTCGCCCGTCCGATCATAAATTCTCGTTGACTCAAAAAGCTCTCTCTCGATAAATTTCTCCGGGCGAGGAAGATCTTTGGCATAGTAAATAAAGAGAGACAAAGAACAAAAAACAAAGAAGAGAAAACAGAAAAAAAAGAGCTTCAAAATAAAGACTATCTTCCGTCCTCTTTTTTGATAAGTTTGGCGATGATATTTTCTTTCGGGCATACGTCGCAGTAGTAGCAAAACTAATATTAAGTATTATCACTGCCGCGGTAATATTTGAATTTCTACTACCGAGCGTAATTTGAATATATCCTAATTTATGTTAAAATTCAAGATATGAGAGTTAAGCATAGGCCAAAAAAATTTGGACAAGTTTTGAGTAGGGGAGTGAAAGCGATTTACCCTAGCCATAAATCGCTGGAAAAAGCCCTGGGGGCTGGCAAAAAGCTAAGAATTTATAACGGGATTGATCCTTCTAGCCCAGATATCCATCTGGGGAACGCTATTTCTCTGTGGAAAATGCGCCGCTTCCAAGACCTGGGGCATAAAACTATTCTTTTAATTGGCGATTTTACTGGACGCATTGGCGACCCTTCAGATAAAAAGGCCATGCGGACACAACTTTCTCATCAACAAGTCTTACAAAACGCGAGGACCTACAGAAAGCAGGCGGCTAAAATTTTAGACTTTGAATCAAAAGCGAATCCCTGCGAAATAAAATTTAATAGCAAATGGCTAGACAAGCTTAGCAACAAAGAAGTGGTCGAGCTCTCTAGCCACTTTACCGTCCAACAACTGATAGAAAGGGACTTGTTCCAGAAAAGACTAAAAGAGAAAAAAGCAATTGGTCTTCATGAGTTTTTATACCCGCTTTACCAAGGATATGACTCGGTAGCTATGGATATAGACATGGAAATCGGCGGGGACGACCAAACCTTTAACATGCTAGCCGGCCGAGACCTAGTAAAGATTTACAAGAATAAAGAGAAGTTTGTTTTAACTATTCCTCTTCTTGAAGGGATCGATGGCAGAAAAATGAGTAAAAGCTGGGCTAACGTTGTTAACATTACAGACAGTGCCGATGATATGTTTGGTAAGCTGATGTCGCTTCCTGACAGTCTTATTATTAGATACTTTACTCTTTGTACAGAAGTTTCTTTAAAAGAAATAGGTAGATTAGAAAAAGATTTAAAGTCTGGCAGAATTAACCCAAAAGACGCAAAGGCTAAACTAGCCGAAGAAATCGTTAGTATTTACTACGGGAGAAAAATAGCCCGGATTGCCGGTAAAGAATTTGAGAGTGTTTTTAAGGAGAAAAAATTGCCCAAGATTATTGCCAAGGTCAAGATTAAGGAGAAAAAATTGAATATTCTCGATTTGCTAGTTAAAACAAAACTAGCCTCCTCAAAATCGGAAGCTAAAAGATTGGTCTTACAGGGGGGGGTCAAAGTAGATGGAAGGATTGAGGGCGATTGGCATAAGGCGATAGAAATAAAAAGAAACCGGGTTCTCCGGGTTGGGAAAAGAAAATTTATTAGGCTAACCAACTAAAACCCTCAGTGAGTTCTGAGGGTTTAGTAGTTTATTCTCCTTCTCCTCCTTCAGTGTCTTCGGTGCTTGCCCCTTCTTCTTGTGTTTCTCCTGCTTCCTCTGCTTCTTCTGCCTCCTGGTTGATAATTGGAGCGAAGGTTTTGTCTTCGTAAGTCATAGTTCGATTTAATTATTCTTCGTCTGATAGCCCCGACCTTTTGGTTGCCTGCCTTAAGATAATAGCAGACACAAATTTCATTTTCCCATAAAAAACAATAGTCACTTAGTATAAGGGAAAGATTCTAAGGGTATTATAATTTGTCAAGAAAGACTGTCAAGCCCCCTGGATTGACTCTATTTTAAATTCCCTTTTGCGCTTGTTCCACCCCCAAATTTCGATATCGGCTGAATTCTGCCTGGAGAGCTGATGTTCTTTAAGAAAATTTTTTATTTTCCTTCGGCGCGTTGATAAATTAGGCAAGGTAGTCAATTGGACGAACTTAAGACTGCCGGCCTTCTTTTTAAAACAAATTAAATCAAAGATTCCAAAAATATCGTTTTGTTTAAATATTGCTCGTGATGGCCACCAGATAAGCCATTTCTGTCTTTCCAGTATCCGGACCGCTCTTTTTCTGATTTCGCTCTCTTTTGTCATGTTACTCCCTTAAATTACTATATATTTCTTGAACTGCTTCATTTTCGTCCAAGGCCTCAAAGAGTTTTTCCCAGGCTTCTCGGTCTTTGACAGAAACTTCAACTTTCTGTCTCGGCTCCCATTCTAAAGAACCGGGTTCTCTCGACTTTCTCTCAAACATCCAGCGTACCCCGCCTTCCCCGACCATTTTAGCTCCATGTTGAACTAGGATCTGTTTAATTTCTCCTAAGGCACGGTTTTTGTTATCGGTAATTCCTTCAATGACAATAGCTACACCGCCGGGCCCAAAAGCCTCAAAGGTTACTTCTTCTAATTTTTCAGCCGAGAGGTCTTCTCCAGTTCCTCGTTTTATTGCCCGATCAATATTATCTTTAGGCATGTTCACCGAGCGAGCTGTCTCTATAGCTATTCTTAGCTTAGGATTAATGTCTGGGTTTGGTCCACTTTCTTTTACGGCAACCGAAATCAGACGGGCCATTTTAGAGAAGGTATGCCCCCTTTTTTTGTCACTCGCCTCCTTGCCCCTTTTTATCGTCTTGGCGTGTGAATGGCCGCTCATATTTCTATATTTTAATCTAATTTCCCCGATAAATCAAGAAAGAATCGCTCCGAAGAATCAGGCTGAAAATGATTATTATGAAGAAAAAATCCCTAATCTTACCCCTTCTTAAAGGTTTAAATTATTACTTCAGAGAAAGCAGCTAAGAAGGGCGCGAGTAGAAGGATATTGACAAAATTTTTATAATTTGTTATAATATTAAGATTAAAACAGCCTCAGAACTGGGGGTCTGGAGTTTCTCTCAGTTGGATAGTTTGGCTTAGGCGAAGCTACTCCTCGGAAAAATTCTAAACTTAAGTTCCTAACGCTAAAGTTTGGCCCCCAGTTCTGGGAGGCTGTTTTTATTCTCACGCCAAAAATTGGCTTAGGAGTTATCCCCCTGCTACCCTCTTTACTTCTTCCATCGTCGTAACTCCATTTAAAACTTTTATTAAGCCGTCTTGTTTCATGGTTATCATTCCTTTTTTAATTATTTTTTCTTTTAGAGCGGCGATAGAAGGAGAGGTCAAAATAAATTTTTCCATCTCGTCATCGACTAAAAAGCCTTCAAAAATCCCCACTCTCCCACGATAACCGGTAGAGTTACAATCCCGACATCCAACCGCCCTAAGAATCTTTGTTGCTGTGGTAACCTTATGAGGTTTTATTTTTAAAGAACCTAATTCCTTTTTTATTTCTTTGAACTCTTCCACTGATGGTTTTTCAAATTTGGCGCATTTTTTACAAACTTTTCTGACTAATCTTTGGGCTATAGCTAGGTTAATGGCCGGTGCGATGTTGACTGGCTTTTCTCCTAAGGCTTGGATTCTGGCTATTGTCCCAGCTGCGTCATTGGTATGTAAAGTAGTAAATACTAAATGGCCGGTTAGGGCGGCCTGGAGGGCGATGCTAGCTGTTTCCAGATCTCTGATTTCTCCCACTAGAACCACATCTGGATCCTGTCTCATTATCGATTTTAGACCCGAAGCAAAACCGTAGCCCCTTTCGGGGGTCGTTTGAGTTTGGGAAATTCCCTCCAAATGATATTCAATTGGGTCCTCAATGGTGATGATCTTTATCTCCGGTTTTTGGAGTTTTTTTAGAAAAGCGTAAAGAGTAGTCGTCTTCCCCGAGCCAGTTGGTCCAGTGACAATTATCATTCCGTTCGGTTTTTTTATTTCCTTTTTGAAAATTTGGAGAAGGCCTTCCCTTATGCCCAAAGACTCCATGTCAATTAAGTTTTTAGGGTTTAAGATTCGTAGTACAATTGACTCTCCATATTCAGCCGGCAGGACCGAAGACCTAACCTCTATAGCAGTTTCCTCTAGGGCTATAGAAAACCGGCCGTCTTGAGGCCGGTCAGTAATATTTAATTTAAGGCCAGAGGTAAGCTTTATTCTAGACAAGAGGGCTTCGTAAGTTCCCTTTTCTATAAATAAAACGTCTTGTAAAATCCCGTCAACACGGGAGCGAATTTTTACCTTTTCTTCTAATGGTTCGATATGGATATCGGAAACCTCTAAGGCTATCGCTCCCCCCAGAATGATTTCTAATATTTCAGTCACCTCTTTTTTAAAAGAGGTGACAATTTTTTCTTTGAAATCGGCGATATTTTTTACCTCCTTTTTGAGCTGGGAGAATTTTGCCGTGGAAATCATGACCTCGCCGGTAATCTTTTTTGAAACTTCAGGCATAAAGAGTTAAAATTAAAACAAGCCCCTCAGTTGTTTAAATCTATCCCATTCTTTTTTAAAAGTCAAATGAGAAAAAAATACCTAACCAAGGGCCCAGCTCAAACCAAAAAATTAGGGGAAATTTTAGCCAAAGAAATCCTCAAAGCTAACCCAGGAAAAAGATTGATTATCGGTCTAGAAGGAGATTTAGGTGGGGGAAAAACAACCTTCCTCCAGGGGTTCGCCCAGGGGCTAGGAATAAAGGAAAAGGTGTCAAGCCCGACCTTCGTTATTTTGAGAAAGTTCAGGATTAAGAACCCGAGATTTAAAAACCTTTACCATATTGACTGCTATAGAATCCAAAAGCCGAAAGAGATTTTGGATTTAGGGTTCAAAGAGATTATTTCCGACCATCAAAACATCGCGGTTATTGAGTGGGCTGATAAAATAAAGAATTTTTTACCTGGGGGATCTTTGATTCTGAAATTTCAATTCGTCGACAAAAACAGCCGGGAAATATGGTTGATCAAAAGAAAAGGCTAATTATTATTGACAGTAATTCCGTTATTCACCGAGCCTATCACGCCCTCCCTCTTTTAACCACTAAAAAAGGGGAAATAGTAAACGCGGTTTATGGATTTTTACTAGTCTTTTTTAAAGCAATTAAAGATTTTCAACCGGATTTTATGGTTGCCTGTTTTGATTTACCGGGGCCAACTTTCCGACATAAAAAATTTAAAGAATATAAAGCTAAACGGCCACCAGCTCCAGAGGAATTATACCAGCAAATCCCCAAGGTAAAAAAAGTTTTGAGAGGGTTTAATGTTCGAATTTTTGAAAAAGAAAGCTATGAAGCCGACGACATTATTAGTACGATTGCCGGCTTGGCCCTGAGAAAGCAGGTTCTGCCAAAATTAGAAATTATTATTTTGAGCGGCGATACCGATAATCTACAGCTTGTTAATTCTCAAACGAAAGTTTATTCCCTAAGAAGGGGAATAAAAGATATTGTTTTATATGACGAAGAATTAGTGAGAGAAAAATTTCAGGGGTTAGAAGCGGCGCAGCTCCTCGACTTCAAGGCTTTAAGGGGTGACCCCTCTGATAATATCCCTGGCGTTACCGGTATAGGCGAGAAGACAGCCGTTGGGCTGCTTTTAGAATTTAGCAGTTTAGAAAATTTATACAAGGAAATTAAAGAAAACTCAGAAAAAACCAAGAGAATTAAACCAAAGCTTAAAGAAACTCTATTAGAATACAGGGAGCAAGCTTTTGTTTCTAAAGATTTGGCCGAGCTTTGCAAAAAGGTACCGATAGATTTCGATCTTAAAAAATGCTCCTGGGGGGAGTATAATAAAAAAAAAGTCGCTCAACTTTTAAAAAATTATGAATTTTATAGCTTAATAAAAAGATTGCCTCAAAAGCAAAAACAAGAAAAAAAAGAGCTTGCCGGAGAAAATTTGAAGCTATGGTAAGATTGGAGTAATCAAAGAACGTCAAAATAAAAAAGATAAAGAAAATCCCCCCGGGGGTATTATAAACAAGAATATTAGGCAAGAGCTTGAGTAGGGGCGTTTGGTAAGGTAAAATAGAATAATCAAAGGTCGAATATAATTAGACAATAATTAAATTGAAAATTATGAATAAAAAAGTTCTCGTCAGCTTAATAATAATCCTCCTGCTAATTGTTGGTGTTTATTTTTTCTTAATGTCAAAAACTGAAGAAGAGCCTCAAAGGGTTTATCGGGTGGGTATGTTATCTGGCCTGACTTATGCTGCCGATGCAGCCGACGGTTTTAAAGCTGGCATGGCTGAGTTGGGCTACATTGAGGGGCAAAACATCATCTATGATCTCCAGGAAACGGATTTTGATATGGCCGTATATAAAAGCGTACTTGATGAGTTCGTGGAAGACGAGGTTGATTTGATTTTTGTCTTTCCTACTGAAGCATCTCAAGAAGCCAAAGCAGCTACTCAAGGGACAGACATTCCGGTGGTTTTTACTATTGCCAACATAGAAGATACCGGTCTAGTAGAGAGTATAGCTGAGCCCGGTGGGAACATGACTGGCGTCCGTTACCCCGGCCCAGACATTGCCCTCCAGCGCTTTGAGCTTTTATATGAATTGGCACCAGAGATAAAACAAGTCTTAATACCCTACCAAAGGGGTTATCCTATTGTAGCCAGTCAATTAGAGCTGTTATATCCAGCAGCCGAAGGACTGGGCATAACCTTGATTGAGCTTCCGGCTAATGACGCAACAGAGGTTGCTACTAGCCTGCAACAATTCACTACGCCAGACGGTGAAGCTACCATAGATGCGATTTTGCTTATCCCTGAACCCCTTGGCGTAACAGACAAACCCTTTCTAGAATTAGCTCGCTTTGCGGATGAGTACAAGGTTCCAATCGCCGGGGCCTTAATGACGGTGGATGGTTATGGTTCTCTTTTTGATATTGGCATTAACCACTACAAAACAGGCGAACAGGCAGCACCTCTGGCCGATGAAGTTCTCAAGGGGACCCCAGCTGGAACCGTCATGGTGGTTTCATCTGAGACCTTCTTAAAGTTTAACCTTGACTTGGCTCAAAAGCTAGGGCTAGAGGTGTCTGAAGGTATACTGGAAAGAGCAGAGGAGATAATTCGTTAGATCTGACCAAAGGTCGAAATTTATTTTTTAAAAGACTATTATGTCCAAACTAAAATTACTTATCGGTCTTTTAGTAATTGTTTTAGTGGCCATTGGAATTTACTTTCTGTCAGTCCAAAAAGCTGAAGAAGAAAAAATGTATAGAATCGGTGTTCTTTGGACCGGCGGGGATTTCTTTAACGATCTGTTCGCTGCTTTCAAAGAAGAAATGACAGGTTTGGGCTATATTGAGGGCCAGAATATAGCTTATGATGTCTACGAGGCTCCTGAACCGGTAGGGAACGAGGAAATCGTTCAAGGATATGTGGACGACGAGGTTAATCTGATATTCTCATTCGCAACTGAAGCGACCATAGACGCTAAGAAGGTCGCTGCTGGGACAGGGATCCCGGTGGTCTTTACTTGCACTTTTATAGAGGGGACCCACCTTGTAGATAGCGTGTCTTCTCCCGGCGATGATATCACTGGTGTTCGCTATCCTACCACGGAAAGCGCTGTCGGTCGTCTAGAATACTTGCACGATATAGCACCTCAGGCTGAACGGGTCTGGGTGCCCTGCTTGAAAGATTATCCCACGGTTGCCGCCCAGTTTGAGGCAATGGAGCCTGTAGCTTCGTCTTCAGGGATAACCTTGATACCCGGCCTTTTCACCAGTCCGGCAGAAGTTGAGGCTTACCTTGATGAGTGCGCTGCTTCGGCTGATATTGGGATGGACGCAATCATTATGCTAGCTGAACCTTTTTCTATAACACCCGAGGTTATTGAATTAGTATTTGGGTTCGCCGATGAGCACAACTTACCCCTTAGCAGTGCCATGGTTTTAGAAGGGGCCTACGGGCCCATCGTCGGTTTTCATCCTACTAATAGTAAAATGGGTAGTTTGGCTGCGCCTCAAGTTGACAAAGTCCTTAAAGGTATACCAGCTGGTAGGATTCCAGTTGTTACAGCTGACAACGATCTACGTATAAATTACAAAACGGCCCAAAAACTAGGACTAGAAGTGCCCGAGGGTTTATTGGATAGAGCAATCGAGATAATTTATTAGAATGCCAAAACTTGAAGTAAATAAAAAAGCCAAACCCTTCCGGAGCTTGACGGTAACTTTAGCTATCGCTTTTTATGTTTTAGTTTCGGTGATCCTGTTAATCATCGGCCTTTTGTTTCTATTTTTTATTTTTCAGAGCTACCAGCAGGCTATTTCTAACGAACAACACATTATTGCCCAAGGGGCAGCCAATACAGTTAAGAGTTTTGTTCAAAATAAACTTAACACACTAGAGACAGCGAGTAGGTTTGGTAAAATACTGGTTATTCCGCAGGAAGAACAGGAGCTGGTCTTGGAGAAGTTGCTAGGCGCTGAACCTGCTTTTCGCCAGCTGTCCCTGTTGAACGTGGAGAAACAAGAATTAGCCAAGACCTCGCGTTTATCAGAAATAGCATCAGGTCGGTTGGTAGACCGGCTTGGAACTGCCTTCTTCTCTCAAGTAAGTCAAAGAAAAACATATATCAGCTCGGTATACATTGACGAAATAACCAGCGAACCGATGATAATAATAGCTGTTCCCGTGGCAGATGTCTTTGGTACTTTTAAGGGCGCATTGCTAGCTGAGGCAAATTTAAAATTTATGTGGGACTTAGTAGCTGGCATAAATGTTGGTAGGACGGGAGCGGCCTACGTGGTTGACAGGCAAGGTGAATTACTCGCCTTTAAAGATGTCAGTCGCGTTTTAGGGAGAGAAAATTTAAGCTCTCTTAAGGAGGTGGATGAATTTGTCAAAGGCGAATTATCAACGCATGAAAGCACGGCCGATATATCAAAAGGTATCCAAGGGAACTATGTGGTAGCTAACCACGCTCACCTCGAAGAACCCGATTGGGCGGTGGTGATTGAACTGCCAGTCGAAGAGGCATACGCCTCTCTGATTCAGCAGATTATAATATCGGCATTGGCAATGATTTCAGCCATTGGTATCGCCAGTTTAGTCGTTACCCTCGTCTTAAAAAGAATTACCAGGCCAATAATAAGGCTAAGAGATGCCGCCGTTGAAATAGGTAAGGGTAGACTAGACACAAAAATAGACATTGAAACCAACGACGAGATAGGAGAGCTTGCCCGAACCTTTAATCAAATGGTAGCTACCCTGAAAGGATTTTATAAGGGGCTAGAGGATAAAGTCCAGGAAAGAACTAGGGAGTTAGAGGAGGCCAGGGCTTCGCTGGAGATAAAAGTGAAAGCCAGAACAAGAGAGCTACAAGAATTGACTGAGCGGCAAGAAGAAACCATCGAAGAGAGAACGAAGGAAATTAAAGAAAGGATGGAGGAATTAGAAAAATTCCACCGCTTAGCCGTTGGCCGTGAACTAAAAATGGTAGAACTTAAAAAAGAGATTAAAAAAATAAAAGGAACCTCGAAACGACAGTCTAAATAACGTGACCAAAGAAGAAGGGGTAGAAAAAATTGCTAAACTAGTATCTTATAAGATACAAGTAACATAAAAAAGAAAGGTCGAGAAAGCCAACTGGACCTTTCGTCAACGAAAAAAATATGGAAGAAATGAAAAAAGAAGAAGTTAAAAAACTGATGGAAATTGAGGGCCAGGTGAGGGGGGTAGTTTTAAAGACCGACGCTGAATATGTCTTGGCAGAAAAAGGAAAAGAAGGGCTGAAGAAAGTAGAAGAAGAACTAGGAAGACTGGGCCATCCTTTAAATTATCAAGAGATTAAAAGTATGGATTTTTACCCAGTAGGATTAAGAATTCTTTCTTTAATGACCATCAAGGAAACTTTTAATTTTGACGATGAAAAAATTAAAGAGATGGGGCTTGTGGCCACTAAAAAGTCATTAATTATTAAGTTATTTGTAAGGTACTTCCTTTCCGTAGAAAGGGTCTTTTTCAAAGAAGCCCCTAGAATTTGGCAAAAACATTGGACTAAGGGGACATTAATCCCAGTTGACTTAAACGAAGAGAAGAGGTATGGCCTTTTGAGGTTGAAAGATTTTGACCTCCACCCTTTATACTGCTCTGTTTATCTTTGCGGGTATTTTTCAGGGATTTTGCAAATGTTGATAAAGTCCCATAAAATAACGTGCCGAGAAACAAAATGCCCCTTTAAGGGAGATAAATACCATGAGTATTTATTAAAGTGGGAATAAAAATATGGCAGAAGAAATAACCAAAGAAGAAATTCAAAAATTAATGAGAGTTAGAGGGAACGTTAGGGGAGCAATATTGCAGTCCCATGCTATTTTCATTCAAAATAGAGAGGGAAAAGGGGGGGTAGGCGCCGTTGAGAAAAAAATAACCGAGTTGGGGTATCCGGTAAATTTTGAAAAATTTAAGGCAGGAGAATGGTATCCTGAATCTCTTAGTACCTTAATTATTCTAACGGCTAAGACCTTGTTCAATTGGACTGAAAAAGACATTTTCGAGATGGGAAGGTCAGCCCCGAAATACAATTTCATTGCCAAAATACTGATGAGATATTTCGTTTCTTTAGAAAAATTTCTGGCAGAGGTCCCTAATTATTGGAGAAAACATTTAGACTGCGGGAAGCTTGAGGTTGTTCAATTTGATGAAGAAAAGAAATATATAGTTTTACGTGAGAAAGATTTCAAATTTCACCCCATAATATGCGTTTATCACGCTGGTTATTATCAAGGAATTACTGAGTATGTTGTTAAAGCTGAGAAAATTTCAATTAAAGAAACAAAATGTGTTTTTAAGGGGGATCTTTATAACGAATATGTAATAACGTGGGACTAGAATATGCCCAAAGGTCAGGTTACTGAACAGGAAATTGAAAAATTAAAAGGAGTTCCAGGGCAGGTAGCGGGAGCGACATTTTTAATTCATTTGGAGTATATAAAAGCGAAAAAAGGAGAAAAAGCAGTAAAGTCTCTAGAAGAAAAACTAAAGAATTGGGGATACCCGATTAAGTACGAGAGAATAAAGCCTGCTCAATGGTACCCAATCGGTTTATATGCAAGTCATTTATTGGCGATAAAAGAAGTTTTTAACTGGGGAGACAAAGAAATTTTTAATCTGGGCTACTCTGTATCTGAGTATTCCCCTGTCGTAAAGACGTTAATAAAATATTTACGTTTTCTGAAGGCGGCGCCCATATCGGTATTTAAGCTAGGCTATATATATTGGAAAAAACATTATACGATAGGAGAATTGGAAGTTTATCCAAACGACAAAGAAAAACGGGTTACCTTCCAAGTTAGAAACTTCAAAATTCATCCGGTGATTTGCGTCTTTTTAGCTGGCTACTTCCTTCGATTAACTCAATACATACAAAGAAGTGAAAAATTTTCGGTTGAAGAAACAAAATGTACTTTTAAGGGAGGCCCCTATCATGAATACGTAATAAGGTGGGAGTAAAATGAAAATTAAAAGACGAAAAATGTCAATTAAAGCTTTCTAGCAATAAAATGAAAGGAATAGCCAAAGAAGAGGTCCAAAAATTAATGGAGGTTAAAGGAGAAACAAGGGGGGTGACCCTTACAATTGACCGTGATTATATTTTAAAAAACAAAGGAGAAGAGGGGCTTAAGAAGGTAGAAGAGGAGCTGGGGGAATTGGGTTACCCAATAAAATACAAAGAGATTGAAACGTTCGGCTATTACCCGGTAGGATTGAGAGCTCTTTCTCTTCTGGCTATTAAAAAAGTTTTTGATTTTGATGATAAAAAGATTGAGGAGATTGGTTTTTTTGGAACCAGAGTTTCTTTGGTTGCCAAATTTTTTATCAAATACATCTCCTCAGTTCCAAAAGTTTTTTTACGAGAAGGTCAGAAAATTTGGAGAAAACACTGGACCATAGGGAGATTGGTTCCGATTGAATTCAATAAGGAGAAAAAATATGCCGTTTTACAGCTGAAAGATTTTAATCTTCATCCTATTTACTGCATTTTTCTAAGAGGTTATATGTCTGGTCTTTTTTCTCTGATAATTAAAAGCCCCCAAATAACCTGCCAGGAAAGAAAGTGTCCTTTTAAGGGGGATGAATATCACGAGTATCTGATAAAATGGCAGTAGCAAAGGGGAAAAAAGAAAGAATAAGGAGGGGAGAAGAAGATAAAGTCTCTATTCTCTTGGAAGACTTAGCCTCTCTCGAGAGTTATGCCAGGGACCTATTTTCTTTTTTACCCCTACCGGTTTGTCTTATCAGCGCGATAGGAATAATATTAGACGCTAATCCTTCTTTTGAGGAGCTATCTGGTTATAGGCTTGAGGAAATTATCGGAAAACCTGCAGAGGAAGTTTTTGACAAAGGGAGACTTGGGGAAATATCAAAGCAAACCTTAGAAAAAGGGTTTGTCAGAGCAGAAGAACTCAGTATTTTCACCAAGAACAAAAAAGAAATTCTCGGAAGCGCCTCTGCTACTTTAAGAAAAACCGAAGAAGGAGAAATCGTTGGCTATTTTCTAGGTTTTTTTAATTTAGCCGGCATTAAAAAGAGAGAAAAAGAACTAAGAGAGACTCAGGTCGCTCTAGCTAACATATTAGAGGACGTAGAAGAAGCAAGGGCCAAAGCAGAGGAAGAAAAAAATAAAACTGGAGCAATCATCATTAATCTTACTGACGGAATTTTGGTATTTGACGAGGAAGACAAGCTTTCTCTGATGAACCCTTTGGCTGAAAAGTTCTTTGATATCAAAGCCAGAGATTTAATCGACAGGCCAATCTCGGAATTAAGCACTTTTCCTACCTTAAAACCTCTAATAAAGGTTTTGACGGAAGAAGTTGGAGAAATTTTTAGAAAAGAAGTATCTCTTAAAAAAGATTTAACTTTAGAAATGTCTGCTGTTCCAGTATTAAGAAAAAAAGAAAGAATAGGGAATCTAATTATTCTCCATGACATCACCCGCGAAAAGCTGGTTGAGAAAATGAAAACCGAATTTGTTTCCTTGGCCGCCCATCAACTAAGAACACCTCTTTCGGCGATTAAATGGACCCTGAAAATGCTTTTAGATGGAGACCTTGGTAAGATAACCGAAGAGCAGAGAGATTTTATTACAAAAACTTATCAATCCAACGAAAGAATGATTACCCTAATTAATAATCTTTTGGATATAACTAGAATTGAAGAGGGGAGATATATTTACAAACCAGCTCTGACCGAATTCGAGCCTATTGTTCAGTTTGTAGTTGATTCTTGTAAAGGAGAAGCTGAAAGGAAGAAAATAAAAATAGAATTTAGAAAACCAAAAAAGAAATCTCGTCGGGCCATGCTAGATATTGAAAAAATAAGATTGGCTGTTGAAAATCTTCTTGATAATGCTATAAAATACACTCAGGCAGGCGGGAGAGTGATAGTTTCCTTAAAAAATACCCCAAAGGAAATAGAGCTTTCGGTAAAAGATTCTGGGGTCGGTATTCCCAAAGACCAACAAGGAAGAGTATTTGCTAAATTTTTTCGAGGAGCTAATGTTATAAGAATGGCAACCGAAGGGACTGGTCTTGGCTTGTTTATTACCAAAAATATTATTGAGGCACACGGTGGGAGAATCTGGTTTGAGTCCGAAGAAGGTAAGGGGACCACCTTTTATCTCGCCCTGCCGATTAAAGAAGAATTTGAAGGTTTTTTAAGAGAATTTTGACGCTTGGCTTGTTTCTTTTATTTTCTAGTTTTGTTATAATGGATACGAACAAGGGGCCATAGCGCGGGTTAGCAAGATCTTTGGAGACTAACCCGAATATTCCCTTCTAGATTTTTGGTTAAATTTTAAGTATAATTAAATAGAGGAAAGAGGATCTTAGTGGTGGGAGTTCCTCCTTTCTTGTAGGAATTTTAATTAAAACTTTATGTAAATAAATTATAACTATGAAAAAAATTTTACTAATTGAGGACGAGGAAATCATGATTGATCTCCTCCAAAAAAAATTAATAAGAGAGGGTTATAAGGTTTCGGTCGCCAGAGACGGCGAAAAAGGGCTAAAAGCCATGAAGGAAGCAAGGCCAGACCTGGTTCTGCTAGACATCATTATGCCCAAAATGGGTGGACTTGAAGTTATGGAAGAAATGGCCAAAGATCAAGAATTGAGTAAGATTCCAGTAATCGTCGTTTCTAATTCTGGTCAGCCAGTAGAGTTAGATCGGGCTCAAAAATTAGGAGCAAAAGATTGGCTGGTTAAAACTGAATTTGACCCTCAGGAAGTGATTAATAAAGTAGCCAGACAAATTGGAAAATAGAAATATAGCCAAGGTAACTTCAATGATGGTGATATTCCACTTTGTTGGATATCGTCTTAGTCAAAATTCTCATTATGAAAAAAATTCTAATTGTCGAGGATGATAAATTCCTTCGGGAATTAATTGTCCAAAAATTAATTAAGGAAGGCTACGAAACTTCAGAGGCGATCGATGGCGAGCAAGGTATAAAAAAAGTGAAAGAAGAAAAACCTGACCTTGTCTTGCTTGATTTAATTTTGCCAGGCATTGACGGGTTCGAGGTTCTATCGCAGAAAAAAGAAGATCCAAATATAGCCAAAATCCCAGTTATCGTCCTCTCTAATCTTGGCCAAAAGGAAGACGTGGAGCGAGGGTTAAAGCTGGGAGCAGTTGATTATTTGATTAAGGCTCACTTTACCCCAGGGGAGATTATCGAAAAAATTAAGAACGTCCTAAAATAAGATGCCGGAGTTGCCGGAGGTTGAAACAATAAAACGGCAATTAGCCCGGAAAGTTATCGGCAAGAAATTAAGAAACCGAAAGATTACCAATGTTAGGAGAAGGGCTAAGCTTCTAATAATTGATTTTAGCGACAATTCAAGCTTAATTTTTCATCTCAAACTAACTGGTCAATTAATTTTTAATGGAAAACCTTCGTCATCAACCCGTAAGGTTTTTTATTTTGAAGACGGCTCACATTTGACTTTTAACGATGCGCGTAAGTTTGGCTGGTGGAAAAAAGTAAAAGGGACAAAGAGAGCCGAGGAGGGTTTCGGCCCTGAAGCGCTGGAAGTCGACTTTAAAAGTCTCAAAACTCTTTTTAAAAAACGATCAAATACAAAAATTAAACCCCTACTCATGGACCAGAAATCTATTGCGGGTATTGGTAATATTTATTCAAATGAGATTTTATTTGCCGCTAGGATTCATCCTTTACGACAAGTAAAAACGTTGTCTGAAAAAGAAGCTTGGCAAATTTTCCATAATGTTAAAAAAATCTTAAAGAAAGCTATTCAATATCGTGGAACTACTGAGCAATATTACCGTGACGCTTGTGGTCAGGAAGGCGATTACCTTAAGCTTCTTAAGGTTTACGGCCGGGAAGGAAAGAAATGTAGCCGCTGCGGAGCAGCAATAAAAAGAGAAAAGATTGGCGGCAGATCTGCTTATTTTTGCCCTAAATGTCAACCGCTTTAATGATCGGTTTTAGAATATGTTTACTCAGTCAGTAATGTTTTTAACAATTATTTTACTTTGCTGGGCCGGGGCTAATTTTTATCGCAAGGCTAAAGAAATAACTTATTTCCCGGGTAAGGTAGTAGGCGTCAGTTTAACCTTGATAGGGTTGGGAATTTTAATGTATGCCATCAGGGACCTGTTTATCCAACTAGAGATGTATAAAATTCAAGAAAGCGTTCTCTTGCTTGGCGGTATTTTCCATATCTTAGGAAGTATTTTACTATTCTGGTTTGTTTGTGGTTTTGCCGCAGAAAGTTTGCGCAAGATTTCCTTTGGCTTGGGTTTAATACTAATGATATTCTTGGTATTTGGCATAAGGATTGTTTCTTTTGACAGTGAGGTAATTCAGGCTCCTTTCGAGTTTTTTCCTTATACTGTAGTTAGAAACTTTATTGCCGAACCGGACGTTTTGTCTATATTGTTTTTCTGGATGTCTTTATTGGTTCCTCTTTTAATACTAGGTATAATTTCGTACAACGCCTTAAAATTAAAAGAGAAAAACGTAAGACAGAAGGGGCTGCTCTATGGCTTAGGGTTTGTATTTTTAACTTTCCCCATGGTAACCATCTGCATGTTTATTTCTCCAATCTATGCCAGGTGGGGATATCTGATAGGCGCAATTTTACTTTATAGGGCATTTCAAATAGAAACATGACCTAAAAAAGTTTTTGCGAAAAGCGCCAAGGTTATGATAATTTTTCTCTACGGGCAAGACACTTACCGTTCTCGCCAGAAACTAAAAGAAATCGTTGAGTATTATAGAAAAACCCACAAGAGTGGCCTGAATTTAAGATATTTTGATGACGAAAATTTAATTTTTCAGGACTTTAAAAACGAGATTGAGACCCGTTCTATATTTCGAGAGAAAAAATTGATAATTTTAAAAGGCGTTTTTGATAATAATGATTTTCAAGAAGAATTTTTAAAGCAAGGAAAAAAAATTATTAATTTCGACAATATCATTTTAATTTATGAGAAAAAAGAAGTAGAAAAAGATAATCCTCTCTTTAAATTTCTTAAAAAGGAAGCAAAATCTCAAGAATTTCAACTCCTAGAGGGTCAAAAATTAAAGAATTGGGCCAAGAAAAAGCTCAAAGATTACCAGACTCTTTCTCGACAAAGAGCTGGTATCAATCAGGCAAGAATCGAAGAAAAAGCCCTAGACAGACTGATAGACCTTGTTGGTAATAACCTCTGGCAAATGTCCAACGAAATTAAAAAACTGGTTAATTACAAAAATAAAGGGACTGTCGAGGCAGAAGATGTTGAACTTTTAGTCAGGCCGAAAATCGAATTAGATATTTTTAAAACAATTGATGCTATGGCCTTAAGAAACAAAAAGCAAGCCCTAGGGTTATTGCGCAAACATTTGGAAAAAGGCGATGCCCCCTTATATCTTTTGACAATGATTAATTTTCAACTGCGCAACATCCTGATAGTAAAATCAGGGGCTAGATTAAGTGCGCACCCTTATGTAGTCAAAAAAACAATCCAACAAGCTAGAAATTTTTCCTTGGGCGAGCTAAAAAAAATCTACCAAAAAATTTCTCAGGCAGATCTTGATATTAAAACTGGCAAGATAGAACCCGAAGTAGCGCTGGATTTACTTATTGCAGGGATATGAATCGATATAAACGTGAGCGAAGCTATAAGCCATTTCGCGGCGGGAGCGACTATATATTTTTATTTATTAACTTAGTTATCCTAGCTTTTTTCCTAGCCGCTGTATTCGTTTTGACCAATCTGGCTTTAGCTGCCTTGTCTAATAATTTATAGATTTGGGGCAAGAGCTTTTTTGCCTCTCCTCCATTTTCTTGAGAAACTAAATTCCTTACCTGTTTAATCAGGCTTTTTATTTTTTCTTTCTGCTGTATATTTCTAGTTCTTCTTTTTAGGCTTTGCCGTAGGGCTTTTTTAGCTGATTTAGTTATGGCCATAACCCTTTTCTTAAATAAAAAGAATAAAAAACGAAAAGCGTAAAGCTATATTATCATATTTATTTTTTTGGTGCAAGTTTTAACTTTTCGTCTTGTATTTTTAGCTTATTTATCAAGCTGCGGATTTCGGTTGCCCTTTCGAAATCTAGGTCTTTAGCAGCTTCTTGCATTTCTTTCTCTAATAATTTTTTATCTCGAACTAGCCAGAACTCCGAGGCTACCTCCTTCTTTTTGAAAGCAAATGGCCAGTCTCTTATTTCTTTAATAATCGGCCTAGGAGTGACCTGGTGCTTTTTGTTATATTTTTGCTGAATCTTCCTTCTTCTTATGACTTCAGCAATCGCTAGCTTCATCGACTTAGTTATTTTATCAGCATACAAAATAACATGGCCCTCTTGATGCCTAGCTGCCCGGCCCATTGTTTGAATAAGGGTAGTTTCTGATCTTAAAAAACCCTCTTTATCCGCGTCTAAAATTACTACTAGAGCCACTTCTGGTAAATCCAACCCTTCTCTCAACAAACCAATTCCTACCAGAACATCATGTTTCCCTTCTCTTAACTTTTTAAGGACTTGCGGTCTTTCTAAGGTTTTGACTTCGGCATGAAGCCACTGGGCCTTGACTCCTCTTTCAGTTAAATAATCAGAGACAGCCTCAGCCAATCTTTTAGTAAGAGTAAGAACCAAAACTCGTTGTTTTTTAGCTACCCGCTTTTTAATTTCTTCCACTAAATCCTGAATTTGATTTTTCGTTTCTCTAGCGTAACGGACGTCGGCACTTTTAAAAACACTCGTTCGTTTAGGTAAAGGATGAATTGGCCTGATCTCAATCGATGGTTCCAATAATCCGGTTGGCCTGAGTAATTGTTCGACAATATGTTCCTTGCCGGCCCTCTTCTTTTCCTCTTGGGCTGGCGTAGCCGAAATATAAACTATTTGAGGGGCTCTTTCTTCAAATTCTCCGTAAGTTAAAGGCCGGTTATCAATAGCCGAAGGTAAGCGAAAACCGTATTCAATTAAGGTTTCTTTTCTGGCTCTGTCTTGGTTGGCCATAGCGTGGAGCTGGGGTAGGGTTATGTGTGATTCGTCAATAAAAACAATGAAATCTGGTTGTATTAATTTATTGCTTGGGTGGTTTGAATAACCAAAATAATCTAGGAGAGAAAATGGAGCTTCTCTTGGCTGCCTGAATTCTAAATGTCTGGAGTAATTTTCGATTCCATAACAATAGCCGGCCTCATTGAGCATTTCTAAGTCATAGCTTGTTCTTTGTCTCAACCTTTGGGCCTCTAATAATTTGCCCTGTTTTTTTAATTTTTTCAGCTGCTCTTGAAGCTCTAATTTTATATTTCCAATAGCAATATTCAGTTTTTCTTGGGGAGTAACCCAGAAATGAGCGGGAAAAATTTGGTACTTAGTATTTAGAAGACTGAATTTAGGATCAAGGCCTGGCTTAGAAATAAAAATCCTTTCAATTTTATCGCCAGAAAATTCAATTCGCAGCGTCTCTTGTCCTGTGACCAAACAGATATCGACTATACCTCCCCTGACCCTGAAGTTCCCCGGCCTGAAATCAATATCGTTTCTCTGATATTGCAAGGAAGCCAGATGGGAGATTAATTCCCCTCTTTTTATTTTCTGGCCCCCTTTTATTTCTAAAGAAACTTTCTGATAGTCCTCGGGTGAGCCGATATTATAAATACAGGAAACTGAAGCCACAACGATAACGTCCTTCCTGGATAAAACATCTTGAGTGGTAGCATGCCTCAATCTATCAATTTCTTCGTTAATTTTGGCGTCTTTTTCTATATAAGTATCGGTCTGGGGAATATAGGCCTCGGGCTGGTAATAGTCATAATAAGAAACAAAATAGTGGACTCCGTTTTCCGGAAAAAATTCCTTGAACTCTTGATATAGTTGGGCTGCTAAAGTTTTATTGTGAGATATAACCAAAATGGGCTTGTGGATTTTTTCAATTACCTTAGCCATGCTAAATGTTTTGCCCGAACCTGTCACTCCCAAAAGTACCTGGTGTTGTACCCCAGCTTTTAAATTTTTAACTAATTTTTCTATCGCCTGAGGTTGATCGCCGGTCGGCCTGAAACGTGAAACCAGTCTGAACATAACAGATTAATTTTGGCTCACATTTTCTCTTTTTTCAAGTTTAAGTTAGAATAAAATTAATGAAGGGTTTGATTAAAAAATTTATCCCCTCCTTCCTGCTTGACTGGTATCATTTTTTGTTGGCTCTTTTGGGCGCCTTTTTTTATGCATTCCCTTCTCGGAAGATAAAAGTAATTGGAGTAACCGGAACCAATGGAAAGACGACAACGACAGAAATGATCTCTAAAGTTTTAGAAGAAGCCGGGTATAAAACAGCTGTTATGAATTCGATCAGGTTTAAGATTGGAGAGGAGGAGGAGTCGAACATGTTAAAAATGACCATGCCTGGCCGTTTCAAAATTCAAGAATTTTTAAGAAAGGCAGTTACTTCTGGCTGTCAGTATGCAGTTTTAGAGGTTACCTCAGAGGGGATTTTACAACACCGCCATAGGTTTATTAACTTCGAGGTAGCCGTATTGACCAACTTATCGCCAGAGCATATCGAAGCTCACAAGGGCTTTGAAAATTACAAAAAAGCCAAGGGTAGACTTTTCGCAGCGACTAAAAAAATTCACATTATAAACGTTGAAGATGAAAATGCTGATTATTTTTTGAGTTTTCCTGCAGAGAAAAAATATACTTATGGCTTAGAAAATGGTGATGTCAAAAACAGCGATATTCAGTTCGGCCTTAAATTGCTTGGCAAATTTAATATTTATAACGCCTTGGCCGCAACCTGCGTTGCCCTGTCTCAAGAAATTAATTTAGGTATCTGTAAAAGAGTTATTGAAAAAATGGAGGGAATCCCGGGTCGCATGGAAGAAGTGATCTCCCGACCCTTCAAGGTTTTTGTTGATTATGCTTTTACTCCGAATGCCCTGGAAAAGGTTTATCAAACTCTAAAACCTCAAAAGAGAAAGATGATATGCGTGCTCGGCGCTTGCGGCGGGGGAAGAGATAAATGGAAAAGACCTGAGCTGGGGAAGTTAGCGGTGAAATATTGTGATGAGATAATCGTGACGAACGAAGATCCGTATGACGAAGACCCAATGGAAATTATTGAGCAAGTAGCCAAAGAAACTAATGGTAAGGCTAAAAAAATATTAGACAGGAGAGAAGCAATAAAAAAAGCCCTAGGGTTTGCCCGAGCAGGAGACGCGATAATTATTACCGGTAAAGGCTGTGAACCTTGGTTGGTAGAAGCTCGCGGTAGAAAGGTTCCTTGGGACGACAGGCGGGTGGCGAGAGAAGAATTTAAGAGACTAAATCTATGAAGAAATATGAGGTTTTAGAACATAAAGCAGATTTGAAAATTAGAGCTTTTGGGAAAACAAAAGAAGAATTATTTCAGAACATGCTTTTAGGAATGAGCGAGAGTCAAAAACCAGAAATTAAGGACAATAAAAAGACAGAAAGAAAAATTAAAATCAAGTCTCTTAACCCTCTTTCTTTGTTAGTTGATTTTTTAAGCGAGATTTTATATTTTAATCAAATAAATAAAGAGATATACAGTAATGTAGATTTTATAAGATTTACAGATACCGAGCTTGAAGCTAGGCTTGCGGGGCGAAAAGTAGAAAGACTTGGGGAAGATATTAAAGCCGTAACCTATCATAATTTAGATGTTCATCAAAAAAAAGACAAAACTTGGGAAGCGATAGTCCTTTTCGATGTCTAAAAAATAAAAGATCAATATGAAAAAATCTGATTTTATAAAAATTAATGATTCGCTATGGGAGATTCCTAAAGGGTTTAGGTCAGATATGCGAGTAGCGGCTAGGGCCTACGTTTCAGAAATAATGTTAGAAAGCGCCCTTCGGGATAAATCGCTTGACCAGTTGGTTAATGTAGCCTCTTTACCGGGAATAGTAAATTATAGCTTGGCTATGCCGGATATGCATGAAGGGTACGGCTTCCCAATTGGCGGAGTAGCCGCTATGGATATAAAGAGTGGGGTGATTTCGCCCGGCGGCGTTGGCTATGATATTAACTGCGGCATGAGGCTTTTAAAATCAGATTATAAAGAAGAAGAAATTAGAAACTATTTAGAGGGCTTAGCAATAGAAATCCAAAAAGAAGTTCCTTCTGGCTTAGGACGGGGAAGGCAAATAAAGCTAGACGCCGCTTCTATTAATAAGATTTTAGAGAGAGGGGCCCAGAGAGTAGTTGAACAGGGTTATGGCGAAAAGGAGGACTTAGAGAGCTGCGAATCGAATGGGAGGCTTCCTCAAGCTGACGCTTCTCTCGTTTCCGATCATGCCAAAAACAGGGGCAGAGACCAGGTGGGGACCTTAGGTTCCGGAAATCATTTCTTGGAAATTCAAAAAGTAGACGAAGTTTTTGACGGGAAGACAGCTGAAATTTTCGGTTTATTTTTAGAACAGGTCGTTATCATGATTCACACTGGTTCTCGGGGCCTAGGTCATCAAATTGCTACTGATTATATAAGGGTAATGATGGGGACGATGGATAAATACGGTATAAGATTGCCCGATAGGGAGTTAGCTGCCTGCCCGATTAATTCTCCTGAAGGACAAAAATATCTATCAGCTATGGCTGCCGGAGCCAATTATGCTTGGGCCAATCGCCAAACAATCGCCCACTTTGTCAGGAAGGCCTGGAGGTCAGTTTTGGGAGAAAAATCTACAAACTTAACTACAGTTTATGATGTGGCCCATAATATTGCTAAAATCGAGAAACATGAAATTGAAGGAGAAACATTAGAACTTTGTCTCCATAGAAAAGGGGCAACGAGAGCCTTTCCCCCTAGTCATCCCGAGGTTCCTCAGAAATACCGAGCGGTTGGCCAACCGGTTTTGATTCCCGGCTCAATGGGGACCGCCTCCTATGTCCTGGTCGGAGTAAATACTGGGAGAGACGCATTTTTCTCGACAAATCATGGCGCGGGTAGAACCATGTCTCGTCACGAAGCTACCAGAAGGGTTTCTGGACAAAATTTGCTAAAAGAGTTAAAATCCAAAGGTATTATTGTTAAATGTTGGAATCTTCGAGGGATAGCAGAAGAAGCCCCAATGGCCTATAAAAATGTTGACGACGTGGTAGGAGTAGTCCATAACGCTGGCTTGTCCAAAAAAGTAGTAAAATTAAAACCATTAGCGGTAATTAAGGGAGAATAAACATCGAAGATCGCTGAGGATTACCTCGTCTCCCACCTCACCCCGCTTCGCGGGTCTCACTTTATGAATTATAGATTAATAATTAGGAATTATGGGAAGAAAAAAGATGCCGAGAAGTATCAGAAAATTTATTCGTCAGGAAAAAGCTCGGATTCGCCGAGAAGTTTTAGATACTAAAAAACAAGGAGAACTAATCAACCAACTTTATCAAAGATTCCTTAAAAAAGATGAAAGCAAAAGAAATCTACAATCTAGCGATAAACAAAGGAATTGAGGCTGACTTTCGGGGAAGAGAAGGGGTGGCAAAATTTTTACAAAGAAAGAAAGAAAAATATGAAAAACTTTCTGAGCAGGAAAAAAACGAATTTGACAAAGAGTCCCTAGAAAATCCCTATTTAGATTCAAGGATTCTAAATATCAGCCAAGACGAAGATATTAAAAGAGTTTTGGTGGGCATTGACATTGAACCTGCGGAAATCTTATTAGCTAAAGAGATCGGTAATATTGATTTGATTATTTCTCACCATCCGCTAGGTAAAGGCTTGGCCTACCTATCTGAAGTAATGGAGCTTCAATGCGACGTTTTAAACCAATACGGCGTTCCTATAAACATTGCCGAGGGTTTAATGAAAGAAAGAATTGACGAGGTGGCTAGAGGAGTTAATGCTAAGAACCATCAAAGAACAGTAGACACGGCTAGGATTCTAGGATTTAACCTGATGTGTCTGCACACAGCTTGCGATAACTTAGCAGCTAAATTTTTAAAAAACAAAATTGAAAAAAAAGACAGCCTGATGAGACTAGAGGATTTGTTAAATCTTTTAAAAGAGATACCCGAACATAAGGAGGCCATTAAAATCGGCGCTGGTCCTGCAATCTTTGTTGGTGACCCTGAAAGAAGATGTGGTAAAATTGCTATTACCGAAATCACCGGTGGCACTGAAGGCTCGCCAAAACTTTATGAAAAAATGGCGCAAGCTGGCATTGGCACGATAATTGGTATGCATGTTTCCGAGGAGCATAAAAAAGAGGCAGAGACGGCTAATATTAATGTAGTTGTCGCTGGCCATATGAGCTCTGACTCCCTGGGAGTGAATTTATTCTTAGATGAGCTAGAAAAGCAAGGGATTGAAATAACGCCTTGCTCTGGACTAACTAGAGTTTCTCGTTTAGGGAAATAACTTCGAGTCCTATACTCAGGGCTGAAATTTCCGCCTATTCCTTTTTTTGATATAATTAATTATTATTCGAGGTAAAACCAACTGGAAATTATGATTACATTAATTTCAATAACTACTATTATATCGGGAACGGCATTTTTATTATCCGGTTTATATATTTTCCTTACCTGGAGAAAGAAGAAAGAATTTCTTCTTCAAGTACTTACTATATTTTTATTGACTATGGGTATGCAGATGATTTTTTTGACTTTGGGATTGGCAGTGTTTTTCGATAACTATTTAATGAGCAACATTTCCTGGTGGATAGCCCATATTTTTTTGATAGTGGCGATGAGTAATTTAGTTATTTTACCCATAAGGCTTAAATTTCCAAACAAGGAAAAGCTGGTAAAAAAAATTAGCATTTTGTATTTAGTTATCGGGGGATTAATTCTTTTATTTAACCTTTCGAATGTTGAGCTCTTTAGGGCTCCAGAAAACATAATCAACTGGCGTGTTCCAGGGCTGAGTATTGCAGTAATAGTTGGTGCAGCAGCTTTGGGCATGCTTTTCCCCGTTTATGTATTCATAAGAGAATCATTTAAGATAAAAGACAGATTAATAAAATTAAGATCGATCTTTCTAGGATTAGGTATTCTGGCCTTCTTTATCGGCGGTCCGATGCATAATGCCGTTACTAATAAAGTAATGGCTACAGTAGCAGCGTCTCTTTCGATTTTAGGCGTATTATTTATTTTGGTTGGAATATATATTCCTATGCTTTTAAAACGGTCTCCACGGGAGAATTTTTCCAAAACCGAGTTTTAACATTATACTACCCTTAGGGCAGCAAAAATCGCCAAGAAAGCGGTTTTTTTGTAAAATGAAGTTATGAGAACAGGAATTGCTACAGTACCTCTTGATTATGGACGGTGCCCGAGGTGGCTTTTTGAAAGGATGAAGAGATTGGGGCGAGGTATTGCTATAGCTATTGTGGAAGAATTTGGCCCGGAAGAATTTTTAAAGAGGTTATCAAGTCCGGTTTGGTTTCAGAGTTTAGGTTGCGTTCTGGGCTTTGACTGGAATTCTTCGGGGCTGACGGTGACAACTCTGGGGGCGTTGAAAGCCGGACTTTTTGAAATTCAAGACCAGTTGGGTATTTATGTCTGCGGAGGGAAAAGAGAGTCAAGAAAAACTCCAGAGGAAATTACGGCCTACGGAATTTCCCGGCAATTTTCTTTTGCCCCTAAATTAATTTATGCCTCCAAAATGGCAGCTAAAGTTGATTCTTCCTTAATCCAGGATAATTACCAAATCTACCAGCATAATTTTTTATTTACCAAATCAGGCAATTGGGTAGTTGTTCAACAGGGGATGAATACGCAGAATCAGACGGCCCGCCGTTATCATTGGCTATCTTCTGCTGTCAAAGATTTTATTGAGAGACCTCATTCAGGAATTATCTCTGGGGCTAAGGTAAGGCCTCTCAATCTAACCGCGGAAAAAAGTAACGACAACAGGGAAATTTCCCTTGGTTTAGTTAGAGAGGAGCCAGGGCAATTTTTAAAAGATCTGAATTTAATTCAGACGAAAAAATCAAAAAACCTGACAACAATGGAATTATACAATAAAGAATTCTACTGGCATCCAGTGGTCGATGAATTTTCATTCATCTCCCGTCCTCGTTCCACTTGGACAGTCGAGGAAAAATTTGACTTAAAAAGGATAGAAAAAATAATTTTTGGAGCCCGGGGTAAGGAGCCAAAAAACTTTGAGCAACTTCTTTCGTTAAAGGGTGTAGGCCCAAAGACAATTAGAGCTCTTTCTTTGGTTTCAGAAATAATTTACGGGGCGAAACCTTCTTATCAAGATCCGGCTCGTTATACTTTTTCCGTTGGAGGGAAAGATGGTACACCTTTTCCTGTTGACAGAATGACCTACGATAAAACTTTAGAAATTTTAGAAAAAGGAATTCAAAAAAGCAGTATTTCTATTTCAGAGAAAGCCAGGGCTCAAAAAAGGTTGCAGCTCTTGGGTCGCTAACTTCTTTAAAATATCAATTTGCTATATAATTATTCAATAAGCTGATATTTTTTAATTCTAAATAGAATATCAATTAAAATGTTAGATAAAAAACAAAAATATTTTCAGATTGCCCTGAACAGCACATTAAACGAGGCTCATAGTATTATAAGCCAAATCCCTTTAGATAAAAGAATTATTGTTGAGGCTGGCACTCCTTTGATTAAGGCTTATGGAATAAGAGGTGTCAGAGCTATAAGGAATTGGTGGGAGCAAAGAATTTTCGGAACCTCTGGCGGACTACCTCCTCCGGCCTTTAGTTCAATGGGACCGGTCGGATTATTGGCTAGAAGTTTAGAAAAAAGAACAAAGCAGAATAGAAGGGAGAAGGTTACCGAAACTTTTTTTACGCCATATATTGTCGCTGATTTAAAATGTATGGACAGGGGGCTAAGAGAAGTAGAAATCGCCCGAGAAGGAGGGGCTAATGCCGCCGTTGTTCTTGGGCATGCTCCGATTGAAACACTGGATGCTTTTATTGAAAACTGCGGAAAAGCCGGCTTGGATTCAATGATAGACATGATGAACTTTGAATTTCCTTTGAATGTCCTCCGCCAGTTAAAAGAACCTCCCCAGGTTGTAATTTTGCACCGTGGTGTAGACGAAGAGGCTTTTAATCCAGAAAAAGAAATTCCCTTTCACGAAATTCAAAGAATAAAAAGCAACTACGACATTATGATTGCTATTGCTGGCGGCGACACTTTTGAAGAAGCCCGAAGAGCACTGTTTAATGACGCCGATATCGTAGTTGTTTGGAAGTCTTTTTATAAAAGCAGTACCGAAACCGCAGAATTGGCCAAAGAATTCTTGAAAGAAATCAGATAGATAAATTTATTCAAATTAAAAGTCCCTATGAATATTAAAAGGGACTTTTAATATTCGGTCCTTATTGTTTATTTTTCTTCCTTTCGGCAATTAATGACTGCATTCCTTCCATAATTTCTACCGGTAAAGCAAAAATCACGGTTTTAGAAGGATCGGGCTGAAGTTTGTCAATTGTTTCCAAGGTCCTTAAAGACAAACCACCAGGGATTGTGCCGAGGATTCCTGCTGCTCTTTGTAAGTTTTCAGCCGCCTTTACTTCACCCTCTGCTTTAATAATAATTGCTCTTTTTTCTCTTTCAGTTTCAGCTTGGGCAGCCATAGCTCTTTTCATTCCAGCCGGAAGTTCTATATCCTGCATTTTTATTGCCGTGACATCAATTCCCCACGGATCGGTTTCTTTGTCTACTACCAACTTAATATCCCCGGCGATTTTTTCCCTTTCAGTAAGGAGAACATCGAGCTCAACTCCCCCAACAATATCTCGCATTGCAGCCAGGGCGTATTGAGATGTTGCGTAGGAGTAGTTTTCAATTTTTAGTACTGCATCTTCGGCTCTCTGGACTTTAAAATAAACGACAGCATTAATTCCGACTGGTACATTGTCTTTGGTTATGGCTTCCTGGCGAGGTATATCAACGGTGGTGATTCTTATATCTACCTTTATCATTCTGTCGATGAAAGGGATAATCCAGTTAAGCCCTGGTTGACGCGTACTATTATATCTTCCTAGCCTTAATACAACCCCCCTTTCGTATTGGTTAATGAGACGTAAACCAAGCAGAAAAACTACAAAAATAAAAATTAAAAATCCGAATAAGGTTCCCATATGCGAATTAAATTTTTTTTATTAGGGAGAAAAATCGACCTTTTTACTCATCTTTAATTATAATAACATAAAAAAAATAAAGGGGAAATTTAAAAGAAGGATTTCCCCTGGGGGAGACAAGACTATATTTTCTTGACCATATAAGTATCTTTTAACCTGTACCCTAATCTGCGGAAGTAATTCCTCGTTCCAACGGCTGAAATTACAGCAATTTTATTTAATTTGAAATCTTTTTTAGTAATTTTCTCCGCCTCTTTAACTAATTTTTTTCCTAATCCCTTATGCTGAGGTGAGACCGCTAACTTCTTAAGGGGATATAAAAAAGAAAGTTGTTGGCCGTAAGTATGAAGCTCGCGTATTATTGCTCGTTTATCTGAAGTTAAATGGAGACGGAGTAAGCTATAAAGTTTTGTTTTTTGTTTACTTTCAAAACTCAAAAATACTTCTCTGCCCCCCGAAGCCTTATAGTCCTGACGGAAAAAATATATTTTTTCTTTTTGATTGTATGCTTCCTTAACCTCACGGCACCTGATACATTTGCATTGCCATCTCTCCTTCCTCATTTTTTGAAACAGTATCTGGCGCAAATTAGAAATTTTTGCCGGGCCCACAATAATAATTTTTGAAGGAATATCTCTAGTAATTCGTTGGATCCTGACATAATAGGGCATTTTCTTTTTGATCGACTTTAAAAGGTTTATCAATTGCGATTGTGCGTAGGGCTTATATTTACCCTTTTTCCATAATTCATATAACGGGGTTTCTTTCAAAAGGGCGCAGGGATAAATTTTTAATAAATCTGGCTGGAAATCAGAATTAGAGAAGAGCTCTTTAAACATTTTCTTGTCTCTTTTGAGAGTGGAGCCAAGTAAGTTCGGCATTATTTGATACAAAACCTTGAAACCAGCATCTTTCAAGAGCTTAGTCGCCAAAATTGTCTCCCTAACTCCATGTCCCCTTTGATTCAATTTTAAAATGTTGTCATATATTGACTGAACTCCAATCTCAACCATCGTTACCCCCAAATCTCTTAACCGTTTGACTTCATTTTTATTAATAAAATCTGGCCTTGTCTCAACTGATAACCCAACTATTCTATGTTTTGCTTTCTCGTTCAGTTTTTGAGCCTCTTTTAAATTTTTACTAGGCTTCTCATTACAAGCATCGGAGCATCTTTTTATAAACCAAGCTTGATAATCCCTGGGATAATAACTCCAAGTCCCTCCCACTATCCTAATTTCAATCTTATCTGTAGGATGTCCTTCAATTCCTAACATTTCAATCCTCTTTTTAACTTGCGAGCAAGGATTATATTTTAATTTCTTAGCTCTTTCTACGGCCGGCTCTCCGGAAACATAACTTTTGGGAATTCCTTTTTCTATCGGGCAGTAAAGACATTTTCCCGGACAAGGATAGGGTTTAGTTAGAACCGAGACATTAACAACTCCGGAAAGAGAGCGGATCGGTCGAGTTTTAAGTGTGTCCTCTAATTCCATTGATTTTTTGATACTTTTATTTTTAACCAGTTCGTGATAAGCTCTTAATAGCTTGATATTACTCGGACAAGGAATTTTATATTTTTTTGATACCCTTCTTTTAAAAGAAACTAACTCCGTCGAAGTTTTAATCTGTCCTTTAATTAAGTCTTTGATTATTTGCTGAAGAATCTCCATATGGAAAGAGAATACGCCGAATATTTAATGAGAAAAACTCAAGAAGATTATAATCTAATTGCCGAAGACTTTTCAAGCAGTCGATACTCAGCCTGGCCAGAGCTTAATTTATTTAGTAAATACATAAACGAAGGAGATAAAGTGCTCGATTTAGGATGTGGAAATGGCAGATTACTTGAGCTTTTTAAGGGTGAAAATATCGTTTATATCGGGATAGATAATTCTGAAAAGCTTATCGAAATAGCTAAAAGAAGAAATCCGGGGGCTGAATTTTTAGTAGCAGATAGTTTAAATTTACCATTCCAAGATAGTTATTTCGACAAAATTTTTTGTATTGCAGTTTTGCACCATATCCCCTCGACCTATTTTAGAAGACGATTCATAAAAGAAGCTGAAAGAGTTTTGCGCCCCGGCGGAATTTTTTTCATAACCGTTTGGAACCTTTGGCCGCAATATAGCTATTTTAGAAAAATAATTAAATTTTCTATATTAAAAATTTTAGGGAAGACGAAACTAGATTTTAAAGATATTCTTGTGCCGTGGCAGAATAAAGTTGACCGCTATATTCATTGTTTCACAAAAAGAGAATTAGACAAATTGATAACGGGGACAGGGCTAAGAGTAAAAGAAGTAGGTATTTTTAGAAGAAAAGAGACAAAGAATTATAATATATATTTAATCGCTAAAAAATAATTTTGTCCCCATAGCTCAATGGATAGAGTGATGGCCTCCGGAGCCATTGATCCAGGTTCGACTCCTGGTGGGGACACAATTTAAACAGAACAGGACTTGACATTAATTTTCATATGAATATTATTGAATTGAGGGGGTGCGAGATGTTATTCTCTAAGGCCGCAGTATTTGATAAAGGAGGTTTAAAAGACGTCACTGGTTAAGGCCAACTCCAGCGAATTCGATCTAACCGATTTTATTAAGACTGAGCCCCCTCATTAAAAACGGAGAGATTTACTCTCCGCTTTTAATTTGCTAAAATAAAAACATGGCAGATGAGTTTGAGATTGTTGTTTCCGGAGCTGCCCAGGCCAATCATTGCTGCGGCAGAATAAAAGAGATAACGAGAGAGATTGGTAGACAAGTTGCCCGGCAGAAATGCAATTTGGTTACCGGAGCAACAACCGGCGTCCCTTATTTCGCAGCTTTAGGCTGCGCCAAAGCCTGGGGATTTAGTATCGGATTTTCACCAGCTGCCTCAGAATCGGCTCACCTAAAAACCTATCGGCTTCCTTCGTCTCCTTTTGATATAATGATTTATACAAAGCAGATTACATAGAAAGAAACATTATGATGACAAAAGCTGCCGATAAAAAATTGTTACCGGTCCTCACCGAGGAGTGAAAAAGATTATTTACGAGAAAGATCTCCAGAGACTAGTTAAGAGATTAATTACCCTCATTAAAAAAGAAAAGAAATTTAGCAAAGGTCGATTTAAAGCTTTGTAGTGGATTTTTAGCGGGGCTTAATTAATATATTTCCCCCAGCAAGTTATTTTTAAACCGCTACGAGCTAAAAAATAATTTAAAATATCTTAACTTATGGAAGAAGTTTCCCCAGCTGAAGAAGGAAAATTAATTGGTAAAGTCACTCATTATTTTTCTAACATTGGGGTAGCAGTAATTGAACTTTCGGACACCTTGAAAGTTGGTGATACCATTCGTATTGTTGGGGGAGAAACCGACTTTAATCAAGTTGTTGAATCAATGGAGGTTGAACATCAAAAAGTTAAGGAAGCTAAGTCTGGCGACTCAGTTGGTTTAAAGGTCAGCCAGAAAGTTAGAGACGGATATAAAGCATATAAACTCTAAACTCTGAATTCTAAAATGTATGGGAGAAGCTGCCTTTCAGCTAATTTTAGCTACAATTTTTGGTGCGTTGATTGGCCTAGAAAGAGGAATCAAAAGAAAGGAGGCCGGCCTCCAAACCTATAGTTTAGTTACTTTAGGTACCTGCCTTTTTACAATTATTTCTTTTGAATTGTTTAATATCGATGTCTTTTTTGAAAAAGCCGGCGTCAGCTTTGATCCTTCACGAATAATTATGGCCATTGCTGTTGGTATTGGTTTTATTGGCGCCGGAGTTATTTTCCGTCAAGCCTCAGGAGTTATTGGCTTGACTACTGCTGCCGGATTATGGGCGGCCGCTGCCATTGGAATTGCCATTGGTGCCAAACTTTATTTTTTGGCCAGTTTCACTACTTTTTTAGCTCTTTTTATTTTAACCGGCTTTGGGCTATTAGAAGAGAAATTTTTGAAGAAATAACGTAAAAATGCAATTTATTGCCGATTTTCATTTACATTCAAGGTACTCCAGGGCGACCAGTAAAGATATGGATTTAGAGAACCTTGGTAAGTGGGCAAAGATAAAGGGAATCAAAATTTTAGGCAGCGGAGATTTTACTCATCCCGATTGGTTTAAAAGCTTGAAAGAAACACTAGAGCCTGTCGAACCAGGGCTTTTTAAATTAAGGAACGGTCCAGAAGCTCGCTTTGTTTTGACCTCTGAAATTAGCTGTGTTTATTCCAAAACAGGAAAAGTTAGAAAAATTCATATTATAATTTTCGCCCCTTCTTTTGAAATAGTTGAGAAAATTAATACTCATTTAAGTTGGATTGGTAATCTAAAATCGGATGGCCGACCCATTTTAGGACTGGATGCCAAGGAATTAGCCAAAATTGTTTTAAATGCCTCGAAAGATTGTTTGATAGTTCCTGCTCACTTAATGACGCCATGGTTTTCTTTGTTTGGTTCAAAATCAGGGTTTGATTCAATTGAAGAATGCTTCGGAAACTATTCAGAATATATTTATGCTGGCGAAACAGGACTTTCGGCTAGCCCGGATATGCTCTGGCGCATGCCTGACGGTCGAAGGATTACCTTAATTTCAAACAGCGACGCGCATAGTCCAACCAAATTAGGCCGGGAAGCCAATATTTTTGAGGGCTCCGAGTTAACTTATCAATCAATTATCACTGCCATAAAGCGGCAGGGTCAGGAGCCGGCAACCCTAAAGCTAATTAGCACCATTGAATTCTTTCCTCAAGAAGGGAAATATCATTACGATGGCCATAGATTATGCGGAGTTTCTTTCTCTCCTCAAGAATCAAAAAAAGCAGGAAATATCTGTCCTAACTGCGGGAAACCCTTAACCATTGGCGTTTTAAATAGGATAGACGAATTAGCTGACAAGCCAGAAGGCTTTAACCCAGAAAATGCTCTTCCTTTCAAGAGCTTGATTCCCTTAGAAGAAATTATTGCCGATACATTAGGAGTAATGTCGGGGACGAAACAGACCAAAACAGAATATAAGAGCCTTATTGACAAATTTGGCTCTGAGTTTAATGTTTTACTTGAGGCTTCTCGTTCTGAATTAGAGCTGGTTACGCTACCCGAAATCGCCGAGGGAATAATTAGAGTTAGGGAAGGCAAGGTTTATATTGAACCTGGCTATGATGGAGTTTACGGCAAGATCAGAATCTTTTCTGAAGGTGACCAAAAAAAACTTTCTAAACAGAAAAGCTTGTTTTAACATGACTATTGGTATACCGCGAGCTTTAATTTATTGGAAGCGTCCTCAGTTTTGGGAAAGTTTTTTTGAAGACCTAGGGTTCAGAGTTTTACTTTCACCAGAAACCAATAAGGAGCTTGTCGAGGCAGGAGTAAGAGTTTCTGACCCGGAGAATTGTTTCTCAACGAAAGTTTTTTTTGGTCACCTTCTGTGGCTAGATGGGAAAGTTGATTGGGTTTTTGTCCCACGATTAAAAACTAACGCAGAAAAACTTGAATATTGTCCTAAATTCTTTGCGCTTCCTGATTTGTCAAAGATCCTAGTTAGAACGCCAATTTTGACCGAAACATTTAATGAAAAAAAGGAACCACTTGAAGGAACTCTCGCAAAATTAGGGAGAAAAATAGGCAGAGAGAAGAGAGAAGTAAAGAGGGCCAGAGAAAAAGCTTTTTTAAAAGAAAAAGACGAAGAGAGAGAAAAAAGAGAAAATTTTTTTAGAAAAATAGAAGAAAAAACAACGAAGATAACGCTGGTCTCCCACCCTTATAATTTTTACGATGATTATGTGAATTTGAGAGTAAAGGAAAAATTAGAAAAATTGGGAGCCCAAACTATCTTTATTGAGGAGACACCAGTAAACGAAACCATAAATCAAAGATCTAAAGTCCAAGATAAAGATTACCCAAAGTTCCATTGGGAGTTTGGAAAAGAGTGGATGGAGAAAATCGACGCCATCTTGGACTATAATATTACTGGAGCGATTGAAATTTCCTCTTTCCAATGCGGCTGCGACGCGGTATTAAAAGAATTTGTGGAAAAAAAATTTAAGCAAAATAGCATTCCCTTTTTATATTTATTAATTGATGAACAAACTGGAGAGGCCGGTCTACAAACTCGCTTAGAAGCCTTTATTGATACCCTGCGCTAAAAATATGAAAAAAACAATAATTACTTTTGCCAGATGGGGAAATTATACTATTGCTTTTAAGACTATTTTTGATCAGCTTGGCTTAGAGGTTATTCCTCCAGAACCAACCAATCCAACCACCATTGCCGAGGGGGCGAAGATTTCTCCAGAAATGTATTGCTTTCCATTGAAAACGACCTTAGGCAATGTTCTCCCCGGCTTAAGGAAGGGAGCCAACACTGTTTTTATGGTTCAAAATATTGGCGGCTCTTGCCGGCAGAGATATTACGGAGCAATCCAGAAAAAGGTTTTAGAAGAGAACGGGCATCAAGTTAATTTTTTAGATTTCCGGGCTACCCCCAGAGATATTTATCGAACAATTAAAAAAATTTCTGGTGCTTCTTCCTGGCAAATAATAAGAGCTGCTCGTTTCTTTTTCAAAAAACTGCGTTTAATTGAAAAAATAGAGAAAAAAGCCCAATTCTATCGTCCCAGAGAAATTAAAAAAGGAACCACTGACCAGGTGTTGACCGAGAGCCTTACTGAACTTGAGAAGTTAAATAAGGAGAAAGATTTTCCAAGGCTGAGGAAAGAAATTTTGAAAAGTTTTTCTGAAATTGAAACTGAAAAAGATAAAAAAATTCCCAGAGTAGCTTTAGTGGGAGAAATTTATACCGTTTGCGACCCAACTATTAACTTTGATTTAGAAAGTAAACTGGGAAAAGAGGGGATTGAGGTCCACCGGGAAATGGATATTACTTATCATTTAAAAAAATTAGTCTTTCCTTGGAAGGACTGGACAATTCAGAGAAAGATAAATCCCTATTTACGTTCCACAGTTGGCGGCCATGGAAGAGATGCTATTTATGAAATGTTACATTATGTGAAAGAAGACTTTGACGGTATAATCCACTTATTACCTTTCGGCTGTATGCCGGAGGTCACGGTCAGGCCAATTTTAGAAAAGATTCATTTGGAATCAGGTATCCCCTTTTTGTCTTTGTCTTTAGATGAGCAAGTAGCTGAGGCAGGAATCAATACTCGGTTGGAGGCCTTTATAGACGTAGTCAGAAATCATTATAATAGCAAACAATAATAATTATGAAAACTTATTTAGGTATAGATGTTGGCTCTATCTCTACTAATCTGGTTTTGATTGATGAGAAAAACCAAATTTTGAGCTCGCTCTATTTGAGAACAGAAGGAGATCCGATTGAGGTTATTCAGAAGGGACTGAAAGAGTTAAAGAATTATATCTCAAAATATAATCCAGCCATTGAAGTATCTGGCGTAGGAACTACAGGTTCGGCTCGCCAGTTAGCCGGAGTAATCACTGGAGCAGATTTGGTTAAAAATGAAATCACGGCTCATGCCAAGGGTGCTTCCTTTTTTGTGCCCGAGGTTAGAACAGTCATTGAAATCGGTGGCCAGGATTCCAAGATTATTATTTTAGAAAATGGGGTGGCGGTTGATTTCGCTATGAACCTTATTTGTGCTGCTGGTACTGGTTCTTTTCTTGATGCTCAGGCCTCTCGCTTAAAATTACCAATTGAGAGATTTGGGGAAATAGCCTTGAGATCAGACAACCCAACTAATATAGGATCAAGATGTACCGTGTTCGCTGAATCAGACATGATTCATAAACAACAAATTGGTTATTCTACTGAAGATATTGTGGCTGGTCTCTGCCAGGGGCTAGCAAGAAATTTTCTAAATAATGTGGCTAAAGGAAAAAATATTAAGCCGCCCATTGTCTTTCAGGGAGGGGTTTCGGAGAACTTAGGAATGAGAAGGGCCTTTAAAGAGGCCCTAGGAGAGAAAATTATTGTTCCTCCTTATAACACAGTCATCGGAGCTTTTGGAGTAGCGCTCCTTGTTAAAGAAAATCATCCTCAAAAAACTAAGTTCTTAGGCTTTGAAATTTCAGATAAGAATATAAAATGTACCTCTTTCCAATGTAAAAGCTGCCCTAATAATTGTGAAGTAATTGAAGCCAGGATAGATGGAGAGGTCGTTGCCCGCTGGAACGACCGCTGCGGAAAATATTCTAACTTAAAATACGACTAATGGTAGCGGCATTAACCCTTTAATTTTACTAAAATAAGACAATGTCTAATAGGTATCCACCAGAATCAGCCGGCAGAAGAATGATAGATGATGTCCCTAAGGCCGTACCGGAAGAAAGAGTTTCAGATATCCGTAAAAGACTTTTTGAAAAAGCCAATGACTTTGAAACCCTGAATTATGTTTATATTATCGATCGAAAAGGGAAACTAGCAGGCGTTCTCTCTTTAAAAGATGTTTTTCAGAAACCAGAAGAAAGTAAGGTCAAAGACCTGATGGTAAAAGACGTTATAAGAGCTCGTCCTCATACCGACCAGGAAAGAGTAGCAATTTTAGCTTTAAAGTATAACCTTAAGTCAGTTCCGGTAGTTGATAAAGAGGATATTTTTCTGGGCGTTGTCCCCTCAGACGTCATTCTGGGGATTCTACATTCAGAAAACGTTGAAGATATTCTGCGTTTTGCCGGAATTTCTAAACGTGATGTCATTTTAAATAAAACCTTACAATTCCCGGTCTCTGTTCTGGCTAAGATTCGACTCCCTTGGTTGATTTTCGGTCTTCTTGGAGGCCTTTTTGCCGCTAAAATAGTCACCTTTTTCGAGGGCCCCCTAAAGGTTAATTTTGTTCTAGCCGCCTTCATTCCCTTAATTGTCTATATGGCTGACGCAGTTGGCGTCCAAGCCCAAACCTTATTTATCAGGAATCTGGCCCTAGATTCACGACTAGATGCAAGAAAATATTTTTTAAAAGAAATAAAAATTAGCCTTGTCATCGCTTTGATATTAGGGGCCTTTCTTGCTTTGATTTCTTTTTTATGGTTTGGGCTTTTGAACATAGGAATTATTTTGGGCGTCTCTCTTTTCTTGACCGTAATTTGCGCTTGTCTCATTGCTGTTCTAGTTCCTTGGTTGTTGCAAGGTCTAAAAAAAGACCCAGCCATTGGCTCTGGACCCTTTGCTACGATTGTTAGAGATGTTTTAACCTTGGTAATCTATTTCTCTGTCGCTTCTTTGATGCTTAAATTTTTTTAGGACTCCAAGAGATTAAACTATTTTCTATTTCGAATTCCCCATCTAGGAATTTTTCAATTACCCAAATGTTAGTTCGGGAATGTTTTGTAATTTCTGAACAAGCGACCTGGCTTTTCCCGGGCAAGAGGGCCAGATAAGGAAGAATTTGGTCCGCCAAATATTTGTCTAAACAAGTTCCAGATTTTTGTTCTTTCAGGAGCTCTAAAGCCGCTTCTTTTCCAATATCTTCAGCTCTTTTATTAAGCCTTCCAAGATTATCGGTGCCAATTGTTGTATTTTCAAACTCGGCGATCAAACAAATTTGGCTTCCCGGGCAACAAACATCAAAATATTCAATTTTTTCCTCAGTTGGTAATTTAAATTTACCCAAAACTTCTCTTACTCCAGCTAACTGACGCTCAGCTACCTTTTTATTTCTTAGAGAAGTTGAGGCTCCGGAGATTGCAGTAATTTTTTTGAATGCCCCTCTTTTTAATAAATTAAGGTTCTTTAATTCTGATGGAAAAACTTCGGCCTCCATTTTTGCTTCACCTTCTGGATAGTAACCCCTTCTTGAAACGTTAATTTTAACTTTCGCCCCCATTATTTCTATAATTTTCAAAAAAACATATCTGAAATAATCGATCGTCGGCGAGAAAAAGGTGTCGGTCGCCCCGCCATTAAAAGAAATTTTTGTAATGCTTGGCACAAATAGGGCTGGCGGGATTAATGCTTGCAAAATTAAAGTAATGCTCCCTGCCGTTGGGATATTGATGGTAATTCGGTCTTTGTAAATTTCTCCGGGATAAAATTTGATTTCTTTTGATTCAAGCTCGTCACCCTCTAGTCTAGCTTTACAAATCTGAGCTAGAGCCTGAAGACCAAAAAGGTGTTGCGGCATCAAGCCAGGCTTTGGTCGCTTAACTCTTATATTAAATATGTGGCAGGGCTTTTTAGTTATCGCAGCCAGGGCACAAGCCGTACGCAGAATCTGGCCACCACCGGAACCAAATGAACCGTCAATTTCAATCATCGGAATAAAAATTTAAATCTGTTAAGATAATCTCTAAAACAAGGCCATATCTTTTTAGATTATTTTACTAAATAAAAAAGATAAATCTCTGGCCAATCGATTCCCTTAATCAATTCTAAAACAGAAGTTTTAGAGAATCAAAGCCCTCTTGACAAGGGCTTTTAAAGGAATATAATATAAAAGGTAATACAATGATGCCAAAGGAAAGAAATCAATTAAATCTTATCGACTCATGCGCTGCTTGTAAGAAAGGCTGCATCGCTATTTATGTTTCTGGTCCGTTGATTTTACGAGGGGAAAGTTGAATAAATAATTCTTCTGGAAAACTTATCCCCTCGCCAAGGGGATTTTTTAAAAAAATGGCCCAAGAAAAAAAGTTTTATTTAACCAAAGGAGGCCTAGAAAAGCTCAAGAAAGAGCTCCAAGATTTAAATAGTCTTAAAATATCCAAAACCAAGGGAGAGGTTCCTAAAATTTGGCATTCAGAAGATTTAAACCCGGAATACCTCTCTTTCCAGGAAGATTTAAGCTTTTTAGAGTCAAGGATAATGGAGTTGAAATATATCTTAAGAAATACTCAGTTGATTAAACCGCCTCCAAAAGAAAAACAAAATATTGTCCAGCTAGGGGCAAAGGTTTTAGTAGAAATAGACGGGCAAAAAGATGAGTTTGAAATTGTCGGGACCTTAGAGGCTAACCCAACGGTTGGTAAGATTTCAAATGAATCACCGGTCGGCCGAATCCTTTTAGGACACAAGGTCGGCGACGCAGTTTTAGTCTCCTCCCCCGTAAAAACAATTTATAAGATTAAAAAAATAAAGTATCAAACTTCTTAAGAACTTCAAATTAGTTTAAAATTTTGATATCATTAAGCCAGGACAAAAGCCTGGTTTAATTTTATGAAGAACATCGTTAATTTTTTAATTGAAGTCGGAAAACTAAAAAAGATGCCAAGACGAGGGTGGGTATTAAGGGGAATAAAAAACCCGGAAACAATTGCCGCTCACAGTTTTCGAATGTCTATTATGGCCTGGCTTTTAGGAAAGAAGAGAAGGCTTAATGTGAATAAAGTTATTAAAATTTCTCTAATTCATGATATTTGCGAGGTTTATGCCGGAGATACTACTCCTTACCACCAGCTCCATCCGAGAAATAAGAAGGAACGGAGAAAACTAACCCAAAAATGGCCAAGATTTTCTAAAAAAGAAAAAGAAAAATTTTTTTCCGAGAAATACAAAAAAGAACATACGGCATTGAAAAAATTAATTTTTAAACTGGCCCCTACGACAAAAAAAGAAATAGAAAGTCTTTGGCTTGACTACGAAAGGGGATTAACACCGGAAGGTAGGTTCGTTCGTCAAGTAGACCGTGTAGAAAATTTATTACAGGCCCTAGAGTATTATAAAAAAGAAAAACGTTTTGCAATTGAGCCTTGGTGGATTCAGATAGAAGAATTAGTGGATAATTCTACCCTACTTGAATTTATAAAGGCCTTAGAAAAAAAGTTTTGTTGAAGATGAAAAAAATAAAATACCTTACCATCTCTTTGGTTGCTTTAAATGGCCTACTTTTTCTTTTCAGTCCGACGGGTTTTCCAGAACATATTCAACTTGAGGAGTTTTTAAACCCGGTCCCGCAGGCCGACGTCATTATTATTTTTAATTCCGGTGGTTGGGGAAATACCTCTCTAGAAGAAGCTAAAGATTTCGCACCGATTATTGAAGGAATTCAAAAAACACTTAACGATTGGGGCTATAATTCTTTAGTCATTCCTTATGCCAGAACCAAAGATGATTTTTTTGGCAGAATAGCTGGGGCCAAAGATTTTTTAAATTCTTTTGAGTCTTCTTCGAATCTTCTGGCGAGAGAAATTGAGTCTTTGGTTGAAAAAATGCCAGATAAAAAAGTTATCGTGACAGGGTTGTCTGCTGGCGGAGCTTTTGCCAATGAAACCTATGAGAAAATTTCCGAAGAAGCTAGAGGTTCAGTTATAGTTATTACCGCGGGAACACCTTTTTGGGCCAACATTTCTGAGCCAGAAAATATTCTTCAATTAAACAATGCCGGGAAAGACAGTTTAGCTAAAGGGAAAATTAAAATTTTGCTTTTCTCTTTGTTAAACTCACCCCGCAAATGGCTTTCAGCAAAAATAAAAAGACAAGATCTTTCATTTTCTCAAGCTATCCAAGCTCCGGGGCATGATTATTTTTGGGACGCTCCAGAGGTTGGCTCTGAAATTGTAGCCTTTCTTAGAAACAGATTTCGCGAAATATAGTCGGAGGAAGGTTTTTATCGATGTCTCTGGTTGGGAATAATATTATTGGGGAATATCTTGTTTAAAGAAAACAAGGCTAAAGTGGCCTCTAGATTTTAATAGTCCACTCAGGGGGAGAGGAATAACGATAAAAATATTTAGTAGTTGATTATGTTGAAGTCAATTGACAAAGTGATTAAGGTAATGATTGCTTCTGACGTTGCCCTTCTAACTGGTTTTGGGTTTATTACTCCAATTTTTGCTATTTTTATTGCTCAAAGAATTACAGCTGGGGACACAATAGAAGCGACAGAAATAGCCGGTTTTACTATGGGAATTTATTGGGGGGTAAAATCAATTTTCCAAATTCCCTTCGGTCAGTATTTAGATAAAATTAGGGGAGAAAGAGATGATTTATGGTTCGTGGTAATTGGTAACTTTTTAGCGACTTTAGCTGTTTTAGGCTACATTTTTAGTTATTTACCTTGGCATATTTATCTGTGCCAGGGAGTTTATTCTTTAGGGATGGCAATGAATATTCCTGGATGGTGTGCCATTTTTACTCGTCACATTGATAGGGGGAAAGAAGCCTTTGAATGGTCAACTAGAAGTACCGTTATTGGGATTGGAGCGGCCACATCGGGAGCTTTGGGGGGAGTAATTGCTGTCAAATTTGGTTTTGATGTTCTGTTTATGGGGGTAGCATTTTTTGCGTTGGCTAGCGCCTTCTTGCCATTTCTGATTTATAAGGATATTGCACCCAAAGATAATTCTATCCCTCGGACCCCTGAAGCAAAAGGACTTCAGGAACCTTATTTGCCTAAAGGATAAGAACATGAAGAATCAAGAATTAGCCAATGTTTTATATGAGATTGCTGATTTCTTGGAAATGGAAGGAATAACCTTTAAGCCTTATGCCTATCAGAAAGCAGCTATTACCTTAGAAAGCTTAGAAGAAGATGTGGAAGAAATTTATAAACAAGGAGGAATTAAAGCTTTGGAAAAAATTCCCGGAGTGGGCAAAAGCATTGCAGGAAAGATTGAAGAATATCTAAAAACCGGAAAAGTCAAGTATTATCAAGATCTAAGAAAAAAAACACCTGTTCAGGTGGAAGAGTTAACAGCAGTAGAAGGATTGGGTCCAAAGAGGGTAAAAGTTCTTCATCAGAAGTTAGGCATCAGGAGTTTAAAGGATTTAGAAAAAGCTGCCAAAACTCATCAGGTTGCTCATTTATTTGGATTTGATGAGAAGACTGAAAAAAACATTCTAGAAGGAATTGCTTTTTTGAAGAGAGACAAAGGACGATTTCTCTTAGGAGAAATTTTGCCGAGAGTCAGAATGATTTACTCGAAACTGCAAGCATTAAAAGAAGTGGAAAGAGTAGATTATGCGGGCTCAGTTAGAAGAATGAAGGAAACAATCGGCGATGCTGATTTTTTGGTTATTTCAAGAAAACCACAAAAGGTGATGGATTTTATTGTTTCTCAACCAGAAGTGATAAAGGTTTGGGGTAAGGGTTCGACGAAATGCTCTGTCAGGGTAGAAGAGGGTTTTGATATAGACGTAAGGGTTTTGCCTAAAAAAAGTTACGGTTCGGCCCTTCAATATTTTACTGGGTCCAAAGAGCACAATATAGCTACCCGAAGGATAGCCATCAATAAAGGATTAAAACTTTCAGAATACGGATTATTTAAGAGTAAAAAAATAATTGCCGGTAAAACCGAGGGGGAAGTTTACAAAAAACTTGGCATGGAGTGGATGGAACCAGAGTTGAGAGAAGATCAAGGTGAAGTAGAGGCTTCCCTAGAGAGAAAACTCCCAAGGGTTATTGGCTACCAAGATATTAAGGGCGACCTGCATTGTCACTCCAGTTGGGACGGAGGAGTGAATTCAATTCAGGAACTAGTTAAGGCAGCTCAGAAATTGGGCTATGAATATTTGGGAATTTCTGATCATACCAAGTTCTTAAGGATTGAACACGGTTTAGATGAAAAGAAATTAGCCCGACAGAGAAAGGAGATTAATAAGGTAAACTCTAAGCTTAAGAATTTCAAAATCTTACAGGGGGCTGAGACTAATATTTTAAATAACGGCACAATTGACATTAAAGACGAAGCCCTCAAAGAATTAGATTATGCTATTGCCGGAATTCACTCTAGTTTTAAGATAGAAAAAGAACGGATGACAGAAAGAATAATTCGGGCCATGAAAAATCCTTACATTAATATTATTTCTCATCCAACTGGGAGAATCCTAAAAAAAAGAGACGAGTTTCAGTGCGATTTTGATAAAATTTTGAGAGCGGCTAAAGAATATAGGGTGATTTTGGAAATTAATTCTTGCCCTGAGAGGCTAGATTTAAACGATCAAAATATTAGAAGAGCAAAAGAGGCTGGAGTGAAAATGGTAATCAATACCGACGCTCATCATAAAGATCAATTAAGGTATATTGAATTGGGTATTGCCCAGGCGAGAAGGGGGTGGGCCGAGAAGGCAAATATTATTAACGCGCACCCCTTAGTAAAATTATTAAAGTTTTTTAGGCAGTAAGTTATCTCCTTTTTTAGAAATAGAATTTAATGACCATTATTCTTGAAAATGGTTCCTTGAAAGAAGCCATTTTGGTTTATTTTTAAAATTGTTATAATGCTAAAATATGCCAGTTGAAAAATCAGCCGGAGCAATAATCTTCAGAAAAGAGAGTGAAAAACCATTATTTTTGCTTTTGCATTACCCCTCTGGTTCACGGGCTCGAAAAGAATATTGGGATTTAGCCAAAGGGCACATTGAGAAAGGAGAAAAATCGGAAGATACCGTCAGAAGAGAAGTTGAAGAAGAAACGGGCCTACAAGATATTAAATTTCTTAAAGAATTTCAAGAAACGATTAAATATTTTTTTAAATGGGGGGATGAAAACATTCTAAAATTCGTTACTTTTTATTTGGTAGAAACAAAAACAAAAGAAATAAAAATTTCTGGAGAACACATTGGGTATAAATGGCTACCATATTCCGAGGCCCTGAGACAACTAACCTTCAAAAATGCTAAAAAGGTTCTCAAAAAGGCTAATGAATATTTAAAGAATTATGTTGCCATTAGTTAGAACTAACCATCAAAAATTAGAGGACTATAGAGAGCTGATCTCGGGAGATCTTTTTGAGGAGATAGCCAGGCTGGCTAAGGGTCTTAAGGGTCTGAGGGTTTTTCAAGTAAATGCTACGCCCCGGGGCGGTGGGGTCGCTGAGCTTTTAAGAAGTTTGGTCCCCTTAATGAAAGGAATAGGGATAAGAGCTGAGTGGTATACTATTCCGCCAAGAGAAGATTTTTTTAAAATTACTAAAGAAATTCATAATGCCCTTCAGGGGAAAGAATATGTCATCCCTTTTTGGCAACGAGTGAGATACCTGGAGCATATAGAAAGATCGGCTAACTTAATGAGAGACATGAAGCCCGATGTCTGGATAATTCACGACCCCCAACCGGCCGGTGTAATTTTGTATTTACCCCATTTCCACCCGGCAATTTGTAGAATACATATTGATTTAACATTGCCGAACCCTGAGGCTTGGAAATTCTTCTCCGGAATTTTTGGGATGTACGACAAAATTATTCTCAGCTCAAAAAGATTTATTAAAAAAGAGATAAGAAGGAAGACGATGGTTTTTCCTCCAGCCATCGATCCTCTGGCCCACAAAAACCAACCGCTAAATTTAGATTTCTCAAAAGAGATTTTAAAAAGTTATGGAGTAAATCCTTTAAGACCTTTGGTTTCTCAGGTTTCTCGTTTCGATCCTTGGAAAGGATTTTTGGAATTAATTGAGGCTTATCAAATGCTTAAAAAGAAGGTTCCCGATTTGCAGCTGGCTTTAGTTGGTTTTTTCTTAGCCAAAGATGATCCAGAGGCAATGAAGGTTTATAGCCTTGTTAAAGAAAAAGCGGAAAAAGACCCCGATATTTTTCTTTTCTTTGATCCGGAAATGTTAGGGAGCTTAGAAATTCATTCTTTTGTTAATGCTATTCAGGTTGCTTCGGAAGTAATTGTCCAAAATTCAACCCGCGAAGGGTTTGGGCTGTCGCTTACTGAAGCAATGTGGAAAGGAAAAGCGGTGGTTGGCGGTCCAGCAGAAGGGATAAGGCTTCAAATTCAAAATAATAAAAATGGATTTTTAAGTTCTGGTCCCCAGGAACTGTCAAAGAGAATTATTCAGCTAATCAAAAATCCTCAATTAGCTGAAAAATTAGGGAAAGCAGCTCGGCAAACAGTTAGGAGAGATTTTTTAGTACCTCGAGTCTTAAGAGACTATCTAAAGATTTTCAAAGAGTTAGCATAACCCTATTAGAAACTTGAATAATTAGATAAATAAAAAAATTTGTCCTAAAATTTCTAACGGAGTATAATAAAAATATATGATGCAGTTTTTTCAAGGTTTAAATCCGGATTTTTTATCAAGTGGATTGAAAATTTTGGCAATTTTGGTTGGTGCTTTCTTGATTACACACTTCGGGGCCAAAATAATTGAAAGCGCGATAGCAAAAGGAATTAAAATTAAGGATCGCACCAAGGACGGCGCAGTTAAAAGACAGAAAACGTTGATCGGGATTTTCAACGGCGCTCTGAGGGTTTTTGTCTGGATGGTAGTTGCGATGATGATTTTGTCTGAAGCGGGTTTAGACATTGGACCTATCTTAGCCGGAGCCGGGCTTTTGGGCGTGGCTTTAGGTTTTGGCGCCCAGTGGATGGTACGCGATTTTTTAGCTGGTATGTTTATAATTTTAGAAAACCAGTACCGGGTAGGCGACGTGGTTTGCCTAGATGACACCTGTGGCTTTGTGGAAGATATCACCTTGAGAAAAACCATTATGCGCGACCTCGACGGCAAAGAAATGCATATACCCAATGGTTCCTTTAAGATGGCTGCTAATTTAACCCATGGCTATTCACGAGCCCACATGGATGTTGCTGTTGCCTATAAAGAAGACTTAGATAAGGTAATAAAAATAATTAATAGGGTGGGTAACCAGATGGCGCAGGAAGAACCATGGAAAGAATATATTTTAAAACCAATCCAGGTTCTTGGTTCAGGCCCGGATAAATTTAGTGATTCAGCGGTGATGATTAAGGTTTTAGGAGAAACCCAGCCCTTAAAACAATGGGACACCTTGAGAGAGTTTAGACGAAGGCTAAAGAAATCTTTCGACAGAGAAGGGATTGAAATTCCCTTTCCTCAAATGGCGATTTGGTCTCACGGCAAACCAAAAAAATAATTCAATCATGTTTAATCTTTCAGGACAAGTTTTTAAGGTCGTAAGAAAAATTCCCCGCGGGGGATTTTTAACTTATAAAGAAGTAGCAAGGTTAGCAAATAGGCCTCGGGCTTGGCGAGCAGTGGGTAATATTCTGAATAAGAACCCTGATTTTAAAACAATTCCTTGTCACCGGGTAATAAGATCGGACGGTGAAATCGGCGGTTACCGATACGGCGCCAAAAGAAAGATTGCTTTATTGAAAAAAGAAGGTATAATAATTAATTCAAATGGCAAAATTACATTCCGACCTCCAAAATAAAGAGTTTTGGTATAAAGATGTTACTTTGATTCCAAGTCGTTTCCCCGATTTTGAAAGAGACGAGGTTGATTTAACTACTCATTTTACTAAAAGGGTAGCACTCAAAAACCCTTTTGTTTCCGCTCCTATGGATACAGTTACCGAAGCTGAAATGGCAATTATCATGGCTCTTTACGGAGGAATAGGTGTTATCCATTATAACTTCCCGACCATCGATGAGCAGATTGAGGAAGTTAAAAAAGTTAAAAAGTTCCAGGCAGGATTCGTCTTTGATCCTATAGTTTTGTCTCCCAGAAATAAGATTAGAGACGTTTATGACGTCAACGAAAAACATGGATTTTTCAGTGTTCCTATTACTGCAGATGGTACCTTAACTTCAAAATTATTAGGCATTGTTACTCATCGCGATGTCAGATATAGACAAGATATGGAAACCGAACTGAAAGAAGTGATGACGCCAAGAGAAAAATTAATAGTTGCTAAGAAGTCAGAAACAGTTGATAAAAAAGAGTTGTCTCTAGCGATAAAAACCTTAAGAGAACATAATCTTGATACCTTACTGATCATTGATAAGGAAGATAAGGTAGCCGCTTTAGTTACTGACTCTGACATCAGGAAGAATGAACAATTTCCTTTAGCTACCGAGAACGAGAACAACCAACTGAGGGCTTTCATCGCCGTCGAGGGAAGATTAAAATTAGCCAAGGAAAGAATTGGCAAGGCATTTGCTGCCGGCGTAGACGGGATTAATATCGAGGCAAGTGTCGTTTTTAAAGAACAATTTGCCATTGCCAAGTATTGTAAAGAAAATTTCCCGACCCTTGATGTTATTATGGGTAATGTCGCTTCGGCTAAAGTCGTCAGGGAAATAATTGAACAAGGATTCGATTATTGCGACGCTATTAAAATTGGCCTAGGACCAGGAGCCGCTTGTATCACCCAACAAGAGTTGGGTACCGGCAGGGCCCAGGCTTCAGCTGTCTGGGATTGCTGTCAGGAGGCTAAAAAATTAGAACCCAAATATGGTTTTATGCCATTAATTGCCGATGGAGGAATTAAAATAATCGATGAAGAAGCCGAAGAACCTCAAAAGCCTAGCGATATTACCAAGGCCTTAGCTCTAGGAGCTCATACTGTAATGATGGGGAGTATCCTAGCTGGATTGGATGAGTCTCCTGGCCAGGCAGAGTTTGACTATGAAGGAGACAGAATGGTTAAGAAATATCGAGGTATGGGATCTTTAGAGGCGATGGAAGGAACCTCAGCTGTTAGATACGCCGTAGATAAAGTGAAAATCAAGGTTGCCGAGGGAGTAGTAACCAAGGTACCTTATCGTGGCTCCGGGCATGATTTCCTCCCCAAATTAATTGTGGGAGTAAAGCAATCTCTGCAAAAACAGGGATTTAGAAACACAAAACAGCTCCAAAAAGGGGCTGACATTAGACCGATTTAATTAACTTGATTTTTAAGAATAGCTGTGGTAGTTTGAGGTTAGACAGCTATAATTTAACAAAAAAGGAGGTGCACCTTGCCAGAAAGCTCAAAAGCCAATCAGTTTACACCCTTCAGAAAATGTAGAGATTGTAAATTAGTCTGTGAGCAGGAAGTGGAAACGTGTCCTAGATGCTTCTGTTCAAACTTTGATCCCCTGACAGTCGAAGAGCTTAAGGCCACAGCTGACGCTAACGGGAAAATAAGAGCTTTTTCTATGACAATACCAGAGTGGCCCCGCAAAGGAGCTTGGGAAATAGTAGGTGTCGAGAAAGAAGGATGACTTGAGAGCTTGATCTAGAAAGAAGCCTACCCTTGAGTACTTTACTTACTCTTGAGTCTCTCTTGGGGTAGGCTTTTGACTTTTTACTTTCTCAAGTATTTTTTCGAAAATTTGAGGATGATTTTGGGCGAGTTGAGACAGGATCTTTCGGTCAACCCCAATTTTATTTTTCTTTAATCCGTAGACGAATTTGCTATAAGACATTCCATAAAGCCGGCAGGCGGCATTAATCCTGGTTTGCCAAAGCGCCCTAAAATCTCTTTTTTTGGCTTTTCTGTCTCGATAAGCATAGCGCCAAGCCTTCATGAGGGCCACTTTGGCTAGGCGGTATTTTTTCTTTCTTCCCCAACGAAAACCCTTAGCATGCTTTAAAACATACCTTCTTCGTTTATGAGCGATTTTGCCTCTTTTTACTCGTGTCATAACAAAACTAAGAAGCTAAAAGTTTCTTTATCTTCTTTGATTCCGCCCTTGAAATCTCAACCCATTTTCGGCTTTTTCTTTTTTCCTCTCCAGTTTTTTTGACCCGATAATGGTCAAGGCCGGTTGCTTTCCGCAGTACCTTACCAGTTTTTGTAATTTTGAACCGTTTGATAATTGACTTTCTCATAAAATTACGCCCTAGCGATAATCATTGTGAATCCTCTTACCTCTCTTTTTAATTCCCTTTCAATTTTAATGGGGACAAGTTTTTCTAAAATTTCCAGAAATTGGCTGATTTTTCCTTTGGCGAAGCCTCCAAGAGCCTTTTCCCTTCCCCGTAAGACCATTTCTATCTTAACCTTATCCCCCTTTTTTAAAAATTTTTCAGCTTGGTGAGCTCTTATTTCTAAATCATGTAGAGAAATATTGAAGCCCAATCTTATTCCTTTTAATTCGCTACCCTTGCTTCCTCTTGCCGCTTTTTCTTTCTTTTGCAACCAATATAAATATTTTCCATAATCCATTATTTTGCAGACTGGAGGCTCTACTTTTTCTGTCACTTGAATTAAATCTAAACCGCGCTCCTCAGCTATACGGAGCGCCTCTAGTAGCGGGATAACCCCTGCCTGCTTTCCGCTTTGGTCAATTAATTTTACCTCTCTTGCCCTTATTTGGTTATTGACTAGTGGCTTCTTTAGCAAATTCCAAGATTGATTTTATATGGAGGCGGCGAGTTGTGGGCTCGCGTCCGGAAAATTTTCCAGAGATAGATCTACAAGCTTGTCCCAATTTAACAATTAGTAGAAAGTATCAATTGGGCGGAAATCTTTCTGCTTTTAGTCTATTTTTTTTGATAGTCTTTCTAGACTTTAAAAAGGGCTATCTATCTCGATAATATAACACCCATTTTCCGCCTATCGAGAATCAGCGAACCGGATGCCGCATTAAGCGTAGGCTAATGCGGGTTTTTGGAATAAGTTGGCGCTTATATCCTTGGTAGGTAGTTTTACGAGTTGGCCTACCTTGCTCGGCTTGCCTATCTTGGCTGATTTCCCGTCTACTCCACGCGCCCCCGCTTTAAAACTCTTTCGATCTCTCTTTCTGTTTCCCGCTTTTTGATTAACTCTCTTTTGTCAAATTTTTTCTTTCCCTTGGCCATTCCAAATTCAATTTTTATCTTCCCATTTTTAGTATATACCCTTAAGGGTATTAAAGTCAAGCCTTTTTGTTTTGATTTGCCGATTAAATATTTAATCTCTGCTTTTTTTAAAAGGAGCTTTCGCGACCTCTCAGGATCATAATCTGACGGCGCGTTTTTGGGTTGATAAGCGGGGATTTTGGACCCAATCCAATATATTTCTTCGTTCCGAACTATTATGTATGATCCTACCAAATTTATTCCTCTTGTTTTTATCGATTTCACTTCTTGGCCAATCAAAGCAACTCCTGCCTCGAATTTCTCCAGGATCTGATAATTAAAATAAGCCTTTTTGTTCTCTGCTATAACTTTCACCTCTTTTATTTTAACAAAAATTAAGATAAAATGAAGGAAATGATGAAAGAAAAAATCAAAAAATTGACAGCCAGAGCAATCAAAAATCTCTATAAAAAAGAGGTTGAAGTTGAGGTGAGCCGATCGTCAGCAAAAGATTGTGGTGATTACGCTACTAATGTGGCAATGGCGATCAAGGAAAATCCCCAAGAGATCGCCAAACAGATAAAATCTACTATTTTAGAGCGGGTAGAGGCGAAGAATGGTTTTATTAATTTTTTTCTTTCTAAAGAGCATTTACAAAAACAGGTAAGGGAGATTTTAAAACGAGACAAAAAGTTCGGAGAATTAAAAATTGGGAAGCACCAGAAGGTTCTGGTAGAATTTATTTCAGCTAATCCCACCGGCCCTTTGCACGTTGGTAACGGCCGGGGAGCCTTTTTTGGTGATTGTTTAGCAAATATTTTGGAGAAGGCCGGATACAGAGCGCTTAGAGAGTATTATATTAACGACGCCAAAAACAATACTCAAATTCAGGAATTAGGAAGAACAGCTTTAGGGCAGGGGAAAAGTTATTTAACTCCTCATTTGAAACGTGTAATTCGGAGGTTGGCACCTTACTTTAAAAAAGTGAAATCAGAAAGCGAGGCAGGATACCTCTTAGGTCAAAATATTTTTGGTGATATTAGGAGTTTTACAGAAGAAAAGCTGAAAATCAAATTTGATTTGTGGGTTTCGGAGCAAAATCTATATCGCCAAGGTAAGATAAAAAAAGTCTACGATTTTTTAGAAACTAAAAAATTAGTTTACAAAAAAGACAATGCTCTCTGGTTAGACCTTTCAGGGTTTAACCAGAAAGATGAAGTTTTAGTCAGAAGAAACGGCCAATCAACGTATTTCCTGACCGATATTGCTTACCACGATTATAAAATTAAAAGAGGTTTTAAAAAAATTATTAATATCTGGGGAGCTGACCACCAAGGGCATGTTTCAAAAATAAAAGCGATAGCTAAAATGCTAGGATACCAAGGAGATTTAGATATTTTAATTTCTCAGGTGGTCAGGCTAAAACGGGGGAAAATCTCAAAAAGAAAAGGAAATATAGTTACCCTCGAAGACTTAATTGATGAAGTTGGCCTTGATGTGGCCAGATTCTTATATCTAACCAAGTCGCTGGATACCCAGATGGAATTTGATTTGGAGTTAGCTAAAAAGCAATCAGAAAAAAATCCAGTTTATTATGTTCAATACGCCCACGCCAGAATCTGTAGTATCTTGAGAAAAATTTCCGATCCTCGATTCCAAGATTCCAACCTGAAATTGTTAGTTCACCCTTCAGAGTTTAACTTGATCAAGCAGCTAATCAGATTACCAGAGATTATTGAGGAGACTGCTAAAGATTATCAAGTGCAGCGATTACCACAATATTCGACAGAGTTGGCAACTGCTTTCCATCGATTCTACAGAGATTGTAAGGTTTTAGCGAAGGACAAATCTTTGTTAAAAGCTCGTTTGGCTTTGATTTTGGCTACTAAAATTGTTTTAAAGAATACTTTAGCTTTAATGGGAATTTCTGCTCCAGAGAGAATGTAAACAAAATCATGGAAATAAATTTTCCCAAGACTGAGAAGAAAATATTGACATTTTGGCAGCGAAATAGAATTTTTGAAAAATCTATTCAGAAGCGCAAGAGGACGCCGAATTTCGTATTTTATGAAGGGCCGCCAACAGCCAATGCCAAACCCGGCCTCCATCATGTTTTAACTAGAGTTTTTAAAGATATTATCTGTCGATATAAAACCATGCATGGTTTTAAAGTCTTGAGAAAGGCCGGTTGGGATACTCACGGTTTACCGGTAGAATTAGAAATTGAGAAAAAATTAGGGCTGAAATCAAAAAAAGAAATAGAAAAATACGGAATTGCTAAGTTTAACAAAAAATGTCGGAAATCCGTCTGGAATTATAAGAAAGACTGGGAGAATTTAACCGAAAGAATCGCCTTCTGGCTAGACACAGAAAATCCTTATATTACCTATATGCCGAACTATATCGAAACGGTTTGGTGGATTATTAAACAAATTTGGCAAAAAGGACTTTTATATAAAGACTATAAGGTGATCCCTTACTGCGCTCGTTGTGGCACAAGCCTATCAAGTCATGAGGTAGCTTTGGGTTATGAAAAAATAAGAGAGCCAGCAATTTATATCAAGTTTCCAGTTTTAAATCCAGAATTCAAAAACGCCTCTCTGTTAGTCTGGACAACTACTCCCTGGACGTTGCCGGGTAATGTTGCGGTAGCTGTAAACCCAGAAATTACTTACGTTAAAGTAAAAATTGACAAAGAATACTTAATTTTAGCCAAAGAAAGAATAAAGGCCTGCAGGGCGAAAGGAGAAGTCGTCAAGGAGTTTAGGGGAAAAGATTTAGTTGATTTAAGGTACCAACCGCTCTATCCCTTCAGTGAAGAGGTTATTAAGGGGGCTTACAGGGTGATTCTGGCTGACTTTGTTTCTCTGGAAGAGGGAACTGGGTTGGTTCATATAGCTCCGGCCTTTGGCGAAGAAGACATGATAACAGGCAAGAAGAATAACTTGCCGACACTCTTAACGGTTGATGAAGAAGGGAGGTTTAAGTTGGGAGTTAAGAAATGGGCGAGAATGTTCATTAAAGAGGCTGACCCCTTAATAATTGAGGATTTAAAAAATAGAAATATCCTTTTCAAAAGAGAATTATATGAACACGATTATCCTTTTTGTTGGCGATGCCATTCGCCCCTTTTTTATTACGCTAAAGAATCCTGGTTTATTAGGATGACTCAAATCAAAAAAGATTTAATTAAAAATAATCAAAAAACTAACTGGCTTCCAGCCCATTTAAAAAAAGGAAGATTCGGCGAATGGCTGAAAGAAGTAAAAGATTGGGCCTTAACTAGAGAAAGATACTGGGGGACGCCTTTGCCCATTTGGCAATGTAAAAAATGTGGTTGTTTTGAAATAATCGGATCGAAGAAAGATTTAGTGTCGCAAAAATTTAGCAAAAACAAATATTTCCTTTTAAGACATGGAACATCCCTGAGAAATTTAAAAGATGTTGCCGCTTGTTGGCCAGAAAAAATACCCTGTCCTTTAACTAAAGAAGGAAAAGAACAAGTTAAAGTAGCTGCCAAAAAATTAAAAAAGGAGAAAATTAACCTGATCTTTTCGTCAGATCTTTTAAGGACAAAACAAACCGCTGAAATTGCCGGAAAAGAATTGGGAATAAGGCCCAAATTTAGTAAAAAACTTAGGGAAGTAAATATTGGTATTTTTAACGGAAGGCCGGTGAAAGAAATTGGCAGGTTTTGGGACAAAGAAAAAGAACTCTCTCCCTTGGAATATTATTCAAAGCGTTTCCGGGTCAATCCTCCGAAAGGAGAAAATTTTACTGATATAGAGAAGAGAATGTACGAATTTTTAAAACAAGTTGATAGAAAACATCAAGGGAAAAACATTTTAATTATTGGCCATCAACGACCCCTAACCTTACTTGAAAAGGCGAACTATAGCTATGATTTAAAACGATTTACAAGAATTATCATCAAGAAAAAAGAAATAAAAACAGGAGAGCTCAGGAGATTTGAATTCAAAGATCTGCCTTATAATGAAAAAATGGAATTAGATTTCCACCGGCCTTACATTGATGAAGTAAAATTTTGTTGTCAAAAGTGTAACGCCCCAATGGAAAGAGTCCCTGAAGTTATTGACTGTTGGTTTGATTCCGGAGCCATGCCTTTCGCTCAGTATCACTACCCCTTTGAGAACAAAGCTTTGATTAATAAGAAAATTCAATTCCCGGCCGAATATATTTCAGAGGCAATTGATCAAACTCGGGGATGGTTCTATACCTTACTGGCTATCTCCTCTTTACTTGGAAAGGGTCCGTCCTATAAAAATGTTCTTTCGGTAGGTCATGTTTTAGATGAAAAGGGAGAAAAAATGTCAAAATCGAAAGGGAACGTGACTGATCCCTGGTATCTTGTTGAAAAATACGGAGCCGACGCCACTCGCTGGTATTTTTACACTATTAATCAGCCCGACGACTCTAAGCTTTTCTCGGAAAAAGATGTTGACCAGGCGCTTAAGAGATTCATTTTGACTCTTTGGAATTGTTTTACCTTTTACAGAACTTACGCTACAGATATTAAGACAAGTAAATTTAACCTTAAATCAAATTCTGATATAGAAATGGGTCAGTACAAAGCCATTTCTTTACTGGACCGATGGGTCATATCAAGATTAAACAGAGTTATCCAGGAGGCAACTCAAAAACTAGATAAATACGACATAACTGGGGCCGCTAGAATAATTGAAGATTTTATTATTAATGATTTCTCTCTGTGGTATATTAGGAGATCGCGTAAGCGCTTTGACGAAGCCGCTGATACTTTAGAATATGTACTTTTGACCTTAAGCAAGCTGACCGCTCCATTTATTCCTTTTCTGTCCGAAGAAATATATCAAAAAATTAAGAATCTGCCGAAACAGGATAAAATCGCTAAAGGGCAGACAAAATTAAAAATTCAAGACTCTGTTCATTTAGAGAATTGGCCGAAAGCGAGTAAAAAATTGATTGGTAGAGCATTAGAAAAGAAAATGGAGAAAGCCAGAGAGATGGTAACTAAAAGTCTAGCCGAGAGAGCTAGGGCAAAAATTAAAGTTAGACAGCCCTTAAATGAATTAAGAATTAAGAATTATGAATTGAGAAATAAAGCAGAGTTATTAAGCCTAATCAAGGAAGAAGTCAATGTCAAAGAAATAGTCTTTGATCCTAAAATTAAAGGAGAAGTAGAGCTTGATACCAGAATTACTCCAGGATTGAGAGAAGAAGGGTTCATTAGAGAAATTATTCGGCAAATCCAAGAAATGAGAAAAATTGCCCGCTTTAAACCAGAAGATAAAGTTTCAATAAACTATTTTGGTTCAGGAGGATTAAACAAAATTCTGGAAAAGAACAAGAACCTTATTCTAAAAGAGGGTAAGATAAAAAATCTGGCCCGAAAAGAAAAAGAAAAAGAAGTTTTTGCTGCTGAAAAAGAAATTATGGTCGACCAGCAAAAACTATGGTTAGCAATTAAAAAAAATTAAAATATGGCTTTAATCGAAAAAAAACAAGAGCTGAGACAGGGACAGGCTAAAGAAAAATTTGATAAGCCCCTCCGAAAAGAACCGCCCAAAGATACAGGGCCATATAAAGGAAGATCGCACTTTTCTACAAAAGAATTTGACAGGTGGTTAGAAAGTAATGAAGCTTTCAAGGTTACTGGTTTATTGAGAGACGAAAGACTGAGACTGGGTCATCATATATCAGATCCGAAATTGGTTGGTACGCTTTTTGAAAAAGCCAAAAGAGAACCTGAAAATATAGAGCACGAGTTAGACAAAGGTAAATACGGAGCATTTGGAGACCTTAACCTTAGCTTAAACGATAGAGAGAAGGTAAAAAAAATATACAGAGGGTTTTTTAAAAAATAAATTATAAATGTTCGTTCATTACCGGACCTTGGCTTTTATCTTTAAAAAAGAGGATCGTGGCGATGCGGACTTATTATTTACTATTTACACGAAGGATTTCGGAAAATTAGAAATTTTGGGAAAGGCAATTAGAAAAATTTCTTCAAAGTTAAGGTCAGGAGCTGAGATTTTTTATCTATCGGAAATTGAATTTATTCAGGGAAAAAATTATAAAACTTTGACTGACACCATTTTAGTTGAGAGATTCGCGAATATTAAAGCTGATTTAAAAAGACTAAGAATTGCTTATAAAGTTTCCGGGATTTTAGATGATTTGGTGAAAGATCAAGAGCCCGACGAAAAAATTTGGTATTTATTAGAGGAAATCTTTAAAAAACTAAATAAGATAGAAATTACCGGAGTAAGACTAGAGCTCTTGTACTATTATTTTTTCTGGAATCTTATTTCTCTCCTTGGCTATCAGCCGGAACTGCGCGCTGATTACATCTGCGGGAAAAAAATTGATCCCGATCTTGCTAAAATTTTAAAAATTATTATAAAAAAAGATTGGCACGTCTTATCGAGATTGAAAATTACACCCGACCATTTAAGACTATTAAAAAATATCTCTCGGTGGTATAATAAAGAAGTATGCGTAATAGGCTGATTTTAGTATTTATAATTTTAGCTTCTCTGATAGGCCTCATCGGTTATTTATGGCAGAGACAGGTTTTTTCTAAAGGAAATTTAAATTTGGAGATTTTGAGCAAAAGAGAAGTAGGTCTTGCAGAGGAAGTTGAATATACCGTTAAATATAAGAATAACGGAGCGGTTCCTCTTGAAGAGCCGCGCTTAATTTTTGAATATCCAAAACAGGCTCTTGTTCCCGACGATAAACCCTTGCGGCAGGAGATAATTTTAGATGATATTTATCCCAAGATGGAAGGAACTATTTCTTTCAAAGCCAGATTATTAGGCCAGGAAGGAGAAAATATAACAGCCAAGGCCACTTTAAGTTATCGGCCTAAAAATTTAAAACCTCGATATGAATCGGAAACTACTTTCACCAACGTCATTAAATCGGCTCCTATCACCTTTGAACTTGATCTGCCATCAAAGGTTGAATCAGTAAAAAGTTTTAACTTTAGAATAAATTATTTCTCTAACGTTGATTATCCATTGACTGATTTAAGAGTACAGACTGAATATCCTTCCGGATTTGAATTTCTTGAATCTACCCCTAGTTCTTTAGAGAAAAATGAATGGCTTGTCTCGCTTTTGAATAAAAACGAAGGGGGAAGAATTGAAATTACCGGTAAAGTTTCTGGCCAAATCAGCGAGGCGAGAATCTTTGTAGCAAAATTGGGCGTTTTTAAAGAAGGAGAGTTTATTTTGTTAAAAGAAGTAGAAAAAGGATTAGAGATTATAAAACCATTAATTTATATTAGGCAAGAAATTAACAGGAATCCCCAATATGTGGCTCGGCCTGGTGATTGGCTGCATTACGAAATTTATTTTAAGAATATTGATGAAGATGTTTTGAATAATCTATTTATAGTTAGTGAACTAGAAGGAGAAGCCTTTGATTCAGGAACTATTAGGTCCGATTTTGGACAAACTGAACCTGGTTCGAACTCGGTAGTTTTTGATTGGCATAAAATTTCTCAACTTCAATATTTACTACCGATGGAGGAAAGAAAAGTTGATTTTTGGATAAAGGTAAAAGATGACTTAGGTTTGGCCGAAAAGCCTATTCTAATAAACAAGATTTCTGTCAATGATGTGAAAGAAGAATTTATCACTAAGATTAGTTCAAAGATAGAGATAGTTCAGAAAGGATTTTTCCGGGATGAGGTTTTCGGGAATGGAGGGCCGATTCCGCCACGAGTAGGAGGGGCAACAAGTTATACTATTATTTGGCAAGTAAAAAATTACTATTCTCTGGTGAAAGATATCAGGGTGAAGGCTCTTTTGCCTCCGAGTGTTGAATTAACCGGAAAAATCTTTCCCGAAGATGAAACCACAAAATTTTCCTTTGATTCGCAATCAAGAGAAATTATCTGGTCGGTCGGCGACCTAGAGAGAGGAAGTGGCGTTTTTACGCCGGTTAAAAATATTGCCTTTCAAGTTTCTTTTACGCCTAATGAATTTCAACGAGGTCAAACTCCAGAAATTATTAATGCGGCTACGATAACTGGCGAAGATAGTTGGACCGACCGAATTCTAGAAGGCACTTCTCCGGCCATTGATACTACTCTACCAGATGATGAGACCATAACCGAAGAAATGGGCAAAGTCCAATGATATGGCTGATTTAATGGAAAAAATTGTCTCTTTATGCAAGCGCCGAGGTTTTATTTACCAATCTTCGGAAATTTACGGTGGCGTAGAGTCTCTCTGGGATTATGGGCCCCTAGGCGCTCTTTTAAAAAATAATATCAGGAACCTCTGGCTTAAAAAATTTGTTCAAGGCCGAGAGGACGTAGTCTTGATAGACGGTACAGTTCTTATGCATCCCAAGACTTGGAAAGCTTCAGGCCACCTTGAAAGTTTTACTGATCCCTTAATTGAGTGTAAGAAATGTCACTCCCGTTTCAGAGGAGACGAGTTAGCAAAAAAGAAGTGCCCTCAGTGTGGAAATGAAGAACTTACTCCTACCAGACAATTTAATTTACTTTTCAAAACTTTTTTGGGACCAGTGGAAGACAAGGCGCATGTAACTTATCTCAGGCCAGAAACTGCTCAATCTATGTTTACTGATTTTAAGCTAGTTCAAGAATCTCAGCGTTTGAAAATACCTTTTGGTATTGCTCAAATGGGCCGTTGTTTTAGAAATGAAATTACTACAGGCAACTTTACTTTTCGTTCCCGAGAGTTTGATATTGCCGAAATTGAATATTTTGTTGAACCGGGGAAGGACGAGAAGCAATTTGAAGTCTGGTTAGATAACTGGGAGAGATTCTTTCTAGGCCTGGGGCTGAAGAAAGAAAACCTCAGGCGTCACGAGCATTCTAAAAAATCTTTATCTCATTATTCCAAAAGGACGGTTGATATTGAATATAAATTTCCCTTTGGCTGGGCAGAATTAGCCGGTGTAGCTAATCGCACAGATTACGATTTAAAAAGGCACAGTCAGTTTTCTGGCGAAGATTTGGCATATTTTGATGAAGAGATAAAAAAGAAATATTATCCTTATGTTATCGAACCAACGATGGGGCTAGAAAGAGCTCTTTTGGCAATTCTATGTGATGCCTATACGGAAATTAAAGGCGGCAGGACCAAAACTACTAAAGCCGCAAAGGAGATTGAAGTAGTTTTAAAGTTAAATAAAAAAATAGCGCCGATTAAGGTGGCAGTTTTGCCTTTGGTCAAAAACAAACCAGAATTACTTAAGAAAGCTAGAGAAGTTTTTGAAATCTTAAGAGCTCATTTCATGGTCCGGTATGATGAAGTGGGTTCAATCGGAAGACGTTACCGCCGCCAGGATGAAATTGGCACCTTGTTTGCTGTTACTATTGATTTCGAAACTTTAAAACAAGAGGATGTCACTGTCCGCGACCGCGACACAATGCAGCAAGAGAGAATAAAGATTAATAAATTAAGCGAATTTTTAAATAAAAAAATAAGATAATATATTATAATTAACAATGCCGCCTTTCATGATAGATAATTGCTATGTTGAAAAATGGTGAAATAGCTTTTAAAAAAAGTTTAGTTTTTTGAAATAAGATATTGTCTTCACGCCTTAATTGGCGGTCCGGTAAGAAGAGAAGAATTTTTCGATTATCCCTTTTGAAATTTCCAGGTGCTTGGCGAAAGGGAGTAAAAGAAATAAGAAGAAAAAATTTTTTATTGATTCATGGAAAAATTAGAAAACTCAAGTTATCATTGGAATCGTCTTTGGACAAATAAAATAACGAATTTTTATCCCCAACTTCCTGCTGCTTGGCATTTTGAGAACTTTGTCCGCCACAGGATTTATTTTAATGCGATTGATAAGCTTTTAAAAAATATATCCCTTAGAGATAAAGATATTATTGAGCTTGGTAGTGGGACGGGGAATAACAGTCTTTATTTAGCAAAAACTCACTCCGTAAAAGAGGTTACTCTGGTTGATTTCAGTGAAAAAGCTTTAGCAAGGGTTAAAGTAAATTATTTTCCCTGTCCGGTGAATAAAATCAATAGAGATATTTTTGAGATTTCATTGGGGAAAGAATATGACCTTGTTCACAGTACGGGCTTGATAGAGCATTTTAAAGGAGAGGAACGTTTTTTGACAGTGAAAAGACACACTGATTTTATTCGGGACGGCGGGTTAGTTATGATCTGGGTCCCGGTTTTTTCAAAAGCCTTCAAACCGATTGAAAGAATAAATAAAATTTTAGGCATAAAGGAGCAGCCATTTACCAAAGATGAACTGCGTCTTATTTTTAAAGAGAGCGGTTTGGAAATTATTAACGAAGGGGAAACCGTATTTGGAGCTCTCTTCGGAGTTTTAGGAAGAAAAAACAATAATTAAAATGAAAAGAATTTTATTTCTTTTGGCTTCTTTATCTCTTGGGATTGTTCTTTTTATCTTCGTTGTAAGATTTATAGGATGGAATAATTTTATATTAGCTTTTCAGTCGTTTACGGGAGTTAACGGATTAGCTATTTTAGGATTAACTTTTTTGATGATGTTGGTGGCGATATTGAGATGGCAGCAGATTATTGAAAGTCAGGGGTGTCAAATTTCAATTGCCGCCCTTATCAAACCTTTTTTAGTCGCACACTCGGTCAATTATTTGATGCCCACGGTTCCCTTTGGTAGCGAAATTGTCAGAGGATACATCTTAAAAGAAAAGACAAATTTTCCTGGCAATATAGCCATTTCCTCGGCTTTTATTGATAGGATTTTGGAAATTACAGCCCACGTAATAATGGCTTTTTTGGGTATTGTCTATTTTCTTTTGAAGATCGGAATGCCTCCTCGTAACTTAGCCATAATTCTGGGAGGGGGCTTTCTACTAGCGCTAATACCTATATCACTTTTTTATTTTAAAAGCTTTAAGAAAGAAAGCTTAGTCAAGTTTTTTATAAAAAGGAGCGAAAGAAACATTATTTTGAATGTTGAAGAAGAAATTTTTAATTTTTTCAACGTGAGAAAAATGTTTTTTTGGAAAGGCTTAATTGTAGCCTTTTTAAAAGACATTGTTTCGCTTTTACGAACCTTTTTCGCAATTGTTTTTTTGGGAAAGTCTTTAGGCTTTTTTTCCGCCTTTTCTATTTTCAGTTTTTCAACATTAACTCAATTTTTTCCGATTCCCGCGGCCCTCGGAAGTCTTGAAATAATCCAAATCTTTGTTTTCGGAAAACTGGGATTGAGTGCTGGAACGGCAACTGCCTTTACGATGATTGTCCGAGGGGCGGAGTTATTCTTTGCATTTCTAGGGTTATTTGTCTTTTTAAGTTTCGGCGTAAAATTATTGAAAAAACTCTTGTTGAATAACAATAAAAATGTTTAAAAAAACAACTTTTCAAAACGGCCTTAGATTAATTACTATTCCTCAGGAAAGTGCCCGAGCGGTGACTGCCTTGATATTAGTAGGGACTGGCTCAAAATATGAAACCAAGGAAAATAACGGCATTTCCCATTTTCTAGAGCATATGTATTTTAAAGGCACTAAAAAAAGACCAACTCCCTTGGCGTTGATTGAACCTTTAGATAGGGTTGGCGCGATTTATAATGCCTTTACTTCCGAAGAATACACTGGCTATTTCGCTAAAGTAAGATCTTCTCACATAGACTTAGCTTTGGACTGGATTTCTGATATTTATTTGGGCAGTCTGTTACCACCCAAAGAAATAGAAAAAGAAAGAGGAGTGATAATTGAAGAAATAAATATGTATTTAGATATGCCCATGCTTTATGTTGGAGAGCTTTGGAAAAAACTACTTTATGGAGACCAGCCGGCTGGCTGGGAAATAATAGGAACAAAAGAGAATGTGGCCAGTATTACTCGACAGCAAATTTTTAATTATATGAAATCGCAGTATGTAGCCACTAATACCGTTATTTGTCTGGCAGGAAAATTTTCAGAAGTAGGTATAATTAAAGAAGTTAAAAAATATTTTTCAAAAATTCGCACCGCTAGTTCCAAAACTAAACTTCCAGTAATTGAAAAACAAAATAAACCTCAGGTTCTTCTTTACCCTAAGAAAACTGACCAAACCCATTTAACTTTAGGGGTTAGAGCTTATAACCTTTTGCATCATAAAAGATTTGTGCAGGAGGTTTTGGGAGTAATCTTGGGAGGAATGATGAGTTCGAGGTTGTTTGTAGAAATAAGAGAGAAACTAGGTATAGCTTATTATATAAAAACTAACACCCACCTGGATCCTGATACTGGATACTTAGTTACTCAAGCTGGAATAGATAATAAAAATGTAGAAAAGGCGATACCTATTATTTTGAGAGAATATAAGAAAATTTCTCGGAAAAGAATTCCCGCTAAAGAGCTTAAAAAAGCTAAAGAATATATAAAGGGAAAAACCGCCCTAGAACTAGAATCCTCAGATGCTCAGGCTGCCTTTTATGCCGGCCAAGAACTTTTAGAAAATAGAATTTTAACCCCCGAAGAAATTTATAAGAAAATTGATAAAGTTAGCCAAAATGATATTCTAGAAATAGCCAAAGACGTTTTCCGACCGGAAAAACTAAATTTAGCTTTAATTGGTCCATTTAAAGACAAAGCGAGACTCCAACAATTATTGAAATTATAAATTGACAATTGAGACTTAAGTTTTTTATGAACAATGAAAAAATTCTAGATATTTCTTGGGGGACGCTTTTTAAAATTGGCATTGCTTCATTTGTCTTTTACGTCGTTTATTTGATCAAAGATATTTTAATTTGGTTTATTTTTGCTTTGATCATCTCGGTCTTATTGACTCCGGCAATTGATTTTTTGCAGAAAAGAAGGATCCCTCGGGTAGTAGCCACCATTTTCATTTTTATTTTTATCTTCGGGTTTTTTGGAATTTTAATTTATTTGGTTGCTCCGGTTTTTATTGATCAAATTCAAGATTTTGTTGAAAACATCCCACAATATTTTGCAGCACTCTCCCCTTTTTTAGAAGAATTGGGGTTTGAAGTCTCTGATAGTTTTAGTGTTTTAACTCAGGGCTTTCGAGAATGGTTACTCCAGGCTTCGGAAAGCATTATTTCTGCCACAGTTTCCATTTTTGGCGGAATTTTTACGACAATTACTATTTTTACCTTGGCAATTTTTCTCTCTTTAGAAGAAAAAGGAATAGAAAGGGCAATTAGGATTCTCTTCTCCAAGAGGCAGGAAGAAGAAGCTTTAAATATTTGGAAATCTTGTCAATTAAAGGTTTCAGGCTGGTTTGGGGCGCGGATTTTAGCCTGTCTTTTTGTTGGCCTTATGTCTTATATTGCTCTCTGGCTCTTCGATATAAATTATCCGTTTATCCTTGCTTTGTTCGCTGGTGTTGCCGATATTATCCCGATTATCGGGCCAATAGTAGCTGGAATAGTTATTGCCTTAATCGCTGCCCTAAATTCTCCCGGGATAGCCGTCATGATTTTGCTTGTTTTTATTATTATTCAACAGATAGAAGGTAATATTTTAACACCAATTTTGACCAAGAGATTCACCGATTTGCCTCCGGCCTTAGTTTTAATTTCTTTGATGATTGGCGGTAAATTATGGGGAATTTTAGGAGCAATTTTAGCTATTCCTTTGGCCGGTATTGTTTTTGAGTTTACTCGAGATTTCTTGAAAAAAAGAAAAGAAGGCGAAATTCCGCCTTCTCATCAGCCGTCGTCATCTGGCCATAAAAAAAGCATAATTTGGTAGGTTAAGATGGGCACCCTTTATATTGTTGCTACTCCTATTGGGAATTTAGAGGATATTTCAAAAAGAGCCCTCCGTGCCTTAGCGGAGGTTGATTTAATTTTGTGCGAAGATACTAGGGTAACCAAGAAATTATTAGACCATTACCAGATAAAAACTCCGACCTTAAGTTATCATCAGCACTCAAAGCTCCAAAAGATTGAACGAGTTATTAATTTTTTGAAAGAAGGTAAAAACTTAGCTTTGGTTTCTGACGCCGGAACTCCGGGAATCTCTGACCCAGGCGGAAAATTAGTGAAAAAAGTAATTGAGTCATTAAGTAGTTCAGTAAAAATTGTACCTATCCCTGGTCCATCGGCAATTAGTGCGATAGCTGGTATTTCTGGTTTTCCCATGGATAAATTTTTATTTTTGGGTTTCCCACCAGCTAAAAAAAAGCGAAAGAAATTTTTTGAAGAAATAATAAATGCAAAATATCTAGTAGTTTTTTATGAGTCGCCCCATCGTATAATTAAAAGCTTGAATGAATTGGGAATTATGAATGAAGAATTGAAAATTGTGGTTTGTCGGGAATTAACAAAAAAATTTGAAACGATTTACCGCGGAAAGATCAAAGAAGTGATAAAGCAGATAGAAAAGGATATAATAAAAGGAGAGTTTGTTGTAATTGTTGATAAAAGATGAAAAAGAAATTCTATATTACAACCAGCATAGCTTATACTAATGCTCCTCCCCACATCGGGTTTGCTTTAGAATTGGTTCAGGCCGATATTTTAGCTCGTTATCATCGCATTTTAGGTGAAGATGTTTTCTTTTTGACAGGTACTGATGAACATGGGCAAAAAGTTGTTAAAGCGGCCGAGGATGCAAAAAAGAGTCCGCAAGAATTTGTCGATGTACTTTCAAGCAGATTTAAAAAACTTGTCGAAGTACTTAATTTATCAAACGATGGTTTTATCAGGACGACTGATAAAAAACGTCACTGGCCAACCGTCCAAAAAATTTGGAGTAAGTTAGAAGAAGGAGGAGATATTTATATAAAAAAATATAAAGGATTTTATTGCTTTGGTTGTGAAGCCTTCATAAGGGAAAAGGATTTAGCCAATGGGGAATGCCCAGTCCATCAGACAAGGCCAGAGTTAATTGAGGAGAAGAATTATTTCTTTAGACTTTCAAGATATGCAAAACAGGTGAAAGAAGAAATAGAAGCTAACAAAATAAAGGTTGTGCCCGGAGCGAGAAAGAATGAGATTCTAAGTTTTATCGAACAAGGGATAGAAGATATAAGCTTTTCAAGGCCAAGAAAAAAAGTGCAGTGGGGAATTCCCGTTCTTTCCTATATTCCTAAAGTTGGCGGTATAAAGTCTACAACATATGTCTGGGTTGATGCTTTAGTGAACTATATTTCGGGGTTAGGCGGACTTTCTTTCATTTCCGGAGTTAAAAATAAGTATTGGCCCCCCGATGTTCAATGTATTGGTAAAGATATACTTAAATTCCATGCCTTAATTTGGCCAGCAATACTTATTGCGGCAGGACTAGAAAGACCAAAGAACATTTTAGTTCACGGTTTTATAACTTCTGGCGGCCAAAAAATGTCGAAATCACTAGGGAACGTCATTGACCCTTTTGAATTGGTTAAAAAATACGGCACGGACGCTGTTCGCTATTTTCTCTTGCGGGAGATTCCGCCGACAGAAGATGGAGACTTTACATATGAGAAATTTAAACAAAGATATAATGCGGATTTAGCAAATGGTATAGGCAATCTGCTTGCCAGAACGCTTACTATGGCAGAGAAATACTGGCTAGGTATTGTCCCTAAAATTCCTCAGAATACTCCAGAAACTCTTTCTTTAGGGAAATTTGTTACTAGTGGTTGGGTTGGAAATTTCCAAGAAAGTATTAAAGAAGAACTCATTAAGTCAATATCTTCTACAGAAAATTTTTCATTCAATAATAGCCTTTTCTCTGTTATCACAAGTGTTTTTATTTGCGATGGTTACATAGAACATCATAAATTATATAAACCAGCCGAAAAATTAGGAAATAAAAAAGAAAAGATAGACGCAGTCTTATATAATGTCTTAGAAGGAATAAGGCATATCGCTTGGATACTTTTACCATTTTTACCTGAAACAGCTAATAAAATTTTTGAGCAGTTAGGATTGGACCCTGAGAAAGAAAAAGAAAAAACATTCGATGAAACGACAAAATGGGGCGGTTTAAAGCCGGGAACAAAATTTAAAAAAAGTAAACCTTTATTCCCAAAAATCTAATTTATGCTGATTGATACTCATGCTCACGTTAATTTCAACGCGTATAAAGATGATGCCGGCGAAATAATTCGTCGGTCTTTAGATAACGATACGTGGCTTATCAATGTTGGTTCTCAATATTCAACCAGCAAAAGAGCAGTTGAGCTTGCTGAAAAATACGAAAGGGGAGTTTATGCTGCTATCGGGCTCCATCCTATTTATGCACGAGACAAATTTGATTATAAAAAATATGAACAACTAGCTCAGTCATCTAAGGTGGTGGCCATCGGAGAAGTCGGCTTGGATTATAAAGAAGAATACGCTTCTTTTAAGGGAAAACAAAAAGAACTTTTTTTAGAACAATTACAATTAGTAAGAAAATTGCCTTTGCCGGTAATTTTTCATTGTCGTATGGCGCACAAAGATTTGATAACAATTCTTGATAAGCAACAAAAGGCGAATAAAGAGCAATTAAAAGGAGTGGTGCATTGTTTTACCGGCAGCTGGGCTCAGGCAGAAAAATATTTAGCAATGAGGCTTTATTTAGGATTTAACGGGATAATTTTTAAAATGAACTTAGATGACATAATAAAGAAGGCGCCTTTAGATAAAATTTTGATTGAAACAGATTGTCCATATTTAACACCTCCCTCAGCTAGTACCGAGAGAAATGAACCTATATGTGTGAGATATATAGCTGAAAAAATTGCCCAGATTAGAAGTATAAGCTATGAAGAAATATCTAAAATAACTACTGAAAATGCCAAAAAATTATTTAACCTATGAATTACAAAAAATTTATTAAAGAAAAAATTAAAGAAATTAGAGAGATTGTTGGTGAAGAGAAAGCTTTAAGTGTTCTATCGGGAGGCGTAGACAGTTCAGCTGTAACTCTTTTGGGATATAAAGCCCTAGAAAGAAATCTCAAAGTTGTCTTTGTTGATAATGGCTTAATGAGAGAAGGAGAACCAGAAAGCGTTGTTAAGAATTTTCAGAAATTAGGAATAAAAGTGGAAATAGTTAATGCTCAAAATATTTTTTTTAAAGCCTTAAAAGGAAAAACTGATCCCGAAGAAAAAAGAAAGGCTGTCGCCACAGCTTTTTATAAAGATATTTTCAGAGAAATTATTAAGGAAAAAAAGATTAAGTTTTTATTTCAAGGAACTATTCTTACTGATATTGAAGAGACGGTAGCTGGGATCAAAAGGCAGCATAATGTTTTGGCTCAAATCGGCATTAACCCTCAAAAAGAATTCGGTTACCAAGTCATCGAGCCCTTGATTAAGCTTCGTAAAGACGGCGTAAGGAAGGTGTCTAAACTTTTAGGGTTACCCAGATCAATCTGCCAAAGAATGCCCTTTCCCGGACCAGCTTTGTCCGCCAGAGTGATCGGCGAAGCCAATCGTCAAAAGATCACTGTTGTCAGAAAGGCAACCAAGGTTGTAGAGAAAGAGCTAAAGAATTCTGGCGCTTTCCAGTATTTCCCGGTACTAATGGAAGATAGGGCAACTGGTTTAAGAAACAATAAAAGAGAATTTGGTAGTATTATTATTTTGAGATGTGTTGAAAGCGTTGATGCAAGGAAAGCTCAGCCAACTAAATTACCTTGGAAATTATTGGAAAAAATTACCAAAAGATTAACGACTGAAATTCCGGGAGTAAATCGCGTCTGTTACGATATAACCCCAAAGCCTCCGGCTACCATCGAATATATCTAAGCTTTGACATTTCTTCAAAATTTGCTACCCTTTTAAAAAGGAGGGTTAAAGGAGGAACGGCCCTCTTTTTTATAGCTCTTTAGTGAGAAGATTAGTTCCTTCAAAATAATAAATAGAGAGAGGTGAAAAAGAATGTCTAGCCAAGTAAAAGAAATTGTCAAGAAAATAAAAAGAATGCCAGAGAGATTAGAGTTGCCAGGAAACCCTCGTTATCAGCCCGCGTCACTCAAGCCATTTTTCGGCCACGATAACATTGCCAGGTTCTATTTCGAGGTTGAGTGGGCTCTACTGAAAGTTTCAGCTAAGCTCGATATGCTTCCACCGGGAGTAGCGACTCTTTTAACCGACGAGATGTATCAAATGATTCGTTCTAAGGTTGCTACCACACTTGAAGATGCCATCGAAAAGAATATTACCAAACATGATATCAGGGCCCTATTAACAGCTATCCGCTATTTTTTAATAGCCACCAGGCGACAGTTAGTAAAGGTTTTAGCACGCTGGCTTCATGTTCCAGCTACCAGCTATGACATCATTGACACGGCCAGGATAGTTGCTTATAAGAGAGCTTTCTGGGAAGTTAGTTTTCCAGCTCTCTTGGGGCTAATTAAGTCACTGAAAGAGAGGGTGGCTCAATTTTCCGATACCGTCCAGATTGGCCGGACTCATGGTCAGCACGCCGAACCTATCACGGTCGGCTTCTGGTTAGCAACTATTTTGGGAAGAATTATTGACATAGCTGAGCATTTAGTAGACAGAGAAGCAGAGTTAGTAGGAAAGTTTAGCGGCCCAGTAGGAGCTTACAACTGCCAAGTAGCTTTGGGGTTTGAGAAAAAGTCCCAAGAGATGCTCGGTAAAAGCTTTGAAGAATTAGTTCTGGCCGAACTTAAGCTTTCTCCTGCTCCAATTTCCACCCAAATTTTACCACCCGAACCGTTAGCTCGTTTTCTCCTTGAGTTCACTTTGCTTTCCGGTGCTTTAGGGCAGATTTCCCGGGATTGCAGAAATCTTCAAAGAACGGAGCTAGCAGAGGTGGTAGAACCCTTTGAGGGTAGTCAGGACGGGTCTTCGGCTATGCCCCATAAGAGAAACCCTATAAGTTGGGAAGGCATCGAGGGCATTTACACTATTGTTAAGAGTGAGTTTCATAAGGTTCTGGATGTAGTAATCTCTGATCACCAGCGTGATGCCACTGGAATGTGTGTCATGCGGGAGTTCCCGGGCATAATTGTTCTCACTCAACATCAATTAGAGACAGCGAATAGGATTGTGCCTAGAATTTCTGTTGACACGGAAGCCCTGAAGCACAATTTCGCCATCCAGAGGCACCTTGTTTTGTCTGAGGCGGTCTATGTTGCCTTAGTGATGGCAGGTTATCAAGGTGATGCCCATAGCTTGGTAAATCATACTCTTATGCCGCGCTCTCAGGTTTCTGGTCGTCACCTGATAACGGAGTTGTCTCTGTTGGCAGACGAGAAACCAAGACTAAAACCGGTAGTAGCTAATATTCCCAGCGAGCTAATCGACTTGTTGCAAGAGCCCGAGAAGTTCATCGGTTACGCCAAAGAAAAAGCCTTTAAAATTGCTAGGAGAGCAGACGCTTTTTTAGCAAAATATAACCAGAGAAAGGAGGTGTGAAGATGCGTAAACCAATACAAAATCCCATTATTGTGGCGTTAGATATGCTGGGCAAGGAAGAAGTGATAGAGACAATAAAAGAGCTTGAAGAGGGCAAGATGGTCTGGGGATATAAACTAAGCACTCCGATTTTTGCTGAAGGCGTAAGATTGCTCGAGGAAATAGAAAAAAGCGTAGGATCAGTGAATTTACTCATTGATCTCCAGCTTATCGGCACTCCTAAATTTATCGAGGATAGCATTAAGCTCTTCTGTCGTACAGCAGTACGCTTTATTGTCTGTAATGCTGCGGCTGGCCCTACGGCTATCCGGAGAGCGGTGGCAACCGCTCATCACCCAACAAAGATTCTAGTTGGATCGAGCCTGAGCTCTCTCAGCTTAGCTGATATCAGGTTTATCTTCGGCGCGGTTAACAGAGAGGCCAAGGCAGATGATTTCACCGCGATGACCCGAGAAACAAAAGCAGCCGGGCTTTACTGTGCAGCCGAAGAACTAGAGCATCTGTCTCGTCAGCCAGAAAAGAGAGATATCCCCATGACAGTAGCGGTTGCTATTAGACCAGATTCATACCCGGATAAAGGAGAACATATCTTTACCTTGACTCCAAACCAAGCAAAAGAACGAGGAGCTCGTTTCATAGTGATCGGTGGTCCTATCACTGAACTTCAAGGATGGGATGACCCTAAACCCCGGACTAAAACAGAGGCAGCCGAACGGATTTTAGCCGGAATAGACGAGAAGTATCTAACGTTTAGGGTAGAAGGAGAGTAATGAATGGGTAAAAGAAAACTCGGAATCATTTTGGGATCGGTGAACGACCTCGCGCAATGCGAGACAGGGCTCAAATATCTGGATAGCTCTTCGAGGGCGGAAGTACCCTTTGTAAAAGTAATAAGTGCCCATCGTAACAGGAAGAAACTTGTCGAATCTCTTACTCGGTTTGTGGAAACTCAAGCTGTCGATGTCATAATAGCGGCGGCCGGCTGGGCCGCGATCCTCCCCGGCGTAATCGAGGCTTTCCTGCGCTACGAGAAACAAAACACATCAATTCATGTTTTCGGGGTGGCATTAGAAGACCCAAATAATTCCACTCACACGCAGGCAGCGATACTTAGCATCACCCAATTGCCCGGGGTAGAGGTAATCTACGATGACTATGTTGGTTCGCAAGGGTTCTATCGAGCCTGCCGCGACGCGGTTCAAGGTAATCTGCCTACAATCCAGTTGCCGGCGGCAAAAGAGCCACTCGAGCTCACGCTCGAAACTGCACTCGCCATGATAGAAGACAAAAGGAGAAAGGAGGGTCAATAAAATGGAACCAGTGAAGCTGCAGTTCATCAGGGCGGGCAGCGCCAAGGATATTTACAGGGTCGACGAATCAGATATCGCCTTCCGCTTTACAAATTTTTTTTCGGTATTCGATAGAGGTCGGGCCAGTTACCCCATCCCCGGTAAAGCGCTCGCAATGTGCGCTTGCGCTGTCAAGTCTTTCCGAATTGCTGAAGAAATTGGGGTTCCTACGCACTTTGTCGAGCAACTCGACCCAGTTACTATCCGGATCAAGGAGGTTCAGCTTATCGCCGACCGGGCATTAACCGCTCAAGACCAAAATTACTTAGTGCCGGCCGAATTTATTTATCGGCTTCGGGTGGCTGGAAGCATCGACAGAGATTTTCATTCAGGGAAAAAGAAGCCAGAACATTACGGCCTATCAGTCGGTGTTATCCCGGTCGTCGGAACGCCTTTTCCATATCCTATCAAACATCTCACAACGAAGCTTGAGAGCGTTGACCGTGACCTGACCGAGGAAGAGGTGTGTAGACTCGCAGGTATTACCATGGAAGATTTAGATCATTATTGGGCCATGATTGATCGTCTGATTGGGGCTTGTTCTTTGGAAATGGCTCGATGTGGCTACACTCTTCTTGACGGCAAAGTTGAGCCGTTGATGGGACCAGGAAGAAGGAAAATGATTGGTGATGTCTTCTGTACGCCGGATGAGGATCGGCCAGTTCCTACGGAGAAACTTCGTCAGGGGATCATTGAGCATTATTCCAAAGAATTCATCCGCCAGAAGCTGATTGAGATGCGCTATTACGATCGACTTAAAGCTGCAAGGGATAAGGGCGAGGAAGAACCACCAATTCCTGAGTTGCCGGAAGAAACGATTTGGGAAATCAGCCGACGGTACAAAGCTCTAGCTGAAGCCTATGCCGGAGTTAACCTCGATATCTAACTAACAAGGAGAGAGGAGTGACTCTCCGTTGTTAAGAATTCCCGCACCTTTGTAAGACCGGGGAGACGAAATTTGTCTCCCCGCGTTTTTATTAAAATTGCGGCTTAGGGATATATTTGGATGTTTTTTAATAGACAAAAGCGCTAAAACAATATAAAATTAAGCATTGAAATATGCTATACGAGCCGCAAAAAATTGAACCTAAATGGCAAAGGTTTTGGGAGGAAAATAAGCTATTTCGGGCAGAGGATTTTTCTAAAAAACCTAAAAAGTACATCTTGGTTGAATTTCCCTATCCTTCGGGTGACGGTCTTCATGTTGGTCATGCCCGGAGCTATTCGGCCTTAGATGCGATAGCCCGTAAGAAAAAAATGGAAGGATATAATGTTTTATTTCCTATCGGTTGGGATGCTTTTGGTTTACCTACTGAAAATTATGCTATCAAAACGGGCATCCATCCCCAAAAAGTGACCGAAGAAAATACCGCTAATTTCAAGAGACAGTTGAAATCCTTGGGCCTTTCCTTCGATTGGTCAAGAGAGATTAATACCACCGATCCTAAATACTATAAATGGACCCAATGGATTTTTCTTAAACTTTTTGAAAAGGGCTTAGCTTATCAGGCCGAAATACCAGTTAATTGGTGTCCTTCTTGTAAAATTGGATTAGCCAACGAAGAAGTAGTGGGAGGTGCTTGCGAGCGTTGTGGAGCTGTTGTAGAAAAAAGAACCTTGAAACAGTGGATGTTAAAAATTACAGCCTACGCTGACAGATTAATAGAAGATTTAGAAAAAGTTGATTATTTAGACAAAATTAAGACTCAGCAAATAAACTGGATTGGTAAGAGTTATGGCACCGAAATTGATTTTCAAGTTGAGAGTTCTGGAAAGAAAATACCAGTTTTTACAACGCGCATTGATACAATATTTTCTGGCACATTCATAATTTTAGCCCCCGAGCATCAATTAGTTAAAGAAATTACTACCAAAGAGCAAAAAAACGCGGTAGAGAAATACGTGAAAGAGGCTGCTCAGAAAGGAGAATTGGAGCGCTCTGAACTAGAAAAAGAAAGGACGGGTGTATTCACGGGAGCATATGCGATTAATCCAGCTAATAATGAAAAAATACCAATATGGATAGCGGATTTTGTATTAGCGCATTATGGCACCGGTGCTGTCTTTGCCGATGCGCATGACCAGAGAGACTTCGAAATGGCTAAAAAGTATAATATTCCATTGAAGGTGTCTTTAAGACCAAAAAACGACGACCTCTGGGAGAGAGTCAAAAATTTAAAAGTATGCTACCCAGAAGAAGGAATTTTAGTCAACTCTGCACAATTTGATGGTTTGACTTCCGCCGAGGCAAGAAAAAAAATTACTACCTGGTTAGAAAAAAAAGGAGCGGGAAGAAAAACAGTAAATTATAAATTGCGGGATTGGGTTTTTTCTCGACAACATTATTGGGGAGAGCCAATTCCGATAATCCATTGTCAAAAATGCGGCGTAGTGGCTGTGCCCGAAAAAGAGCTGCCAGTGGAGTTGCCTTATGTAGAGAAATATCAGCCAACCGGAACTAGTGAATCACCCTTGGCTGTTATTTCTGACTGGGTCAATGTTAAATGTCCGGGATGTGGAGGTAGAGCTAAAAGAGAAACCGATACCATGCCAAACTGGGCAGGCTCCAACTGGTATTATATGCGCTATTGCGACCCAGAAAACGATAAACTAATAGCCGACTCTAAGAAATTAAAATATTGGTTGCCGGTTGATTGGTATAACGGCGGTTTTGAGCACACCACTCTACATCTTTTATATTCCCGCTTTATCTATAAGTTTCTTTACGATATTAAAGTAGTTCCTCAGCCCGAACCATATCAGAAGAGAACTTCCCATGGGGTAGTTTTGGCCGAAGACGGCAGAAAAATGTCAAAATCTTTCGGCAACGTCATAAATCCTGATGAAATCGTCAATAAATATGGGGCCGACACCCTAAGAGTTTATGAAATGTTTATGGGGCCTTTTGGAGAAACTATCGCCTGGAGTACCCAGGGAGTAAAAGGAGTTTACAGATTTTTGGAAAAAGTGTGGCGGTTATTTTCTCAGTGTATTGAGAATAAAGAAAGTAGTCCGCAAATTTTAAGAGCCGTACATAAACTAAATAAAAAAATAGATGAAGATTTGGAAGCGACGAAATTTAATACGGCCGTAGCTGCTTTTATGGAATTTGTTAATTTATGTCAGGAAAGAAAAGAGAAAGTTGGGAAAGGTACGCTTGAACACATGTTAACCTTACTTTATCCTTTGGCGCCTCATATTTCAGAAGAGCTTTGGAGATTATTGGGTCAGAAAGAAAGCATCGCTTTTCAAAAATGGCCAAAATATAATTCTAAGTTGATTGAGGAAGAAACTATAACTTTAGTTATTCAGGTTAATGGCAAAGTTAGAGACAAAATTGAAGTTGAGGCTGATATCTCCGAAGAAAAAGCTCGTAGCCTTGCAATTTCCAGAGAAAAGATTAAAAATAGGATATCTGACAAGGAAATTAAAAAAGTCATCTTCGTTCCGGGTAAGCTAATCAACATCGTCATATAAAAGCATGTGCGGTATAGTTGGCTATATCTCAAAAAAAGAAAATCCAAATACTCTTAAATTGGGACTAGAAGCTCTAAAAAGATTAGAATATCGCGGTTATGATTCCGCTGGTTTCGCTTTTTGGGACAGAAATAAAAAAGAGATTGTTTGCCAAAAAGCAGTAGGGAGGATTATTAATCTGGAAAAAAAGGTGAATAATAATTATACTTCCGTTTTTGCTAACCCCCTTATCTTACATACTCGTTGGGCAACTCACGGGGGAGTAACCGAAGATAATGCCCATCCTCATTTTGATTGTCAAAAAAATATCTATTTAGTTCATAATGGTATTATTGAAAACTATACTGAGCTGAAAAAAGAATTACTTAAAGAAGGCCATCAATTTTCTTCAGATACCGATACCGAAGTAGTGGTTCATCTCATTGAGAAATTTTTTCAGGGAAATTTGGAAGAAGCTGTCAGAAAAGCTCTAAGTCGTCTTAAAGGGACTTATGGTTTAGTTATAATGTCTAAAAAAGATCCCAATAAGATTGTCGCCGCTAAATTGGGAAGTCCCCTACTTTTAGGATTAGGAGAAGATGAATTTTTGATTGCTTCCGACCCAGCTGCCGTCATTGCCCATACTAAAAAAGTCATTTATCTTGACGATGGAGAAATAGCGATTATCACGCCGGATAATTTTTCTATTCTCAAAGAAAAACAGCCAGAGGAAATAGAATGGGAATTGGAAGAAACTCAAAGGGGCGGGTATCCACACTTTATGTTGAAAGAAATCATGGAAGAGCCTGGGGCGATTGAAAACGCCATCAGGGGTAGGTTAGTAGAGGAAGAAGGTGTAGTAAAATTGGGGAGCTTGGATAGTATGACAGAGAGATTAAGAAAGATGAACCGTTTGGTCCTTGTTGCTTGTGGGACAGCAGGTTATGCTACCCAGGTTGGTAGATATATGCTCGAGGAATATGCTGGTATCCCTGCTGAGGTAGATTCGGGTTCGGAATTTCGTTGCCGAAAATCAATTTTAAGTAAAGATACGGCAGTTATTTTTGTTTCCCAGTCCGGAGAAACAGCCGATACCCTAGCCTCTTTAAAAGAAGTAAAAAAGAAGGGGAATTTAACAATCGGAATTACTAATGTTGTTGGCTCAACTCAGGCCAGAGAAACTGATGTTGGTTTTTACACATATTCAGGCCCCGAGATTGCTGTTGCTTCTACTAAGGCATTTATTGGTCAGCTAACTTCTTTGGCATTATTAACGGTATATTTGGGGAGACAAAGAGAGATGTCTTTAATAATTGGAAAAAGAATTATTTCTGAGCTAAAAAAATTGCCGGATTTGGCCCGAGAAATTTTAAAACAAACCCCCCAGATAAAGGAAATAACTAAAAAATACAAAGATTTTCAAAACTTCTGGTTTATCGGAAGGAAATATAACTACCCTATTGCCTTGGAAGGCGCATTAAAATTAAAAGAGATTTCTTATTTGCATGCTGAAGGGGTTGGAGGAGGCGAACTAAAACATGGCCCTATTGCTTTGATAGATGAGAATTTCCCGACAGTAGCACTTTGCCCTTCAGATTCGGTTTATGAAAAGATGTTTTCTAATATTCAGGAAATTAAAGCCAGAAAGGGTCCGGTCGTTGTCATAGCTACTCAGGGCAACGAGGAGATAAAAAAGATAGCTGATGACGTAATTTATATTCCAAAAACTTTAGAGATGCTCACCCCTATTTTGGCTATTATTCCTTTGCACCTTTTCGCCTATTATATGGCTACGCTACTTGGCTGTGACGTAGATAAGCCAAGAAACCTTGCCAAGTCAGTAACGGTAGAGTAAAATAAACATTACATGGAGGAACTGTTATTGAACAAATCGGGGGGAAAAATTATTTTGCTTGGGAATGAAGCAATTGTCAGGGGCGCCCTAGAATCGGGCGTTCAGTTTGTTTCTACTTATCCAGGAACTCCGTCTTCAGAAATTGGCAATACCTTCTTTAGGATCGCCCCTAAAGCCGGGGTCTATTTTGAGTTCTCTACCAATGAAAAAGTAGCTTTGGAAGCAGCTATCGGTGCTTCTTTTTGTGGATTAAGAACCTTGATGGCCATGAAAAATTTCGGGACAAATGTTGCTTTAGATGCTCTACTTCCCTTTGTCTATACGGGAACCAGGGGGCCGACAGTAATAATATCTGCTGATGACCCTTCCTGTCATAGCTCAGCTCAGTCAGAAGAAAATACTAGGGGAATTTCTTATTTGGCACATATTCCAACCCTGGAACCTGCCGACCCACAAGAATGTAAAGATTTTGTTAAATTAGCTTTCCAGATTTCAGAAAGGTTTAAAATTCCGGTAATGATAAGAACAACTACCAGGGTGGCTCACCAGAGAGGTATAGTGGCCTTGAATAACCCCAAAATCTTAAAATCAAGAATCCAAAAAGGAAGATTTGTTAAAGATTATAAAAAATTCGTTACTCTGCCGCCGAGAGTGATGGAGATGAAGACGGAACTTCTAGAAAAACTTGAGCAAATAGGAGATTTTGCTGAAAAATCCCATATTAATAAACAGTCATCAAGAAAATCGAATTATGGGATTATTACCTCAGGTATATCTTATTTATATGTAATGGAGGCATTAAAGCAGTTAAATTTAGATTTGTCAGTTTTAAAGCTGGGATCTTTTTATCCTCTGCCGGAGAAGAAAATTAAAAAATTTATTAATCCGCCAGCCAGCAAATTAAAAAAAATTTTAGTAGTAGAAGAATTGGAGCCGTTTTTAGAAAAAGAAATCAAAATACTAGCTAAAGAAGTAAATTGTAAATTAGAAGTGATTGGTAAAGAATTAATTCCTGAAGTTAATGAATTAAATCCCGCGATCGTTACTTCGGCTATCGCCAAATTTGTAAATAAAAAATACAAAATACGGCCTACCAGATTAAAACTACAGCCCCCCAAACGTTTTCCCCAACTTTGTCCCGGTTGCCCTTACTGGCTGGTTATCTCGGCTTTAAAGAAGGCAGTTGATACGAAAAATGTTATTTTTGGAGGAGAAATTGGCTGTTATATGCTGTTTGGTAATCCGCCAGTAAATCTGCAGGATTATTTATCTTGTATGGGTTCTTCAGTCGGTATCGCTCATGGAATTAAAAAATCTACTGGACAAAAGCTAATCGCTTTTGTCGGCGATTCCTCTTTTTTTCATTCCGGTATCCCACCTTTAATTAATACTGTTTTTAATAAATCTAATCCGTTAATAATAATTTTGAATAACGAAACGACTGCTATGACCGGCCATCAGCCTCATCCTGGCGCCCCGGCTACTCCCAATGGAATTAATATCGAAAATATTGTCAGGGGTTGCGGGGTAAAATACGTAAAAACGCTTGACCCCGTGAAGCAGACAGAATTTATTCAAACAATAAAGGAATTTTTAGAGAAGCCAGAGGTTTCAGTAATAATTTCTAAAAGACCATGCATCCAGATAAAAAAATAGACCAATTTAATATGGTGATAGTTGGCACTGGCGGCCAGGGGTTAATCACTCTTTTGCAGATTATTGCTGAAGCAGTTTTATTTGAGAAACTCGATATAAAGACTTCTGAGCTTCATGGCTTGTCTCAGAGAGGTGGTTCTGTTGAGGTCCATATTAAATTTGGCAGGAAAGTTTATTCTCCTTTAATACCCCAAGGAAGAGCTGACTTGGTTTTAGGCTTGGAAATGCAGGAAACTTTGAGAGCAGTCAATTTCGCCAACCAAAAAACAAGGCTTTTAGTCAACAAACACATTATCCCTATCCCCCTGGTAAAAAACCTAACCGAGAAGGAAGTTTTAGCCAGCTTGAAGAAGGTTAGTAAGAATATTGCCCTGGTTCCTGCATCAGAAATTTGCAAAGAAAAACTTGGTACTGATGTGGTCTCCGGAATTTATTTAATAAGCCTCGCAGTTTTTAAAGGATTAATTCCGATAAAACCAAGTTCTATTGAAAAAGCGATTAAAAAAATAATCCCAGTAAAATATCTGGAATTGAATCTCAAAACCTTCAATTTAGCGAAAAGCTAATCTAAAGGTTCGAATCTACTTAGTCACCTGCCCAAAACCAAAGAATCGCCTTACAGGCGGTTTTTTGGTAGAATAATTTAACCATGACCTCATTTTTTATTGGAATTGCGGGTGGTTCTGGAACAGGGAAGACGGCGTTAGCAGAAGAACTTAGACAATATTTTGGCAAGGAAGCCGCAGTTTTACATATGGACAATTATCAAAGATTCGGGGAGAAGCTACGCAAACTCTATGGAATGAAAAATTGGGATCATCCAGAAGCGATAAACTGGGATAAGCTTCTTAAAGATTTAATTTTGCTTAAAAATGGCCAGGCAATAACTATAAAATTACGTGAGCAGAAGACATTAAAAAAAGTTAAAACAGTTATTTTTCCTCCTTCGAAAATAATCATTATTGAAGGTTATTTACTTTTTTATAAAACTCCTATTCGTAAACTCATAAATTTCCGTATATATCTTGAAGCGAGCGAGGATGCAAGAGTAAAAAGACGTAGTAAAATTAAAGGGAAGGGCGACAGATATATCAAAAAGGTTGTTCTACCAATGCACCGTAGATATATAGAGCCAACAAAGAAGTATGCTAATTTAG